>Ga0210410_10000485_pt1 | contig 44342 bp, 56 predicted proteins | sample IncBWC4MmetaG_FD_161058 | JGI IMG/M metagenome (GOLD analysis project Ga0210410, IMG submission 161058) | Forest soil microbial communities from Barre Woods Harvard Forest LTER site, Petersham, Massachusetts, United States - Inc-BW-C-4-M | ecosystem: Environmental > Terrestrial > Soil >...
TGGTGTATTTCCACAAAAACTACGAAGCCATGCAATTCCTCATTGACTGCGGCATCGACATGACGATCGTCGATTACCGCTGGCGCTCTACCGCCCAGGGTTGGGCATCTTACGCTGTGAAGGATGAGAAGATGGCACAATGGCTGCGCGAGGCGCAACAACGACGCGAGCAGGCATCGCGCTGAAAGCGGCCAGGCGGATTAATCAGAAGGCCGCCCCGGCATGTGCGACCTTTCACCGTGAGCCGAGGCAAGTCGGCTTCAGAACATCCTTCTTGTCTGCGGTCGGCGTGACGAACACAGGCGGCTCAGGCGGCAGTCAGATTTCCGGCTCGGGAGCAGACGGTAGGCAGAATAGTTCCGCTAAAGCACCGTAGCGTTTACGGATTGCGGACGGATCGTCGGCTTAACCGGCCATCTCTGCCCGCCCGCGTGAGCCTGCTTAGGATTGATGTTTCGTGAGGTGACCAGCAAATCGTGCACAAGGGACGATCTCCATTGAGCTACTAGGATTTGCGGACTACCAGGCTACCAGGGTTGGAGTTGAAATATTCTGAGGTATTTGAAAAACTTATAGATTCTTCGAGACGCGCGAAACGCAGAAAGCGGCAAAATTGCGCTTAACTGGAACGTATCTTTGGAACGCGAGATTTTGTCGGATCATGCCCTAGATCTTCAGGAACAATTTCCGCCGGTACATCCAAAACAGCACTAACCAATAGCACAGCAGAATCGCGGCGCCCCCAAAAAATGGTTCCAGCCCTGCGCCGGCGAGCCGAAAGAAATTCGGACCCAGATGGACCCGGAAGGTGCTATCCAGAAATCCTTCCATGAAGTGCGCGATGCAGTATGCGGCGATCGAGTTCATGCCGATGACAACAAGCGGGAACGCCCATTTTTTGAAACGCTTCACATCAATTACCCAACTGAACGCGGCCAGAAACAAGAAGCATATACCTCCGCTGAAGATGGTCCAGGACGGCGTCCAAATCCGCTTCACCACCGGGGAAATGTGCGAGTAATGCAGTGCCAATCCCAACACAATTCCCGATACGCCGGCAATTATCAACTTCTTCATCGGGATCTTGGGCCGGGATTCGCGCAACCACTGTCCCGCAATCAGTCCTAGGATCATCGTCCCCAGCGTGGGAATGAAACTCAACGTGAGGTATCCACCTGAGTTGTATTCGAAGCGATTTTCGCGTGGGAACAGGTTCAGGAACCACTGGTCGAAGTGATTTCCGAAGTTATAGTTCTTGTTCCAGTGTCCTGCGAATCCCGTGAAGTTGTGCTGGGTATTCCACGTCGCAGAAACACCAACGCTTTGCCAGTTGAAATTCGCGGGTGCTGCGGGATATAGGGCCCACACCAGCCAGTATCCCAAGAGAACTAAGCAGAGTGCAGCCCATACCCGTTTCGCCCATCCCAATTCCGATGAACGGAATCCTAGCAGGAACAGTAATGGGTATCCCAACCCAATCTGCGAGAGCGTATCTTCAAATGTGAAATAGGTCATGGGGTGGTCCATCGAGCGGAGGAATACGCCCAGGGCAACCAGCACGAATGAACGCCACAGTGCGCGCCCGAATAATTCCGTGAAGCCCGCACCCTTCGCGATGCGGCTCGCAATTGAATACGGCAGTGCCACACCAACTAGGAAAGAGAACCCCGGCTGAATCGTGTCGTGCAGAGAGCACCCGAACCACTCCACATGAGTTTGGTTGAAAGCCAGGATTTTCCAGAAGAGGCTCGTCGGGTATGCCGCAGCCACACGCGAAAGCTGCAACACCTCCGCCATCATTAGCAGCATGACGAACCCGCGATACGCATCCATTGAAACGTTGCGCCCCGCCACTGGTTCCACGGGTGCCCCCTCCCGTATAGTCGGGGTCGTTTCCGTGACCGGTATTGTTTGGCTCACCGTCGCCATAAATCCCCTCTGCTACAAATTGGTGCAAGCATACACGGAAAGCGTGTGTGTGGGACAGACATACGCTGTGGTGAAAATGGAGGCTGAAGAATCAGACTTGACTATTGTTCGGTGGCGGTTTGCACTAACGTTTATGGCGCTAAAATTAAAACAAGGACTTAGGTGCTGTCCGCAGAAATCAAAAGTGCAAAATCAGGCCGCTCAGGTCCACCTTGACATACAATATTTTGAGCACTGTTAATTCTCCTCTGGTGTCAGAATCAGAAATGACGACGATACTCCTCGCGGCGATAGCATTCTTGCTGGCCTTGATTCTGCTTGTGTTGTTCTTTGGCCTGTCGCAGGAGCAACGACTCGAATCCTAAAATTACTCCTCTGGCCTGCAATCATCCTAACCGTGATGGTCGTTGGGGGCTCCGAACTTATTTGGTTCCGGCTCGACTATGAGACCGCACTAGCATTGAACACAGTAATCGTGTTGGTAGCAGGGGAGGTACCGCCGCGTTCTACGGAGTCAAATAGTTTTTCAGACAGTGGTGGTCATGGCCGCCAAGAAACGGGAGACTGCGCAACTTTTACGGACAATAAAACGACACTCTTCACCGCGCTGCAGATCGACCTGTTGGGAATTATTGCAAAGACCTGGGATTGATCTATTGCCGCGCCGGAGATTTGCCTCGTTGTAGTGCGGACCCGGAGCGTCTGGAGGAAGTTTTAATAGGCCACGAAGAGCGGCTATCCTCAGATTCGGAGAGCAATGACACTGACGTTTGAATCGGGCGCCTGTGAGGGTGTGTCAATCTGCAGTTTGCCTTCAGATTGGCGAACCTTCAACGGTTGTCCGCTTGCAAGCAAGTAAGCAGATAGAACCCTCGGCTGTAGACCATTGATCTCCAGACCAGAGGAGGGCCATTCGAAAACGTGGATAAAAATCTTTTCATTCTTCGCGGTTACTCGAATGGAGGGAACACCCTGTATCGGCCCATACGTGGTGCCGTAGATCGAATCGCCATTGACTGCTAGCCAGTTTCCGATCGCGCGGAGACGCTCCTGAAACTCCGGCTGAATCACGCCGTCCGGTTGCGGACCAACGTTTAGAAGGAAATTGCCGCCGCGGCTCGCCACTTCCACCAATGATCGAATCAGCATCCGGGCTGACTTGTACTCGTGATCGTGCATGTTGTAAGCCCAGGTGTTATTGATGGTCATGCAGGTTTCCCACAACTGAAACTCTTCGGGCTTGGGGATGGTGGTCTTCAATTTCTGTTGGACGCTCGTATCGACTTCGTTAAAGCGGACATCCTTGGTTGGGATGGCACTGGGAATGAACTGTTCCGGCGTCTGGTAGTCTCCCGGGGGACCGATACGATCATTCACGAGCGTAGCTGGTTGCAGTTTCCGGATCAGGTCTAAGAACCGAACCCCGCCATATTTCTCCTTGTGATGTAATCCATCGAACCAGATCAACGCCACTGGACCGTAGCCGGTCAGGAGTTCGGTCAATTGCAACTGCATGTAGTCCAAATAGAGAGGCCATTCCGGACGCACGGGTTCACCGTTCCAGTTTTCGTTGGCCAGCCTCGATGTATCACGGAAAGCCGGATGATGCATGTCCGGCGGAGAATAGTAGAACCCAAGCGACATGTCTCGTTCTTTGCATGCGTCCGCCAATTGCTTCACGATGTCCTTGCCATAGGGAGTATTTGTGATCTTATAGTCCGTGAAGGACGAATCGAACATACAGAAGCCGTCGTGATGTTTGGTGGTGAACACCATGTACTGCTGGCCGGCAGCGCGGGCCAGGTCGACGAAGGCGTGCGGTTCGAACTTAGTCGGATTGAATCGCTTGGGGAGTTCCCGGTACTCTGCTTCCGTGATATCGTTGGGGGTTGGCTTCATAATGGGCCACGAAGCTTCGACGCTTGCAAGCGAATATGGCCCCCAATGAATGAACATTCCGAATTTCGCATTGCGATACCAAGCCGTGCGCTCCTCCTCGGAGCCGAAGGCCCATGCCATTTTTGGCGCGAAGGAAACTGAAGGCGCGGCGAGTGCGAACTTGATGAAATCCCGTCGATTCTGCGTGCCAGTGCTCATCTTCCTTAGTCTCCAGTTTTGATTGCCACGGCAGGTCAATCGATATGAAAAACCTCTTCCATCTCAGCCCACCACTCACCCTCTTTTCGTGTCGCTAGAGGTTCCTGCAGCGGCTCCATCACCGCCCACCACTCCTGAGTTCTGGCATGTGCAGCCATCTTGCTCCAGTCACTTTTCAAGTTGCTTCCGTGGTATTCGAAATAGCTGAAAAGCACGCTGTCCTTGAGGTAGATGGAATAATTCCTGATGTTGCATTCCAGAATCTTATCTAGGACCTCCGCCCAAACCGCGGCGTGGTATCGTTTGTAAGCTTCCTCGCTTCCTGGCTTGAGTCTGATCATCATTCCAAAGCGCTTCATCGTTCCCCACCGGTGCCTTCGCTCCTGGAATAGCAGGCTAGTTTAAGTGCTTAAAATCTTCTTGACTGCGTCTTATACGTGACTATACTCGGCGGTGTCAAGATTTAAGCACTTATTTTATGCCGGCTCATTCCGCACTTACAGGAAACGGCTTCGTCAAACACGACCTAGCGGACCGTTTACGAACCGAAATCATGAACGGCTCGCTCTCGAGAGGGGTCCGAATCATTGAGGGAAAATGGGCCCAGAAATTTGGAGTGGCGCAGGGCTCGATACGCGAAGCCATCAACATCTTGGCGCAAGAAGGATTCGTCAACAAGGAGTCAGGGCGAAGTGCACGAGTTGTCTATTTGACCGAGAAGGATGTTGCCCAACTCTATGAACTCCGCGGAGCGTTAGAAGGGCTGTCCGCTCGTCTGGCGGTGCAACAGCGCCCCGAGCTTTCAAAGATTCAATCTGCGGTGAATAGCATGCGGCTCGCGGCAAATGAGGGAAATTGCGAAGCGCTGCTCCAATATGATCTTCAATTCCACCTTGAGCTGTGTGACCTCTCCGGCAATCCGTTTATCATCGAGCAAAGTCGGCGGCTTCTCCTGCCGTTCTTTGCGTTCGTGCGTATGCGAGTCGCGGCCAGCGGGCAAACAACCTCTCCGTGGGACAAGGACTTGGAAGCACACCAACGGATCATCGACCTTGTGCGCGAAGCGGAGGGCGAGGTGGCAGAGCAGTATGTGAAGAAAGCTATGGCCCGCTTTGCCAAAACCGCTTACGACAACTGGGAGAATCGCACTTCTCATGCTGGATGACCTCGAACGAGAAGGCACCGCGCTGTCCGGTAGCGGAGATGGCGATGCCTGACGCGGTGATCTGTTCGGTCTCGACGCTCGACGCACGATTTCCGCTGCCCCCTGGAGCGGGTACAGATTCCGTCCACACGAATTCTGAATACAGCTTCGCGGTCACGTCCTTAGCGGGTGAGAACGGCCTTCGAGGAACCGGTATCGCACTCACGCTCGGCAATGGCAACAAGCTCGTTTGCGAAGCGATTGAGATGCTCGCCAAGCCACTCGCCGGCACTGCTATTGAAGAGCTCATGGCAGAATTTGGACGTGTCTCTCGGAAGTTGGCAGACGATCCATCGCTCCGCTGGCTTGGACCGCACAAGGGTGTGGTTCACCTTGCGCTGGCTTCCATCACCAACGCTTGTTTCGACTTTTGGGCCAAAAGTCGGCGCCAACCTCTGTGGAAATTGCTACTAGATCTCAATCCAAGCGAAGTCGTTCGTCTTCTGGATTTGAGCTATCTGGACGAGGTCTTGAGCGAACAAGACGCACTCGAACTGCTACAAGGCCAACTGGCAAGCCGCAACCTACGCATTCCGATTCTGCAGAGTGGCTATCCCGGCTACGATACGTCCGTGGGATGGATGGCATACGATGATCAAAAGGTGCGGGAACTGACCCAACGTGCTCTTGACTCGGGCTTCAAAGCTTTCAAGTTGAAAGTAGGATCCGCCGACGGGCGTCGCGATCTAAGGCGAGCTGCCGTGCTTCGGGAGTGCATTGGGCAGTCCGGCGCTCTCATGTTCGACGCTAACCAGCGCTGGAGCCTTCCCGTCGCTATCCGGATGTCGCGCGACCTTGCCGTGTTCCGGCCTTCGTGGATCGAAGAGCCCACACATCCCGACGACGTTCATGGACACGCCGTGCTGGCGCGCGAAATCGCTCCCATTAAGATCGCGGCGGGTGAGCATATTCCGAATCGAGTGCTGTTCAAGAACTTTCTGCAGGCTTCGGCCGTTCACTACGTGCAGGCCGACTGCACCAGGCTGGCAGGCGTGAGCGAGTTTCTCACCGTCAGTCTTCTTGCGAAGAAGTTCTTACTTCCGGTAGTTCCACACGTAGGGGACATGGGGCAATTGCATCAGCATCTCGTCTTGTTCAATCACATTGCGCTGGGACACGAGGTTTTGTTCCTGGAGCACATCCCGCACCTGCGCAATCACTTCGTTTTCCCGGCGTCAGTTGCAGACGGCTGTTACAAGACTCCGCAGGAACCAGGTGCATCATGTGACTTGAGCTTGTCTCTGGGCGCGAATCACTGATGGGACACCCTTTGCTGGCAGGAGTCTCTCTCGTAATGATCGCCGGGGTCATGTCCGGCAGTTGCATGCTTCCGTCGAAGTTTGTGCGTGCTTGGAAATGGGAGAACGTGTGGCTTATTTTCAGCGTGCTCTCTCTTGTAATCATTCCCTGGATACTCGCCGTTGCTTTTGTGAGCCGTCTGTTCGAAACGTATCGAGCTCTAGCCCTTCAGCAGCTTGCCATTCCGATATTGCTGGGTGCCGGCTGGGGAATCGCGCAGATTCTTTTCGGCGTTTCTGTGAAGCGCCTTGGTCTGGGAATCGCATACGCGATCATCGTCGGCCTTGGCGCGGTTCTCGGAACGCTGGTTCCGCTCTTTGTTCAGCAACGGGCGCTTGCAAACGAACATGCACTAACACTGATCTTGAGCGGTGTCGTCGTTATGTCCATCGGAATTCTTTTGACCGCGTGGAGTGGTCAAATCAAAGAACGTGCAGCGGCCCTTCATCAGAGTCCATCGCACGGATCCTACCTTGCGGCCATATTTCTTGCCGTGCTGTGTGGCCTCATGGCGCCTATGCTCAACTACTCGTTTGCCTTCGGTCAAGATATTGCTAAGGCGGCCGTAGGGTTCGGAAATCAGCCTGCGCACGCGGCCTACGCAGTTTGGCCAGTAGCACTAGCGGGAGGCTTCGTTCCCAACGCTGCCTACAGTTTGAGGCTGCTTGTCAAAAATCAGACGTGGGCTTTGTTCCGCGCGACACCGCCAGACTTCTTGCGGTCTTCCCTGATGGGTGTTCTCTGGATGGGAGCATTTGCTTTGTATGGAATGAGCGCAACCTACCTCGGTGCACTGGGCACATCCGTCGGATGGGGCCTGTTACAGATCTTCATGATCATGACCGCTACCATGGCGGGAGTTCTGACGGGCGAATGGAAGCACGCCTGCCGCTCTGCAAGACTGCTATTGGGCTCAGGCATCGCAGGTCTGACTGTTGCCATTGTGCTGCTCGCAGCTAGCAGCGTGTAGCCCGTTCTTTGAAAGGTGTAGATGCTGTGAGAAAAGCGTCATGAAAAACGGCTGTAAAGATCACATTGGAACGCGACTCCCGAAAATCTCTGTAGCCCGCGTCTTTCGAATGTTTGTCATTTTTTCTCTCAGTCTTGTGGCTCGGCCCACACTCCTTTGCGCCCAGGACCAAACTTCTATTCCCGAGGAGATCGAGTGGACCTGGGAAGTTCGTCCGCAACTGGCTGACCCCACGCTACCCAACGTCCTTCTTCTCGGCGACTCTATCACGCGCAATTATTTCCCGCAGGTAACCAGAGATCTCGGTGGCCTCGCCAATGTCTACCTCTTGGCGTCTTCGGCATCCGTGGGCGATACCCGCCTTACCCGCCAGATTGCCGAGTTCGCCGCGCTACAGGGTGTTTCCTTCGCCGTAATTCACTTCAACAACGGCTTGCACGGCTGGGGATATTCCGAAGCGCAATTCAAATCCGGCTTTCCCATCTTTCTCCAAGCCGTTCGGGCACTCCCAGGTCGCGCCAAACTCATCTGGACTACGATCACCCCGGTCAAATCCGAGGCATCCAACGGCGCTACCAATCCTCGCATCGACGCACGAAATGCGATCGCCCGAGCCTTCATCGAAGCGGGGAGGATTCCGATCGACGACCAACACGCTCTCATGACCCAGCATTCCGAGCTCTATGAGGACGGCTTCCATTTCAACAAGGCTGGCTCGGCAATCATGGGCGCCCAGGCAGCAACGAGCATCAGGAGGGTTCTCGAGAACTCCGGACACGAGCGGCCCGGTCAACATTAGCCGATACACGCGGCGGAACTACTGCCTGCTGCAGCTTTTAACGACATGTCACACGGAGATCCAACGATGCCTCCACTCACCACGGAAAGTCTTGATGCGCGGATTGCCGCAGCCGTTCGAGCAGTCCGGCAACCCCGCCCAAAGCAGGTCCGTCCCATCGTTGTCATCGGCGCTGGTGGCATCGTTCGCGCCGCGCATCTGCCTGCTTACGAAAAGGCGGGATTCCCGGTGATCGGTCTAATGGATCAAGATCGAGAAAAAGCAGCGACGCTCGCAGCCGAGCGTCGCATTCCCCACTCGTTCAGCTCCGTTGCTGAAACTGTGGGCTTCGCTCCACCTGACGCCATCTTCGATGTGGCGGTTCCCGCCTCTCAGCTTGTCCACATCCTTCCGCAGCTCCCCGACGGCGGCACTGTGCTCATCCAGAAGCCCATGGGTGAGACCCTACAAGAGGCTCGCATCATTCGCGACCTTTGCCGGAGCAAGGGTTTCACCGCCGCCGTAAACTTCTCTCTGCGCTACTCTCCCAATAACCTCGCGGTCGCGGCACTGGCGAGCAGTGGTCTCCTCGGTGAAATCCACGACATCGAAGTCCAGACAAGCACTTATACCCCTTGGCATCTCTGGACCTTCCTTACCACTGCGCCGAGGCTCGAAATCCTCTATCACAGCATTCACTACTTTGACCTTGTTCGCTCGTGGTTGGGCAATCCGCACGGCGCCTACGCGCGCACCGTAAAGAACCCCCATACGGCAAACCTCGCGGCCACAAAGACCATCGCCATCCTCGATTACGGCAACTCCAAGCGCGTCTTCATTGCTACCAATCACAACCACAACTTCGGCCCGCAGCATCAGCACAGCTTCATCCAATGGGAGGGCCTTAACGGCGCGGCACGCATCACTATGGGCGTCAACCTCGACTATCCCGTCGGGAAGCCAGATACCGCCGAATACGCCGACCATGGCTCGGACTCCCCGCGCTGGCGCTCCGTGCCGGTTAGCGGGAACAACTTTCCCGACGCTTTCATGGGAACCATGGGCGCTCTCCAGTGCTTCGCGGAAGGATCCGTTTCCATATTGCCGTCGCACTTTGAAGATGCGTTTCAAACCATGGCGCTCGTCGAGGCCCTCTACCGCTCAGGCGAGCTTCCCGGCGAGCCGCTTCCACTCGATTAGTGACGTACAACCACGTCGAAGCCGCAGCCCTCATGGAATCCGATCCGTCCGAGTACCGGGTCTTCCGTCAAAACGGCCAACCTAGTACCCGTGAGTCCGACGCTTTGGACGGCAGCGTCGAATTGTAGCGCGTCTGACCTTGGCTTCTTCGAGGGTAGCTGCGGCTGCGCACCATACGCGTTTCGTTTTTCATAAACAATTCGTTTAATCCCGCCAAAAAACCTGGTTTTGACAATTTCCGGTTTGACATGAACGATTGGGTATTAAATACTGCAAGCGAGACCAGCTTATTCGGTGTGTGCTTCAACGGATGCTGGGATTCAAGGAAGTTTGTGAGGAACTTCGGGCTGCCCCTTTACCCGGTCCATTGCTATATATAAGGCTTTGGCAGCATCGGCGTTGTCGGGATCGAGTCGCAAGACTTCTTGCAGTCCGACGACCCCATCGTGCCAGCGGCCTAGCCGACATAACGCCAGTCCGTAGTTTAATGCAAAGCCGAATCCGGTGGGGTCCAAATCGAGTGCCGCTCGATATTTAGCTAGAGCGGCTCGAACATCTCCTGACTTCTCCAACTCTATTCCTTCTGTATTCAAACGAGCCGCAGCTACGGCAACAGTAGAAGCCCGATCAGTCCTTTCGCGAGACTCAGCCAATTGCTTCTCGATGGAATGAGCCTCTTCCAGTCTTCCCGCCTTGTGCAATGCACGGTCGAGGTTATAGAGCGTGGCTAAATCATCAGGATCACCACGTAAAGCTATTTTGAAATGCCTAATCGCTTTGACTGCGTCCCCGTCTTGCAAGTACAGCTGCCCGAGCCGATACTGGGCGATCGCATCCTGAGGATTCAATGCGACAGCCTTTGACAGCGCTTGCACAGCGCCCTGGTGATCAAGCGAGAGACGCCTCATGCCGCCGAGATCTGACCAGGCTTCGGCGTAATCCGGACGCAGCAGGACGGCCTTCTGAAGCTGGCCTATCGATTTTTCTATTTGGTCTTGCGCTCCCCAGATCTTTGCCCTGAGGTAGTGAGTGTATGCGGCGGCCGGCGTGTTCCCTTGCAGTTCGATAGCGCGATCCAGATGTTCAGCCGCCGGGAGGAGTTCGCCGGCTTGCGCAAGAATCAACGATAGGTTTACATGGGCCTCCGCCAACGCCGGGTCAAGCTCAAGGGCTTTCTCAAACTCTTGGCGGGCCGCTTTCACTTCCATAAAGCGGCTCAAAACAATGCCGTACTGATGGTGTGCGGCTGCTGAATTTGGGCGAAGTCGGACGGCCTCAATCATTTGGTCGAAGGATTCGTTGCGGCTTCCGTTGAGAGCCAGTGTCGTTCCTAACAGCAGATGCGCATCCACATTAGAGGCGTCCTCCGCGACAAGCTGACGCAGCAGTGCGATGGCTTCTGCAGTCGAGCCCTTAGAAAGCAGCTCTGCGGCTTTGCTAATGGATGTTTGCGCTGCGCAAAACTGCTCAGCTGAGAGGAATGCGGTCAGTAGCCCAAGGGTTGCGCTGAACGATCTGATCGAGCTCCGTTTCATGATGGTTCTGATGCTTCTGATGCCGGGCATCTCTTTCGCTGGCTAAACCAGCGAGAAGCCTACAATGGCCCTCTCTAGTTTGCCAACTGGGTCCGCATTCTGTCCCACGTAAAGAAAATAAATTTTGATTGCAATCGTGCGTTTTCCCTGTGGTATAAGCGCTCAGCTTTGCTGGTCCTATGTTTTCCACAACCAGTTTCCGCTGAACGTCAGGGGCGTTCTCCGTACAGCGACCTGCTCGCGCTCGGCGACGAGCGCATTATGCATGAACTGCAAATCGGCAACACCGACGCATTCGCGATGATTTTCAAGCGGTACCATCGCTTGGCCCACGTAACGGCCCTTCATATCGTAAGAGATGCTGCGGAGGCCGACGATCTCACGCAGTCAGTTTTTCTGGAGCTTTATCGTAAGGCGGGACAATTTGACACCTGCAGAGGAACTCTTAAAGTGTGGCTCCTTCAGCACTCCCATAACCGAAGTACTAACCGGCGATAGTCACCGCTTCGGCGATCGAGCCCTTCGGAAAGGAGGTCGGCGGCTTGGTCGAGGGTTTTTGTTGCGCGCAAAGCTGCCCTACCGAGAAGACCGCGGGAAGTAGTGCAAAGGTTGCGATATGCGATCTGATCTGGTGCCATTTCATCCGTGGTCCTGATCTAGCTCTCGCTGGGCCGCCGATTCTGCGAAAACCCGCGACGGCTATTTTGAGTATCCCGCTCAGTACAGCGGTTTGTCCCACGTCCAAAAAATAAATTTAAGATTGCGATGAGCAGATTTTCTTATGCTATAAATGCACAGTTTCGTTCATCCCATGTTTCTTTCAGAACCAGTGTCCGGCAGTCATGGCGCGCGTATCCTGTTCGGCGATATGCTAGCGCTCGGCGACGAGCGCGTTGTGCAGGAACTTCAGACGGGTAATACAGACGCGTTTGCAGTTATCTTCAAAAGATATCACCGATTGGTGCATGTGACCGCGCTGCATATTCTGCGAGATGCCTCTGAAGCCGAAGATCTCACACAGTCGGTCTTTCTGGAGATTTACCGGAAAGCGGGACAATTTGACCCTCGCAGAGGCACTCTTAAAGTGTGGCTTCTGCAATATGCGTATAGCCGCAGCATTAATCGCCGGAATTACTTGATGGTGCGGCACGCTTACAATGAAACGGAAGTGGACGCAATCGACGAGGCGGGGAGCCTCTGGTCTCCATCGCGTCTTCCATTTCAGGAGTCGTCCCGTCTTGCCACGGAAGCACTCGAGGCACTGCCAGACGCACAGAAGCAGACGATCGAGATGTTCTTCTTTGAAGGTCTGAGCCTGAAAGAGATAGCGCAACGGCGAAACGAGAAATTCTCGAATGTGCGTCATCATTACTATCGCGGTCTCGAGCGCCTTCGATCCTATCTGGAGAATCGCCCCCAGAGGAAACAGCAAGGGCAGCAATTATCACTGGAAAAAGGCAGGATGTCGTGAAACACGAGCATTTTGAAGAGCTCTGTGCGGCTGCCAGCATCGGGCAAGCTACCGCCGACGAACTTAGGGCTTTGGAGCAACACGCCGAGGGATGTCACAGGTGTCGGCACACATATTTCGACTACTTAAATGTTGCCTCTCAAGCATTCGCCGCAGCGAAGCAAGTCCCCGCTCTATCGGCACGGGATTTTGAGGAATCCCTCACCTCGGAGCTTTTCGCCCGCCGGTTCTTTGACCGTGCGAAACGGGAAGGAATCGTGTTCTCCCGCGAAGTGGATAACAACGTCAAGGCGCTTGGGCCCGTTCCTGTCCTGCGTTCAAGGAGACGCTTGGCACAAAAATTGGAAATCGTGGCCGCAGCTGCGGCTGCCTTCGCTATGGTCTCCACTGGTTACTTTTATTGGAATCGCTCGATGAAGAATACCGTAAATACTTCCGAGCCATCGCGTGCTGGTGCGCCCAAAACCGAGGCTCCTACCATGCGTACGGACACGCGCCTTCGTCAGCTCACGACCGCGAATTCGGATCTTACGCTGCAGGTCGATCGCCTGGAGGCTGAGCTGACCAAGATCAACGATCAACTGGTTGCGACCGCAGCCGATCTGAAAGCAACGTCCCAGGATCGCCTGAAGCTTGCATCGGATCGCGACGCGTTGCAGGCAAAGCTAAGTGAGACGCAGCGAGAAGTCGATAAGTCAGAGTCTACGGTAGTGACCGCGCAACAGGACTTGGCAGCCCAAAAGGCTTATGCGGAGGATATCGAAGCGAAGTTAGTCGCAGATCGCGTTAAGCTTCACGATCTCGACGAAGAGTTGAAAGAAAAGTCCGCCTTGCTAGACCAGGACCGCCAACTTCTAAGCGCTAGTCATGACGTCACCGATCTAATGGGCGCGCGGACTCTACATATCGTAGACGTCGTGGATACAGACCCCCGAGGTAAGAGCCGTCCCGCTTTTGGCCGAATTTTTTTCACGGAGGGCAAATCGCTCATTTTCTACGCCTACGATTTGAATGACCACAAGATGCAGAAGGCGAATTATCAATACCAAGTCTGGGCAAAAAAAGAAGGACCGAATCAGCGTCCCCTGAAGCTGGGGGTTTTTTATTCGGATGATAGGGTCCAGCGCCGTTGGATGTTTAGATGTGATGACCCGAAGATTCTGCGAGAGATTGATTCCGTGTTCGTCACATTCGAGCGCTCGGATACCGAGCCTTCACACCCGGAAGGGTCGAGTCTCATGTATGCCTACCTGCGTGGCCAGCCGAACCACCCTTAGTTAGTTACTCACCTCGCGATAAGCCGATCCACCTTACTCGCCTGTCGGCTCTTCGTACGGTCTTTGAATCGGTGCGGAGGGCATCCGCTCGACAGAGAAAAAATTAAGTTGAACGTGGGACAAATCGCATGCACGGCAGGAATACTTCGGCAAAGGGGGTGGTTATGGGGAGCGTCCTGCGCGTTCGCATTCGGGGGTTTGTTGCCGTCCTATTTTGCTTAAGTATCCTGATTTTCCTTCTTGCCGCCCGATCGACAGTTGCCCAGACCGAAAAGGCCTCGATTTCCGGACGCATCACCGATCAGAGCAATGCGGTGGTACCCGATGCAGAAGTTGAGCTCAAGAACACAGATACTGGTATCGTGACGCTGACGAAGACAAACGACCAAGGCGTATACGTATTTCCATCTCTTCCCCCGGGCAATTACGTGATGAACGTTCGAAAGCAGGGTTTTCGCACCGTGTCCGTCATGGACGTAAAGCTGTACGTGCAAGATAACGTCTCGCGAAATTTTGTAATGCAAGTTGGGTCCTCGATAGAGTCAATCACGGTAACCGCCGAATCGGGTGAAGGATTAGTGAATCCAACGGATTCCGAACTGGGGACAGTGATAACCGAGAAAGCCATTCATGAATTGCCGCTTAACGGTCGCAATTTCACCCAGTTGCTGACCCTCACGCCCGGCGCTACTCCGATCAGCACTTCGCAAAGCTCGGGTGTGGGAGTCAATGATCTAGCTGTGCTGGGCGTGCCTACAGCTACTGTGTCGCAGCCATCCATTCAGGGTCAGGCCAACCGGTCTAACCTATACATGCTGGACGGCGTGATTAACACCGAGCTGAACACGAGCACCTACGTCATTCCACCCATCGTTGACGCCATTCAAGAGTTCAAGGTCCAATCACATGATGATAAGGCCGAGTATGGCGGCGTGCTAGGCGGAGTCGTCAGCGTGGTGACTCGTAGCGGCGGCAATCAACTTCACGGAAGCGCGTGGGAATTCGTGCGAAATAATGCGTTTGACGCCCGCGATCCGTTCCGGGACGAGTTCCGCAGCTCTCCCTCTGCCTTTCACCAGAACCAGTTTGGCGCCACGGTCAGCGGGCCCGTCTTCATTCCCAAGGTGTACAACGGACGCAACCGCACATTCTTCTTATTTGGATATGAGGGCTGGCGCTTCAACCAGGCGGCTCAGACACGCTATCGAGTCCCAACTGCCCAGGAACTCTCCGGCGATTTCTCGAACTCTATCCTGCCACAAAACATCTATGACCCAGCGACAACTCAGCCAGACCCCGCGAACCCTGGCCAGTTTACGCGCAGCCAGTTCATTGCGTCATCGAATACGAGCAGTCCCAATTTCAATTCGGCGTGCACGAATCCCGCGGGATGCCCGAACATGATCCCTTCGGCCCGACTCGATCCAACAACGGTGAACTTCATCAAGGCCTACTATGGAACGCCAAACCTTACAGGAGATCCGGTATTCAACGCCATCGTAACGCGCCCTCAAGTGGACAATTCAGATCATTACACGGCGCGCATTGATGAGCAGCTCGGGGGCAAAGATAGCTTGTTCTTCCGCTACGATCGCCTCAACGTGATTAATCTCGCTCCATTCAGCATTCCTGGAGATACCGGCGGCTCGGTGCCGGCGACGGATATCGGTGTTGGATGGAACCATCTGTTTACCGGAACTCTGATGCTAGAAAGCCGGTTCGGGAGAGCGCACCGGCCGTTTTCACGCTTTCAGACAGACATCGCCGGGCTCGGTCCGATGCAAAAGCTGGGATTCTCGAGTTCTGGGGGCAGTCTCATCACTCTCGCTTCGCCCTGGGGCACTGGAGGGGTGCAAAACGCTAACACGATTGGCAGCCCAGTTATAGATTTCTCTCAAGGACTGAGCTGGGTACGCGGAGTGCACGAGCTCAAATTTGGCTACCAATTTGTAAGGCAGGGCAACGACACCGCCAGTCCGCCTTATGGAAACTATACGTTCACGAACGACACCACCGGCAATCCGGAGCAGGTTGGCACAACTGGAAATTCGCTGACATCCGCCCTGTTGGGGCTTCCTGCGCAGACCAACAATACCGGCAGCGTGTCCAACAGCAACCGCGTTAATACTTGGTCCTTCTATGGCCAGGATTCCTGGAAATTGCGCAGCAACCTCACAGTAACCTACGGCCTACGCTTTGACCGCCGAGGAGCATTCGACCCCTCGTCGAGTACCGTCGTGAGCGGTTTCACCGCCAACGGCGACTACTGGATCGGTCTGAATCAATTACCGCCGGCCTGCAGCCAGGCGGGAAAAGCGCCTTGCATTCCTGGTGCGGGCACTCTGCAGAGCATTCCGAGCGGGGACAAGATCATGCTCTCGCCTTATGGCCGAGCGTGGGGGCCCGCCCCGAACTGGAGCGACTGGGGGCCGCGCGTCGGGGTAGCTTGGCGTGTTACCGGAAATACCGTGGTACGCGCCGGGTACGGTATTGTTTATGACGCGCTCATGGGCATGGAGCAGGATTGGAAAGGAATCTCCGGATCGTGGCCTGCTACAGGTTCGGTATTTGCATTAACCCCGATCAACCAACTGGGTAAACCCCTCACTCCCATCGAGCAGACCTTCGGGCAGGTAGGCGCTGCTGCTTTGCCCGGGCCGTCTCCTTGGTCACAGTCCAATTGGTTTTTTGATCCCAATCGCAAGGACCCGCGATCTCAGGAGTGGAACGTTGAGATCCAGAGGCAAATGACCAGGAATCTTGCGCTCTCTGTCGGATACGTCGGCAGCTACAGCGACCGGCTGGATGAAACCGGCTTGTTCAACACTGCCGTGACGCCGGGAGTTGGAACTCCTGCCCAAGTCGCCCAGCGACAACCGTTCCCTTGGATTACTGGCACTCCCTTCTTTGGAACCGATCGTGGCAACGGCAATTACAACGCATTGCAGGTCAAATTGGATCATCGGTTTGCCAATGGCTTCCAGTATCTCGTGTCGTACACCTGGTCGAAGGCCATCGACAGCGGCAGCAGCGGATGGTTTGCGGCGGAGAATGGCTCGGGAGCGGGAGGATCTTCATCCTTACAAAACTACTACGACCCGAATGGCAGCCGAAGCGTGTCCTCTTACGATATTCCACATTTCCTTTCGATGAGCGGGGTTTGGGAGCTTCCCTTTGGTAAAGGCAAGAGGTACTTCAGTCAGCCTGCCTTAGCGAGCCGCCTGCTGGGGAACTGGCAGATGAACGGAGTTGTCCAACTGCGCTCCGGCCAACCTTATAACCTGGCCGTGTCGGGTGATGTGGCGAACATTGGAAACTCAGTGTCCTGGTGGAATTACGCGAGGCCGAACCTCGTAGGAAATCCGCAGCCGGCGCATCCAACGACCCAGGAGTGGTTCAACCCCAGCGCCTTCGCCGTGCCTTCGTTCTCCTATGGAAACTTTGGCCGGAATGTATTGCGAACACCTTCCGTGGCCGATGCAGACTTTTCACTGTTCAAGAACTTCTTGATCACCGAATCGACCATAGTGTCGTTCCGAGCTGAGTTCTTCAATCTTTTCAACATACAAAATTATGGTGCTCCGAATAGTTTGATCGGGGACCCTGCGGCTGGGCGCATTACCTCCAACGTAATTCCGCCGCGGCAAATCCAATTCGGACTGCATATAAATTTCTAATGCCGCCAAAAAACTCGACGCAGGCGATGAAGACGGCCATCGGCGCGGGCATCGCCTAAAGGTTTCAACTTCCATAGCGGGGAAGCGGCTCGGCTTCGTCGTGCGAAGCATCCCTCGAACGTTGCGGCTGCCGCAGCAACATCCTCGCCGAGAAAGAATCAAGAGATCGAACGACCTTGCGTGCTTCTGCCGCAGTCCAGATCGATGCGCCCAGGAGGACGAGATCCTTGATGAGAAATTGGCCCGCATCCCCGAGCAGGGGAAACCGGTGTGAGAACTGGAACGCTCCCGGGGTCGAGAAGAGAAAACTCACCGTAAGCACAAAGGTAATGATGGCTCCAATGCTTCCGATAAATGAGAGTCTCGCGGAAAAAGGCCGCACGGCGATAAGCAGGGCAACGACGATTTCGACCACTCCGATTAGATTAGAAACGCCCTGAAGGCTGAACACTCGATAGAGCCAGAACATCAGAGGGCTATTCGCCACCAGGGGCTGGATGCCTTGCGCCTCGCCAGCTGTGAATTTAAGAATACCAATCAGTAATAATGTGATTACCAGTCCGTAGCGCGAGACCTGGATGCCTAGTCTCTCCAACGAGGTCCTGGACTTGGCGCGCAGCAACGCCTTTCGAAGCTTGCCTTCCGTCGGTAAGCATTGATTAGCTGTGCCCATTGCTTTTCTTAGCTCGCTTTCTCGTGCGGTCCGGAGACAATTTCCAGGGAAGCCTGCGGAGCCGACGAATGGAGTCCCGAGTACGTTTTGATGAATTCCCGCCGTGTCCCTGTGAGACACGGCGGGAATTTTCGAAGGGTTTGATATCAGCTGGTCAGTCCAGGCGCTGGGCAATCGGGCAGTTGATGGAGAAACCGGAACTCCCAAATGGTTTTCCACCTGGCCCAGTGATCAGGCCGTCTTGCACGAAGGTGAGAATCTGAAACTCTTCGCGCACCTGACCGCGGAAGCCGTCCTCGATTGCATCTTTAGTCCATTGAAACAACTGGGCATCCCAAGCGGGGCTGTAATCCAGCGCGATCGTGGGGATTCCGCCAAGGACATTGTTAGGACGGTGACCATCAGCCAAATCCGCCGACAAACCTTGCCGTTGAGGGTTGTTGCACCCTCCTGACTCGGCACCATTCGTGCCAATGAAAATTCGCTCGATGGAGCTGGAGAAGCTGTCATCCCCACCTAGATGAAGCTGTTGCATCAATGGAGCGAATGTGTTGTGTTCGATGGCGGCGCCCAGCGGAATACTCGTGTCCATCGAGATATACCAAACGGGTCGTCCGAAGCTAAACCCATTGATGAGATTTATGGTCACTGTCTGGTTGGTTGGATCGATTGCCACGACCTCGTCGTGTACCTTGCTATAGTCGACGTTGCCATCGGGGAAGTTGATTTGGTTGGCGTCTACACCGAAGGCCACGATCGGCGCGTTGTAAATCACTCCGGCGGCATTAGTAACCTGCACGAAGGGACTGTAGTCCGCGTCGCCCACCGCTCCGGGTTGGGCAGAGATCGGAGGAAACTCGGCTCCCGGAGGCCCGGGGACGATGTTCCGGACTGGCGAGAAATCCACCGTCCCTTTGTCGAACACAAGACTGCCATCGGAGTCCAGGTTAGCAGTCCGAGCTGCCCTTGCTGCGAAGGTCAGTTTCGCGGAGAAGTTCAAACCCAACTCGGCAGCCACGTTCGGATCGTCCACATCGGTTAGGATGTACCAGACGTTCTTCTTACTTCCCTTCATGTGGCCCAAATAAAGCGGCAGGGTAATGGTGCCGTGCGTAGCGTCAACGGTCCCGGACTTCAGTAGTTGAACGGGCCCGACCAAGCTCGGATTGGTCTCCGAGGGGGACGGCCCGAAGTATGTCAGCGGAACGGAAGCGCCTACGGAGGGCGGCGCCGGGAACAAGTTGCACCCAGGTCCCGGACCGATCGGCCCTGGTCCAGGGCCTTGGTCAGAGTTGAAGGTACGTGAACTCGACGATTCAGTCTGGGAAGAACCTCCAGAAGTGGCCGTCACAGGAGAGTTCGAACTGGCGCCCACAGAAGTGGCCTGAACGGGCCCGCTTCCATTCGAAGGAGCAGAGCCAGTGGGAAGGAATACCCCGCCTCCGAAGCCTGCCGGAGAAGGATTGGAACCTGCGACTTGACTATTGTCGGTGCTCGTTGGGGTAGTGTCTTGGATGTTGTCCCGGCTGCTCTCTTGAGAGTTCTTCACACTATTGATCCCCACAGGATTCGACGGGCCGACCACATTCCCACTGGGCACGGAAGAATTCACAGAAATAGCAGGGGCAGGCGCGGTTTGGGAGCCGACGCCGGTTTGCTGAGTTTGTATGGGCTGCTTCAGAGTTGTCTTCTCCTTAGCAATGAGGCTGAGGGCATACGCGTGAAAGTCACCCGAGGGGTTGAAACTGCTGAATCGGCTTGTTAGTTGTAGAGCGCTCTCGACCTTCGCGGCTGAGGTCCCCCTTCCCAGGAGCGTGTGGACGTAGGCTTGGTCACGCCGCACGCTCTGTTCCTGGGGAGACAGCAGGGCTTTGTTGTCTGCAACCTTGAATTTATCGGGAACTTGACCATAGAGGGCCGTAAATGACGCCGCGAAGAATAGGACCGCGGTGCCTGCCCGGATCAGGCGGACGACTCTTGTACGAGAACCGCCCACTGGAATTTTCCCTTCTCTCTGCCTTGGTTCATTCATTCAATTTTCCTTTCGATTCGTTCAGCCTTGCCAGAACAGTTCCTAGTTCGGAGCGTTCGAGTTCAAGTTTCTGGCCCAGTGACCGCTAAGCGGTCCGTTGAAGGGCTGGCCTGCCCTCTTAGCCCCCAATGAGAGTCACGAGTAATCAGAAAGTTTCCGCGAATGAAATTTATTTATTCACCAGAAAAAGCCGGGAGTGACTGAAGTTCCGCGGTCCAGTCAGAGGCCGGCCACACCAAAATCAATCTGCAGGTTTAGGCCTCGCGGCTCCCGGCGTCGATCTACTGGCCGCGCCAGCAACCATCAAGGCACACAGGAGGGGGGGAACCTTCCCGAGCGGTGCGAGCATTGCAATGAGTAAGGCATTCGACGGGCTAAAAACGTTCCGTTGGCCAAGAAGTTCTTCCTTTTCCCGGACATAATCCACGAGACGGCCTACCGTGGGCGGCGAGGACAAGGCATGAAATGAATTCCTTGACTAGGCAATATCCGTCCGTCGCGTGAGCTTTCGCTTGGCTCACTATCGGCTGGGGGAGCTAGGTATTCCTCTTCGGCCGCGCCTTTCCGATGCAGTAGACGCAAGGGGTATACCTCTCACGAATCGCTTCCTCTATTGGGAGGAACTTCGGCTTACCATGCAGGTGCGAGCAGCCGGCTATGTGATAGACCTTGTCATCCTGATCCAAAGATATTGCGACGGTTCCCATGGTCTGACGTGGGTCGGGCTGCCTCATGGGGCCCTGCGAATCATGCCGTGGGAGCAGGAGTTTCTTGAAAGAGAATAGGGCCAATACCAACGGGATGGCAGCGGCGGCGGCCAGCGTCCAAGCCAAAAAGGAACGACGTGAACGGTTTGTTTTTTCTCCGAGTCTCTGATATAGGCGCTCATGAAAGCCGTCTGGCGGAGCCAGCATGCGCTCGTCACGGTAAAGAGCAATTATATTGCGCATACCATCGAGCAGCGCAGTACAATGACGGCACTCAGCAAAATGCTGATCCAGCGGCGCTCGTCGGGCGGGATCGAGATCCTCATCGATATAATCTGAAATATCTCTCCAGACTTCTTGGCAGCTCATTCCCATGGTTTCCTCACTTCTTTCGAAGCCCATCCCAACCGTCCATCCTGCCCCAGTCCTGGAGCCAGGATGTCCCTCAGCATCAAACGGGCACGCCGAAGCCTGGTCTTCACGGCTCCGGGCGATATTCCCAAAATGGCGGATGTTTCCGAAATGCTCAGATCATGTATATCGCGCAGCACAAATGCCTCCCGATAGTGCCGCTCCAGCAAGCCCAAAGCCTTGACTAGGGCCTCGCGTATTTCCGCGCGCTCCAGAACTGTCGAGGGAATCTCACGCCAGTCTTCAAAATCCTTCGGAACGTATGATTTCTCATCATCTTTGTTGTGGGTCATCGATAGCATCGGGACGCGCCACTGTTTTCGATTCCTCATACGAACCTCATTGATCGCTATTTGGATCAGCCAAGTGCCGAATGTCGACTCCTTGCGAAACTGATGCAAACGGGCCAGGGCTTTCATCAACGTATCTTGGGCAACGTCCTCCGCATCTTCTTTGTTCGCAAGCAGAGAGAACACCGTCGCATACACAGTCCGCTGATGCGGACGGACGAGATTCATGAACAGCTCTTTGTGACCGGAGAGTATCCGACCGATTAAAGCTTCTTCCGCGGCTTGAGCCGAACCCTCACTGCCAGCGGGGTCCACTCCATTTTTCAAGGCATCTCTTGGAGTCGACTTTCTCGACAGGACGCTAGTGGAAGCTCCGGTTCCGGCACCGTCCGCATCCGGCAATCGGTTGACTCTCTGTCCGGCAAGACCGCTTTCGGACTGACGAGGCGTTCTGTCTACATCGAGGGCCGAAGGCTCACACCGATCGATATCCCGGAAGCCGGAGAAGTCATTGGTACAATTCTCGATGCGACCACTCCTTCCCGCGGAAACGTAAGGGCTCTCTTTGACGGTTATCCACATTTGTCCCGAGTCGTCGAGAATGGGATTCCCAACCCTTCGAAGAGTTTCAGTCTGCCAGTCAGCCGCCGGCAGCAGTTGGCCCCTGGGGAAGTAAGAACCGCCCGAGCGCAGCACAGGTCCGACCGATATAAAGAGGGGCCTCAGAAGCGCAGAGTGATCCCGCCGCTCGCCACAACGTTGTGCTCAGTGCTCGAATTCAACGCGACGTTCAGGTTTGGATTGCCTGAAAAGAAATCCCGTACCTCTCCCCGCAAGCCAATGAAACGAAATAGCCTGTAATCCAACCGCCGCCATAATCGAAGACGCCGCGGTTTAAGAGCTTATTCGTCATATTTTGTCCATTCGAGAGATGCGCGGATGCTTCGTACAAAGCGTAGCCGCCACCGATGGCGCCCCATGGAGAGAATCGCGAACCGGGAAAGAGTTTCAACCGCAATCCCGGTGTGAGGTATAGCGACGCATAGTTCTGCGGCACGGTTGCGGTTGAAGCGGTCAGGCTTCGGTTGGGAATCGCCGCGAATTCAATTTCGCCATAGAGAGAGGCCATCCTTGCCCTCGTGAAACGATGGCCGTAATTAACCCCAAAGCTACGATCCGCAGAGATTTCGGCGGCGCTGGGCGAGAATTGAAAACGGCGTGTCTGGCCGGGAATTCCGCCGAGCGAAAAGGTAAGGTCCTGATTCTGAGTTTGCTCTTGGTTCTGGGCTCGAACAGGCCCTGCGATGGTTGCGACTACCAACAAAAGCAGTCCGGCCCAGCGCGTCCGTCTGGCTCGTACCGGTAAAGCTCTCATGAAGAATGTTCTCCAATCTGAATTGATGATGCTGCTGCAAAACTGCCGTGCGACACATGGTTCTCATGGACAGGAACGGTTCCACTGGACACTCGAATCCCGGCGATTGTGGATGAACGGTTAGTTCACCAATCATCCCAAACGTATACAAACAGTGAGATCGGCTTCTCGTCGGAAAGTTTCCAGAATGCGGCGCAAAGGAACAGTCGCGGAAGCCGGGGTAGCTGCCAGTTCTGAAATGAAGGAACTCTATAATTTTGAACTAGCGTGAAACCTTTGGGTTGCTGGGGAATCGCATTGGATGGCCACTCTTCGAGGTCGACGAGGGACCGGCCTACGATCTCCCGAACGAGCGATTGGGGGTGACGGTGGGGGTTATTACAAATCTTGTTTTATTAGGAGCATCGAATGGCAGACGTGAAGCTTGTAGTCATATATCCGCGTCCCAAAGATGTTGATGTTTTCGAGAAAGTCTATCAGGACGAGCATGTACCGCTAGCAGTTGCGAAACTAGGCGGGAAAACCAAGATGGTTGCAACTAACATACTCGGCTCACCGCAAGGTACCGCTCCTTTCTACCGGATTGCGGAGGTTTACTTTCCGTCGATGCAAGCCTTGGAAGCATGCGCAGCGTCTGAAGGCGGCAAGGAGGCGCTCGCTCACGCCGTAAAGATTTCTTCGGGTGGAACGCCAATTTTCATGGTGGCCGAGGAAGAGACCTTCACATTCACCGAAACAGTAAATGCATAGGAAAGAATATGATGCGTTTTAGATTCTCAGTCACCGGATTAGTCATAATTTGCGCTTTAATGATTGGTTCACTTCGATATATTCGTGCTGCGAGCAGACTGTCAAGCCCGACGAGCGACGAAACTCGTCGTACTCCTGTGCTGGTCGAATTGTTTACGTCCGAGGGGTGTTCCAGCTGCCCCCCGGCCGATGCTCTGTTAGAACAGCTCGACCGATCGCAGCCGGTAACCGGTGCAGAGCTGATCGTTCTAAGTGAGCACGTGGATTATTGGAACGATATCGGATGGACGGATCCCTACTCTTCGCACGAATATAGTGAGCGGCAAAGTTCCTACGCGGCGCAGTTCGGCCTCAGGGGTGTCTATACGCCGCAGATGGTCGTTGATGGACACTTCGAGTTTGTGGGCAGCGATGAACGGAGGGCGAAGCGGGTAATTGAGAGCGCTACGAAAGTCATGAAGACTCCCGTAAGTATCTCTTCTACTCTACGCGATGAAAAAACGGCAAATCTTCACATCGAAACTGGGCCGTTACCCTCCATCGCCGCGGAATCAGCGGGCATCTTCCTCGCGATAGCAGATGACAACGACGAATCGCATGTGAGCCGCGGAGAAAACGCCGGAAGAACACTGAAGCACGTGGCGGTTCTGCGAAATCTCATTCGAATCGGAGCCGTGGACAGGACTGCAGGTTTTTCCAGCGACATGAAAGTCGATCTGGATGCCAGGAATCCACGGAATCTGAGGATCGCGGTGATCGTCCAGGAGGCAGCAGCAGGGAGAGTGTGGGGAGCCGGACTGGCGCGCCTTTCGAATTAGAGTCGCTTAATTCTGGTGTTTAACGCATCTAGTGGGTGACAGTGAGGAGGCGAGAGTGAATGGAGCAAAAATGAAAACTATGGTCGCGGTCCTTTTCTTGGTGGGATTGTACACTTTTGCGAACGCCCAAGAAAACGCGCCCACCAATCACACGGTTCCTCCTTCTGTTGGCTTGGAGATCGGCCAGCAGGCTCCGGCATTTACTCTGCCTGATCAGTTCGGCCATGAACACTCCAACGAAACGCTCAAGGGGTCGAAGGGCACCGTCCTCCTCTTCTTCCGCTCCGCCGATTGGTGACCCTTTTGCAAAGCGCAGCTCGTGCAGCTGCAAAACGCAAAACAGAGATTCGAGGCGCAAGGACTTAAGCTGGCGGCAATTAGCTATGATAGTCCAGCTATCCTGAAGGACTTCGCCAAGCGGCAGAGAATAGACTTGCCTCTATTGGCTGACCCCAGGTCCGAAATCATTCGCAGCTTCAACGTTCTTAACGCGGAAGGAAACGAAATGACCAAAGGGATGGCGTACCCCGGATTTTTCTACATAGACGAAACCGGTGTTATTCGCGAAAAATATTTCGAAGCGAAGTACACGAACCGATTCACGGCGAACAACCTCATTGGGAAGCTATTCCCTGAACTGACCGAGGACGTGAGCCAAAATGTCGAAGCGCCCCATCTGCGGCTCACCCTTACACAATCGGATCGCACCGTGGCCCCGGGCAGCCGCGTCACCTTGGCTGCTGAAATCGAGCTGCCGCCGGACGTCCACGTTTATTCTCCGGGGGTAACGGGCTACAAGCCGATTCAGCTGGCACTGCTACCGCTCTCGGAGATCGAACTCTCGGCCGCGGTTTGCCCGAGCCCCAAAATCCTCTATTTGGAAGCGATCCAGGAACGCGTACCGGTCTTCGAGGGCAAGTTCCGCATCACCCAGGATGTCACTGTTACGCCTTCCAAGACTCGGGATGTAGCTCGCTCGGCCGTCTCAGCGCAGAAAACGATTTCCATTACCGGGGAGCTAAAATATCAAGCCTGTGACAAGGCGGTCTGCTATCTGCCCACGTCAGTGCCGGTAAAATGGCAACTGCAGGTTCTCCCCCTCGACCTCAAACGATCTCCGAAGGGCATCCAGCACAAGTAGCTATTCAGAGTTCGATCGAATCCATTCTTGTGGAAGGAGAAGACTATGAGTGATGTTGTTTATGTTTCAAAATCGCGTATCGAGCGCCGGCAGGGACCCCTTCGCATCGCGCATCTCCCGGGCGAGTCCCAGCCGGTGGTCTACAGTGTCCATGGAGCCATCGCCGAGCACTACAAAGTTGACCCGGCAACGTTGAAGGAGTCGCACTCTTCAACCATTGACTACGTCATTTCTGCCACCGCTGGTTGAATGATGGGCACTTTTGGAGGTGCGCTGGAAGCGCGCCAAATCGATGCAAGCAATGGAAAATTGACCGCGGATGTAACCGGCGAGGTGGAAGCAGAGGAGGGTGTGCTTGTCATTCGCCGCATTCACGTGGCGATGCGCCTGGTGGCGCCTGAAGCGGCGAGGGAAACAGTCGAACGCACGCACGGCATTTACGCTATGCGCTGCCCCCTGTACCGGACATTGCACAAAACCATCCAACTCACATCCTCTTTTGAGTTAAGGACTCCTACAGCCACCTCTTGAAATCAGGGAGGCAGATGAGGTGTTCGGGCCGCCGAAAAATGACGGCTCCTATGTTAAAGAGAACAAAGGAGATTTGCACGGTGTCGGGGCTGGACGGTGTCGACCCGTAACGGGCCCACACTTTATGGCTGCCTTCCTGAAACTTCTTGACGAGTTGCGAATCACACTCCATGGGAGGGTGGGGCCTTTGGGTAATCAGGATTCCTTGCGAGCAGGGCGAAGGGACTTTGGTGTGTAAGCGAAGATGCGCATGACACAATCGCAAGTGCGTGCCAGCGAGGCTGAGCTCATAAAGAGCGTCTGCGCCGGAGAGCGAGAGGCTTTCTACGAGTTGGTACGCCCGTATGAGCGCATGATTTACGCAACGGCGATTTCAGTTGTGAAGAATCCAGCTGACGCGGAGGAGATAGCGCAGGAGGCCGTTCTGAAGGCGTTTTCTCACCTCTCTAGCTTCCGTGCGGAATCAAAGTTCAGCACGTGGCTTGTACAAATTACGTACAACGAAGCAAAAATGAGGCTAAAGAAGACACGTCCGCACCTCTACGATTCGATTGACGACCAACAGCAAAGCGAAGAAGGAGATTTTTGGCCAAAAGACTATGCCGACTGGCGGCCTATAGCTTCCGAATTACTCGAACAAAGTGAGATACGGCAAGCTGTTCAGGACGCAATCAACTCGCTCAGCCCAAGTTACCGTGAGGCGCTAGTTCTTAGGGACATCCAGCATTTGAGCATCAAGGAGACGTCGACGATTCTCGGAATCTCGGAACCCAACGTGAAGACTCGGCTTCATCGAGCGAGGTTGCTGTTGAGAGACAGGCTCGCTCCTGGAATCGACGGTGCCTGGATTAAAGGACAACCTTATCGAAAAGCGAGAGCATGGTGAAAAAAGAGGGCGGCATGGCGACCGTTGAAATAAGTTGCGTCGAAGTATGGCGGGAAATCTCCAATTACCTCGACGAGGAGATTTCTCCCGAGATGCGCGGGAGAATGGAAGCTCATTTCAAAGCTTGCGCACACTGCACTGCGGTACTCGACGGCACGCGAAACGTCGTAGAACTGGTCGGTGACGGAAGAGTGTTTCAGATGCCCGTCGGGTTCAGCAAGCGGCTATACAAAAAGCTTCAGAAACTTCCGTGAACTTGCGCCCCGACCGATGGAATTTGTTCCGGCCGAAACGGATCGGCGATGTCCTGGTTATCCATGTACATCCACAACTTCCAATTCCCTTCTTTGTTTCTCCGCCAGATATCCACGTAGCGATCTCTGCGACGAATCGGTTCACCGCCGTCTTTAGGCGTCAGCGTTAAATCATGCCACCCGTAATCGTAGGCAACGTCTCCTTGAAGACGAATCTCGATCACAATGACCACCAGCTTTGCTGTAAAGCGTTCGAATAGATTCGCGAGTCGAGTCTTCAAGGTATCCAGTCCGCTCTCGCCAAATTCGCTCGGCTGGCCGTCGGAGAAGTTAACGAGGTCGGGATCAGCAATGGCCAGCACCCGCGACGTATCCGCAAGGTTGAAACACTCCCGGAATTCGCTCTTGGCCGCATTGATGGCATACAAGTCGTCCATTCCTTCATCTCCATGCTCCATCGCCATGTGAACACCAGTCCGCAAGGCTCCATTCTAACCGAAGTAGCCGCGACGTGAAGTCCACGTGGACTGTCCCCTTTCGATGTGACGAACATGGATGCATTCCCGAACACTGCCAACATCCTACTGCTCGACAATAATTTGGCCCTTCATGCCTTTGTGCCCGAGACCGCAGGTATGGCAACACTTAAACGTATAAGTGCCCGGTGTTTGAGCCAGGAACTCAATCGTGGTCGTTTCTTCCTTCTTGAGTTGCCAACACTCCTGTGCCGAACTGAAAATTAGCCCATCGGCGCCATTCGGTAGCGCGCCATCTGGAACGGCTAAAATCTTGAAACCATGATCGTGGTCAGTGGCTGTGATCTTGAGTTGAACTTTGGTACCGCTCTTCACGTGAACTGGTGAGCGTGAGTACTCGTACTTCTTTGCCGTAATTTCGACGACCTGTACATCTTGAGTTTGCGCCCGAACCGAAGGGGACATCGAAAACCATAGGGCGAGCCCCAGCAGAGACGAGGGAAGAACAGGCAAGAGTGAATGCTTGGCACGCTTTTTCATTGATCTTCTCGGTCGTATGAGTAATTAATTTCTGATATCAAATCCTGCGGCGCGCCTCGTCTGCCTCTTCTGCGAGCCGCATTAGCACGTCCACGATCCCGGTGTTCTTGTTTGTAGCTGGGTCGAGGAAGAGTCCATCATCGGCGAAGCTGACAACGGAGGCCACTGCGCCACCCTGAGCTGTAGACGTCGGACGAATTATGGAGACCAGGCCAAGCTTCGCATTCAAGAAGAACGTTGGCTCCGGCATGATCAGGTTGGTTTGGAAGTCGTCAGCTGGGTTGACACTGGTGCCTTTTGGATTGGGGTCGACTCCGCGATTCAGGTTCGGAAACGAAAGATCACCGTCGGTGATGTTGGTAGCGTTGCCGGCTTTGTCGTGCCACCTTTGGAAGTGCATTATCTCGGATCCGCCGATACTCAACAGAACCCGCAAGACCTCGAGATTGGTCACTTTCTGAGCTAACGCTGGGTAGAGACTGCTGCCGCCTTGCTCGATAAACGCAAAGTGAAAGCCCGCAGTGTTGGCAATGGCCTGCAAGTGGTTGGGGATGCTCCCGTCGCTGTTCAGGATGAGGTCGCTATCGTCCACCGGGATAGCGGGATGTTTTCCCTTCGCGAGATCCGGAACGGCATTCTCGAAAATGCCTCCGAAATCAGGATTTGCCGTCTCGCTGCGGTAGCGTGTCCACCACGTCGTATCGACGGTGAGCTGCTTCAAGTTGGTCAGGCGTCCCGTCGGTGGGACTCCGCTGACTCTGCTAGGTGGCAGAGTGGCGAATTCGCTCAGGTCGATGGGCATGGCACCCTTCGACGCGAGGTAATTATTGAGAAACCGGTGGTGGCTGATTTCGTCGTCGGTATTGTCCGCGATGTACTGCGGCATGTCGCCATCGAGAACCTCAAGAGCCGTAATGTAATTTGGGGGCCAGCCCGGTGACTATTTTCCCACCGTTGAGCTCCAGGTCGATCGTCGAGAGACCTTGATTCGTGGCTCCGCCAAGTTCCCTATATTGGATCCACAGATCGGCCTCGACTTGTTCCAAAGCGCTCAGGAACGTCAGAATTGCGATGTCGCCCTTTGTGATTGGCGCGTGGTCTTCCTCCTCTCTGCCGAAGGCCACAGATGTAACTGGCAAAAATGCAGCGCCCATCGTTGCGGCTCCCGCTGCCACCATTCCGTTCGTCAAAAATTCACGCCGGTTTGTTGCATGCTTCACACTGCTTCCTGACTTCTTCATCATTCTTCCCGTTTACCCGAAGAATCGAGTCCGAATCGTTTGCATCACACGTTTCGCCGACGTGACTTGAGCTTAATCCGCGTTTCAAGCTCCATCTCTCAGCAAGGTTAAATCTCTGAAAACAAGCGCCAACCTTTGATGACTCTGAATGCGGTCATCAGTGGCACATCGTCGCCGCACCCGATCATTTGTCGTCGGATTCGTCTTTTCCGTGCGTGGGATTCAGAAAGTTATCCAGGACAAAGTCTGCTACGTCGCGGCCCAACCGTTGTCCGGTGGTCAGGTCAAAGCGGAAATGCTGTCCACCGAAGATACGGCTTAACGTCGCTTCTTCGGCGGCCGCGCTGATGCTTGTGAATGATCGTTCTACTCCAGGGAGGACCTCGGAAGTCACGTTGAACTCGGCATGGTCCCGCTCGAAAAAGGAAATCAGCACCTCTGCTCCGGAAGCGCTGATCACCGCATGGGCGCCCGGATAGGATGGGTCGGGGGCGGTCTTACCGACTTCCGGGAGCCAGTTCGGGTCCGCCACGGTTTCAGGGTTGATGCCGGTATCCGCGGCCCGAATCGCGGTTACTGGCCGCCAGAAATTGTAGGTGTATTTGGCGTCGTAAAAAGCGATCACGTCGTCGGCAAAACTCAGGTTCAGCAGCGCGAACAACCGGGCACTTTGTGCCGTCGTCAAACTGTGCGCCACCACAAACGTCTGCGAAATCTCGTTCCAATAGTTTTGTATGGCGCCATTCCAAAACCGCCCGGTCAATGCCTCATCGGGCGTAGCGGTTGTACTGTTGACGATTCCAAGGGATTTGATTTGGTTGAAAGCATCGTCGTACGTGTCGCTGGTCAGCGCGGGTGGGGGACCAGGTCGGAACTGGCTCGCACGCTCCAGCGCGAACGGGGTTACGCGGGACCAATGCGTGAATTGCGGCTGGGGCGGAAAATTCGGAGGCGTTGATTGGTAATCTCCCGGCGCCGTCCCGAAAACATAGGGAATCGGCTTGGCATTCGAGCCGTCGTTGCTTCGCACTCCCAGGATGCGATCCGCGACAGTCTGTCCTATACGGATACCTTCCACCTTGTCGTTACCATCCGGAATTTGTCCCAGGAATTGGTGTAGTTGGGCATCGAGCGTGGCCTTAAATGCCGGATACAGCGCGACCAAAACTTCGTGCGCCGCGGCCGCGGCTGCTGCCTCTTGAGAAGCATCTCGTGGCACGCCGGAAAGGCGGACCAGGTATGGCCGATGTGTTCTGTCAATCGCATTCACTGCGTCGTAGATCGCGGCGTGCATGATCGCAAAGCTTCGCGTAGGGTGGACCGTTGGTGGTTGCGCGCCTGGCGTGCGAACGATTGAAAGAAGTGTTCTATTCCATTGAACAACCGGGTTCACCTGCTGAACAGAGGAGTCGTTTGCACCTTGATGCTCGTCATGAGGCGAAGCTCCATAAGAACCGTCGGCCAGGTTCGAAAGACCGGCACACAGCAAAGCGAACACAATCAAGATTCTTGACATCACTAGTTCCTCTTCCTTTCTGGATGTGACTTTGGCGGCGCATGTGATAAGACAATGACCAATGCAGAGCAGAGATCCGGCTCTACTTGTCGTGATCGGAATCGGAACCTTTGGCTAAGCCCGTGGCTGCGATCCATGGCCCTGGAGCCGGAAGCGGAGTGCCGTTGAAAGCCGTCGCGCGAATCAGCACGATCGTACCAAGGCACGGGGATGGCACTTGCAATTTCGCATGGATCTCCGCGTTGCCGTCGACACCCAGTGGTACGGAATCAGTGGTCGCAGCCACTGCGTCTCCGCATACAACGCTCGCGGCAACCGCTGTGACGGGCCCAGGAGTTCCTAGATTCGGCAAGATGAGGCCGCGCACGTCTGTGCGCAGGCGCCCGTCATCATTCAAAACTGCGAATCCGTGATTGACCACCCAGGGCGCACCTCCGCTCTTCACACCTGCGATTGTCACGCCGGGATTCGAGCCGACAATCGGAGACAAGAACGCAATCTCATCCGCGATGGTGCCTCCTGCACATAAGCCAGAGACAAAGCAAGATAAAAGCACTGCCACTGCTGCTCTTTTTTTCATCCTTTGAGATCCTCTCATTTATTTAAGATCGTTCGACGCTTTGCTTGACTCCGTGAGCCTGGCCACCAAAGGTATTGCAGCAACCAGGTTCCATTGCATTGTGTTTCTGCACTTCACCAACCAGGAGCATCACAATCAGAATGCTCTGTAAGCAGTAACTAAGCTTCCTGGTGCTTTATTCCTCTTCCGGGCACAGAAAAAACATATGGAATATTTTATGTGTCGCGAGAGTCTATCTATCGGTGTGGAGTTGATCCCGAGCGAGATGCAGTATCGGCAGCGCTCGTTTGGAAGTCTGTGGTTCGTGTTGTTCGCTTGCTAGACCGGCTTACAATCTCGCGATGAGGGGTAAACTTTTCAGGATACCTACGCACGTAATAACGTCTTCCTAACATGTTAAGTCGTTTTTGAACAGCTCTGTCCATACGCGTACCCCTTGACGTATTCATTTGTGTGACTACCTCGTGAAAAGCCGCTGGAGCTGTTGGAGATCGGCAGTGGGTGCGTCGGAGACGACGCAGAATTCTATTTTGTCTTTTCGCCAATCAATCCATTGATAGCCTTGCCGAGACCCTACGCGCGGAGAGGCGTCCCGTTCCCGTGTAGGCCACATGAATACGTTAACTAGATGTTTGGGGCCCGCATAGACGAGCACTGCGATGGAGCGCTCTTCCACAACGTCAAGGCGCCCACCCTGCAGCGCGAATCCGTGGTTCGCGAAATCGAGTACCGGGAGCGCAAATGTGAGCTTGCCCCTGAACCATCCCTTCACGTCCTTTTCATCGTTGGAGCTAATGCTAGTCAGGTGGCCCGGCTGCAGCGAGTGCACATGCGCATCGACAATTTCCTCGGCAAGTTCGGCTTGATAGTCGTCGGTGCGAAGCGAGGGACTCACTCTCCATCCCGCGATTGCGAGAAGAAGGAGTGCAGCCGCCGCGGCCAGCCAGTGCCAAAGGAGTGGCTGGGACATCGCGGTCGTGGGCGCGACTGGGTGAAGATCGGCACGGATCTTTTTCCTAAGCGAGGCCGGGGCCGCCTCATAGAGTTGCGCGACCTGCAATCGCCCACTTAGCAAGTCCAGGTCCACGAGCTCAACGGCGCAGTCGACGCAATGTTGGAGGTGGCGCTCGAATTCGGCAGCCCTACGGCCACTCAGCTCACCGTCGAAATAACCCTGAAGCAGAGAGTCGGCAAAGTCACATCTCACGGACAGGCTCCTTGAGAAGAATTTGCCAGCGCGGAATACAACTGGCGGCGGGCACGGGATAGCGAGGACATGACGGTACCGATGGGAATCGACGTGATTGCAGCGATCTCCTTGTAGGAACAGCCTTCAAGCTCTCGAAGGATGAGAACTTCGCGGAACCGGGGCGGCAGCGTCTCGAGGGCGCGGGTGAGGCGCTCACGATCATCGCCAGCGATGGCAATGGTTTCGGGTGTGGGGCAAGTCTGTAGATGTAGCTCTTCGTCGAATTCCACGCTTAGCTCCATTGGGCGGTTCTTCTCCAGCCAGGTGTAGCAGGTATTGCGCACGATCTGCAGCAGCCAGGCGCGCGCATCTCCTCCGTGAAAGCCGCGGAAGAAACGGCACGCGCGAAGTAGGGCCTCCTGAGCGACATCTTCGGCATCTGCGCGGCTGCGCAACAACCAGCGCGCGAGGTTGTAAGCATTGTCGACATGGGGCAGCACAAGCTGTTCAAAGCGCAGCCGGTCTTCGGGACCCAAATCGTTCAAAGACTTCCCCCGATCAGTGAAGCTTCATGTGTGAGAACCGGATGAACGGCGATTTTATTCTCGACGGGCGCCCTCTTGTGACGAACAGGTGAAGAGAGGCATGAACGCAGATGAATTTGGAATAAGACAGGCGCCGCATCGGTCTGAATGAATGCAAGCACGTTTAATGGCGGCGCGAACAACCCCCCATCCCGCGCCGCCAGTCCCAACGGCATGTGTAGATTTTAGAGAAGGGGTAAAAATCATAGTAAGTAAGGAGCGCAAGGATGTCCGAGAAGAAAAAAGATGAACTCCTGCACGATCACAACCGCGACGGAGTTAACCGGCGAGGATTTCTGAAGTGCATGGCCTGGGCAGGAACCGGGGCCTTTTGTGTGATGAAAGGCGGGGTCCTGAATTCGTACAGCTTGAGCCGAATTTCGGAGATTAGCACGGCGGACATGATGGGCGAGCTGAGCTTCGTGCAGATCAGCGACAGCCACATGGGTTTCAACAAGCCGGCCAACCCGGATGTAGCTGGAACACTGAAAGCCGCGGTCGACAAGATCAATGGATTGGCGGCGGCGCCGGAATTCATGTTGCATACGGGGGACATTAGCCACCTTTCGAAGCCCGAAGAGTTCGATACTGTCGACCAGATCCTGAAGAGCGCGAAGCCCAAAGACGTGTTTTACGTGCCGGGCGAACACGATGTCTTGAACGATGACGGAAAACAGTTCCTGGAGCGCTACGGCAAAGGCAGCAAGGGCGCGGGCTGGTACAGCTTCGATAAGAACGGCACGCACTTCATGGGGCTGGTGAACGTGATGAATTTAAAGGCCGGCGGGCTGGGGACGCTGGGGCACGAGCAGCTCGAGTGGATAGAAGATGACGTTAAGCACCTGAAGCACAGCACCCCGATTGTGGTGTTCGCGCACATTCCGCTCTGGTCGGTCTATCCGGAGTGGGGCTGGGGGACGGAAGACAGCGCGCAGGCGCTGGCGTACTTGAAGAAATTCGGCTCGGTGACGGTGCTGAACGGGCACATTCACCAGACGATGCAGAAGGTGGAAGGCAACGTGACGTTTCATACCGCGGCCTCGACGGCGTTTCCGCAACCGGCACCGGGCAAGGCGGACTCGCCGGGACCCATGAAAGTGCCGGCCGAGCAATTGAAGAGCGTCCTGGGAATTACGGACGTCAACTACGTGCAGGGACAACACGCGCTGGCGGTGGTGGACTCCACGCTGGCGTGAGCGGGCAATAACGCAGACAAAAAAACTGCTTCAAATTTGAAATAGCTAAAAAGAGGAGAAAAAGCATGAGGAAAAGTGTGTCTATTGCAGGGTTGGCAGCGGCACTGGCGCTAGGAACGCTGGGTTTCGGCACAGGTCAGAAGAGTTCTGTCGCAAGCGCGCAGGAGAAGATGTCGATGATGGAAGTGAAGATCGATAACTTCACATTTGGCCCGGCGACGCTGACCGTGCCCGTCGGAACGACAGTGGCGTGGATAAATAAGGATGACATCCCGCACACGGTGGTCAGCACGGTTGATTCGAAGACGCTCAAGTCCAAAGTGCTGGACACGGATGAAAAGTTCTCCTTCACCTTTAGCAAATCGGGAACTTATCCGTACTTCTGCTCGATTCATCCGAAGATGACCGGCAAAGTCATCGTGCATTGAGTGAGGAGGAGACTTGCATCCGTTCGACATAAGAGCAGCATTGCTTGCCAAACATGCGCAACACGTGGTGCTGATCCACTTCCCGATAGCGCTGTTTATCATCGCCGTCCTCTTTGATTTCCTTGCGCAATGGAAGAGGCAGCGCCTGCTGGCCGCGGCTGCCTACTACAACCTACTCGTCGCGGCGATTGCTACCATACCCGTGGTTGTCACCGGAATCCTGGCCTGGCAGTGGGAACTCGAGGGTCAGAAACTGAAAGGGATCCTCTTGACGCATCTGGTGATGGGCTGCGCATCGACTGTCCTGATCTGGGTAGTGTGGTTCATCCATAGGAGATCCCGACGGAACCAAGAAGAAATCCTGCCCGGATACCGCTTGCCAATCGAGGCTGTGGCCGTAGTCATCGTTGCACTGACCGGACACCTCGGCGGCTTTCTCAGCGGAGTGAATGGACCGGGGTAGAAGAGTCTCGAAACCCCTTCGACGAGAGTCGGCGGGTCGTCCAACAGGACAATCTGACGCGGCGGGGAGTTGGGCAAAACGAAGAGAAGCATTGGCGACGTTTGAAAAGAATGGTTCGGAGAAGTCAAGTAGCAGAAGAGGAGCATGAAAATGAAAACTAACGTTTTGTTGGCGGTTGTTGCGCTGTCATACGCGCCGCTCGGGGTGGCAGTAAATAAAGCGGAATACCCCAATGAAAAAGTAGCTGAATTTGTGATCGAAAAGCTGGATGTCACTTCGCTGCCGTCCACGTTCCGCCCGAAGAAGGAAAAAGGAAAGAAGACATTTGCGGATTACGGATTCACGGTGCAGCAGGTGGACGAAAACGAAGCCGTCGTCGAGGCCGTGGGTGGAATGAAGAAGTTGTCCATCAAGGTTCTCGATCAGAAATCCTCAGGAATCTACGTGTGCGTTGCAGAACCCGGCGAAAACGGGGGCCAGGCGAAAACACAAAGCGTGCTCCTGCTGAAAAGAAATGAACCGAGAGCACTTCTAAAGGGGCGCGAGTCCTTTCAAGAATTTGCTACATGTCCGGTGATTGACGGAAGCGACTCCACGACGAGCTCGTACGGGGACTGAGGAGTTGCGCCGAAACACGGTGTTCCAATCACGATTGTGGCTTTGGGCATTGTCGCCCCGACAGATCACAGGCGGTGTTTGATGGGCAACACCGATGTGCGACCTTAGCACCTCTCTCCTAATTGCCAGAATGAATTCTGTCGGCTCTGCCACGCGAGACCCTCGGCTGAACAACGAGCGGAACGCCGTCGGTCGTCTCCGTGGAGACAATCTGTTGATAGAAGCATTCCTTGAAACGACCGCTCCGCGCGGCGCCAATGTTGTTCTCGTCGTCGTGCTGTTACTGGGAATAGCGACATACACGCGTTGGTACGTGCCGCATTTATTCCAGAAATAGATTTGCGTCATGTGATTCAGAGGAGGGAGATTGAAGATCGTGCCGCTTTGCTTGCTTTGCGCATTGAGCGCCTTTGCTCAGCGCAGTGCAGCACAATCGAGGACGCTATCCGTGCCAGAGGCTAATCGGGGCGACCCACGGTGTCGACGCCGGCGACACTCACGCCGGTTGGATACCTACAATTCGAGACCGGCGCGCTCTTCGCAGAAGACTCGACAGAGTTTTCGAAGCGCATAGGGATCGGGCAAGTCACCAAACTGTCCGTGCTTCCGCGGCTGGAGCTGTTCTTGCAGAGTGAGCCACTCGCCATCAGTCAGTCAAAAGATCAGACCGCGGTGCATGAAGGAGAGGTCTTCGTAGGTGTGCAAAGCGTACTCTTTTCCGGTGATGAATCACGGCCAACTGTTTCGATCAGCTATGTTCGGCGGGTTCACACAAGCATCGCTCCGGAACTCGACGTTGGCACTTTTCGACAATCAACGTCGATTCTTCTGAGTGAAGATCTTCACGGACTTCACTTCGATACGAACGGGATACTTGCCGAGCAGGTTCAGGGCGATGTGCGTCGAGCGCAGTTCGCACAAACACTGTCCATTTCCCACTCCCTGGGGAAGTTCACAATTTCGGGGGAGGTATGGCATTTCTCGCAACCATTCGAGAAGGGCAACACCGTCGGTAATCTCTGGGCGGTTTCCCGTGCCCTTCGCAAGAATCTGGTGGTCGACGCAGGATTCAATCGCGGACTGACCAAAACGTCCACTCGGCGGGAAGCGTTCGCGGGATTCACTTACCTGCTGCCGCACCGTCTTTGGATGGCCCGTCATGGATTCCAACCGTGAGTCCCGCTCAGTTCTCTATTCTCGTGTTTCCTTGTATTGCCTCTTTGGATCCGTGTCGCTGGTTTGTGATCATCAACGACTGTTGTGTCGAAACAAGAACGGAATAAAGCGCGGTCAATTTGGTCTATGTAGTTGAAATGCCGACGGCGCCTATAAGGACCTTCGCAAAACTCAGACCGAGGACGACCCATGGCTGAATATGAAATGACTTTAGTGGATCGGCAGAGAATCGCAAGAGATACGATGGCTTTTTGGTTTGACACAAATGGTGCCAACTTCGGATTCCGAGCCGGGCAGCATGCCGATTTTGTCTTCGCGCGCCCGTACACGGAAGGTGAAAGCGACAATTCCCGGACCCTTTCGCTCGCAGGCTCTCCTCTTGACAAAGAGCCAATCATGATCGCGATGCGCATGCGAAAGACCGCCTTCAAGACCGCGCTGAAGGCTGCTGCTTTTGGCACAAAGTTCATCGTGAGCCGTCCCCGGGGATCCTTCACTCTGCATCGAGACATCACCCGGCCTGCGGTGTTTCTTGCGGGTGGCATCGGGATTGCGCCCATTCGCAGCATCCTTCAGCAGGCCGCCCAGGAACGCCTGCCACACAAATTGTATTTGTTCTATTCGAACCGGGAAGCGGACGACGCGGCGTTCATCGAAGAATTTGAAAGTTTGACCGCGCAAAATCCAAATTTCACCTTCATTCCTACGGTCACTGGACATAGAACCATTTCCTGGCCCTATGAAAAAGGTCACATCAATCGCGAGATGCTCAGGCGTTATCTCCTCGGGCTCAATGGACCTATCTACTACGTCGCGGGCCCGTCTGGAATGGTCACTGCGATGACCGGCCTGCTCAATTCCTCGGGTGTCAGCGATGACGATATGAAGACTGAAGAATTCGGAGACTACAAGCTGTATCAAGGTCCTACGCAAAGCGATCCAAGAACGGGCACCAATCCTTCAGATTTCGCACTATGACGTTTCGCAAGATGCTGATCTTATGAAAGGTAGTTTCGTTGCAACTCGTGTCTTCATCGTTCCGTTCATTCTCTTTTGCTCTTCGGCATCGTCAACTGGAATTTCCCCGCGCTCGCGGTCGCCCAATCCGTCGTCCCCGACGACTCTCTGCTTTCAGGGTCCAACTGGGGTCCAAAACTTGGCCTATTTGTTCAGTCCATTCCGCTTTGGACACCTCAGATGATCCGGGCAGGCCAGCTCCTGCGATGAAAACTCCGGAGTGGACTTCGGCGGAGATATAAACACGTGGGAAAAGGCGATTGAGGAGGTCAAAGCGGCCAAGTTTGGTCAGAATAACAAGCGGCGACGAATCTGCCACGACGGTCACGCTTTGAGACGGTCAGCAGTCTGGCGTTCTTCTTCGAGGTCCTCAAAGCTATACCGTAGCGGGGGAACGCCGTGCTTTGCCGCAAAATCCATGAAGGCCGCCAGCGGAGTCTGGCATAACTCGGCAGCGCGTCCGAGCGACACCTTGTCCTCGCGATAAAGTTCCAGCGCCAGCAGGCGGGCGGCCTCCTGAGAGAGGCTACCTTCCTCCAAAGTGGCGGCCCTCAGTAGTTCCGAGGGCAACTTTACGTCCACGGTCTCCATAGCTCAGAACTAACGCGCTACTCGCAGTTTATCGTGCGTGTGGCTTATTGGGAGCGTATAGCCGTGCCTCACCGTTCAGTTTAGTCTAGTCGTGTCGCTTCGCAATTTCGCCCCGCTCCTCTGAAAAGAAAGGGCATTTGCGGAGGAGAGAAAGAGCCCAGTGACCTGCGCTGCTACAGCTGCCCACAAAAGAAGCTTGAGGCGGTTCCAGAAAGACAGTTGGGGCCCCAAGTTGGTTAAAGCTTGGCGGTCTTGCGCTGGCTCCTATTCCACTTTGCGCCAACTGGAATCGGGGTTGTATTCCTGCATGGCCTTGCCAAGCGCTTGTGTCTTTTTGCCCAGATCCTTCTGATAAACAATGCCATCCTGGTTCACGATAAACGTCATCATGCCGGACGAGCGGTATTCGGCGGGATAGGCCATGAACGCGAAGCCCTCGGTTATTTTGCCGTTCACGATATAGCTCTTTGCGCCGTCGGGGGCACCCTTCCCCTGGCGCGTCAGAACATGAAAGAGATAACCGCGATACGGAGTTGGCGGGCCGGCTTTGTCTTTCGTGTAGCCCTCGGCCACGGCGGAAGCGACCAAAGGCCCGATCGGGCTCTGGGGCTCACCGTCCGAAGCCTTCCAATAAAGGCCATTGTGCTCGCCTTCATCACTGAAGATTTGCTTAGCGTACTCATTGTGCTGCATCGCGTAGTATTCCTTTTGCGCGGCCACAAGCTCCTGGCAAACCCGGATGGCCGAGTACTCGTTGCGTGCCAATTCGGCGGAACAAAATCTCGTTCTTCCCTGCTTCCGTGTCGAAAAACCACAAATTCCCTTTCATTAGCGGCACGGCAATCAGCACTGCGACGATCACGATGTGAAATGCCGTGGCGCCGAGCCACTTCAGAGGGCCCCTGCGCGTCTGTTGTGTTGTAGGCATCTCGAGTAAGGCATTCAAAAAAACATCGTTCTTCACGGTCGGAGCGAGGCGGAGCGATCCCGCGGCCTTTCTTGCAGGTGCGTCTTGCTGGGGACCAAAAATCGAAATCCTCTGAGTGGCCATAACTTCCTCCTAAAAACCGCGCGCGTCGCTTCGCACATCGGCTCTTGGATTGCGAGCTAGCCTCTTGCGCATGTGAACCTCGGTGCCTCGCTGTTCGAACGAGACTTCGTCCATCGCCAGCTTCATCAGGTGGATGCCGCGTCCGTGATCCGCGTCGAGATTCTCGACAGTCAGAGGATCAGGAATGGTGCGCGGATCGAACCCTTGACCCTGGTCTGAAACGATTAGGGAGATTCCCTCCCCGACCTTACAGCGGCAACGGACGTGAACTAATTTGCGAGCGTCCAGCCGGTTGCCGTGAACGACTGCGTTGCTAAGAGCTTCCCGGAGCGCCAGTTCGACGGCGGTTTCCTCGCCCGTGACGCAATGGGACGCTTCGACGAGCCGCATCAGCCGTTCCACTAGCGGCGAGATCGCGCTGATCTCGCTTGGTATCCAAGCGTCGATTTCGAGCAAGGAACCTGCGCCTCGGCCGGCAAACGTTGGCCAAAGATCCGCTCTCACATTCACTGAGCGTGCGTCATTCATGGCAGCACCTTCCGGTCAGCTATGCGCCAGCCAAAAGCCATAGCGCACGGAATCCAACAGTCCAAATCTCTGGCGATACCGCAGAACGCGGTACCACTTGTTCCACTTGCGGATGAATTTGAGAACCAGTGGCATAGCGCTTCCCTCTCACCTTGCGTTACGTCCTTACACGTACGGCAAGGGCAACGCTCGCGCCAAACTAACGAAATCGTAAGTCGCTGAATTTTCGAGAGAAGAAGCAACAAAGTCGAAAATGTCGAAGTTGAAGATGTCGAAAGAGTGGAAAGTGTCGACGTGATTCGGATGGCTATGAAAAAGGGGGAAGCGCGAGTCAGGTGTATCGCTTCGCATAGATGCCGAGCTGTCTGATTTCGTCGCCAAAATTGCAGGGCGCAAACGGCGCCGGAGCAGCCGATACCTAATGCTGGTCATCTCTCCGGCTCCTTAACATTTCTGCGAATCTTGTGGGCGAGCCGTTTCATGACGTGTTTTGTGAACACACCTGAGGAGCGGAACCTGACCCCTTCTTTCATCAGCTCAAGCAGTACGTTTTGTCCGTCTTCGCTGATGCAGGTCACGTTCCTCAGTTCAATCACGAGTTCACGACCACGTAGGTCCGCCGCGGCCTCTCGGCACTCGGTTCTTAACTCAGCCGCCCACGGCGCGATCAGCTTGCCCTCCAGCACCAACCGTCGCCGATTGGGAGTATCGAGAATGGTGATCTTCAACATTTGCTTTTGCTCGCACCGCCGGTAAGGGCAAAGTCCGCTCCAAACCCGCCGTCCCGTAAATCGCTGAATTTTCAGGAGAAGATTGCCAGAAGTCGAAAATGTCGAAGTTGAGGAAGTCGAAAGGGTTGAAACTGTCGAAGCGATTCGGGGCTACAACAAAGGGACGGGTTTCAGATCAGGCGAAACGTTTCGCATGGATGCCAAAACTTCTTCATTCTAGAGAGCAGCGTTGTGCGGCTAATTCCCAACCGCGCGGCAACGCCTTGAGATGGTCTTCGATGAGTTGTCTGTCAAAGTTTATTTAAGCCGTCGAGCGCGGCTACTTTGTAAGCCTCAGCCAGGGTTGGATAGTTGAAGACCATATCGCGGAAGTATTCGACCGAGCCACGATAGAAGAGTACCGCCTGGCCGATATGAATAAGTTCAGTCGCACGTTGCCCTAACGCGTGCACACCAAGTAACTCGCGAGTTTCGCGATGAAAAAGTAGTTTCAACACGCCGACTTAGTCGCCGAGCATCATGCTTCTCGCCAGCTCAGAATACCTGGCGATGCCTACTTCGTAAGGAACCTTGTTGGCGGTTAGCGTTTCCTCGTTCTGGCCAACCAAAGAGATTTCTGGAATCGTGTAGATGCCGTAGGGGAATAGGTCGGGCATTGCGGCGATCCAGGTGCATCCGTCCGTGGAAATGCTGACCGATGCAGCGTGGGTTGAACCAACGATTGCACTTTAGATTAACTAGAGCTCAGATTTGATCGAGAGTTCGTTGCAGACGGGCAGGGTTATATATCTTCACGTGCGTACCACCTATGTCAAGAACGAGAACCTGCATGACCCTCGCGCTGCCATCACCGAAGTCCCTTCTTCTTCGGGCTGGTACCACTGGCGAGCGTTGCCCTCGAGGAGATCCATTCAGTCATGGATTCGCTTCATCGCTCGACAGGATCCTGGAGAAACGGCATGGTCATGCCCCTTGTTTTCGAATCCGCGCTAGCCGATCGGTGAGCTTGTCCACATCTCGCACCGTTATCATCTGCTCGATGTCTCTTCCGAAGAACAGGTCCAATGTCCAGGCTGTCATTACCCGGAGCTTCTTCGCGAACCCGGGAAGCTTCGCCAGATAGACGCTCCGCCAGAGCCACCATGCGATGAATCCGGAGAACTTGACCCCGAACACCATGGCCACACCGGTGCGGTGACCGATGCTGGCCAATAGGCCCATCGTTTTGTACCGGAACGGCTTGAGCGGGCGGCCGATAATGGCACGCTCGATATTCTCGGCGACCGCCAGTCCTTCACGCGAGCCGTGTTGTGCCGTCGGCGGGTAAAACTTGCCCGTGTTCTCCACCGGTACCGCCGCGCAGTCGCCAGCCCCCCACAATCCACTGATTCCGGGAACAGCAAGGTATTCGTTTACGCGAAGGCGGCCCTGCTCTTTCTCGCAAGGCAACGATCCGATAACCGCACTCGGTTTTACACCCGCCGTCCAGATGAGATTCGATGACGGGATCGATCTGCCGTCATTTAGCGTGACAACCGAGCCGTCGTAGCTCGCGACGCGCGCACGCTTGATAAGCTCGACTTTGCGCTCGCAGAGTTTGCGCTCTGCGAACCGGCCCAGTTCCTCGCCCAATTCAGGCAGCAGATCGCCTTCTGGATGAATAACAACGACCCGAATCTCTTCTTGAGAGATGGAGGGATAGAACCGTGCAGTTTCGCGTACGAAGTCATTGACAGCACCCGTTGTTTCCACGCCAGCAAAGCCGCCGCCCGCGGTGACAAACGTCAGCAGCTGCCGGCGAGCAAACTCATCGCTTTCCAGCGCCGCTTGCTCCAAACGCGCGACCATAGCCTCACGCAGCAGTGCCGCATCGCTCAGGTTCTTGACGGTTGCTGCCCAGTCACGCACGCCCTCCATATCGAAGAAGTTCGTCTCCGACCCGAGACTGAGGAGCAGATGGTCAAACCCGAATTCGAGGGGGACGTTGCGAATTCCAGCAGCGCACATAACCTTTCTCGCGCGCAGATCGATTGTTTCCACTTCGGCTTGTGCAACCTTGACGTGACGAAGAATCCGCCGGAGTGGATTGATAATGTCTCCTGGGTAAAGGTCCCCTGCCGCGACCTCGTGCAGCATGGGTGTAAACAAAATGAAATTCTCGCGACTGATCAGCACCACCTCTATGTCAGACCGGCGCGCGACTGTTTTGTCGAGATACATCGCAGCATAGAGGCCAGCGAACCCGCCACCCGCAATGACAACCCTGGTCATGTCTCTCATTGCGGTAAGCCCTCTACCGTTTCACCGCGTCCGATGGGTCCTCTGCTTTCCTTGAAGTCGTCTTGTTCCTTTTGAGGGCGCCACACTCTGTCGCCGCCTGCATCGTGCCGATACCTCGCGCGGCGCTCGCGTTCCGCCTGCAGCCACTCGTCCAAGTAGTTGTCCAGGTCGCAACCGTGACCGCCACGTTCGATGTGAATCTCAAGCGCCCGCCGATGGATTTCGTCCAGGGTTGGGACGTTCTTTCTTATTTCTTCCGGAACGTCCGACCGGACACCTCTCGGCCGCGTGTTCTGATCACTCGTGGCCAGATTTTGCGCGTTCATGTTCTTTTCTCCGTTCCAAAGTGTTCTTTGACCTCGACCGGCCGGCTCCGGTCACCAAATCCCAAGTCGGGACAATCGGGACCCTGCCCAATGGGCGGTCTCGCCGTTTAGAAACGAATGACAATACTGGCGGAGAGCTGAGCCCGTCGTCGCACCGGAACATAGAGTTGCTAATCCCAAACTCAGCTCCCTCGTGACTTCTACTTCTGTTTGGGTGGGTAGTTCTTCAGTAATTTCGCCATGGCCTTGTCCAGGTTTTTCATGTGCTTTTCGTGGTTTGAGCCGGGGTCAATTGTCTTGGTCGCGCTTCCAGTCCAGACGAGCTGCTTCGTTCCGGGGTCATACATGTCAAGAACTAGAGTGCCGACACTGATCGTCGAACTAGTCCACGATCCCGTGCCCATCCCGAAGGCTCGTGAACCAAAGGCATCCCATTGTGTTTCTTGATTGACGGCGGTCTGGTAGCCGATATAAATATCAGCCTTGTCGCTATCGGTTTCGGTCAT
>Ga0210410_10000486_pt1 | contig 44311 bp, 43 predicted proteins | sample IncBWC4MmetaG_FD_161058 | JGI IMG/M metagenome (GOLD analysis project Ga0210410, IMG submission 161058) | Forest soil microbial communities from Barre Woods Harvard Forest LTER site, Petersham, Massachusetts, United States - Inc-BW-C-4-M | ecosystem: Environmental > Terrestrial > Soil >...
GCTGACGACGCCCGTGGGCGGCGGAATTCGTTCGCTGAACGTGGCGCTGCGCCAGATTCTGGATTTGTACTCGTGCGAGCGGCCGGTGCGGTATTTCGCGGGTGTGCCGTCCCCAGTGAAACATCCGGAGAAAATGGATCTGGTGATCTTTCGCGAAAATACGGAGGACGTGTACATCGGGATTGAGTGGAAATCGGGAACTCCGGAGGCGAAAAAGCTGCTGGAATTTCTGAACAACGTCATGTTGAAGGACACGAAGAAGCAGATTCGGTGGGACTCCGGCGTGGGCATCAAGCCGATTTCACCGATGGGCACGAAGCGGCTAGTGCGGCGTGCGATCAAATATGCGCTGGCCAACGGACGCAAGAGCGTGACGCTCGTTCACAAGGGGAATATTCAGAAATTTACCGAAGGAGCTTTCCGCGATTGGGGCTACGAGCTGGCCCGCGAAGAGTTTCGCGCGCAGACGGTGACAGAGCGGGAGAGCTGGATCCTCGATAACCTGGACAAGAATCCAAATCTTTCCGTCGAGCAAAACGCGGAGATGATTGAGCCAGGGCTCGAGCAAGCGACGGAGAGCTTCAGGAACACGATCTGCGAAGAAGTGAAAGCGATCTTGGCGGCGATATCCGCGACGCATGGCAAGGGACAGTGGAAGAAGAAGCTGATGATCAATGACCGCATCGCGGATTCCGTGTTCCAGCAGGTGCTGCTGCGCGCGGATGAATACAGCGTGCTGGCGACGTCGAATTTGAACGGCGACTATTTGTCCGACGCATGCGCGGCGCAGATAGGAGGCCTGGGCATGGCGCCGGGGTCGAATATCGGCGACGGGTACGGCATCTTCGAAGCGACGCACGGCACCGCGCCGAAATACGCGGATAAGGATGTCATCAATCCAAGCTCAGTGATGCTTTCCGGAGCAATGATGTTCGAATTCCTGGGCTGGGATGAGGCCGCGAAATTGATCGAGAACGGCATTGCAAAAACGATCCAGCAAAAGCGCGTGACCTATGACCTCGAACGGCAGATGCCAGGCGCGACAAAGGTGGGGACGGCGGCGTTTGCCACGGCGATCATCGAGAATATGCAGCTCGCCGCGGTGGCGAGATAATTCAGAACGAAAAACGTTTGGCGGCGACGCTGGGTGCGCTGCGGACGCGGCGCGAGGAATTTCGGAGGTTCGAGGAGCGGCATGAGCAGAAAAAAGGTGACAGTGGTGGGCGGAGGGTTTGTAGGCTCGACGACGGCGCAGCGCATCGTGGATATGGAGCTCGCCGATGTGGTGCTCACGGATATTTTGGAAGGCGCGCCGACGGGCAAGTCGCTGGACATGATGGAATCGGGGCCGATTACGCGAACGGATTCGTGCGCGACGGGAGTTTCGACGGCCACAGGAGACTACAGCGCGACGGCGGGAAGCGACGTCGTGGTAATAACGGCGGGATTTCCGCGTAAGCCAGGAATGAGCCGCGATGATTTGCTGAAGGCCAATTACGATGTAGTGAAAGCGGTCGTCGAGCAGATCGTAAAGCATTCGCCGAACTGCATCATCGTCATGGTGACAAACCCGCTTGACGCCATGGCACATGCGGCTTTCAAGGTGAGCGGCTTCCCGAAAAATCGCGTTATGGGAATGGCCGGCGTGCTGGACTCGGCGCGCATGAGCGCGTTTGTGGCGATGGAGTGCAAAGTGAGCGTCGAGAACGTGCACTCGTTCGTCCTGGGCGGGCACGGCGACGACATGGTGCCGCTGCCGCGCTACTCGACGGTGGCGGGAATTCCGTTGCCGGACTTGCTGTCCAAGGAACGCATCGACGCCATCGTGGACCGAACGCGCAAGGGTGGAGCGGAAATTGTGAACTTGCTGAAGACCGGCTCGGCGTATTACGCGCCGTCGGCGGCCGCGGTCGAGATGGTCGAAGCAATTCTGAAGGACAAAAAGAAAATTCTGCCTTGCGCGGTGTATCTCGACGGCGAGTATGGAATCAAAGGGCTATTCGTCGGCGTGCCGGTCAAGCTTGGGGCCAAGGGCGTCGAAGAGATTGTCCAGATCAAGCTGACCGCCGAGGAAAACGCCGCTCTGCAGAAGTCGGCGGCGTCGGTGCGGGAATTAGTGACCGTGCTGGGACTGTGAAACAGGCGAATGCTTAATCAGGATCGTGCGCAGGGAGCATAGCAGAATACAATCTGGGGGTTCTTTATTCATGCGGATTTTTCACAAGAATGGACCTACAATAAATTTTTTCTTCTATATATTCCCCGTAATTCTCTATACTTTCTTTTTCATCGCGGTTCCCTTTTACCACTATTCGACCAATCGCGACCTCCAGCCAGCGCTAAGAATCAATGTCGATAGCTTGTCCGTAATAGTGGGGTTGCTAGCGCTCTCCCTGATTACCGCGCTGGCATCGCTCCATCGAAGGATCGCGGCGCTCGAGAAAGCCGCCACTGAATTTCGGAGCGACAAAGCTTAGCGCGGAGACTTGGACGGAATGTTTTTTTCGTAGAAAAAGCCACGGGGATGGGCAGGAGGTGCCCCCATCCGCCGCGGCTTTTTTGTTACGGTAAACTTAAAAACCGAAGAGCTTCCCTGCCCCGGCGACCAAACCAAGCGTAACAACGGCAATCACGACTTCACCGATGGCGCCCACAGCGAAAGGCCGCAGGCCTTGCTTGCGCATTTCCTTGAAATTGGTGCGCAATCCGACTCCCGCGAAGGTGAGAAGAAACGCCCAGCGCGAAAGATTTGCGATAGCGGTCAGCTGCTCCTTGTTGAAGAACGCGTACGTTGCCAGCACAGAGATCAGCAAGAAGCCGAGAACGAACTTGGGAAACTTTTGCCACAGAAACGCGGCCTTGTTCCCTATCCCCTTGGCCTGACCACGGCTGGCCCAGTAAATCGCATAGGCAAGCACGACGAAGCCGATCATGGCGTTGCGGGTGGTCTTGGCCAGCACGGCAAGTTTTCCGGCGGCGTCGGAATACAGCGCCCCAGCAGCGGTTGCCTCCGCGGTGTTATCGACCGCGAGGCCAGCCCACAGGCCGTAGGCGTGGTCGCTCAGGTGCAGCGCGTGTCCAATCAGCGGAAAGGTGAATAGCGACAACGCTCCCAGAGCAAGGATGGCGGCGATCGCGAATGACGAGTCTTGCTCGTCGGCTTCGATGGCGCCCTGCGTGGCGATGATGGCGCTGACACCGCAGACCGCGGAGCCCACAGCGAGAAGAGAGGTAAGCTTGGGGCGCAGACCAAATGCGCGGCCAAGAAAGGTCATAAAGGCGATAGCAACGGCGATTTCGACAGCGACGAGAACAAGGCTCACCCCGCCGAGTTTGAGAACGTCACCCAGCAGAAAGCGCGAACCCAGCAAGACGATGCCGGCTTTAAGCCAGAATTCGTAAGTGGCGACGCCCGCGCGAAAGATTTCGGGAACACCGACCGTGTTGGAGATTAACAGGCCAAGGAGAATGGCCCAAAGGACGTACTCGATGTTAGGAAATGTCCAGTGATGCGCTTTGGCGTATTTTCCGACATTTTGTTCGAGCAGTTTGCCTGCGTAGCCGACCGCGGCCAGAAGCGCAATGCCGGGTACGAGGCGCAAGAACTGTAAGGCGGCCGGAATGGGTCTTGCCTGAGGTACTACGATTGCATCTGCCATGAATCACCTTTCTTGTCTTATGCGTTGAGAATATTGTTAAAGTCTCGATCCGTCGGCCGGCCGCAAGGCAATCACCAGGGGACATGGCGGAAAATTCCCGCGCGCACGAGAAGTGCCGCGAGAAGTGCCAGCAGGACCGCCCAACCATCGAGGGAAAGCCCTCGGCCCCTCGCAATCGCTACAGCTTTTGTTTCGCTTCCCATTTGTTTCTCCTTTTGACTGGAAGAATGCAGCGATCAGAAGCCTCAAGCTCAGGACACTGGTCTAACCGCCCCGTCGACAAAACCCTCTGTTTCGGCCCAATACTTCGCTGCAAGTTCCTGGAACCTCTGCGCTGCCACACGGCCAATGATAAGAAGCGCGGGCGCTGGCAGTTTTTCTTCGTGCGGAAGATTTGCAAGCGACGTCCAGCGAATCTGCTGCTGCGGGCCTGTGGCTCCAGAAACGACGACGCAGGGCAGATCGGCAGGGAGACCCGCTTCTTGCACGCGAAGCGCGACCTCGGCGTAGTCCAGGCTGGGCATGTACAGAACGAGCGTGGTTGCGGGCGAGAGCGCCCCCCATTCGAGCGCGTTCGCCTCGGGGCGGCGCGTGAACGTGCTGAAAAGAATCTGTGAGGCCAGGCGGCGGTCCGTGAGAGAAATTCCCGCGGCCGCAGCCGCTCCGAGAGCCGCGGTGATTCCCGGCACGATCTCGAAATCGACCTTCGCTTCACGGAGTGCCTGCAGCTCCTCCCCGGCGCGCCCGAAAACGAGGGGATCGCCGCCCTTCAGGCGCACCACGACTTCATTCGTCACGGTATAAGAGACCAGCAGCGAATTGATTTCGTCCTGCGTAAGAAGCTTGCGGCCGCAGCGTTTGCCGACATCGACGATCTTCGCCGCTGGGGATACCTCCGCCAAGACTTCAGCGCTGACCAGAGAATCGTGCAAAACAATGTTCGCGGCCGCCAGGACGCGCGCCGCCTTCAATGTGAGCAATTCGGGATCGCCGGGGCCTGCGCCAACCAGAAATACCTTGCCCATCAGGCCGCTCCTTTGTTTGGCACGTCCTTGCGGGATTCACGAAGGAATTGTTCGAACGCGCCACGGCTCGCGAGTTGATGAAGAAGCGTTTTCGTGGAGTCCCGGTCGCTGCTGGACGCACGCAGGAATTCACGCGCCGCGCCGAGCCACTCGAGCCATTGTTCGAACTCGGGACCGAACTGGGCTTCGAGCTCTTTCCGCAGGCGCTGCGCGAGCGCCGGGCTTTTGCCGTTCGTGGAAATGGCGATCTGCAGGTCGCCACGCTGGACGATCGAGCCATAGTAAAAATGGCAGTGCTCGATGTCGTCGACTGCATTGCAAAGAATGCCGCGGTTTTCCGCTTCGCGAAAAACCGCTTCGTTCACACCGGGAGCCGAGGTGGCTGCGATGACGAGATGTGCTCCGGAGAGATCTCCGGGTGCGAAAGGTTTTGGGAGCCAGTCGACCTCGCGGTTGCGAACCCATGCCGCGATGGCAGGTGTCACGTTGGGCGAAATCACTCGCACCCGCGCACCGGCGCAGAACAGGCCGCGAATTTTGCCTTCGGCGACAATTCCACCGCCTATTACAATGACTTGCCGGCCTTGCAGCTTCAGGAAAATGGGAAACAGGCTCATAGCTCAGCCCTCGATTCCGTGAGGCGTGGGAGCCGTGGCCAGATCGCGCTCGACACCCGCAGTGAAGCCTCCCGCCAGAAACGCGCGAATCTCTTCATTCGAATGCCGCGCGAAGAACTGCTGCAGCTTCTCTCCAGGACGCCGAAGTTTCTCGAACGCGTCAAGCACGCGCTCGATGGCATCCGGAACTTCCGTGGCGGCGCAGCGATAGCCGACGGGCCGGGCGATGGAAGCGAACTGGCCGAGGCTGCCGCCAACGCAAAAGTAGTACGCATCGACCATTCGGCCGTCGGACTTGATTTTTTTGCCTTCGATGCCGATGTCCGCGATCCAATGCTGTCCGCAGCTGTTCGGGCAGCCCGTGATGTGCAGCTTGAGCTGTTCCTGAAAACCGGGAAGACGGTCTTCGAGCTCTTCCGTGAGCCAGCGCGCGAAGCCTTTCGTTTCGGTGAGCGCCAGCTTGCAAAATTCAGAACCGGTGCAAGCTACAGTACCTCGCGCAAACGACGAAGCTTGCACCGGAAGCCCGGCGGTCGTGAGCTGCGCGGCTACCGTCGAAGCGTGCTCGCTGCGCACATTAGCGATGAGAAGGTTCTGCATGATCGTCGTACGCAGACGGCCGTCCGCATAACACTCGGCGAGATCCGCCGCGGTGCGCAGTTGCTGCGGCGTGATGCGCCCGCGCAGAACCGAGGCCCCGACGAAGGACAGGCCGGGCTGCTTTTGCGCGTGAACGCCAACGTGATCGCGATGGATATCGGCGGGGACTTCTTCGCGTTCCCCGGGATCGAGCGAGAAACCCAAACGCGATTCCAGCCCCGCGAGAAACGATTCGGCGGTCCAGCCGTGCTGAAGAAAAAGAAACTTAAGCCGAGCTTTCTCACGGCTTTGACGAAGGACTTCACTGGAGCGAAAAATCTCCGCGACGGCGCGGACAACAGGAACCACCTGTTCCCACCTGATAAAGGCATTCAGCGGAACCCCGAGATGCGGATCGGTGGAAAGCCCGCCGCCAACGCGTAGCGTGAAACCCGTTTCGCTCTGGCCATTGCGCCGCCGCGTTGTCGCGGTTAACCCGACATCGTTGATTTCGGGGTACGTGCACCAGTGGCGGCATCCCGTGATAGACACCTTGAATTTTCGCGGCAGATTGTAGAACTCCGCGTTTCCGCCAAGTTGGCGGTCGAGTTCGAGCGCCAGCGGTGAGGCGTCGCAGTGCTCGTGAGCGTCAAGCCCGGCGAGCGGGCATCCTGTGATGTTCCGCGCAACGTCGCCGCACGCGCCGGTGGTCGTGAGGCCGGCTTTCCACAGAGTTTCCAACACATCCGGCAGCGATTCGATGGTCACCCAGTGCAGTTGGATATTCTGACGCACGGTGATGTCGGCCAAACCGCGAGCGTATTTTTCGGAAATGTTAGCGACGGTACGGACCTGTGCGCTGCTTAAGATGCCGCTCGGAATTCGAATGCGCACCATAAAGAACGGCGTGGCGAGCCCTTCGCCGTTCTTGCCGCCGACCACGCCGGCGCCGTCACCTTGGGTGTAAACGCCCCACGAACGAAAATAGGTACCTAGCCACTCGGGTGGTATCGAAGCGTGGCCGTCGCGCGCAAATTCCCGGATTTCGTCAAAGTGTTCCCAGGCATTTTTCGCGCGTTTGAGGCGCTCGACGCGTTGTGCTTTGGTTTCTTTTTGTTCGCTCATGGTCCCTGTTTTTCTGTACCCGAATCCCCCGCAAAAACAAAAAGCCCGCGTGGCCAGTTGCTCTGGTACGCGGGCTTGAAAATCTTTGGAATTAAGCTGTTAGAAGGTCAGCTGTTTCCCCCGGCCAGAGATGTGCGTGATGCAACACGCAGCGTTGCATGCACAGCCACAACACACCGTCTGGCAGGACAATTTCATACTCACCCAGATTACGATTCCGCCCTCACCGTGTCAACCACGGCTTATAACAAAATCAGGCGTCTACGCTCTATTTGACGCACCCCGCCCCATTTGGTTACGCGATGATTTCATGTAAGGCATCTGCGACGGGAAGCCGGAAGCTGCTGTCACCAACCCAGGAGAGGCGAGATGCGTATACAATAGTGCGGTTTTGAAATTCACGAAAGGAACCTCCGATGAAACTGACTTACAGGAATGCGTTTGTTGGCGCAGCACTACTCACCGTTAGTTCGCTCGCATCCGCGCAAACGCAACCCAGTCTGCCGCCCGAAAAAACGGCGGTGGTGTATGGCCAAAACATTCGCTACATCGAAGCCGGTCAGGGGCCGACCGTGATCCTGCTGCACGGGCTGGGCAGCGTCAAGGAGATTTGGTCCGCCAACATCGGCGCCCTCTCCGCAAAATACCATGTCTATGCGCTTGATCAGATCGGCTTCGGGCACTCGGACAAGCCGTTGCTGGACTATAAAATCTCGACCTTCGTGGACTTCCTCCATGCCTTTATGCAATCGCAAAATCTTAGCAAGGCGACGCTCGTCGGGAATTCCCTGGGAGGATGGATTGCCCTTGATTTTGCAGCACGACATCCGGAAATGGTCGACAAACTGGTATTGGTGGACTCCGCGGGACTCCCGTGGGGGAAAGCTATCGCTGTGGACTTGAACCCAGCCTCCCTGGAGGACATGCGAACGCTTCTTGACTCTATCTTCTACGACAAGAAGATGGTGAGCGAGGAATTCGTTCTGCAGGCTTTCACAAATCACGTCCACAATAACGACTCCTATACCATTCAGCGCACACTGGCGGGCTTCGCTCAGAACCAGTTTGAGGACGCCAAGCTCGCTTCCATCCACTCCGCCACGTTGGTAGTGTGGGGCCGCCAAGATGAATTAATATCGGTTTCCAGTGGCGAAAAACTTCGCGACGGTATTCCGGGAGCCAAGTTGGTCGTATTCGAGCATTGCGGCCACGTGCCGCAGCTCGAGAAGCCGGCCGAATTCAACCAGGCGCTAATCGACTTTCTGGGGAAGTAGGGCCCGCCCGAGCTGGCAACCTCCCGCAACCCGTGAGTTGATTCACGTGTAGCCCTGCCACCTTTCAAACTGATCGCAAATGCCTAGTTCAGATAGCGCCATTGCGGCCAGGAAGCTTGCAGCGATTGCTTGGGGTGGCGGCACACATAAACCGTCAAATTGGTCTCTTCCGGCATGGCGTACCGGGGAGACACGTGCGCGGCCGCAGTGACTTCCTCGAAGGATTGGAAAAGTCGCCCCTCGGTGAAACCTATAGCGATGACCACTTCTCCGGTGTAATCGCGTGGTCCCCAGAGGCCATATTGATTCTCGCCGCTGATCGCTTTCGGAAGACCATAGCGGGGCCCGAAATAATCTATCGCACTCGCCTCGCCATAGTTGTAGGCGAAGATCGCGGCTCGCGTACGGTCCGCGGCGGGGAGTTGGCTGTATACCGTCGCGACGGCGGAGACCTGCTCCTGCCAGCCGAACATGTCGCCAAAGAGTTGCGGGAGATCGCCCTGCGGAACGTTTTCCACGCGCACGGCCTTGACGTTCCAATAGCGCGTGTATCCAATAGTGGCTTCCACGGGAAGGACGGACATCGCCAAAGGCGCCGCGATGACAGCGCCGGCCAACAACGGCGAGACGATGGCGTACCGCAGCCATCCGCCCGCGCGCGGGAGCAATCGCAACTCAATCCACGTAGCGCCCGCCCCAAACAGCATGATGTAGGCCGGAGCCAAATAGTAAATTTTCCCGTGCAGCAGAATCATCTCGAGCAATACAACTAGATAGGCCCAGCCTAAAACGGCATACTTCTTCCCTTCTGGATCGCGAAACAGGTACCACAGCCCTGCGAGCCAAATGGGCGTCGCGATCGGGTGGGTCAAAAGCGCCTGCTGCCAGATAAATTCCCAGGGGGAAACCAGGACGTATTTCGTGCCGATAACCGATCGCAAGAGCGCAACCGTCGGCCAGTGATTCTGGATTTCCCAGAGAAGATTCGGAAGAAACAGCAAGAACGAAATGACGGCGGCGATCCAAATCCATTTGGACTTATATTCGCGGCGGGCGGACGTGAACAACAAACCGAGCGTGATCCCCGACCCGAAGAACAGCATGGAGTGCTTGTTCAATATCCCGAGGCCCGCGACGAGGCCAAAAAGCAGCCAGAGCCGCGGATCGCCTCCATTCAAGATGCGCAATACGATGGCGGCGCACGCCATCCAGAAAACAGGCTCGAAGGAATTCATGGAAAAGAAATTATCGAAGGTGAGGTAGATCGGAGCGCAAAGCACCGCCAGAGAGGCAAGAAACTGCGCAAATTTGCCGCCGCCGACTTCACGGGCGATCCAGGCGGCAAGGAGGACTTTTGCCGCCGCCGCGAGGGCAGGGAGAAAATGAAGCGCGAAGAGCGAATCGCCCATGAGCGTGCGGCTGATTTGCGCGAGCCACGGAGCGAGCGGAGCATGGTCAACGTAGCCCCAGGCAAAATGCTGGCCGCAGGCAGCGTAGTACAGTTCATCGCGGAAATAGCCGAACCGCGAGTTGCATGCAAAATGGAGGAGCACTGCGGCGCCGGCCAGATAATAGACGCTTGGATCAAACCTGGAGACCGGTGACGATACGGGAAGCTCGTGCGTCTCGAGAGAGGAGCACGGATGAACGATCGGGGGAGCCTGGACCCCGGATGACAACGTTTCCTCGCACGGCGTTTAACGAACGAATGGTGAGCCGCCGCTAGCTCCGCTCTGAGTTGCTAACATGTAGAACAGTTGCTCGAACTTGAGCCCAAATGACTGGTATGAAGATTCCAACCGCACGATGCCTACTATTCTATCAGGGCTTCTTGGCCGCTGGGGCAGCGCCGGGCTTTTCAGTCGTAGTACTGGCTGGCGGAATCACCCTTGCCGTCTTGATCGAATCGAGTTTGGGCCAGCCCTTGTCTAGATATGGCTTGCCTTTCGTTTGTATCTGATCCTGATCCGGCCCCGCGCCCCCCGGTGCCCCTTCGCCATAACCTTGGTATAGCTGTCCGACGATGTTCATGCCGTCCTCATCGACCACGGCAAATGGCGCGAAGCCCATACTATCGAGCCGCGTGTTGTCCTTGAGATTTATAAAGAGCTGCGTGGTACGCGTGTTGGGGCCGGCTGTGGCAAAGGTGAGAGAACCCTTCTTATTGCTCTGTGTGACCGGATCGTCCTTGATATCCGCGTTCTTCCAAGCCGCGGAGACTGCTGGGTACGCGCTGACTCCGAATTGTGCGACGAAATCCGTAATCACGCGAAAGAAGGTCGCGTTGTCGAAAAAGTGGTGCCGCACCAGATTATAGAAGCGGTCCGCGCCAATGGGGGCCCACGCGCGCGTAACGCTCACGGTGAATTCCCCTTTCGTGGTAACGAACTTTACCTGATAGTGCTCCGGGGCCTTGGCTTTGAGAAGAGCTGGCTTGAGGAGCGCGGGATCATACGCCGCGCGCGTGACGGTCGCGCCCGCCCGCGCCGTCGTTCCCGTTTTTGCCGCGGCTCCCGTCTTGGGCTGCACCGGCGCCCCTCCAGAAGTTTGTCCAGGAGTCTGCGCCAGAACTCGTTCACCGCTTGTCAGCACCAAGGCAAACACGAACCAGGCAGCTTTCTTCAGTACCATGATTTGATTCCTCTCATCCCCATTGATCTGTAGTTTATTTCTGAGTTGCGGAATTCAATTCGCGGCTGACGCGCTCGACTTCCGCCATTACGCGGAGAGTATTCTCTCCGAGAATCTTCTTGATGTCACCTTCCGAATAGCTTTTCCTCAACAGCGCTTCCGTAATCCGCGGCAGCTTGCTCGCATCTTCCATGCCGAAGGGCATGTTGGCGCCGTCAAAGTCCGAGCCGAGGCCGACGTGGTCCACGCCGGCAATCTTCACCGCGTGGTCGATGTGCTCGATGATTTTCGTGTACTCAACGCGCGGAAGCATGCCCTTCTTCACGTATTCCCGTGTCACCTCGTCACCCACAATCAATTTGCAAGCTTCCTGGCCGCCGCAACGTTTCTGGACTTCGGCGGCGATCGTTTTCTCGAGCTCGGGGTTAGCCTTCTCCGCGTCGCGGAACTCCTGGCTCAGAAAGCCTACGTGGTAGTTGATCTGAATTACCCCGCCTTTGGCCGCGAGCGCTTTAATCATGTCGTCGGTCATATTTCGCGGAGCGTCGCAGATCGCGCGGCACGAGGAGTGGGAAGCAAACAGAGGCGCCTTGCTGACTTCCAGCGCGTCGTAAAATGTCTTGTCGCTGACGTGGGAAATGTCCACGATCATGCCGAGCCGGTTCATTTCCCGCACCACGTCTTTTCCAAAATCAGCGAGCCCGTTGTGAGCCGGCGTGTCTGTCGAAGAATCGGCCCAATCGACATTGCCGCTGTGCGTCAGCGTCATATAGCGCACGCCTAGCGCGGCGAAAGAACGAAGAACACCGAGGTCGCTCGCAATCATATGGCCGCCTTCGACGCCCATCAGCGCGGCGATCTTTCCCTGCGCACGCGCCTCGCGGATTTCCCCGGCCGTGGTGGCGAGCGCGAGATCCTTCGGATGTTTCCGGACCTGTTCGCGCACGGCGTCGATTTGGACAAGCGCGCGTTTCACGGCCTCCGGTCCCGTGACCTTGCTGGGCATCCAAATAGAGAAGAAGATTGCGCTCAGCCCACCTTCTTTCATGCGCGGGATGTCGATGCTGCCGTTCGGATCGCGTGGGCCAAGGTCAAACTTGCCGTCGAGAAAACGCTGGGTCGTGTCGTCGTGCGTATCCACGACAATCGAGGAAAAGTGCAGCTTGTGCGCCCGCGCGCCGAGGTCGTCGCCGGTCACACTCGCCACCAGTAGGACACCGGCCGACACGCATAGACCGGCCACAAGAATAATTCTGAACATCCCACCTCGCCCTTTTCTCCCTGGAATAATCCTACGGCTGCGATTGCATCTCCCGGCTCACGCGCTCCACTTGTTCCATGACGCGGAGCGTATTGCCGCCAAGGATTTTTCGGATGTCGTCCTCACTATAACCCTTGCGAAGAAGCGCTTCCGTGATTTTCGGCAGCTTCGAACAATCCTCCATGCCTTCCGGCATGGTAGCTCCGTCAAAATCGGAACCAAGTCCGACGTGATCCGCCCCGGCGAGCTTTACGGCGTGGTCGATGTGGTCGATGATCCGCTCCCAACTGACATGGGGGAGCTTGCCTTCCGCGACGGCCTGTTTCTCCTGCTCCTGCATTTTTCTCCCAAAGCATTCCTGGTCGTCCCCGCATTCTTTCTTGAATTGATCAAACTGTGCTACGACCCCACCTGAAAGCTTCTCCGAAGCGTCCTTATATGCCTGGTCGATGAAACTCTGCTCGTAGTTGATTTGAATCACGCCGCCTTTTGCCGCCAGCGCTTTGATCATGTCGTCTGACATGTCCCGCACGTGATTGCAGAGCGCGCGGCAAGAAGAGTGCGAAGCGATCAGCGGCGCCCTGCTGACTTCCAGCGCGTCGTAGAAGGTCTTGTCGGAAACATGCGAAATGTCCACCATGATTCCCTGCCGGTTCATTTCGCGCACGATGTCCTTGCCGAAATCCGTGAGGCCATTGTGCACCGGCTTATCGGTCGAGGAGTCCGCCCACTCATCGTTGTAGAAATGCGAAAGCGTCATGTAGCGAGCGCCGAGGTCTCCGAACATTCGCAGAACGCGGATGTCATTGCCGATCATGTGGCCGCCTTCGACCCCAATCAGCGCGGCGATTTTGCCTTGCGCGTGCGCGCGGCGAACTTCGTCCGCTGTGCGGCAAAAGACCATGTCTTTCGAATACTTGTGGACGTTCTCATGCACCGCGTCGATCTGGTCCAGCGCTTTTTGCACCGCCGGCGGACCCATGATTCTTCCGTCGATCCAGATGGAAAAGAAAATGGCGTTCATTCCGCCGTCGCGCATGCGCGGAATGTCGATGTGCCCGTCGGGATTGCGTTTGCCGAGGTCGAAGTCCTTCGAGAAAAAGCGCTGCGTCGTGTCGTCGTGCGTGTCCAGGACGATCGAGGAAAAGTGCAGCTTGTGAGCGCGTTCGGCAATGTCATCCGCAGCGGTCGAGCGCACCCTCAGTAAAGCAAAACTCACACACAAACTCACGCAAACAAGCGCAACAGCACGGCGCATGATTCCTCCAAAGTGTAATTTCCGCAGAGAGTTTACCCTAAGAGCCAGCCAAACAGGGCTTGTTTCCATGCCTGGCGGTTCACTTCAGCGATGGACTCGGTCAGGGGAATATCCTTGGGGCACGCTTTGACGCAATTCTGCGCGTTGGCGCAATCTTCCACGCCGCCGTTGCCCATCACACCCAGAAGGCGCTCGCGCGCGTGCATTGCCCCGGTGGGATGCATATTAAACAGCCGCACCTGGCTGATGATCGCCGCGCCGATGAATTTGCTGTGCTCGTTCACCTGCGGGCAGACCTCCAGACAGCTGCCACAAGAAATGCAGCGCGACAGCCGATAGGCTTTTTCCTGCACCTCGTACGACATCCGCGGACCTTCTCCAAGGTCGTAAGTGCCGTCAATCGGAATCCATGCTTTCACGCGCTTGAGGCTGTCGAACATGAATTGCCGGTTCACTGCTAGGTCGCGCACCACCGGAAACTTCGACATCGGCTCGAGCCGAATGGGATGATCGAGCGTATCCACGAGCGCGGAGCACGCCATGCGGGCTTTCCCGTTGATCAGCATGGCGCAAGAGCCACAAACTTCCTCGAGGCAGTTCGATTCGTAGGAAATCGGAGTCGTCTTTTTGCCGTCGCGTGTGACGGGAGTTTCCGCGATATCCCGCAGGCAGATGATGACATTCATCGAAGGACGCCACTTCAGCGCAAACTCTTCCCAGCGCGGCTTCTCCGCCGGGCTGTTCTGCCGTTTTACTTTTACAATGACTTGCTTTGCGTCTGCCATAAATCCTCGAACAACAAGAATCCCAGACCTTCTTTGCCCGCTTTGCTCCCCGGCCGTACTAGAAATCTCAGTCGCAGTTCTTACTTAACCGCGTCATACCGCCTCGCCCGCGGCGGAATCTGCGAAATATCCACCGGCTCGTACGTCAGCTTGATTTCGCCGTTCACCCACTTGGCCCGCGTGGTCTTTAGCCAATTCGCGTCATCGCGCTCGGGATATTCTGGTTTGTAATGCGCGCCCCGCGATTCGTTGCGTTGCAGCGCCCCAATCGTGATGACCCGCGCGAGGATAAGCATGTTCCCCAGCTCACGCGCAAAATTGAGCGTTTGATTGGACCACTTGCTGCGGTCGCTAAGATTTATTTTCTTGAAGCGCTCGCCCAGTTCGCACAGCTTGGCGTCGGCGAGCTCCAAATTCCTGTTGATGCGCGTCACAGTCACGTGCTCGGTCATAATTTCACCAAGCTCCCGCCAGATAGTCATAGGATTTTCCGCGCCGTCGGTCGAAAGCAGCGCTTGATTTTTTTCTTCCTGCCGCTTTCGCTCGCGATCGAAAATCCCGCCCGGAGCCGCTTCCGCTCCCTTTTCCAGGTTCCGTGCGTACTTCACCGCGGCCGGTCCTGCCAGCCCTCCGCCAAAAATGCACGAGACCAGCGAGTTTGCGCCGAGCCGGTTCGCGCCGTGATACTGGTATTCGCATTCCCCCGCGGCATAAATTCCCGGAACATTCGTCGCCTGATCCTCCCCGTTCACCCAGATTCCCCCCATGGTGTAATGCATTCCCGGAAAAACTCTCATGGGCTCAACTCGAGGATCGACGCCGAGAAACTTTTCATAAATCTCCAAGATGCCTTCGAGTTTTCGGTCAAGGATCTCGCGCGGAATCTCCGTAACGTCGAGATAAACCGCCGCCTGCCCCGCGAGTCCGAGCTTTTCCTGGTACACGATGCGATGGATCGCCCGCGTCGCGATATCCCGCGGCACCAGGTTGCCGTATTTCGGGTACCACTCTTCGAGAAAATAAAATCGTTCGCTCTCCGGAATGTTCCTTCCCGAGCGATTGTCTCCCGCCTTCTTCGGCACCCACACGCGCCCGCCTTCGCCGCGCGCGGACTCGCTCATCAATCGCAGCTTGTCTTCGCCGGGGATCGCCGTGGGATGAACCTGGATGAATTCGCCGTTCGCATAATCCACGCCCTGCTGAAATAAAGCCGACTGCGCCGAGCCCGTGCACACGACGGAATTTGTGGACCGTCCGAAGATCGCGCCAATTCCGCCCGTGCAAAAAATAACCGCATCGGCGGAAAATGTTTTTACTTCCATCGAGCGCAGGTCCATGACCGTGATGCCGCGGCAAACGCCGCCATCATCAATCACCGCTGACAAAAATGTCGACCCTTCGAATTTCTTCACCTTGCCGTCGGCCTCGTGGCGCCGCACCTGCTCGTCGAGCGCGTAGAGCAATTGCTGCCCGGTCGTGGCGCCGGCAAACGCGGTGCGGTGATACAGCGTTCCCCCAAAACGCCGGTAATCCAGCAACCCTTCCGGCGTGCGATTGAACATCACGCCCATGCGGTCGAGCAGATCGATGATCCCCGGCGCGGCTTCGCACATGCGCTTCACGAGCGTTTGATTCGCAAGAAAATCTCCGCCGTAGATCGTGTCGTCAAAATGCTTCGCCGTCGTATCGCCTTCGCCCTTCTGATTTTTCGCCGCGTTGATGCCGCCCTGCGCACACACCGAATGCGACCGCTTTACCGGAACGATCGAGAAAAGATCCACCGGCACGCCGGCCTCTGCAACGCGGATGGTCGCCATCAATCCGGCCAGACCTCCACCCACAACGATGATTTTTGGCTGTCTCATTTGTAATAGAACTCGAAGGGATGCCAGTTCAAACGAAAACTAAGGAGTGTAAGAACGCCCACCAGGCTGAAAGTCACGCCAACAACAACGCCCAGGCCTCCTGCCGCCCGCTGTGCCTGCACCGTCGCGGCTAGTCCCCATTTGCAAAGAAAATTCCAGATCCCCACGCCAAGATGGAACGATGACGCCACAACGCCCACCATCATAAACCCCAAAGCGTAAGGATTCCGCAGCAGTTGCTCGACGTCCGTGTAGGTGGACTTGCCGTGCGTGAGCCAGCGTTCCGTATAGAGATGCCAGCCGATATAGACGAACGCAATCAGCCCGGTGTAGCGCTGCGCGGTGTAAAGCCAATTCGAAACCCATGGATAAGCCGAGACATTGGACTTCCCTCGCAGCCATATGTACACCCCATATCCGCCGTGAAACAACATCGGAAGGAAGATGACGCCCCACTCGACGATCAAACGAAACGGAATGGTTTGCAGATCGCGCGATGTTTCATCATATTTCGCCGCGCTGACCAGCGCCGAACTGTTCGACCACAAATGTTCGGCTAGAAATGCTCCAACGGGAAGCAAGCCGGTAAAAGAATGAAGCTTTCGAAGCAGGTAACTTGAATCAGGCGGGGTTGCCGTTGCGGACATGCCCTCTCCGCCGCGCAGGTCCCTTTCGGGCTCGGAAAATTCGCGGCCAATTCAGTATAGGGAGTTGAAGAATTTCCTGCAAGCCAAGGCAATGGCAGTCGAAAACTTCTACGCCTTCGAAAGATACATCGATTATGAAACTTCGGAGAAATTCTCTCTTGCGGCGGCGCTCGCGTCGCTTTATATAATGTATTGTACCTGGTCGGGTTATACGCCGCCGGACCTCTCGCCGGGTAGTTCGTCGAAACCCCAGGGCAATCTGATGAGCACGCACCTGAACTTAGTTTCGGAGCTTGAACGTCTCGCCAGCGAGCTGGAAGCGGAAGCTTCTCCCCCGCCGGAAGTTTCTCTGGCTTCCATCGCGGAGCGTATCGCCAAACTTGTCGGCGTCCGGCCCGACGAAGTCGCCATCCTCGGGCTCTCCACAAAGTGGCGTCATTTGTATTTTCTCGTCCCGCAGGCCCTTCGCAATGTCGGACACATTCCTCTTTCGAGCACTTCCGCGCTTGCCGCCCGTACCGCCCGCGAGAGCCGGCCCGAAATCGACAACACTTTTGCGAAATCGCGGCATGCTAGCGTGTTTGAAGGCGCGCGGGTCAGCGGAGAAACCGCCGAGGCCATTCAAAAAATTATCAGCGCGCCGATTCTGGCCGAAGGAAAAGTGGTCGGCATTATTCAAATCAGCCGCAAGGGGCCCAATCCCAAGGGTGTAGGACCGGATTTTATTTCGAGCGACCTGGGAAGCGTGCTTGCCTTATGCAAACCGCTTGGCCGCCTTCTGCAGCGCATCACGGCCGAATGACTTCACCATCAGGCTGTGTTGGCGATTCTTTTCACCACGCTTACTCCCGCGACTTGCGCTCGCCAAATTCCCCGTGAATTGCGTTGACACCCGGATACCTTCTTGTTAGTTTTCCACAGCAGGAAATTTTTTCGCTGTTAGACCACCAACGGAGGTACCGCATACCGGCACTATGTCGTTCGTCGCTAAGAAGATTTTCCTCACCAAGGGTGTCGGCAAACATCGCGAGAGGCTTTCCAGTTTCGAGCTAGCGTTGCGCAATGCGGGCATCGCGGCATGCAACATCGTTCGTGTCTCGTCCATCTTTCCGCCGAACTGCAAATTGATCTCGCGCAGCGAAGGTCTCAAGTACATCCGGCCGGGACAAGTCGCGTTCACCGTGATCAGCGAAAATTCCACCAAGGAAGCGCACCGCCTCATCGCCGCGAGTATTGGCCTCGCGTTGCCGAGCGACAAATCCATGTACGGATACCTGTCCGAACACCACTCCTTCGGCGAGACCGAAGAAGTCGCCGGCGAGTACGCTGAGGAGCTCGCCGCGGAAATGCTGGCCACGACGCTGAACGTAGAGTTTGATCCCGATCTTTCGTTTGACGAAAAAAAAGAGGTCTACCGCATCTCCAACAAAATCGTCCGCACCATGAACGTCACGCAATCCGCGGTCGGCGACAAGCGCGGACTCTGGACCACCGTTCTCGGCGCCGCCATCCTCATCGGCGAAGAGGATTAGGCCACACTTTTCGCAACACAACTTCTGCACGCGTAAGAATGTCTCTCAGAAATCCGGGCTATCCGTCTTTCTTGAAGTATCCGATGCGGTCGAGCACGGCCCCCACGATCAACGGCAGCGCCACCGTCGCATCATCAAAAACTTCCGCAAATCGCCCGCCCTCTTCCGGCGGAACAAATTTCCCCCAGGAGACCGCCTCCGTATACGTGCTCCCCGACAAGCCGCCCCAGCTCACTGGTTCCGGGCAGATGCGCACACCGTAGTTGTATCGCTTCAGCGGAATTTTCTTATAACCGCGTCGCGCCAGAAGTTCCGCGTACACCCCGAACTGTTGCGTCCAGTTCCGCGGTACGCCGCCCCCCACGGTGAAAATGCCCATGCGCTTTGTCGAAAGCATGGTGTTCGCGAATTTCTCGAAGTCTTCAAAGGGATCGAACCGCAGTACCGGGCGCTTCTCTTCCTGACGGGCGATCTTGTGCAGCGCGAAATCGATGCCCAGCTCTGAATCCGTGAACGCCGGCACGAAAACGGGAACATTGTGATCGTATGCCGACTTCAGAATTCCCCGCCCCGGCATCTGCTTGTGGAGCAGCTCTCCGATCCGCCGGTGAATCTTCCAACTGCACGCCGTTTCCTCTGCGTCCCAATTATTCAGAATCTCATCCATCACTTCTTCGACGTGATCGAGGTTCACTTCTGGTTCGAGCGAATCGTAAACGCGGTTGTAACCCGCATGGAACAGCTCCTTATCATCCATTTTGGGGTCGTAACGAAAATGCGAATGCCCCGTCGCCTCCACCAGACCGTGCGCCATGAGCGCTCCCGTGGACACGACCGCGTTGACCACTCCCGATTCGATCAAATCGCAGAACACCAATCCCATTTTGCCGACCGTTAGCGCTCCCGACAGGGTCATGACGACAAAACATTCCTTATCGCGCGCCATTGCTTCGAGCACTTCCGCAGCGTCGCCAATTTGCCGTCCGGTGAACGCCGTATTCCCCATCGCGCGGACAAGTTCGTCGATGGTCCGGCATTTGGACAAATCCAGAGGGAACATCGGCCGGAGTTTGTCTCTCACCGGATCGTGCAGCACTCTTCCGGTGACCGTCTTCTTCGGCTTTTTGGCCATCGCGTCTCCTCGACTTCCCGAAATGAACTCCTGACTTCAAACAAACGGCGCCCGCGCTCTTGACGCACACCCGTGATTGAATTCTTGGGCAATTGATAGTACAAACTCGTCCGTAAAGGAAGAGCAAAACGCGAGCGCGCGTGACGCTCATGTTAAACTAAATTCGATGGGAAATAAATTTATCATTGGCCTCGTGCAGATGCGTTGCACGAACAATGCGGAAGAAAATCTCGCGCGCGCCATCGAGAAAATTCGCGAAGCCGCCGCGCGGGGCGCGCAAATCATCTGCTTGCACGAACTTTTTCGCGGCGAATATTTTTGCCGCAAGGAGGATCCGGAACTCTTCAACCTTGCCGAACCCGTTCCCGGTCCCGCAACCGATGCGCTCGCAAAAATCGCCAAGGAACTGCATGTCGTCCTGGTCGTCTCGCTCTTCGAACGCCGCGCACCCGGCGTCTATCACAATTCCTGCGCGGTGCTCGATAGCGACGGACGTTTTCTCGGCAAATACCGCAAGATGCACATTCCCGACGATCCGCTCTATTACGAAAAATTTTATTTCACGCCGGGCGATCTCGGCTTCCCCAATTTTGATACCGGCTTTGGTCGCGTCGGCGTCCAGATTTGCTGGGACCAGTGGTATCCCGAAGGCTCACGAATCACCGCCCTCAATGGCGCCCAGGTCATTTTTTATCCCACCAGCATCGGCTGGCACCCCCATGAAAAAGCTCAGTTCGGCGCCGCGCAACTCGACGCCTGGAAAACCATTCAGCGAGCGCACGCCATCGCCAATGGAGTTTACGTCGCCGTCGTGAATCGCGTGGGATTCGAAGGCAATCCCGCCGCAGGCGACGCTGGTCTCGAATTCTGGGGCAATTCCTTCGTCGCCGATCCCTTTGGCCAAATTATTTCGGAAGCTTCGAACGACAAGGAAGAAATTCTGGTAGTCGAATGCGATTCCGCCAAGAGCGAAGACACTCGCCGCAATTGGCCCTTCCTTCGCGACCGCCGAATCGACGCCTATTCCCCCATCCTCAACCGCTGGCTGGGCGAATGAAACGCAAATCCCCCGCGCCAACTGATCGCACTCCCTTCGAACAAGGTTTCTGGATGCCCGCCGAGTGGGACCACCACGAAGCCACCTGGCTCTCGTGGCCTCACGAGCTTTCCGACTGGCCCGGCAAGTTCGGCCCCATCCCGTGGGCCTTCGCGGAAATTGTCCGCCACCTCGCGCGCGCCGAAGAGGTTTATCTGTTGGTGGAGAACCGCGAAGCGGAATCGCGTGTTCGCGTCATGCTGAAGAAGTCCGGCGTGATTCTGGAAAATGTCAATTTTCTTCGGGTTCCCACCGACCGCGGCTGGATGCGCGATTCCGGCCCGATTTGCGTGAAGAGTTCTTCCGGCGAAGTCGCCTACACGCACTGGCAATTCAATGGCTGGGCAAAATACGCCAATCACAAAAAAGATGCCCTTGCTGTCCCACACGCAAACAAAAAACTAAAACGCCGCGTCTGGCAGCCGGTGCACAATGGCCGCCGCGTCGTTCTCGAGGGCGGCAGCATCGACGTCAACGGCCGCGGTACGCTCCTGACCACTGAAGAATGTCTCCTCAGCAAAACGCAGGAGCGTAATCCCGGTTTTACGCGCGACGACTATGCGCATATGTTTCGCGCGTACCTCGGCGCGACGCAACTCCTGTGGCTCCGGCACGGCATCGCCGGCGACGACACTCATGGCCACGTGGACGATCTCGCCCGCTTCGTCAATCCCACCACCATCGTTGCCGTCGTCGAGCAGGATCCCTCCGACGTCAACCACGCCCCGCTCCGAGAAAATCTTGCCCTGCTCAAGTCCATGAAAGATCTCGATGGCCGCGCCTTTCGCATTGAAACGCTGCCCATGCCCGCGCCGCTTTTTTTCGACGGCCAGCGTCTCCCCGCTAGCTACGCCAACTTTTACATCGCGAATAAAATCGTTCTCGTACCGACGTTCAACGACCCGAACGATCGCGTTGCCCTCAACACTCTTACGGGACTTTTTCCCGACCGCGAAGTCGTGGGCATCGCCTCCCGCGATCTTGTCCTCGGCCTCGGCACGATCCACTGCATGACGCAGCAACAGCCCAGCATCCGCTAAGGATTCGCGCCACGAGGCGCGCGACGGCGCGCAACTGTAATTCTTCACGTTGCGTTTCGCGATTCGGGTAAGATGGCATTCCTTAAAGGAGACTTCATGGTCGCCACTCTCTACTCCATCCAGGTCGAAAAACAGATTCGCACTATCTGGATCACATATCCGCACAGCTTCTTTGCATGGATCTTGATCGGATTGATCGCTGGTTGGCTTGCGGGAAAAATTGCGCGAGGCCGAGGCTTCGGCTGCATTACAGACATCATCCTCGGGATCGTTGGCTCCTTCATCGGAGGTTGGGTATTTGTGAAATTAGGAATCCTCGGCGGCGGATTTTGGTACTCGCTCGCGGCGGCCACCCTCGGCGCGGTCATTCTCGTCTCCATCGCCCATCTTTTTTCCAGCGGCACCCGCTGATTCCCCGGCCAAGCCCGAATCCCGAAGCTACTTCGAGCACAGGAAGCAAACTTGTCATTTCGACCGGAGGGACGGCCGCTCTTGCCGTCCCGAAGCGGAGAAATCTCTCTTCAATTTCAAAATTAGGTTGATTCCCCGCCCCCCTGCTTTCGCCTCGCTGACTGGGCCGGTGTGATACGATTCTTGTTCGCGTCTCGGAGTTGACGCTTCCTTGAGCAAGTCCTCGCATTCCCTCACCGCGATTCCCCTCGGAGGTCTCGGCGAATTTGGCATGAACATGATGGCCCTCCGCCTTGGCGAGGATATCCTCGTCATCGACGCCGGCATGATGTTCCCCGAATCTGAACTCCTCGGCGTCGATCTCGTCATCCCCGACACCACCTACCTAAAGCAAAACCGCTCGCACGTTCGCGCTATCGTCCTCACCCATGGTCACGAAGACCACATCGGCGCCCTTCCATACATCTTGCGCGATCTCAACGTTCCCGTTTATGGAACCCGATTCACCCTCGCGCTCGTCAAAAAACGCCTCGGAGAAGCCGGCCTCCTCGATTCCACGACTCTCCGCGAAGTTCTGCCCAGTCGCCTAGTCGAGATCGGACCGTTCGAAATCGAATTCATTTCCGTGACCCACAGCACCATCGACTGCGTGGCCCTCGCGGTTCGCACGCCGGTCGGCGTCATCATCCACACCGGCGACTTCAAAATTGACCAGACTCCCGTGGACGGCCCGCCCCTCGATCTCCACACCTTCGCGCGCTACGGCAATGACGGCGTGCTCGCTCTTTTCTCCGACTCCACCAACGTCGAGCGCCCAGGCTTTACCCCGTCCGAACGCGCCATCGTTCCGCGCATCGAGGAGCTGTGCCGTTCCGCGCCGCGCCGCGTGATTCTGTCGTGCTTCGCTTCTTCGATTCATCGCATTCAGCAGGTCATCGACATCGCTGGACGCACCGGCCGCAAGGTCGCCTTTGTCGGCCGCAGCATGGTGGACAACGTCGAAATCGCCCACTCACTCGACTGCCTCCGCATTCCCGACGGCATGGTCGTTCGTCCGCAGGATATTCGCGCCTTCGATCCCCGCCGTATCGTGATTCTCGCTAGCGGCAGCCAGGCCGAGCCGATGTCCTCGCTCTCGCGCATCGCCGTCGATAATCACCGCTTCGTTTCCGTCGACGAAAATGACACGGTGATTCTTTCCGCGCGCATCATTCCCGGCAACGAAAAAGCCATCTTCCGCATGCTCGACCACATGTTTCGCCGCCGCGCGCTCGTCTACTACGATAATTCCGCCGGCACCATCCACGTGTCCGGGCACGCCAGCCAGGAAGAGCAAAAGCTTCTGCTTCACCTCGTCAAGCCGAAATATTTCATTCCCATCCACGGCGAATACCGTCATCTCTTCCGTCACGCCGCGCTGGCCCACCAGCTCAATTGCGTTAGCGGTGAAATCCTTCTTCTCGAAGATGGAAAGCAAATCGAATTCACCGAGGACGGCGTTCACCGCCGCGATCCTGTCACCGCCGGCCGCGTTTGCGTCGATTCCGGCTCGCTCGAGGAAATCGAGGAAGTTGTTATCCGCGACCGCAAGCACCTCTCCGAAGACGGCGTGGTCGTCCCCATCATCGCCATCGACAAGCACACCGGCAAACTTGAATCGCATTTCGAAATCGTCACGCGCGGCTTGATGAGCGACAACGGACAGGAGCTCATCGCCGGCGCCCGCGAAGTCGTTTTCAAAACTGTCGAGCAATCCAACGCCGAGGAAAAAAGCGATTGGGGCGTCATCAAGGAAAAAATCCGCGTGGACCTCAAGCGCTACATCAACAAACACACTTCAAAGCGCCCGCTCATCCTTCCCGTGATCCTGGAAGTCTAGGAGTCTTTCCACACGATGCCCGATTCCGCCACGCCACCCCTGGGCCGCCAGCCCGGTCGCGCCGCCTTCGTTTTTATTCTCGTCACTGTGCTGTTCGATTTCCTAGCCTTCGGAATCATTGCGCCCGTTCTACCCAACCTCATCATCCAGTTCGAAGGCGGCAATATCGCTCGCGCTGCTGCCATCACCGGCTATTTCGGATTTGCCTGGGCCCTCATGCAGTTTATTTTTTCCCCTATTCTCGGTGCATGGTCCGACCGCTTCGGTCGCCGCCCGATCATTCTCATTTCCTGTTTTGGCCTCGGCCTCGACTACATCTTCATGGCCCTTGCCCCTTCTCTCAAATGGCTGCTCGTTGGTCGCATCATCTCCGGCATCACCGCTTCTAACATTTCCAGCGCTTTCGCTTACGTCACCGACGTCACTCCTCCCGAAAAGCGCGCCAAACAATTCGGCTATCTCGCGGCCTCTTTCGGCTTGGGTTTCATCATCGGCCCCGCCGTCGGCGGACTTCTCGGCAACATCAATCTGCGTTTTCCCTTCTGGGCTGCGGCCTGCCTCAGTCTAGCCAACGCCCTTTACGGTTTCTTCGTCCTTCCCGAATCTCTTCCGATGGAGCGCCGCTCCAAATCGGCTTGGCATATGGCTAATCCACTTGGCTCGCTCACACTCCTCCGCTCGCATCCCCAACTCTTTGGGCTCGCCACTGTGATGACGCTTTTCTACCTCGCACAACAATCTTTACCCTCTGTCTTTGTCCTCTATACCCAATATCGCTACGCCTGGACCGAACGCGATGTCGGCCTCGCCCTCGCTGTCGTTGGCATCAGCACCAGCATCGTCTCCGGAGTCCTTGTCGGTCCCTTCGTCCGTCGCTTCGGCGAACGCCGCAGCGTACTGTCCGGCTTGACCTTCGGCACGCTTGGCTTCTTGAGTTTTGCCTTTGCGCCGCATGGTTGGGTGTTTCTCTGCGCCATCCCATTCCTCGGACTCTGGGGCATCGCCGGCCCCTCCGTGCAGTCGCTAATGTCTCGCAGGGTCGACCCGACTTCTCAGGGCAAGCTCCAGGGAGCCATCAACAGTATTCGGGCCATCAGCGGCATGTTCGGCCCCCTTCTATTCACCCAAGTCCTAGCTATCGCTATCTCGCCGAGTATCTCCATCCACTTCCCGGGCGCACCCTACTTCCTTGCCGGGCTTCTGCTCCTCTCCAGCTTCCTACTCGCCTCTTACGTCACCCGCGCCTCTTTCCTGGCGTCCGCGTCGCAGCCCGCGGCTTCGCTCAATCCTTCCGATTGACCTCGGGTGCTCTGAGACGAGCGTGATCATACGTTGCACTTAGAAATTGTTCAGATAACTGTGGAATTTTTGGACGAAGGGGTCGTGCCGTAGTAGGACGCCAACATGGATCTGCCTCTTAGCTGAAATTCCTGCTCGGATTGGTGGATGCGTAAGAATTCGCGCACCAGGCAATAATCAATCCAGCCGTGCAGCGCTTCCTGACGCAGGATTTCCAGCGCTTCCTCCGAGGTAAGGGCAATCCTGTAGGGACGCGCGGTCGTCAGCGCGTCGTAGATGTCCGCGATCTGCAATATTCGCGCGTGGAGTGGAATTTGTTGTCCGCGCAGACCGTCGGGATACCCGCTGCCGTCCATGCGCTCATGATGGTGCCGGATTGCCGGCAAAATTCGACGCAGAGATTTCAGTGGCGCGCAGATTTGTTCGCCGAATACCGGATGCTGCTTTACGACTTCCATTTCGTTCGCGCTGAGCGGCCCCGGCTTCAGAAGGATGCTGTCCGGGACGGCCACTTTGCCGACGTCGTGAAGCAAACCGGCGACCCGTAAGTCCTGCAATTCTCGTTCTTCGAGGCCGAGACTCTCCCCAAACTGAACTGCATATTCCGCCATGCGGTCCGAATGGCCCTGGATTAAAGGGCTTTTCGCTTCGATGCTATGCGCCAGGGAAAGCACTACGCACTTCGCTTGTTCGTCCATGTAGCTCTTAAGCCGCAATAACGACTCGATGCGGAGCAGTCCTTCCACTAGCGAGGTGCAAGCTCCCCAGAAGTCCGCTGCGCCGGCATTCCGTCCACGAGAATTCTCCGCGGGATCCGACGAACGCTTTATCACCACAACAGGGATAAGCTGATTGAGAGGATTTTCCTTCAGACGCCGGCATAGCTCGAAACCATCCATTTCCGGAAGCGTATCGTGCAGCAAAACCAGATCGGGTTGCAGCAAGTGGCACTGCCGTAGCGCTGTGTCCGCGTCTCGCGCTGTAAATACTTTGTAGTTTTGCTCCTGAAGAAATGCTTTCCAGTTTTCGCGTTCCGAAGAAGCAACGTCTACCAGCAAGATGGTCGGGCTCATAGATTCCTCGTCATATCTCAACTCACACCAAGGGCAACGCAACATTTCCCTCGATGCGATGTAGGGTCTGACCAGGAATTGGAGTGCTTGCTATTCTCCAACCCTGCCTGAGGAGGCCCCTGCCTCCGCTTCCCGGGGACGGGAAAGAACGAGTCGGCTGAACGCTGTTAAATTATGCTAATGCGATGCCAAAGCGCGTGGCGTTTAAGTGATTCAGAATCCGTGCTTTGTGGAGATGTGCAAAAAGAGACAGTTAGTCCTAGCACGAACTTACTCCCCCGGGGTTTGTAAAATTTACTTAAAGCCCGATCTCGTCACGCGTTCCTTCGAGCTTTCTTCGCTATGGAGGACTGAACTCACTCAGACGGCGTCCATCTAACCATCTCTGCTCTGTACTCTTGCTTCTTGCGTCGCCTATTTTTCCTTTTTATCCAGGCACGGCAGAACGCCGATTTGGCTCTCGCGGCTTTCGTACCTAATCTCACCCGACGGATCTTGAATTTCCGTGAGTTTCCACTTTTCCGCCTCATTCGCCGGGGCCGAGAAATCCAGTTCCACGGCCAGCGCGTAATAATTCCGCACAATCATTCGCCGCCGGACTGTTCCCTCTTTGGTCTCGCTCTCATCCAAAATAGGTTTCCCACACAGCGCGATGGTCTGCTCCGGCGTCAGCCGGTCCAGAATATATCCGTAATGCCAGACCTCCGCCTTACGCGCCCACCGCGGTCCTTTCACCACCGCCGTCACCCCGATCCCGGCGATCACTATTACTGCGGCCCATTTCGTCCCTGCTTTCATGCCTGCATTCTACCAGCGCCAAGTCCTCCGCAAACTCCAACTTGCCCTACTTGCCACATCCAGGCCCGCCGCGGGCAAGTCGCCCTGCCCGCGGGTTACTGGCCGTTGGGCCGGTGCCGGGTAGGGAACGCGGCCACAAATGCCTAGGGACTCCTTCCACCGGGTTCTGTACGATTTATAGAAGGAAAAAAGGGATACCCCCCGTTTCGAATTTGCAGATTCATCTGGCGAAGGGATAAAACCAGCCACCTAATCCCATTCGCCGCCAGGGTACCCTTTTGGAGGTGTGAAATGCTCAAGTTTCAAGCACATCGGAACCTCTGGCTCGGTTTGGCCGCGGCAGCCGTTTTGACTGGGGGCTTCTTGTTCCTTGGCCATTATCGAGCCACGCACCAGGCTACTGCCCAGGCGAAAAAGGCTAACGCAGGCAAGGCTGTCACCGCGAAAGGCGCTACAGCAAAGCCTGTCGCGGCGAAATCTGTCGTAGCGAAGAAGGCGCCGGAGCCGACCACGATGGTCACGGTGCCTAAAGGGACCGCGATCAGCGCAACGGTAAGCCAAACGCTCGCCACTGACAAGAACAAGGTCGGTGACACCTTTGCCGCCAGCCTCACTGCGCCCATTGAGATCGAGGGCCAGACCGTGATTCCCAAGGGCGCGAAGGTAACCGGCCGCGTCGTCAAGATCAAAAAGCACGAGATCAAGGTGACGCTCGCTTCGGTCGTGGTCCACGGGCAGTCGTACGACCTGGAAACCAATTCGCTCTCTGGATCAAAAGCCAAGGTCGACGATACAGCCACCACGAAGAACGTCAAGAGCACCGATCAGGCCCCGGTCAACAAGGATGTAACGCTTCTGACGGCCAAGAGTCAGCTCACGTTTAAGCTATCGAAGCCGGTAATCATTCCGGTAAAGGGATAACCCGGCCATCCCATAAAGGTTTTTTTGCCAGGACACGGCTGGATGCCCCGAGTGCAGATTTTGCACTTGGGGCTTTTGGCCTTCTGGCCGGTCATCACCGCAAGCTGACGAGCCTTCGAGTTTCTATCCGGCGTGCAATTCATTCCACTTGATCGAGCGGCCCGTGAAAGTTAGCCCTACATAGAAGCCGCCTCTTTCCCGCGTCTTGCAATAGACCACTTGCGCAGGCTGCGGGAACTCACCCGTTCGCGGCGTGATCAGAGGTTCCGTCCCAGGTGACCACTTCTGCTTGGTCACCAGCCGGACCCCGTGCGGGCTGACGTTCCGCGTGAACACTTGTTCAGTGGCGCGCGGTTCGTTCTCCCTGGCGAGGTACACGGGTACCCGCAGCGAGAGCCGCCGCTCAATTCTGCCGTCGAAAAGAAACCGGCGAAGATCTGTTGGTGGAGTAAAACCGCCCATAGCTCGCGGGGATTCGCTCGCTGGAACTTGTAGGCGCTTGGAAATTCTCCCTTCACTTAGACGTCATAGCGTTTTTACGCCATCGCCGGCCCACCCGCCAAGTAGCAAGATACTGCATTCTTGGCTCCGGCAATCGCCTTAGTACTAGGCACCGGTCGATATCGACTCCCTTCGGTCGCTCAGGACAAATTCCCTCGTCGGGAATTCGGTTAGCAAAATAGCCCACACCCCCGCCATTTTTTGGGTGTGTGGGAAATCATCGAGACGAGCTGCGAAGCCTGTTCAACAATGCAATGAAGTGCGGACGATCTCCATCACTGACCGCCGTGAATTTCAGGCCCACTCCGCGACCCGGCTCCACACGCCGTACAACGGCGTCGGCTCTGATCTGTCCTTCCTGGACAAGAAAATCGACTTTGGCCGTCAGACCCACAGCCCTTGGCTTATCTGTTTCGACGAACAAACCAGCCGGGCTCAGGTCCCGAACTCGCGCAGTCTCATCACGTTCATTACACCGCCAGTAGACCCAGACATCCCCGGGTGTCTCGATCCGCGGCTTGAGCCGTCTTGAAGGAGAAGTTGTTTGCTGCAACACCGTAGCACCTCCGCCTGCGAGCCTTCAGGTGGCCTTCGCAACTTTCCGTGTCAACGTTTCAGTGGACTCCCTCCATGTGAGGCGCCGCAAGCAGGCAAATCCGCAGCAATTCTTCGTAGGTGAAATACGTTTTTTCCTCATTGTCGGCGCGTTCTATGTGGCCCAATCCTGATTCCTTCGAGATGCGGTTGAGTTCGGGTTCTGGTATGCCGAGCAGGAAAGACACTCTTGCCTGCGTGACATATTTCGGGACTTCATCGTTCATAAGCTCTCCCTATGCACGGGTTTGGCCCGCCTCCGTGCCAGGGCAAAGGTGCGATCGGGGTGCCTGGGAGGGCCCATCACACGGAGGCGGTCGGCTGCTCTTGTCGCACCATAACCTGTCACAGAGGGATTTCCATCAGGTGAATCACCCAATTCAGACTCAGGGAAATGGCTGAGTGCGCGACCCCGACAGGTACCCTATCCTTGCGGGTTTTGCACCTCCGCCCCATCCCGCTGCTCTTGCGGGATAAACGGTGGGGATTTCCATTTTAACTCCCTTCGCGGGCATCTTGCCGGTGCATTGTAGTGGCCGGTCTTTCAGACCGGTTCTTTTTGCCTTCCTCATGCGGAATCCCGCAGGCTCGCACTCTTATCTAATAGCAAGGAGGCCAGCCATGATGAAACCTAGCGCAGGTCTCGCAAACAAGGTCATAGGCCAAATACTCGAACTCTCAGCGGATGCGCAGATACGAAGACGGGAGACTGTTAAGGGATCTACGGAGTTTGACAAGCTCACCGGAGAGATAGCAGCCTACGGAAAAACGCTGGCGCTTCTCACCGCACTTCAGCAGCGGGAAGAATTCTACGCAATGATCGATCAACTTGACGAGGCCGCTTGAGCTGCTGCCTTTAGTTCAGCTGTAGCGTAGCCTTCATCTGTCAAGTGAAATACATTTAGAGTACACTGCCCTCTCTTCCGCAGGAGGGGCCATGTCTGCGTCTTTCCGCACAACAGGATTCTTCACCCTTATCTTGCTCGCATGTAGCACTTACGTCTCCGCGCAGGACATGCCTGCCCGTGTAGAAGCTATCCGGCTGCTAGAACGTGCCAACGCCGTCAGCCTCCTAGCCAACCCGCCCAACTATAAACAGGAAGTGACCTTTCGCTCTTTCGGACTTGGGGGAACGTCAAAAGAGGGTCGATTCATCGGTATTTTCGGCAAGGATAACGACTGGGAAGAATTTGTCTTCGGCGACTATCATATGATTCAACTCGCGTTTCCAGACAGACTCGTTCAGAGCGAATATCAGCCTTCTCCACCGGAACCATTAGAAATGGAGAAATTGGTCCCTATCCTTGTCGGGCGATTTGATGAGTCTGACATTATCCATTCCATCATACCGGCCACGCTCTTCGGCCGCGCCGCCAAGTGCATTCAGTTTGAGACCGTGAAGGGGAGGACGCGCCAATCCAACGAAATTTGCGTCGATGTGGAGCTCGGAACTCTCGTCCGCTGCAGCGTGGGCGAGGAACTCATTGAGAACACGGAATTCTTTCGGTTCGAGGGGATGTTACTGCCGGCGCGCATCCGCCACTATATCAATGGCAAGTTGCGCATGGAAATCGAGCAAAAGTTCAGCTTGGTGGAGGACCCCATTGACTGGGCGGCCCTGACGCCCCCGAATCCCACCGTTCTCACAGCTTGCGATCGGTACCTCCGCCCCATCGTGCAGTCCGCGCCTCAGCCGGCATCAGCCGGCCTGGGTCCTTGGTACGACGTTCACGTGCATGGTGTGATCGGCAAGGATGGTCACGTGCGCGAAGCTTCTGTACTGCCAGCCGGAAAGCCCGAACTTGAACAGCAAGCGCTTCGAATCGTCTCCGAATGGGTCTTTTCGCCGGCCTCCTGTGATGGCAGGCAAACTTCGGTGAATGCCAACCTTGTCGTCCACTTTCCCCCTCAATAACAATGGCGCTGCCCGCAGTGATAGCGAGTCTACGTCCCCACGGAGGAGATGATGGCCCAGGCTACCTTTACAAGGCCGCACCCGGCAAATTGCGTAAGAGAATGAAAAGAAAGGGATCGAGTGGCCATGGGGTATAGGGAACCCGCCCAAGCTCCATTTCTGAAATTCCGCTCTTTGAAGACCAATGCGGGTGCGTGGAGATGAATTCCGGCGCGGCGCTCAGTAGGCGTATTCGGAACAGTGCGAAGAGGCAAGACTCCAAGTCTTAAAAGAAAAGTCAAAAACCCCACCTTTGCACAGTCCGCAAAGATGGGGCACCCGGCTTCTCACCGCACTTCACAAGCGGGAAGAATTCTACGCCATGATCGATCAGCTTGACGTGGCCGCTTGAGCTGCGGCCTGGCTGCGGTCTACGACTATCCCTTCAAACGCTTACGGCCCGTGCCAGACCACGGCTCTACAAGTCATTGAAAAAAACGAGATGCTCCGAGCGCTCCACGCTGACCATGCGCTCTCCTACGCCTTCCTGTCTTACATGCTTTCGCGGAATATTCGGCTTGAGGAGGATTTACTCGACCAGGTTTCTCAGTGCAGCGAGAGGCGACTTGCCCGCACTCTTCTGCTGCTCGCGGGCAAGGGGAATCAGCGCAACGGGCACGGATTTGCCGGAATATCGCAGGGGACCCTGGCAACGATGATCGGAGCTACACGTCCGCGCGTCAATTTTTTTATGAATAAGTTCAGAAAGCTCGGCTTCATCAAGTATCACGGCCGTTCCGACCAGAACGGCGAGATGTACATTAACACTTCTCTGTTAGCTGCCGCGTTGCGCAAATAGTAGTTCCGTCTCCAATCTTTGCGATAGAATTCACAGCTATGAAGCGCCGCAAGCGCAAACGAAGCTCGAAAGCTGCGAGGTCCTCCAAGATTCCCGTTGATGCGGAAAAGGTTGGCCCTTCCACGGCGCTTGCCGAAGCAGACCGCCAGACTCATCCTAGCGACGAATTTACTGCCGCTGGTGAGGGGAAAAAGCCCGATAGCGATCCCAGCGCGCTTGCCGGGGAAGACTACGTGATTGATCTTGGCGACGAGTTCATTGCCGCTGTTGAAGAGGAAAAGCCTGCAAACGATTCCGTCACTCTTTCAGAGGCAGACGATCAGACTCATTCTGACGACAGATTCACTGCCACTGTTGAAGAGGAAAAAGCCGCTGGCTCCTCCGGCGCGCCGGCCGGAGCTGACCGCAGGACTCACCCTCGGTACGAGTTCATCGCCCCCGCCGAGGTAGTAGCGCCTGAATCCGGCGCGCGGATTGAAACGCGCATCCGTGACTTGAGCCAGCAAGGCTGCTATGTGGATACGACCAATGCCCTTCCTTTGGGGACGGTGACGGAAGTACACATCACAAAAGGGGCACAATTGTTTGAAGCCCATGCGAGAGTCGTCTATTCGCGAGCAAGCAAGGGTATGGGTCTGGTGTTTACCGGCATTGAGCCGGAGCAGCGTGGGATTCTGGAAACATGGCTTACTGAATCCCGCGAAACCTCCTGGCTGGCGGCGAACCGCCGAAGGAGTCAGCGAGTCTTGATGACAATCCCCGTGCGCGTCTCCGGGAGGACCGGCACGGGATCGCCTTTTGAAGAGGAGACTCACACCCGGGCCATCAATGCTCACGGGGCGTTGATTGTCGTGTCAGCGCAGGTGCACAGAGGACAGCGGCTCACCTTGTCGAACGCCCAGACAAAAGCCGCATTGGAGTGCGTTGTGGCGCACATTGAGAGGCATCAAGGCGGTCATCCTCATGTGGGAGTGGAGTTCACGCTGCCTAATCCCATGTTCTGGCACGTGGCCTTTCCGCCCAAAGACTGGACGCCACACCACCCGGATGCGAAATCCCGCTTAAGAAAGGGTGGATAAGAGACGCGCGGGGATTACGAGCAGTAAATCGATAATTTTCAAATGCGCTTCGGCTGTTGCGCCCTCAATTTTAGGGACAGTCCCCGGGTGCCCCAGACGTCGTTTTTACGCCCGGGTCCTTCTTTTGCCACCTGAATCGGACCGGCGCTCCCCCCATCCGCCATAGCTTGAGCCAGCCAATCCAGTCGCCGTGAATTTTGGCATTGCCATTCTCCCTTCCCACACATCCGCTGCCCATGTTATCAAGTCCGCGCGTGGTAGAATCCGCCCAAAGGAGCGCACCATGCAGTCGACCAAGTCCGAACCGGAAGATGTCGCCAAGCTGCGCCACATGGCCAGCGAGTTTGCCGAAGGCTTCAACACCGGCGACGTGGATCGCATCATGCGTTTCTACGGGGACACTTACGTGGACATTAACCTTCGCAACCCCGTTCAATCCCACCAGGAGCGCCGTGAATACTATCTCCAAGTGATCCGGAAAGGTGGTTTTCGCGTGCGGGTGCACCCGGACGAGATTCTCATCCGAGGAGATTTTGCCTTTATCCGCGGTTCCATCGAACTCTTACGTGCCTCCGCAGCTGGTGATTCGGGGCGCACGGAGCTTCGTTACCTCGAAATTGCCCGCCGGCAGCAGGATGGTTCCTGGCAAGTAATGTGGGGCATGGACGGCTCTGTCCAGGAATACACACCTTCTCCTTAATAGCCTCCCCGCCAAGTACGCAACCCCACGGAAGGTCGTCCATCCTTCGCGAAGCTGACCTCGAGGCAGGTGGCGCACCCTCAACGACGTCGATACCTCCTGGGTTGCCTACCCTTCACCGGTTCTGGCCGGGTGGCCCATCCTTGCGGGCTGCGCACCTCCGCCCCATCCCGCTGCTCTTGCGGGATGAACGGTGGGGATTTTCTCTTTCCCTATGCGACTCTCCACCAATGAACCGTCTAAATCCTTCCCGTCCCTTTATTTACGGCCTCTCATCTCATTCGAACGATACCACAAGAACAATTCCCTTGACAGTAAAAATATTTCCTGCTACACTTTCTCATGGTTTTCGCGTCGCCTGCCCGCCGCAGTGGGCTCTCCGCCCAAGAATCCGCATCTCTGCGTAATCTTTGCGCGCTCAGCGCCACTGCGTTAGATTTTTCCCATTCGCTTCCTTTCATCGTTCCGTTGAGGCCCCGTTGGAGCCCCGTTGCGTTCCCATGGGAAATGCCGTGTATCTCTTTTTCCTCCATACCGTTACATGACTTTCCCCTTCAAAACCATGGGGGGTACACCCCACCCCCTCGGTCTTCGTTCCCAAGTGTCCTTTCTCTGTGTCTCGGTGACTCTGTGGCTATCCTAAGTCGTTTATTTGCCACACATCCGAAAATCGCACCTGTAACTCCTTTCCTTGCCACACTTCCAAAAACACAGGACTTAAGGTCCTGCATTTGCCACACATCCAAAAAATGGCGGGGGTGGGGGGTCTTATTGTTAACCAGATTTCCGCTTCCTCGTCTCTTTGCTTCTTTCCTTGCATCGGTATACTCTTCTTCCGAAGGAGCATTTCACCATGGCCACAGCAACGACCGTAATGGAACCCACAGTAAAAGTCAGCGCGACGAAACTCTTGATCAACAATCAATGGGTGGACAGCGTATCCGGGAAGACATTTCCCACCATCAACCCGTCCACCGCGGAAGTGATCACCCAAGTGGCCGAAGCGGATGCCGCCGACGTCGACAAGGCGGTAGCGGCGGCGCGCGCCGCGTTCGACAAAGGCCCGTGGCGCAAGAAGATAACGGCGTCGCAGCGCGGCGTTTTGATGAACAAGCTGGCCGACTTGATCGAGAAGAACGCCGACGAGCTGGCGCAACTCGAGGCTTTGGACAATGGCAAACCGTATTCCGTAGCTAAGGCGGGCGATGTGGCCCTTACGGTGGCGTGTTACCGCTATTACGCAGGCTGGGCGGACAAGAATCAGGGCAAGACGATCCCGGTGAACGGGCCCTATTTCTGTTACACGAAGCACGAGCCGGTGGGCGTGGTCGGGCAGATTATCCCGTGGAATTTCCCCATGCTGATGCAGGCGTGGAAGCTGGGGCCGGCGCTGGCGACCGGCTGCACGGTGGTGCTGAAGCCCGCGGAGCAGACGCCGTTGACGGCGCTGCGCATCGGTGAATTGATACTCGAGGCGGAATTCCCGCCGGGCGTCGTGAACATTCTGCCGGGATACGGCCCCACGGCAGGCGCGGCCCTCGCACGGCACATGGACGTGGACAAAGTGGCGTTCACCGGCTCGACGGAAGTAGGACACCTCATCCTGAAAGCGTCGGCGGAATCGAACCTCAAGCGCATAACGCTGGAGCTTGGCGGGAAAAGCCCGAACATCGTGTTTGCGGACGCGGACATGGATAAGGCCATCGAAGGCTCGCACTTCGCGCTCTTCTTCAACCAGGGGCAATGCTGCTGTGCGGGTTCGCGCACGTTCGTCGAAGACAAGTGCTACGACGAGTTCGTGGAAAAAAGCGCGGCGCGCGCCAAGAAGCGCACCGTGGGCAATCCGTTTGACAAAAATACCGAGCAGGGCCCGCAGGTGGACCAGGATCAATTCAATAAAGTGATGGGCTACATCGACGCGGGGAAGAAAGAGCACGCCACGCTCGTCGCGGGCGGCAATCGCGTGGGAGACAAGGGCTACTTCATCGAGCCGACGGTGTTTTCCGACGTGCAGGACAACATGAAGATCGCCAAGGAAGAGATCTTCGGGCCGGTCATGTCGATTCTGCGCTTCAAGGATATCGGCGAGGTCGTCGAGCGCGCCAATAACTCCGTGTACGGATTGGCCGCGGCGGTCTGGACCAAGGACATCACCAAGGCCCATGCCATCGCCGACGGCGTGCGTGCCGGCACGGTGTGGGTGAACTGCTACGACGTGTTCGATGCGGCCGCGCCATTCGGCGGATTCAAGCAATCCGGAATGGGCCGCGAGCTCGGCGAGTACGCGCTGTCGAATTACACGGAAGTGAAAACCGTCACCGTAAAGCTGTAGGATTTTTTGAAATCTCCGGCTTTGTGGGTCGCAGCTTTAGCTGCGACATTTTGCGGCGGACTTTTTGAACGAAAATGGCTGTGCGAAGCGTAGAATCCCGGCATGCCGCTGGTGCTGCGCTCTTACGAACCGCACGATTTCAATGCGCTGCACCGGCTCGACCAGTCGTGCTTCCCTGCCGGGATTTCGTACTCGAAAACGACGCTGCGATATTTTCTGACGATTCCGTCGGCGGATTGCGTCGTCGCGCTCGACGAAAATAAAATCGCCGGCTTCATCGTGTCGGAAGAAAATCCGCCGCTGGCGCACATCATCACGCTGGACGTTGATGCAACGCACCGCCGCCGCGGAATCGGGACGGCGCTGCTTGAAAAACTGGAATCCAACCTCACCGCGCGCGGCGTGCGCTCGATCTTGCTGGAAACGGCAAGCGATAATGAGGCCGCCGTTGCCTTCTGGAAACGGCACGGCTATCGTATCGAAGCAACATTGAAGCGCTATTATCTTGGCCGCATCGATGCGTATGAGATGCGCAAAATCCTGCCGGCCGCGACGCGCGCGAGACCGGCACAAAAGGAACTGTAGCCCATATGTCCCTGATTCACGCGATCATCCTGGCGCTGGTGCAGGCGTTTACGGAATTTCTGCCGGTGAGCAGCACGGCCCACCTGATTTTGTTTCCGTGGCTGCTGCACTGGCAGGATCCGGGTGAAGCGTTTGATGTGGCGCTTCACGCGGGAACTCTGCTCGCGGTAATTCTTTATTTTTTCAAGGATTGGTGGACGCTGATCGTTTGCGGGCTTGGGGGGAAATATCCTGCGAGCGCGCCGCCCGCGGAAGTGATGCAGCACAAGCGGCTTTTTTGGTACATGGTGGTGGGGACGATTCCCGGGGGAATCCTGGGGAAACTCTTTGATAAGCAGATTGAAGAGCATCTGCGGACTCCAATAATTATCGGAGTCTCAATGATTTTGGTGGCGCTACTGATGTGGTGGGCGGATGCGAAGGCCAAGCTGACGCGAAAGATCGAGGAATCGAATCTGCGCGATGCGATTGGAATCGGCACGGCGCAGGCAGTGGCGCTGTGGCCGGGAGTGTCCCGGTCGGGAATTACGATTATCACCGGCTTATTTCGCGGTTTCACGCGAGAAGCGGCGACGCGATTTTCGTTCTTGCTTTCCGCACCGTTGATCGCGGGCGCGGTTGCTTCTAAGCTGCCGGCGCTCATCAAACTGCACAAGGCGGGCGGATTGGATTTGCCGCTGTCCACGCTGGCGATCAGTATTCTGGTGTCGGGCGTAGCCGGCTATTTCGTGATTGCGTTTTTCCTGCGGTATTTGCAAACACGCACGTTGAAAGTATTTGTTGTTTACCGACTTGTGTTTGGTATCATCGTCTTGTTGTTAGCGTTCCTCCAGGCGGGAGCGCGCTAGCGCCAGCGCACCCGTCGTAGTGCTCAGCCTTCCCCGTAGCTGAGGAGAACTCCGTGCGCTTTCTGACACCGACTGAAAACAAAAGATTCAATGAGTTGATCGGATTTTTGTGCATCACGCTGGCCGTGTTGATCGCGCTGGCGTTGATTTCCTATAGTCCGCACGATGTGGCGTTGAATGTCGCGGCGCCGCCAGCCGAGAGTGGACTCGCGGGGAATTGGATCGGTCCGGTGGGAGCCTATGGCGCGGACTTGCTATTCCAGGCGCTGGGGTTCGCCGCGTTCTTGTTACCGGCGGCGCTGCTGGTGCTGGGCTGGAGATGGTGCCGGAGCCGGGCGATTGATTCGCAGGCGGCGACGCTGGCGGGTTATGTTTTGCTGCTCTTGTCGCTGCCATCGCTGCTTTCGTTGTGGCATTTCCCCGAAGTGCGTGGAGCGCTGCCTCCCGGGGGAATGCTTGGCTCGCTGATTTCGTCGGGCCTGCTGACAGGATTCAATTTGTGGGGAGCGAATCTTGTTGCGGTGGCGCTGTTCGTTACGGCGGTGTTCATGACCACGCGTTTTTCCTTCAGCGGAGCGCACGCGTGGGCGCACGGACCGCGGGGCCCCATCGGCGCGGTCGAACGACTGGGAATTTTGCAAAAGGCGCAAACAAGGTGGCGTGTCTGGCGCGAAGAACGCGAACAAAGGCGAATGCGGAAGCGCGTGGAAGAGACGCGGATTTCCGGGCGCCGACCCGTGCCACCGCAATTGGTAGGGAGTGTCAGTGTTGCGAACGAGCCGCCCACATCGATCGAGTTGGATGGTGAGCGAGAGGAAAAAGAACGGGGAAACAGGACGCCAATTTTATTTTTGAATCCGGATAAAGCGGAGAAAGTCGGTACAAAAAAATCCGGAGAACCGAAGATCGCCCGAGGGATTGCCAGCTACAAACTGCCGCCCGTGACTTTGCTGCGCGAAGGGGAGCGCAGCCAAAAATTGGATGAAGATGAATTGAAGATTCGCGCGCGAGCAATCGAGGCAAAATGCCAGGAATTCGACATCCAGGGTCGCGTGACGCAAATCAATCCCGGCCCCGTGGTCACGACATTCGAATACAAACCCGAAGCCGGCATCAAGTACAGCCGGATCATCGGCTTGACGGAAGATTTGTGCCTGGCGCTGCAGGCGGAATCGATCCTGATCGAGCGCATCCCGGGAAAATCGACGATCGGGATTGAAGTGCCCAACATCAACCGGCAGACAATCGCGCTGCGAGAAATCCTGGAGGCGCCGGAATTCATCAATTCGACGAGCAAACTGACGCTGGCGATGGGGCGCGACCTGCACGGGAGGATGCGCGTAACGGATTTGGCGCAGATGCCGCACCTTTTGATCGCGGGTTCCACGGGAACGGGCAAGAGCGTGTTCATCAATTCGTTGATGATGTCGATTCTGTACAAGGCGAGCCCGGACGACGTGAAGCTGGTGCTCGTTGATCCGAAACGGCTGGAGCTCAGCTTGTATGCAGACATTCCGCATTTGTTGGCGCCGGTGGTGACGGACCCGCGAATCGCTTCGAACGTTTTGCGCAACGCGACGAGAGAAATGGAGAACCGGCTGAAACTGCTCGCGCAGCGCGGTGTGCGGAATATCGACCAGTACAACCGGACGTTTCAGAAGGGGCAGTCGCTTTCACTGTTCGAGAATCTGGAGGAAAGCGAGCACAAGCCACTTCCCTACCTGGTGATCGTCATCGATGAATTGGCCGATTTGATGATGGTGGATACAAACAACGTGGAGGAATCGATCACGCGGCTGGCGCAGATGGCGCGCGCGGTGGGAATCCATTTGATACTGGCGACGCAGCGGCCGTCGGTGGACGTGATTACCGGATTGATTAAGGCGAACTTCCCCGCGCGTATTTCCTTCCGAGTCGCGAGCAAGGTGGATTCGCGGACGATTCTGGATTCGAACGGCTCGGAATCGTTGCTGGGCAGAGGAGATATGTTGTACTTGCCTGCGGGATCGGCGCGACTGCACCGAATCCATGGACCGCTGGTTACGGAAGACGAAATCACATCGGTTTGCGATTTTTGGCGGAAGCAGGCGCAAGCGAAATACAACGAGCAACTTCTGGAGGCGCCGAAGGAAACCACCGACGAGACGGCAGAAGAAAGCGAGGCGGCCTCCGCGGGCGGAGAGGACGTGGACGACGAGCTGTATCAAGACGCAATACGCGTAGTGTGCGAAGCAGGACGCGCGTCGACATCGACGCTACAACGGAGATTGCGGATCGGCTATGGGCGCGCCGCGCGTTTGATCGATCTGATGGAAAAAGATGGAATCGTCGGCCCGCCGGACGGGACCAAGCCGCGCGAAGTCCTCAAGAACCGCAACTGGATGAAAGAATTCGACGATTCGGCCCAGTGAGGGGCGTTCCGTCAGCCCAGACGCCCTCCGCATAGTTCCCTAGCGGTCTGTTTTCAGGAAATTTGACACATTCTGGCATCGCCCCTACAATTTTATGACCATGCGTGCCGGGGTAGCTCACTGGTAGAGCGCCGCCCTGAAAAGGCGGGCGTAGCCAGTTCGATTCTGGCCCCCGGCACCACCGATACTGCCACGCCCAACAAAATTCCAAGTACCCGAGGCGACATACGCGTCGCCGGTCGGCGTGAGCGTAATTTGGTCGATGTGTCTTGCCAATTCAGCGCGCACATGGCCAACGTCAGAATTGAGGACGGCTCGAAGATCCTGCATACGTGTCATGACAAAGGAGCGGATGTTACGGAGTTTGCTGCGTAGGGAATCTGGACTTGCTTCGAGGAGCTTTGTTGTTATTTCACCGATCTGCCGTTCTCTGTCCGCGAGCGCGCGCCTAAGCGCCGGCGAGAAATCACCCTGCGCAATCGCATTGGCAAGGTTCGTCACTTCGCTCTCCAGCTCCTCCTTACGTCGGCGCATTTGGTCCAATTCTCCGCCCAAGTTTTCTAGGGCCTTTACGAGTTCGGCTTCAAATCTTTCGAGAACGTAATCCGCAGCTTCCGGTCGCATGATCTGTTCTTGTAACCCGTCCAGAAGCCTACTTTCCAGCGTACGTCGAAATACGCGAACGCTGTTCGCGCAAACGCTCGCGCCACGGAACGTATTCTGAGGACAGCCATACACGACATCGCTGCGCCCGCGCCATCGACCCGAAACGATGCTGATATTCGCGCCACACTCGCTGCACTTCAGCAAACCTGAAAACAGGTAGGGCGAACTGACGGACCGCCCCTGCATTCCGCCTTTCCGTCCAATTTCGCCATAGACTTGCTTCACTCTTTCAATGCGTCTCTGCACTGACCTCCAAAGGTCTTCGGATACGATCCGCTGCTCCGCGAGTTCGCGGACCACCCATTTATCTTGCGAAGTGCGTCTGTAAATGCGTTTGCCCGACTTTGATCGCACCTTGACTGTCTTGCCCCAGATGACGCGGCCACGATAGCGCTCGTTTCTAAGAATCGTACGAATGGACGAAGGACACCAGGAACGGGAGATTCTTCCCTTCTGAGGCTGCGGGGAAATCACACCTTCGACGTTCAGTTGTTTGGCAATTTTCTGGAGACTGTTACCGCCAGCATACATCTCGAAAATTCTCCGTACGGTACCTGCCTCGTCCGCGCGCACTTCGAGACGTACTCCGGTGATGAGCGGTCTGCCGTGTTGGTCGACGCGCGCAGCATCCTCGATCGGCACGTTACGATAGCCAAAGCATCGGCCTCCCGTGTGGAGTCCTTGGAGGGCTCGGCCCTCGACACCACGGTGCGTTTTCTTCGCAAGCTCACGGATGTAGAGGCTGTCTACAATTCCGTGCGTAGCAAGAAGGACTTCGGCTTGTTCAGACTCAGTGTCGATCCCTTGGCTGACAAAAATTAGGCGCACGCCGGCAAACCGCAACTCGTCGTGAATCGTGAAAGAGTCTTTAAGAGTCCGGCTTATACGTGAGGTGTCGTCTACCAAAACGACGTCGAACGCCTCTTCCCTGCTGGTAGCGGCGGCTAGCATTCTGCGCAGGCCAAATCGGTCGTCCGTCGCTCCGGAAATGGCCTCGTCGCTGTAGATGTGAGGATCAAGAACCGACCAGCCGCGCTGTGCCGGGTAATCCCTGCACTTTCGAACCTGGTCTTCAATACTCAGCGGGTTCTGCTTTTCGCTAGAAAATCGTGCATAGACGGCGCAGCGGAGTACCGCACTCACAGAACCTCCTTAGCAAAGATCGACTCCTTCGAGACGAAATGTGTCATATCGTTGGGCACCGTGGCAAGGGGATTTTGAGTAGCGTCCTCCAGGATATAGGCCTTTACAAGCGCTGGAATCACGACCGCATCCAAGAACTCTTTGATGGCAGGATCTAAACGCAAGTCTCGCGAAATTGCCTTTTGATCGAATTGGCGGGTCCTGACCATCGGGGAAGCACTTTGAAAGCGGGGATGCCTTCTACTTACTAGGGAACCTCGAAACAGTAAAAAGTAAGAAAGAATTCTGTGCATCGCTGCGCTTCCGGAAATAAAAAAGTTGCTGCCGGGACAGAATGGGACACACTCGGACAGTTTCGGACAACTGCGGACAGATTCGGACAACTTCGGACAGAAACGGACTGCATCGCCAGGGGTAACCGATAGAAAACGCAGGAGTAAGGAGGAACTTTGCGAAGTAATGACTGTGGTCGTTGGTATTGGAACATAAAGGAATGTGGCCACTTCGTGGTGAGTTGCTGTACTAACTCCTTCGCTTTGAGGTTGTTTGGTGAGGGCCGATTCCAGATGATTGTGGTATCACTTCGGTACCACACAGGAAAGGTGATTTTTCATGGCTAAAACTGTGATTTCACGCAATTTTCGATACCCTTCAGCCGAACTGCGAAATAGGGTTCGCCTTGCTGTCAAAGAACGGGGCTTCCGTTCGGAGCAAGCATTCCTTGTTGCCGCCTGTGAGCGCGAACTTCGGGAAAGCGATAGTGCCGAAGCAACAGATCGGCTAGAGGCCCGTATTGCGGCTACTCTCGCGAATACGGGAAAGCAAGTACAGTCGCTCTTCACTCTGACGCACGCGCAGTTTGCCCTCACCAATTCCCTGTTGCAGTACGTTCTGACCTGCGTGGTTGAACCTCCCGAAGAGGTGCTGCCCGCGGCTCGCGCACGCGCGAAGGCAAGATACGCAAAGATTCTTCGCCTAGCCGGAGAAGAGGTGGCGACTCGAAACCAAGCCACGCTGGAACAGGTGTTGGAGCATAGCAAGCAACCATGAAGAAGACTGATCCGCTTCCGCCCTTGGCGAATCGTCTCGAATGGTTATGCGCGGTCTTTGAATCTGATCTTGAATCTCAGGAGTCGCTCGAGGCTGCCTGCAACCTGCAACTGTGCCCAATTTAAGCCCACTCCAACCGCTCATCGCTCTCCCTATGCCGCAGCCTTCGCGCGATGGCTGGTGTTGCCGCGCCGGGACCGCAAACGCCGCTTTCTCGCAAGCCCACCAAACTGCCTAATCCGCACTTCGCCAGCCGGAAACTTCGCGCGAATCTCCAGCTTACCGCCCATCGCCTCGATAGCTTTGCGCAACGTGCTCACGAAAATGTCGGAGCGGCTTTCGATCTTGGAGACGCCGGCTTGATTAATGCGCAACGCCTTTGCCAAGCGCTCCTGGGTTATGCCCATTGCTTGACGAAGTTCGTTGAGAGCCATTTCCGCGATCATCTTCTGTGTTTTCGCATCCGAGCGCGCACGGGCCCCCGGTGACATCTTCGCTTCCAGTTCTCGAAAGTTCTTAGCCATTGAGCAATCCCTCCCTTCGGAGCGTTTCCACATGTTTGTCGTACAACCTATCGGCAATCGGCACAAACTGCTTGTACCAGCGGCTCTTGCCTGTTTTGTTACCCCCGATCAGCAGAATTGCAGTGCGCCGCGGGTCGAAGGCGAACAGCACACGGCAGGGCCGTCCTCCGTGCTGAACGCGCAGTTCCTTCATGTTGGCGTGCTTCGAGGACGCTACCGAGTCCACATGCGGCCTGCCGAGCGTCGGCCCGAAGCGGCGAAGCAGGTTTACCTCCGCCCTTACGTCCACCTGCTCGGTTTCGCTCAAACCTTCCCACCACTCTCCAAATTCATCTGTAAACTCTACTTCCCATTCCTCCAAAGGAATATACCTCCAAAAGCCTTTTCCGTCAAGGGTACGCGGCGATTGGTAGTATCCCAGTCTGCCTAGGACATATTCAAGGAGATTGGTGGCCCGCGAATGTGGCGTACCTCGAGTCGACTATTGGAGCTTCGCGCATTCTGCCTTGGCTCGGTTCAGGGTAGGATGTTGGATCGGCGTCTTTCCAAAGCGTGAGGAAGTCCCAATAGCCGAGGCCGCCTCTGTTTCTGGTGCCTTGAAAAAATAAAATTCAGTACCGAACCAACCCTCGGAAGATCGAGGAAAACGTAAGAGACTGGATGGCGAGCATCCCGTCACGCGGGATGAAGGTACAGTCCGACTCTCAGCGAAAGCTGAGACAGATCGCATAACCCGAAGGTCGTCAGTTCAAATCTGACCCCCGCAACCAATTTGAAGTAGTGAAGGGCCGGTGCCAGGAACCGGCCCATTTTGTTTCCGCGTCTCCGAAAGTCCCGTGAATGTCCCCTCTGTCCCTGAGTTTTTGCTGGCGTGTTGATTCGCGGAGCTGTCGCAGCACCGCGTGACTTGCGCTCCTGACAGGTTCAGTTGGACCCATCGTGCGCCAATCTTCGAGCACTCCTCGCACTGTCTCGCCTTCGGGTGCTTAACGGTCTTGATGACGGTCGGTCATTTGAGATCTCGATGGTCTGCGAACTCGGCCAGCGCGCGGTGGACAAACGAAACAGAGATCGACCCTTCACCGACTGCGGAAGCCACGCGTTTGACGCTGCCGCAGCGAACGTCACCCACGGCGAACACGCCCGGAAGCGAGGTTTCGAGCAGCTGGGGTGAGCGGTCGAGCGGCCATCGGGCAGCGGCGAGATCTTCCTTGGTCA
>Ga0210410_10000487_pt1 | contig 44289 bp, 33 predicted proteins | sample IncBWC4MmetaG_FD_161058 | JGI IMG/M metagenome (GOLD analysis project Ga0210410, IMG submission 161058) | Forest soil microbial communities from Barre Woods Harvard Forest LTER site, Petersham, Massachusetts, United States - Inc-BW-C-4-M | ecosystem: Environmental > Terrestrial > Soil >...
GAGGTTGACGCCGCGGGAAAGAGCGAGGTCGGTGTTGAAATAGGTGCCGCAAAAAGCGGAGGTCGGCGCAAAACTTATGATGTCGTAAAAGCGGCTGTAAAAATAATCGGCGGAGAGCTTCCAGCGGTCCGAAGCGAGTTTCTGATCGAAGCCCGTGGTCCAGCCCTTGCTGGCCTCCGGCTTGAGATTGGGATTTCCCGGAACACACGGGTCGGTGCCAAAAGTCTGGTCGAAGCGCGGCTCCTTGATGCCCTGGCCGTAGAAGGCGCGGTAACGCGTGTCGCCGAAGAATCCTTTGCCGTAGTGCAATGCGTATGAGCCGCCGATGCGGGGAACGACGCGAGTGCCGAAGCTGCCGTTGGCCTCGACGCGGCCGCCGAAATCAAGAGTCAGCCGGGAGAGGGGCGTATACCGGAAGTCGAGGTAGCCGGCCTGGTTGTTGCGGCGTAGATGGCCCGGTGAAATAAAAGTGATGCCGCCGTTCTCGACTTCGTACTGGTAGCCGACCGTGGCGATAAAGTTGTGCGAAACATAGCTCGATTGCGGGTTGAGCGCGACGCGGTTGAAGGTGAGCAGCGAGTCAAAGGGAAAAGTGTCGCCCTGATTGGCGAAACTGTGCTGGCGCGTATAGGAGTCCGAGCCCACGAGCTGGTGATGCCAGTGGGAGCCGGAAGTGAACTCCCAACGGGCGTTGGCGGAAAAAATCTTCTGGCCGTAGCCCTGGAAAAGATCCGGCGGGCCCTGCAGAGTGGGGCCGGGAATGCCGGCGTCACTGGTGTTGTTGCGGAGAGAAAAATGCAGCTGGTTGGTGTCCGAAAAGGCGTAGCCGAAATTCCCGGACAAGGTGCGGTTCACGAAATAGTCGTTCGGGCCCTGGCCGCCGGTCTGAAAATAGGCGGCTGCCGCGGAGTAATCAAGCTTGCCGATAAGGCCGCTGAGATCGCCGCCACCCCGCCCGGAAGAAAAATTGCCGCCTTCGGAGTAGACGCTGAACGCCGGAACAAGTGTATCGCCACGATGGGTGAAGAGCTGAATGACACCGGAGACGGCGTCGCTGCCGTAGATGGCGCTTTCGGCGCCTCGGACGATCTCGACTTTGGCGATATTTTCGGTGGTGAGGCTGGAGAAATCCACGCCGCTGCCGGGCGGATTAATGGGTGTGCCGTCGACAAGCACCTTGGTGAAATTGGAATTGCCGCCGTTCAGAAATACCGAAGTGCTGCCGCCGAAAGGCCCGGTGCGATCAATGGCGATGCCGGGAGAAAATTGCAGGAGCTCGGGCAGCGAGACGGCCTGGCGGTCGTCAATCGTTTCGCGGGAGATGACATCGGTAGGCGCGGTGGTTTGCTGAGCGGTAGCGGGAACCGATTGCGCAGTGACGACGACGCTGGAAGAGAGCGGTTCGAGGTCGAGGTGAAGGTTCAGGACGCGGGACTCCCCCGGCACAAGAGTGAGAGCGATTTCACGCGCTGAGAAAGAAGCGCGGGAGAAGCGCAGTCGATAGCGGCCAGCCGACAGAGGTATCGAGTACGAGCCATCGGAGGAAGAAACGGTAGTAACTAGCTGGCCTGCCGAAGACGGTTCGGGTTGCGCGGTGATCTGCACTTCAGCGATGGGTGCGCCCGAGGGATCGGTGAGGGTGCCGGCGAGACTGGCTTTGTTGTTTTGGGATTGGGGTGCTGCTTTTGAGCTTAGAGTGGGAACACAGACTGCGACGAGCAAAGAAAGTATGGCGAGTATGTTTTTCATGGTTCCTCCGCTCCCTCACGCGCGGGAGCTTGAAGGTTGGCCGGTGCAAAGAGGCTTACACGGGCTGCTGACTTCGCCGGTCTCCTGGCTTGGCGAAAAGGAACTCTGTGGGACGTGGCAGGCTGAAGCCCGCCGCTACTCCTGGCCGATCTGAAGATCGGCCACTACAGGGTTCACTCGCTACCTTCCCGTAGCGGGAATTCGCTACAGTGGCTGGCGAGCACTACATTCGCCTTACAGTCGCGCGGCGGCGACGGTATTGCACCGTCTTCCCGAGCACGAAGTCCGCGGTTAATGTTGGGGGCAGAGCCCGCTGCGGGTTAAGGATTTCGGAGGCGCCAGGCCGCCGGGTTGAGGTGGACAAGGAGACTTCTACTTATTTGTAAAAAGCGTGACTCGCGGCCGGCCGGAAGGAGTCATCTCCACGGAAAGCGGCGCTTGGAAAACCTGTTCGAGAATTTCGCGCTGGAGCACCGTTGCCGGAGGACCAACGCGAAGGCATTTGCCCCGATGCATCAGAACAACCTGGTCGGCGTATTCGCCGGCGAGATTCAGCTCGTGCGTGACGACGACAACGGTATAGCGATTCTGTGCGGCGAGGCGGCGCAGAGATTCGAGCAGATCCACCTGAGCGCCGATGTCGAGGTGCAGGGTCGGTTCGTCAAGAAGCAGGAGGAGCGGCTGCTGTGCCAGGGCGCGCGCCAGAATGATCCGCTGCTTTTCGCCGCCGGAGATCTTGTCCATCCAGCGGTCGGCGAGTTCCGAGGCGCCAACCTGCGCGAGCGCATTGTTGGCGATGATGATGTCTTCCTCGGACTCGAAGCGGAGGCCGCCGCCATAGGGATGGCGGCCCTGGATGACGAATTCCCAAGCGCGCGACGGGAAAAGCAAGCGGCTTTCCTGTTGAACCAGAGCAATGCGCTGGGCACGCGTTTTGACGGCAAGCGAGTGGGTTTCGAAACCATTGAGGAAAATGCGGCCGGAGAGCGGCTGGAGCGCGCCCGAGATGAGTTTGAGCAGCGTGGATTTGCCGCTGGCGTTGGGGCCGAGGATGGCAACGAGCTCGCCGGGCTTGGCCTGAAAGCTCATCGCCTCAAGCGTGAACAATGGCGCTTGCGAGGGATTTGGCGCGTAGGCGTAGCTGACCTGTTCGACGCTCAATCGAACATCGCTGCTTGCGCGCGGGGCGTCTCCGGGAAGCGGGTGGCGCAACGCGCTGCTCATGCAATTCTCCGGCGAAGCAAATAGATGAAGAGCGGCGCGCCGGCGAGAGCCGTCATGGCGCCAACCGGCAGATCGGTGGGCGAGGTCACCGTGCGCGCGAGCGTGTCCGCAATCACCAGCGCAATCGCACCGCCGAGCGCGGAGGCAGGGATCAGCATGCGATGGTCGGAGCCAAAGATGAGACGCATGACGTGGGGAACGAGCAGGCCGACGTAGCCGATGGTGCCGCTGACGCTCACGGCAAGGCCAGTGAGAATGGAAGCGGCGATGTAAACGACGATGCGGACGCGCGGCACATCCACACCGAGATGCATGGCTTCTTTTTCGCCGGCGAGAAGCAGATTCAGATCGGAGGCGGTGGTGTAAATCGCGCCCGCGGCGATGATGAAGCCAAACGAAAGAAAATAGAGCAGGCTGCGAGGTTGCGGAGTGGAAAGATCGCCCATGAACCAGAAAGCGCTGCCGCGAAGATTATTGCCGGAGAGGGTGGTCATCAGAAACATGATGACCGCCTGGAGAAACGAAGCGGTGATGATGCCTCCGAGGAGCAGCGTGGTGCTGTCAATTTGTCCTTCGCGACGCCCAAGAATGTAGACGGCGGCGATGGTGAGGGCGGCGCCGAGAAACGCTCCGACGGGAGTAATCAACCCCGCCATTTCGGGGGTCAGATCGAGACGCGATTCCAAGATGAGCGCGACGATTGCTCCAAGCGCGGCGCCGGAAGAAACGCCGAGCACGTAGGGATCAGCGAGTGGATTGCGGAGCAGCGCCTGGAAACTGACGCCAGCGACAGATAGTGAAGCTCCCACAAAAACCGCAAGCAGGATTCGCGGCAAGCGGATGCCGAGGACAATCATGCCGTAGTCACTGGAGAGAGCACTGGTGCGGTGAAGCAGGACGCTGATGAGATCCCTGCCGAGACCGTAGAGCGAAACCTGGACCGCGCCGAGTTTCATGGCCACGACCACGACGACAAAAAGAATGACCGCGAGAATGCCGCAGCGGAGCAGGAGTCGAGTGAGGGTCAGCGGGCGCATGCAATCTCCATCTCGAAAGGCTGCGCGTCCAGAGTCATGTGGGCAGGCGTTGGCCCGCGGGGATTCGACGGAGCTGAAGCGGGCGACGCCGGCTTTTCGGTGGCGGGCGAATCCTGAAATGCGGCGGGATGAAGCTGGCGCGCGAGGTCTTCGATGGCTGAAACGATGCGAGGGGCCGGGCGATTCACCGCGTCGCTGATGACCGCGAAGCGGTGTTTGCGGACGGCATCAAGCAATTGCCAGCCGGGGAGCACGGAAAGGGCTTCAAAGTCGCGCGCGGCGGAATCCGGATGCGAAGCAGCGAATACCAGGTATTCGGGTTGCAGGCGGACGACTTCTTCGAGATTCGTCTGCGGCCAGTCCTGTGTGGCGTCCACGATGCTGGCGGCATCGGCTCTGCGAAGTGCGTCGGCGATGAAAGTGTTTTTGCCCACGGAGATGAGCGGCCGGGTCCAGACGACGAAGAGAACACGGCTGGGCGGGAGCGATTCAAGCTTTGCGTGCAGCGCAGTGAGGCGAGATTCAAGATCGGCGGTGAGCGATTTGCCGGTTTCGGGTACGCCGAGAAGATCGGCGAGCTTTTGCGTGGTGGAGAGAATTTCATCCACGGTCTGGGCGTGGGTGGCGTAGGCCGGGATGCCGAGGGTATCGAGAGCGCGAACTGTGTCCAGGCGATTGATTTCCTTGGTAACAAGAACAAGATCGGGGTGGAGTGCGGCGATCGCTTCCAGATTCGGATTGATGGGGCCGCCGACTTTCTTTTTTTTCTGCGCGTCGGGAGGATAGTCGCAAAAGTCGGTGTCACCGACGAGGCGGTCCTGCACACCGAGGGCGTAAAGCGTTTCGGTCAGGCTGGGCGCGAGAGAAACGATACGCGTGGGAAGTTGAGGGACACGGATGGTGCGGCCGAACTCATCCACTACTTCACGCATAGCAGGGGGCGCGGGAGAAGCAGGGGCGAGGGTGGACGATTGGGCGTGAAGGGGCAGGGCGCCGAGCAGGAGGGCAGCAAAGCAGAAAACACGGACGCGACGCAAAGCCTTTTCTAATTTTTGAAGCACGAATCTCCCCTGACGAGAGTGCCGCGAGAAGCCTGAAAACAAAAAAACCGGCGAGAAGCCGGGGTAGTACAGGAGGCGTACCCTCTCGCGAAGTAGGCCCAGTCACGGCGGCGAGGGAGGGTAGCCTGGCTCTCGGCGATAAAGCCGAATACAGTGGCGGGACCGCGGCCGAATTGCACGGCACTTCCCCACTTCCCTTGCCTGCTGAATGTCCAAATCAGTTTACGGGGCGTACGGAGGAGTGTCAATCAAACCCGGAATTTATGCTGCATTTGGTTAACGATTCTTCCAATTGGGTTTGCGCTTTTCGCTGAGGGCGCGGAGGCCTTCCTGGGAGTCTTCGAGGCGATAGAGTTCGTTAAGGAAAATGTTCATGGAATTGCGGAGGCCGTCGCGGAGGGAGAGGCCCATGCCGCCGAGAATGGCCTTCTTGGCCATGGTGAGCACCGGGCCGGAATGGCCGGCGATGCGCGAGCAGAGGTCTTTGACGGTAGCGTCGAGTTGCGCTTCGGGAACGAGACGGTTGACGATGCCGAGATCGAGAGCGCGCTCGGCGGTAACAGGTTCGCCGAGGAGGACGAGTTCGAGCGCTACTTTTGGGCCGACGAGGAACGGGAGAATCGTGGACGCGAGCGGCGGAAAAACACCGAGCGTGATTTCTGGCTGGGCGAAGCGGGCTTTCGGCGTGGCAATCACCATGTCGCCGAACGCGGCGAGTTCCGCGCCTCCGCCAATGGCCGGACCGTTGACAACGCAGATGACGGGCTTCGAGGTTTCAAGGATGCCTGTGAAAACGGAGTGGAACGCGTCCAGCATTTGAAAGACACGATCGGTGGTGTATTCGCCGACGTCGATGCCGCCGCAAAAAACCTTGCAGGCGGAATCGAGAAGAATGAGTTTCACATCTTGGCGTTCGCCGACGTGAGCGATGCCGTCGACCATTTCGCGCAGCATGTTTTCGTTGAGGAGATTGTGGTCGGGGCGGCTGAGGGTCATGCGCGCGACGCCGGAATCAATATGCAATTTCACGAACTGGAAATCCGCGGGATTGCGGCGGGTGGGTTCGGTGCGAACCTCGACGTTGCGATCGGCCAATGTGGTGCGGCGTGCTTCCACGGGGGTTTCTCCTTCGGGAATGGGTCTAAGGCGGATGGTAGCATGCGGGGATGGATGGGCTTCGGCGGCCGCGCAGCGAGGTGCGCAAAGAGTTTGCTGGCCGAAGAGACGGGCGGTGTGGGGAGCGGCACTCGCACGGCAGAGGAAAGAAGGATTAGAACGGATGGGTGGTGGACTACACTATCTAAGCGATGAATCGCGGAACGGAGTCCAAATTCGACAAGCTGCCGACGGCGTATGCGCTACTTCTGAAAAAAAGCGTAGCGGTTGAGGGTTTTCCAGAGCAGGACTGGTGGGAGAGGGCGCCGGCGATTCGATTCGAGCGCGACTGGAGAGGCGAAAAAGCGGATCCCCAGCGAGCGACGGAAGTCCGGCTGTTGTGGAACGAGCAGACGCTGTTCTTGCGGTTCCTGGCGCGGTATCGAGAGCTGCATGTTTTTCAGGATGCGCGGGCGGACGGATGGCGCGACGAATTGTGGGAGCGGGACGTTGCCGAAGCGTTTCTGCAGCCGGATGCGAACGAAACCCGGGTGTATAAGGAACTGGAAGTGAGCCCAAACGGATTTTGGATCGATCTGAATATCGCTCACGGGGAAAAAGAGGAGATGCGCAGCGGACTGCGGCGGCGCGTGGTTCAAGATACAGCGGCCCAAACGTGGACTGCGGAGCTTGCCGTGCCGTTGCAGAGCCTGACGCCGATGTTTCATCCGAAGCGGAGCTGGCGGGCAAACTTTTTTCGGGTGGAAGGAAAAACGGAGCCGAGATTTTATTCGGCGTGGAGCCCGACGTTTTCGCCGGCGCCGAATTTTCATGTGTCGGAGGCGTTTGGGCATTTGGAATTTCGTGAGGACTCATAGGAGGAATTGCGTGTTTCGTCGCTTGTATTCCTTTCCTGGTAGAAGAGCACCCAGGCGCGACACCGGCACCTGGGGCACCCGGGTTCGTGCCTTAGCTGGACTAATTTTGCTCGTCGGGATGGCGAGCGGAATTTCGCTGCGGGCGCAGGAGTTCGCGAAGACCGACGCTCCCGCGGTGAAGAAAGTGGAGCCACCGAACTGGTGGGTGGGCCTGACGCCGGATGTGATGCTGCTGCTCTCCGGAAAGAATTTGCGGGCGACGCATGTGGGCTGCAATCTTCGCGACGTGGTGGTCAGCCGGACGCAATCGAGCGCCGACGGCGATTATCTGTTTGTATGGCTGAAACTTGAACCAGGGCTTCACACCGGCACGGCGGTTTGCCGGATCACGACGACGCATGGAGAGACTACGTTTGAATTGCCCCTGGAGGCGCGGCAGCAGATTCTTGGCAGAAATCAGGGGATTTCCCTGGATGACGTGATTTACCTGATCATGCCGGATCGCTTTGCGAATGGCGATTCGCTGAACGATGAGCCCGCGGAATTTCCAGGTTCGCACGATCGGGGGAAACCGCGGGCCTATCACGGTGGAGATTTGCGCGGGATCGAAGAGCACCTGGATTATCTGAAGGACCTGGGAGTGACTACAGTGTGGCTGACGCCGATCGTGAAGAACGGCGTCGCGCAGGATTACCACGGATATGGCACGACGGATTTGTACGCCGTGGATCCGCACCTGGGCACGCTGGCGGATTATCAGGAGCTGGTGCAGGTGGCGCATAAGCAGCACATGAAGGTTTTGTTTGACGTGGTACCAAATCACGTGGGGCCGCGGCATCCCTGGGCGGCGCATCCGCCGACGCCGGACTGGTTTCACGGAACACCGGAGCATCACTTGAAGGCCGGATCGCCGCTGAAGAGTTCGTTTTACGGACAGCCGGATAAGCAGGACGTAACCAATGACGTGTTCGAATCGCTGGTGGATCCTCATACGCCGCCGGAGTTGCGGCGGAGTCTGACGGAAGGATGGTTCGCGGGAGTTTTGCCGGACATGAACACGGAAAATCCGGCGGTGGTGCAATATTTGGCGCAGAACAGCATCTGGTGGGCGGAAAAGACGGGGCTGGACGGCTACAGGATTGACACTTTTCCGTATGTCTCGCGGGAGTTCTGGGACCAATGGCACACCGCTCTGCGGAAGATCTATCCGTGGCTTTCAACGATTGGTGAAGTGTTCCACCCGGATCCGACGGTGACTTCGTTTTACCAGGGCGGAAGGAAGGGCTGGGATGGCATTGACACGCAACTGACGGGACCGTTTGATTTCCCGCTCTATTTCACGCTGCGAGACGTTTTGCTGAACGGCGCACCGGCGGGAAAACTGGCGAACATCCTGCGTCAGGATTCGCTGTACCCGTATCCCGAATTTCTGGTGCCCTTTTTCGGCAATCACGATACGACTCGCATTTCGGGAACGCCGGGGGGAACGCTTGCGCGGTTGAAGCTGGCGTTTGGCTTGATTCTTACGGTGCGCGGGATTCCGGAACTTTATTACGGCGACGAAATCGGCATGCCGGGCGGGCGCGATCCGGACAACCGCCGGGACTTTCCCGGTGGATGGAGGGAGGACGAGCGGAACGCATTCACGAAGGTCGGACGCACCCTGGAGCAAAACGAGATACATGAGTTTGTGAGCGCACTGCTTTCGGTGAGAGCGGAACATGCCGCATTGCGCCGAGGGAAACTATGGAGCCTGGCCTCGGACGATACGACGTATATTTTTATGAGGGAGACCGACGAGGAGAAAATCGTGGTTGCGTTTCACGCTGGCGAAGGCGCGCGGGAGATTGCCGTGCCGCTGCAGGACACTCCGGGGCAGGAAGCCACGAACGCTACGGTGATTTTTGGGCTGGGGCAGGCGGAGATGGCGGGAAAGACTATGAAGCTTCGCGTGCCGGGCCAGAGCATAAGCGTGTTCTTGCTGCAGTAAGACGTGCTTCCCGGCCGACAGCGATTTTACCGGGATTTGACAGGCAAGAAAGTGGGTATCACCGGGCAGGTAGCCTATGATTGTTCCGGGCCATCTATTGGAAAAGTGGCCAGATGCCTTTTTTAAGATTTCCCAGACTCCGCGCAATCCAAAATCGGGAGACAAAGATGAAAAAGCTGTTTGTGCTACTGGCACTTTTGGGGACAACGCTGATGGCAGCAGAGAAGACAGTTTACGACTTTACGTTGAATTCGATCGAGGGACAGGCCACGCCGCTGGCCTCGTTCCGGGGGAAAGTGGTGCTGCTGGTGAATGTAGCCAGTCGATGCGGTTATACGCCGCAATACGCGGGGCTGGAAGCTCTATACGAAAAATACAAGGACCGTGGATTCGTGATCGTCGGAATTCCCGCAAATAATTTTGGCGCACAAGAGCCGGGAACGAATCAGGAGATTAAGACATTCTGCACTTCGAAATATCACGTGACATTCCCGATGATGGCCAAAGTTTCCGTGAAGGGGAGCGACATTACGCCGCTTTATGCCTTTCTGACAGACAAGACGGCGAATCCGAAAACGGGCGGGGATATCGGGTGGAATTTCACAAAGTTTCTAGTTGGCCCCGACGGACAAGTGATCGCGCGGTTTGATTCGGAAGTCGAGCCGGATTCAAAGGATCTGACCTCGGCGATCGAGAAAGCGCTCAGCAACCTGAAGTAGCAGCCGCGCGGGGTGGCGGTTCGACGCATGGCGATTCTTTCCCTCCAATCCGTCAGCAAAGAATATGCAAGTGACGGCCAGAGCGTTCGCGCGTTGGATGGGGTCACGCTGGAAGTGGCCGCGGGCGAGTTTGTGGCGCTGGCCGGAAGAAGCGGATGCGGGAAATCGACGCTGCTGCACCTGGCAGGAGCAATGGATTTTCCGACGTCGGGCACGGTCCAGATCGACGGCCGGCCCACGTCGGATCTGAATGATGCGCAACAGACGCAACTGCGACGGGAAAAAGTCGGGTTTGTCTTTCAATCCTTCCAACTGCTGAATACGCTGACAGTCCAAGAAAATGTGGAGTTGCCGCTTCTGCTCTCGGGCAAGGCCAGCGCGCGCGAACTAGCGCTGGAGCGGTTGCACTGGGTGGAACTCGACGGGCTCGGCGCCCGTTATCCCCATCAACTTTCCGGCGGACAGATGCAGCGCGTAGCAATAGCGCGGGCGCTGGCTCATTCACCCCGTATTCTGCTGGCCGATGAGCCGACGGGAAATCTGGATACGGCGACGGGCGGTGTGATTTTGCAATTGCTGCTGCGGCTGACGCGCGAACAGAGAACGGCGACCATTATGGCGACGCACAGCCTGGAAGCGGCGGGCATGTGCGACACGCTGGTAAAGTTGCGCGACGGGCGCGTGGAAGAAGTGACGCGGCGCTGACATGCCCAGATGGAAACTTTTTTACCGGTTGATGATGCGGCCGTTGTTTCGCGAACCCGTGCGCCTTGGCCTGATGGTGCTGGCGGTGGGTCTTGGCGTTGCGGTTGTGCTGGCGATTGAACTGGCGGGAAACGCGGCGGCAGGATCGTTTCACGCTTCGATGGAAAGCCTGGCCGGGGACAACGACCTCGAAGTTGTGGCTTCGGGCGGAGTGCCGGAAGCAGTGGTGGCGACACTGGCCACCCTGCCTTATCCCTTGCGAGTTTCGCCGCGGATAGAAGATTTTGCCGGGGACATGCGTACGCGCGAAACTTTGCCACTGGTCGGCCTGGACCTGATTGCGGAAGGCAGCCGGTACTCCTCACAGCCCGGTGCGGGCAATGCGGATTCCCACAACAGGGAGACGATGGAAGAGTCTGCGCGCGAGCTGGAAAATCCAGAAAGCGTGTGGGTCAGCGCAGGCCTTGGAATAAAGGCGGGCGAACATATTTCGCTGTTGATCAATGATCGCGTTCGGGATTGCGTGGTGCGTGGCGTGTTTCCGGAAGCTTCTGGAAATGAAAATGCGATCGTGATGGACATTGCCGGGGCGCAGCGCGCGCTGAACCGGTTTGGGCGCGTGGATCGCATCCTGATCAAGCTGCCCGCGGACAGCAATCTGGAGGAATGGCGGAAGAAATTGGGCAGCGTGTTGCCGTCCGGCGTGGAAGTGCGGCCGCAAGGAACGGGCACGGAAGAAAACCGCAAAATGTTGGCGGCGTTCCGGTGGAACCTGCGGCTGCTAAGTTATATCGCGCTGGTGGTTGGCGCGTTCCTGATCTATAACACGATTTCCGTGTCGGTGGTGCGGCGACGCGACGAGATCGGAATTTTGCGAGCGCTTGGGGCGGATCGACGAGCAGTATTGGCCGCGTTTCTGGGCGAAGCGGCTTGTTTGGGGTTGGCGGGCGCGCTGGTGGGTCTGCCGCTGGGACGAATCATGGCCGGCGGCGCGGTGAATTTGATGGCGGCGACGGTACAGTCGCTTTACGTAAGCAGCCGGCCGGGGCCGATTTCGCTGACACCCGAGTCGCTGGCGCTGGCATTGCTGATTGGAGTTGGCGTGGCGGTGATCTCCGCGCTTTCACCCGCGCGAGAAGCGATGCAAGTTTCGCCGGTGGATGCGATGGCGCAAGGGCGGCGGGAATATCTTGCACGGGTGCACAAGGCGCGAGATCTGGCGATTGCGGCAGTGTTGGCGGGGCTGGCTGTTCTCGCGGCGAGGATGCCTGCGTTTGCGGGAAAACCATTTTTCGGATACCTGGCAACGATTTTGCTGATTGCAGCGGCGGCGTACGCGATGCCCGCGTTAGTGAATTCCATTTCACGAATCACGGCGGGAGCGCTCGGGAGACTTTTTGGGGTGGAAGCGATGCTGGCTTCGCGGAGCCTGGCGGCTTCGCTGCGGCGGACGTCGGTGCTGGTGGGGGCGCTAGCGACAGCTGTAGCGATGATGGTGTCGGTCGGAATCATGGTGGGAAGTTTCCGGCAGACGGTGGTGAGCTGGATGGACAAGCAGTTGCCGGCGGATTTGTATTTGCGTCCGGCAGGCGACGCGGCGGCGGACCGGCATCCGACGATTTCCGTGGAAGTGGTGGAGAAGATTGCCAGGTTGCCGGGTGTGGCGGCTGTGGATCGCTTGCGGGCATATGAAATCAGCTACGACGGAATGCCTGCGACGCTGCTTTCGGTGGATCTGCGCACGCCACATGCCTACCGGGAATCAGATTTTCTCTCCGGACGGCCGACGAAGGAAGTACTAACCGAATTGCGCAGGAACAACAATATCATCGTGAGCGAACCGTTCACTTACAAGCACAAGGTGAAAACCGGGGACAAGATCGAGCTTGCGCTGGGGGAGGTGCGGACGAATTTCCAGATTGTGGATGTCAATTACGATTACGCGAGCGAGCGCGGCTACATTTTGATGGACCGGGATGTAGTTTTGAAATATCTGCCGGATGAGTCCCCAACGAATCTTGCGGTGTTCGTTGCGCCCGGCGCGAAGGCCGCTGAAGTGCGGCAGGAAATACAGGAAGCGGCCGCCGGGCATCGTATTTTGATTTTTTCAGACCGCGATTTGCGGACTGAGGCGGTGAGAATTTTCGACCGCACTTTTGCGATTACTTATGCGCTGGAAGCGGTGGCGGTGATTGTAGCGGTCATGGGAATTGCTGGCGCATTGATCGCGCTGGTGATCGACCGGCGGCGCGAACTGGGGCTGCTACGGTTTCTGGGTGCGTCCTCGGGACAGATTCGGAAGATGATACTTGTGGAAGCTGGACTGCTGGGTCTGCTGGCGAATACGGCAGGCTTTGTGCTTGGGTATTTTCTTTCGCTGGTCCTGGTATTTGTGATCAACAAGCAGTCGTTTGGATGGACGATCCGTTTTCACTGGCCGGTCGCGGTGTTGGTGGGGGCATTGAGCGTGGTGTACGCGGCGACGGTGGTGTCCGGGCTTTATCCGGCCCGGTTGGCGGTGCGGCTGAATCCGCTTGAGGTGATTCATGAGGAGTAAGCTGCTGCTCCTCGTGCTTCTTTTTGCATGGCAGCCTTGCGTGCGCGGGCAGTACAAGACGACTGTGCCTGGCTACAAATTTGAATTTCCGCGCGATTATTTCAACCATCCGGAGTTTCAGACGGAGTGGTGGTATACGACCGGCAATTTGATTGCCACGGATGGACATCACTATGGATTCGAGCTGACGTTTTTTCGCCAGGGAGTGGACCGGGATCCGGGCAAGAGGGAGCCCTGGGATATTCAGGATTTATATCTGGCGCACCTGGCGCTGAGCGACCTGGACGGCGGAAAGTTTTATCACGAAGAGCGGACGAGTCGCGCTGGACCTGGGTTGGCGGGGATCGATGCGCAGCAGAGACGCATCTGGAATGGCAACTGGGAAATCCGCTGGAGCGGCGAAGAAGAAAGCCTAACTGTGGTGGACGAGCAATTCTCGTTGTCGTTTACGCTGCACAGCGAAAAGCCGCCGGTGATCCACGGAATTAACGGCGTCAGTCAGAAGGCGGCGGGCGGCGGGCACGGATCGCATTACATATCGTTTACGCGCTTGCTGACGACGGGAACGGTCCAGATTGCGGGAGGATCGATCGAGGTACGTGGGACGTCGTGGATGGACCACGAGTTTTTCACTCATTCGATGGCGGCGGAGCAGGTGGGGTGGGATTGGCTGAGCGTACAACTCGAAGATGATACCGAGGTGATGCTCTATCAATTTCGGCGGAAGGATGGATCTGCGGATCCGTTTTCGTCTGGGACCGTTGTGGATGCGAGGGGGAAAACGGTGCATTTGATGGCGGGCGATTTCCGGCTGGTTCCGGCGGGAGAGACCTGGATGAGCGGCGTCACTGGGGCGAAGTATCCCGTGGCATGGAGCATAGAGATACCGAAGCTGGGGCTGAGGCTGACGGCGACGACGCGGTTGAAATCACAGGAGTTCGCGGGAGGGAGCAAAATTGCGCCCAGTTATTGGGAAGGTGCGATTGCGCTTGAGGGAATGCGGGGAGGCGCGAAAGTTCGGGGTGTGGGATATCTGGAGATGACGGGGTACGACCGGGCAATGGAGATGGGGAGGTAGCGCAAAGGACGGACATGAGCTTTGACCGAAGCGCCCAGGTGCAAAACCGGCACTTGGGGCACCCGCGAGAGTTGGTTGCACGCAGACCGTTTGGGGTGGTGGGCACGGCGAGCAAGAGAGTCTGTCGCACCTACGGCGCTTGTTTCATCTCTTTCCCGGATCCCAGCGCTTATGCGCTGGGCTAACGTGTGTCGCGCCTCCGGCGCTGTTGCGTCCCGGCGGCAGCCGGTCGTGCAACGAAGAAATTGGGGTTGGGATTCGACCGAGAAAGCGGCAGCGTTGCTGCCGCACTCCAAATCAGCCGTTAATGATGGCTTCGAGGTCGGCTTTGCTGCGAAGGATCAGGGTGGAGCCGACCACTTGAAGGAGTTGCTTGCGGCGAAAATCGGCAAGGAGGCGGGTGACCGTCTCACGGGAAGAGCCGATCATTTGGGCGATCTCTTCGTGGGTCAGCGTCATCTTGATGCGCACCTGACCCTTTTCCTCGGGACAATTCGCGGCCCATTCGAGCAGGAAGCGGGCCAGCTTTTCGCTCGCCGAATGAGAGAGACCGATCGTGCGCATTTCCGAAATGGCCAGGTGATACGTTTCACCGAGCTGCTGAGCGACACGCAGGGCCACGTCGCCATTTTCCCGGAGAAAATTCAAGAAATCATTGCGGGCGATAAAATTGGCTTGGGCCGGTTCAATTATGTCGGCGGTAAGTTCGTAGGATTTGCCGGTAACGGTGGCGGGGAGGCCAAGAACTTCGCCCGGTTCGGAAATACGCAGGATTAACGTTTTCCCATCTGCAGAAGATGTGGAAAGCTTAACGCGGCCATTGCAAAGAATGAAAACGCCGCGCGCTGGCTGCCCCTCGACAAACAGAGTTGCCCCTTTTGGATAAGCAGCCGAGGAAGTGATCGCCGCCAAAGCTCTGACGGAAGGCTCGGACAAATTGCAGAAAAGTCGTTCTTCGCGATGAGGACAAGCGAGGCAATTTTCAATGATTTCGAGGCCATAAGGCGTGCGCATAGGGGTACGCTCCGGGAGTAGGCCCCCGTCCAGCATGGTCAGAAATTGGAACCTGTTTGCAGATTTACGCTCACCGCTCAGCATTCCGTCACCTACACCTATGACATTGATACACCCGCTCGGGAGACGTTCCCGTGATGTAAATCACAAATGATTGTGACCGAAGTCACTGAGAATATTTGGCGATTCGTGAGAAATGTAATGAGGGATTTTAGTCATGCAAAACAAACCCTGCTGGATGTATTGCAAGCGGAGCTCACTTTTCTGGAAAGCGGCGGGTATAGCAGCCGGGCGCGCTTTCCGTGGCGCCCCAATTTCGTGTTTGAGGATTCACCTACTTGCCCTAATTTTGGAGCGAAAGAAGAGCGGCGATCCTGTTTAGAGTGCCCGCTGATGCAGTTCGTGCCGGAGGAGCGGAAAAAGATGGCGCATCCGTGCCGGCAGATTCCATTAACGCCTGAAGGAGAGTCTGTGGCGCATTTTTATGCATGCGGTACGGAACAGGAGTTGGAAGCGGCGTTACGAGGTTGGCTGAAGGGGAAGATTGCGGAGATGGAAGCGAGGGAAAGCAAGCAGGCGCAGATCGCATAGTGGACGGCATTCATCGGCATGTGCGCGGGTTTGTGATTGGGTGGTTCGCTGAGTTCGTAAAAGCGGAAGCGTTGCTTCCGCACTCCAAATAAGAACCCCAGGTGCAACGACGGCACCTGGGGCACCCTGAAGAAAATCGCAGGAAACAGAGACTAGCTTTCCATTTGGGCTTGCAGGATTTCTCCGGGCAGGCGGGCCATTCTGGGACCTGGCGCGGAGGCAGTGCGATCCGGATGGAAAGATCTCCGTTCGTGATTATTGTAAGTGCGTTCCGCGTGCGCAGGAACTCGATCCGAAGCGACCGGGGTGCGATCTTTCCTGGGAGTGGCCTGGCCACTGGCGGAAATTCTTTCGATCTTGATGCCGAGCTGGCGCTCGAGTTGGAACAGTTCCGTGCGCTGTTCTCGGAGAAAGAGCGTGGAGGCCACGCCACGTTCACCAGCGCGGCCGGTGCGGCCAACGCGATGGATGAAGTTTTCGGCAACGTCGGGAAGATCATAGTTGATGACGTGCGCGATATCCTGAACGTGGATGCCGCGAGCTGCTACATCGGTGGCAACGAGGACACGATATTGCCCGCGTTGGAAACCGGTTAAGGCGGCAGTCCGCTGAGATTGCGAGCGGTCGCCATGAATCATGGCGGCGTTGATGCCCTGGCGGTTAAGGCTCTTGGCAATGCGTTCGGTGCCGCGCTTGGTGCGCGAGAAGATAAGGCAGCGTCCGGTTTCGTTGTCGAGCAGGTTGAAGAGCATATCGGGTTTGCCGTTTTCGGGTACTTCGAAGGCCTGGAGACGAACATTTTCGGAAGGCTTGGAAGTGGAGCCGAAGGAGAGCCGGACGGGATTTTTTGTGTAGTCGCGCACGAGTTGCGCCATCGCGCCTTCCATTGTGGCGGAGAAGCACAGAGTCTGGCGCTCACGCGGCAACACGCCCACGATGCGGCGAATGGCCGGGAGGAAGCCCATGTCCAGCATACGGTCGGCTTCGTCGAGGACGAGTGTCTTGACGCCGCTCAATGAGACGAGCCTGCGGTCTAGATATTCTTCGAGGCGGCCGGGCGTGGCGACAACGAGGCGCGCGCCCTTGCGGATCGCATCGAGCTGGCGGCCTTCCGGCAAACCACCGACGACGAGCGCCGCGGGCTGCGACTGTTTCGCGCGCAGGGCGTTATATTGCGTTACGACTTGCATCGCGAGTTCCCGTGTTGGCACAAGAACCAGAGCCGCGATGCCCGGAGTAACCGACTGCGCCAGCTTTTCCATGACCGGAAGAAGGAAGGCCAGCGTTTTGCCGGTTCCTGTCTGGGCCGTGGCGATGACGTCCTTGCCTTCCAGCGCCTGCGGAATTGCCGCCGCCTGCACGGGGGTTGGCGTGGAAAACTTCGCCGCGATGAGTCGCTCCTTCAAAGAAGGAGATAGAGTGAGTTCAGAAAAACTTTGCATTTTGCTTTCTTGCTGGCGAGAGGGCGGCGACACACACAAATAGTCGGTGAGCGCGGCAATCTGAATTGCCAGTCTTATTTTTAAATTACGCTAAGAACGAACGGAGGAAACGTAGGGCGGGTAGTCTCAGAAGGTCTAAACCAGAGGGACCGCACAACACAACCGATGCATTAAGCGCAAACACAGTGTAACACAGTTGCGGGAATTGCGCTGGAGAGAAATCCTCAACGATTGTGGCGAAGTAGTACCCGGCAAGAATGGATTTCCTTTTTACACTCTTTCCCCGGTGTGAAACAATTTCAATACAGCCAAACAACTTGGTTCGCCTGGAAATTCCTCAACCAGCAGGTCGTCCGGTGCGGCGAGCCAGGACCAAGGAAGCAAACACCATCGGACAAAGGAGAGAAGATGCGGAGATTCGTTTTGATTCGTTCGCTATTGGGGTTCATCGGGGTTTTGCTGTTGTCCTGCGCGGCTTACGCTCAGATTGGCGTGGGGATCGCGGTTTCGTTCGGGCCACCGGAATTACCGGTGTACGAGCAGCCGATTTGCCCGGGCGAGGGCTACATCTGGACGCCCGGCTATTGGGCGTGGAGTGGCGACGATTATTACTGGGTGCCGGGAACGTGGGTGCTGGCGCCGCGGCCGGGCTTCCTTTGGACGCCGGGCTACTGGGCCTGGGGCGGCAGGGGATATTATTTTCACGAAGGCTATTGGGGCCCGGTGGTCGGATTCTATGGCGGGATTAATTATGGTTTCGGCTATTTCGGGCACGGGTATGAAGGCGGGCGCTGGGAGCACGATCATTTTTATTACAACCGCACCGTGAACAATGTGAACGTGACCGAGATTCACAACACATACAACACGACGGTAGTGAACAATTACGGTAGGTCGCGAGTCAGCTACAACGGCGGCCACGGCGGGATAAACGAGCATCCAACGTCGGCGGAAGAGGCGGCCTACCACGGAAGACACATCGGCCCCGTATCCGAGCAGACGCACCACATGGAGGCAGCGCGAGGCAATCCGGAAATGCGGGCATCGTCGAATCACGGTCGTCCACCGATTGCGGCTACGGAAAGACCAGGATCTTTTTCGGGACACGGCGCGATGCCCGCCAACGAAGGCGGTCATTACGACAGGCCACCGCAGGGGCGAAATTCCGGCGGACAAATGGACCATGCGATCCACGCCAACGAACTGCCGGCGCATTCGCGTCCACAGCCATCCAACTCGGGTGACGGTAAATACCAGCAGCAACAGGAAAAGCTGTACTCGAGGCAGCAGCAGGACTACCAGAAACTCCAGCAACGGCAAGAGCAGGATCACCGGCAACTGGAACAACAACGGGCGAACGACACGAGAATGCAGCAGGTCGAACAACGGCACCAGCAACAGACGCAGCAGATGGCACAGAGACACGAGCAACAGCAGCAGCACATGCAACAGCAACAACAGCAGCACCAGCAACCGCATCAGGATTCGCACCAGAATCAGCCCAAGGGAAAACCGTAGCGGGGCAAGGCTGGCAAAACCGGCTTGACGCTGTGAAGTGGAGCAGGGGCTGGGATGCCTTGCTCCATTTTGCTTTGTGGCCCCACCATCCGATCCGCGAAACTTGAAGGCGTTTCATTCGATTACGAAAGAAATGTATTCTGTTAGCCGTTCTGGCCTCTGCCGATTCGGGAGCAGAAATCGCTGCCGCATGGTGATGCAGATTGGAGTGTAAAGTGAAGAGATCGCTTGATTCAGAATCGCTTCAGGATCTTTTCCAGCCGCTCCGCCGGGCGCATGAGGTGTTCGCGTCACGCTATCCCGGACCGAGAGGCGACCGGCAACCAGTTCATACGGTGTACGGAGGGGCGCATTTGTTCCGTGCGGACACGGCCAAGCGCATGGGAGAAAAAGCCCTCGAAGCGTTAGCCGAATACGCGCCGGATTTTATTACTTTTGCGAGTGCCATCCAGCTGCCGGGATTGGAGTACCTGGGAGGATCACCGGACGCGGCCGCGCTTGCCAAAGCCGTTCAGGCGAATCCGGAGGTGGCGCGAAAGGATAATCCTCACGCCTGGTTTGCTTCCATGATTTACCAGCGCGTCCGGGAGAAGCTTCGCCGCGAGCCGGTGGAAGATTTTCGAATTGATTTTGAAGACGGCTTCGGCAACCGTCCGGACGAAGAAGAAGACCGCTTCGCGGCGTCCGCTGCTGGCGAGCTTGCTGCGGGAATGGCGGCGGGCAGCCTGCCACCCTTCATTGGGCTGCGCATCAAGCCGTTTAACGAGGAATTGCGCAACCGTAGTATCCGGACGCTGGACATTTTCGTGACGGAGCTGCTGGGCAAATCTGGAGGACGACTTCCTCAAAACTTCCTCATTACGCTCCCGAAGATCACGATTCCAGAAGAATCGGCGGCGCTGGCGGCGGTCTGCGCACGTCTTGAATCCGCGCTGGGCTTGCGCTCCGGCACCCTGCAAATCGAACTGATGATTGAGACGCCGCAATCAATTTTCAATGACCGCGGCGAATTGAATTTGCTGCGGCTGGCCGCCGCGGCGCAGGGGCGATGCGTGGGGGCGCATTTTGGAACTTACGATTACACGGCCGGGCGCGGAATCACCGCGGCTTACCAGCACATGCTGCATCTTGCCTGCGACTTTGCGAAGGAAGCCATGCAGGTGGCGTACGCTGGCACAGGGATCTGGCTTTCTGATGGGGCGACAAATATTTTGCCGGTTCCCGTTCATCACGGGGGGGCACACTCGTCGCCTCTTACGACGAAACAGAGCGGGGAAAATCACAAGGCGGTGCGTCAGGCGTGGAAACTACATTTCGAGCACGTCCGGCATTCCCTGGTGAATGGATTCTATCAGGGCTGGGATTTGCACCCAGCCCAACTCGTGACCCGTTACGCAGCGGTATATTCGTTTTTCCTGGAGAGCCTCGACGCGGCATCGGAACGCCTTCGCAATTTTATCGATAAAGCTGCCCAGGCGACGCTGGTTGGCGAAGTGTTCGATGATGCCGCGACCGGCCAGGGACTCTTGAATTATTTTCTGCGCGCGATCAATTGCGGCGCGATCACCGCTGAGGAAGCTCAGCGGCAGACGGGATTGACCCAGGAAGAATTTCGCGGCGCTTCGTTCGTGAAGATTCTGGACGGCCGGAAGAAATAGCAGCAGCGATCAATCATTCCGGAGCGTGGCTTCGATCAGGCCGTGCGGTTCGTCGGTGGGCAGGAAAATCTCCTTGGGATTTTCGAGGCGGAATGGCGACAGGTCAACGAGATTGTAGTGCTTGTTCGGGAGCGAAAGATGAATTTCCCGGATGCCCGGGAATTTCTTAAGCACGGCCTCGCCCATGGCATAGAGCGAGTGCTGAAGCGATTCGCTGTCGTGCCCCGCGAAGGTTTCGAGAAGAGTTTGCCGAACACTCTGCCATGTTGCGTTAAATCCTGGTGCATTTTGCCGGTAAAGCCACGTCGCGCGGATGGATGTGGCAAGAATACGGTTCCGGTCTTCCTTCAGTGTCGTGTATTCGTCCTTCAGAAAGTTTTCAAACGCCGAGTGCGTTGTTTTGAGGACGGCCAGGCCGTCGATGCCGGCCTGCAGTGTTTTTTCCGAACGGGTGGCCGCGAGGGAGGCGGTGCGTTTCTCGCCGCCCGGAGCGGTGAAGGTGTGTGGGTGGGGTTTCCCTTCTACCGCGAGGCGCTGCCAAAGAATTTCGGCCGCCTCTATCCGGACGCACGAAACTTGTGGATTGCCTGCGATGAAATGCTCCGTCAGCCGAAGCGAGAATTCTTCGGGCGATTCGATTGGATGCACTTTCGCCAAGGCGTATACCGTGTTTTTCATCGTGTCGGTCGGCAGGACTTTGCGATTGTCGCCCTTGCTGTGTGCCGATTCGAAGTCGCCTTCCAGGCGAATGCCGAGCGTGAGCTCCTTGATGTCGTGGCGATCGGAATGGCGGGCGACCTGCAGGATGCGGACGCGTTGTTTGCCGTAGTTATTTTCGCCAAGCCGGATGGCCATCGGTCAGCTCCCGCGATACGTGGAATATCCAAACGGGCTCAACAACAAGGGAATGTGATAGTGCTCCTGCGCATCCTGAACCTCAAAGACAATGACGACCTGCGGGTACAAACTTGCAATCTTGCGGACGGCAAAGTAGGAGCGCGTGTCGAAAGTCAGACGATAAATTCCCGGCGAGAGTGATTTCGCTGATGCCCATTCCCGCAGGCGACCATCGGAGTCGGTCGCGCCCTGCGCTGCTTGTGTCCAGTCACCGCGGGCGGATTGAGTTTCCAGGATTACCGAAACATCCGCCGCTGGACGGCCCAGCGATACATCGAGGACGTGCGTTGTGATGTGGCTCATGATTCGAGTAATTTCTCCAAGCGCATCTGCATGATTTTGCGTTGCTCTTCCGCCGCGACCCGCAATTCGGCGTCGGGATCGTTCGGCAGGCGTTGCCGAAGGGCGTGCAAGATTTCCTCGCTGGACTTCCCGGCGGCGCAAATCAGAAAAACGTAGCCGAATTTTTCGGTGTAGGCGCGGTTCTGTGAGGTGAGCGTTTGCAAGACTTCGGGTGTCGCCATTTGCGCCGAGGATTGCTCATTTGAGGACCAGCGGCTCGCGGTGACGGATTGCTTGGTTTTGGCTCGCGTTTCCCCAATCGGCGGATGGTGCAGGAAGGATTCGAGCCAGTCTTTGCGCGTCAATGTGGACCAAATGCTGTCCGCAGCTCGCATGAATTCCGGTTCGCTCGCAAACGGCCGGTTCCCGACCATTTGCTGCGCCCATTTTTTCGAGCCACAGCAATCGAGCAACAACCTGATGGCTCTCTGGCGCGGCAAGCGATTGAATTGATTGAGTGATTTCGAGCGATCCGGAGAAACATGTGGGCGGCCAAACACGCAAAGACGGCTTACTCCTCCATCGGGAAAAATCTGGAAGCGGACGTGAGTCGCCACTCCCGCATGCTGAACATTTCTGAAAACCTGACGATAATTGGGTTTCAGCTTGGTGTTGGGAAGCACTTCTTGCCAGGAGAGCGACGCAGGATTTAACGCATCGACCGCGGAATCTTTGGCAGACGCCGCTTGGAGCGCGCAGGAGTCCGGATAATTACCCTTAAAGTGGGCCGTGTCCACTTCCACGCGATGAATCGTGCCCGGAACGCCGAGTCTCAAGATGACCCAGTCGTGGCCGGGGCCGCGCCTGCGTTTGGTTTCCCAGCCGTCCCCCATGTTTTTCGCGCGATACGGCATGAGAAGGTTGCGTGGGGCGCCAAAGAATTGATCGCTCGAAACGACCACGCTCCCGCCATTTTCCACTGCGACCAGATTGATTTCAGCGTGCGACGTCAGCATCCCGGTGCCGGGAAGAGCTTCGCCATGAACGCGGAGACGAGCGACTCCTCCGTCCGGATAGATTTTCAGTCGTAGATGGGTGAGTCTGGAGCCGTTCTCGGCTGAAAATAGATTTCGGGAATCGCCCTTGAGCGGCGTTTCGGCGAAGATCTGGACCCACTTTGTTTTTTCGGAGCGCAGACGGCCTTTTTCGTCGGCGTAGGGGCGATGATCGCCGAGGTCACACCCTTCGAGTGAAAATCGCTCGGGATAATTTCCCGTAAAAAAGCTGGTGTCCGCAACAATGCCTCGAATGATTCCGGGCAAGCCGAGCCGGATGATGCACCAGTCGTAGCCGGGGGTGCGGCGGCGGCGCGTTTCCCAACCGTCCATCCATTTACCGCGGGCGGTGTATTTTCCTTCGATGAAAATGGGATTGGATTCCTTGAGAAGGTTTTCTTTGGGAGCAAAGAAGTCGTCGTTGGCCTCGAGCACGCGCCCGCCGAGGCGTTCGGCGGCGAGATCGGCGAGTTGCGTGAAGTCTTTCATCGTTTGCCTCGAAGGAGAACTTTCCCGGCGGGCGGGACGCAGAAATTGCCGCGCTCGACAATCTTTACGCCGCGCAGGAAAGTGGCTTCGACTATACCCATAAGGTCGCGTCCCGCATAGGGTGTCAGCTTGTGGCGGTGATGCAGCAGCGCTGGATCAACTTTAAAGCCCATTTCCGGGTTCCAGATAACCAGATCTGCGTCGCGACCGGGCGCGATTGTTCCCTTCTGGTGAGCAAGACCGGCCAGACCGGCAGGAGTCTCGCAAAGCCATTTGACAAGATGAGCGAGAGAAAAGCCGCGACGTTTTGCCTCAGTCCAGACAGCCGGAAGACTGAGTTGCAGAGACGCGATGCCGCCCCACGCATCCAGAAAATCACCAGTGTCCTGGCGTTTCATTTCTGGAGGGCAAGGCGAATGGTCGGTGGCAATCATGCCTATAGTTCCATCGCGCAGTGCGGTCCACAGCTGTTCCCGATTTTCGCGCTCGCGGATTGGCGGAGCGCATTTGAACGGAGTCGCGCCGTCGGTGATTTCCTCCGAAGTGAATGTCAGGTAATGCGGACACGTTTCGACGACCACGGGCTCGCCGGTTGCTCTCGCCTTCTGCAGCTGCGGAATCGCATCGCTGGAGGACAAGTGCACAATGTGGATGCGTGCGCCGAATTCCTTGCCGAGGCGAAGGAGCAAGTCAATCGCTTCATTCTCTGCATCGCGCGGGCGGGAGGCGAGCCAAGTTTGATACGACTTCCGCGAAACAGCGGCCGGACGTCTTTTCACGGCATCCTCAATCGGGCCGGGCAATTCGGCGTGAGCGAGGAGCGGTGCCCCGATTTTCGCAAGGACTGGAAGCGCTTCACGGAGATCGGATTCCGCGACATTTGCAAATTCTTTAACACCGCTATCAATGAGGAAGCATTTAAATCCGAAGCAGCCGGCATCCCAGAGGCCAAGCAACTCTTGCGCGTTTCCCGGCACAACGCCACCCCAGAAACCTGTGTCCACCGAAAGTTTGCCCGCCGCAGCGGCGAGTTTCGTTTGAAACGCGGCCAAGCTCGTCGTCGCTGGAACGCTGTTCAGCGGCATTTCGATGAGAGTGGTGATCCCTCCAGCGGCGGCCGCACGCGTCGCCGTTGCAAAACCTTCCCACTCGGTGCGCCCGGGTTCATTGATGTGGACATGCGTGTCCACCAGACCGGGCATCACGGCCAAATCGCGTGCTTCGTAAATGAGGCTCGCAGAAGAAACGTCGTCAAAGCCGGAAATCCTTGCAATCACGCCACCGCGAATGTGAATGGCCGCGGCTCGTTCGCCCTCCGGCGTGACTATCCGGTTGCCGCGAACGATGAGGTCCGCTTCACCGCTGTATCTGTTCGCCATGTCGGTAACACTTGGCATTAATTGTCAGCTCGCGAGGCTTTCGCAGAATTCGGCAAGAAGATTCTGCGCTACGCGAAGGCGGTAGCGCGCGGTTGAGCGAATGTCATCGATCGGCGCGATTTCTCGAGCCAAGGATTCTTGGGCGGCAGCCAAAACAGCGCTTCCAGGTTTTTCACCACGTAGCATTTTTTCCGTTTCCGTGGCGCGAAGGACCGTTGGCGCGACGCTGCCCAGAGCGATCCTGACGTCGACAATGAGTCCAGCGTCCACTCGGGCGGCGCCAGCAAAACACACTTTCGAGATAGCCTGGGCCCTGCGCGTGCCGACCTTGCGATAAAACTGTTTCGAAAAACCAACGTTGCGGGGAACACGGATTGCGCGAATCAGTTCGTCTTTGCGCATCGCAATTTGTTTGTAGCCCTTCCAGAAACCGTGGTACGGGACCCAGCGGGAGCCACTTGCGGAGACCAGTTCCAATTCCGCATCGTACACCAGCAAAGCGGGCGGCGAATCGGCGGCCGGTGAAGCATTGGCGATGTTTCCGCCGATGGTACCGCGATTCTGCGTGGCAATGCCGCCAGTTTCGGCAGCCGCACGGCACAGCATCGGATATTCGCGCGCCAGCAATTCGTGGCGGCGTATTTCGGAGTATGTCGAGAGGGAGTTCAGCGTCACGTGAGTCGGAGTCACCGTAATGCCGTGTAACTCCGGCAGCTTCCAAATGCTCAGAAATTTGCGGTGCGACAGTTTTCCGGACTCGAGAAGGACCATCAAGTCTGTGCCACCGGCAAAGGGCCGCCATTCACCCGGTTCGCGCGCCATGCGTTCCAGCGCGTCCGCGAGATTTCGCGGTTCCTGCATTTCATAAGCCGGGACGTACGATCTCATGGGCGAGGCCTTTGAGCGCGGCATGCTTCGAGGACCGACTCGAAAATCTTCGTGTAGCCCGTGCAGCGGCAAAGATTTCCCGCCAGGGCTTCGCGAATTTCGCTCTCCGTAGGCTGCGTGTTGCGCGACAGGAGATTCCGCGCCGCAAGAATCATCCCCGGCGTGCAGATGCCGCACTGCGCGCCACCATGCGCAAGAAAAGCCTGCTGCACGGCGCTTAAATCCTCTGCACTGGCCACTCCTTCGATCGTGCTGATTTTCGCGCCATCCGCCTGCAGCGCCGGGATCAGGCAACTGTTGACGAGTGCACCGTCCATTTCAATGGAACACGCGCCGCATTCGCCTTCGCCACATCCCTCTTTCGTTCCGGTCAGGCCGGCTTGTTCGCGCAAAACGTCGAGCAGCCGCGCCATGGGATGCACATCGAAGGACATGGCCCTGCCGTTGATTTCGCATTGCACGCGGATTTTGCGGGCAGCCTCAGGCATGCGCGCCCTCCAGCATCTCCATCAATTTTTCGGGGGTAATCGGAACCTGGCGAACGTCCGCGCCGGTGGCATGAGCGATAGCATTCGCAATCGCAGGCGCGGTTCCATCCAAGGGAAGTTCTCCGATACCTTTGGCGCCGGCGGGGCCACGTGCGTAGGGCAGTTCCTCGAAGAAGACGCGGATCTGGGGAACGTCCATCGAAGTGGGCATGATGTAGTTGGTCATTTGGCCGTTTACCATGCGCCCTTCGTGCCAGACTACATTTTCATAAAGAGCAAAACCGATGCCTTGCGCGACGCCACCTTCGATCTGCCCCGCCGCCAAAATCGGATTGATAACTTTCCCCACTTCCTGAACGGCGACAAAGTCTTCCACGCGCACTTCAGCTGTGCGGGTGTCCACGGAAACTTCCGCGACATAAACGGCCCAAGAGTACGCGCCATAGGCGTCGCCCTGATATTTTCCATCGTCCCAGTGAAGATCCCCGGGATGCTGATACTTCACCAGGGATTGCAGCGGGCCAAATTTGTCCGTGTACTGGCGGCAGGCAGCGACGAAATCGACAGCAGAGTAGCCCTGTTTCAAAAATCCTGCATTCAAAAGCGACTGCTTGATCCCCAAAGCGGCGGTCTCGACTAACTTTCCCACGATCATCGTGGTTCGCGAAGCAACGGTTGGACCGCTATTGGGAACGAGTGAAGTGTCGGGTTGCAGAATTTCGATTTGCTCGCAGTCGAGCCCGAGCGCTTCCGCGGCTATCTGCGCAAAAACGGTATTCGTTCCCTGGCCCATCTCTGTGCTGCCGGCAAGGACTTGAACTTTGCCATCGGGCCTGGCCGTGACCTGCGCTTCCGATGCGAGATATTCCTCGCCGGAACCTGTGAATCCCGCGCCGTGGAGAAACGCGGCAAAGCCGATGCCCCGCCTGATTGTGCTGCGAGGATTCTCTTGCTCAAAGTGCGCGCGTTTTGCATGGTAGCCGCTCAACGCGAGTGCGCGATCGAGCAACTTGTCCATTTGGACTTTCTCGCGGACCACCTGGCCGACGGCGAGAGTCTCGCCTTCGTGAATGAAATTGCGGCGGCGCAATTCTTCCGGTGAGAGACCGATGGCGTCGGCCACGCGGTCGAGGTGGCGCTCGAGGGCGAAGACGCTTTGCGGCGCGCCAAAGCCGCGGAACGCGCCGTGAGGCGGAGCGTTAGTGGCAACGACGCGGCTCTGAATAAGAACGTTGGGGCAAGCGTAAGGCCCCGCGGCGTGAATGGTGCCGCGCGACAGCACAACCGGAGAAAGCGTCTCGTACGCCCCGCCATCAAGAGTGAAGTCGATCTCCATTGCCAACAGTTTTCCATCGCGCGCGACTGCCGTGCGGTGCCGGGTGCGCGATGGATGGCGTTTCGTGGTTGCGGCCATATCTTCGGCGCGGTCGTAAATCATTTTCACCGGCTTGCCGGATTTCAACGCGAGCAGCGCGGCGTGGCCCGCAATCATGGACGGGTATTCTTCCTTGCCGCCGAAACCGCCGCCGGTTTCCGTCTGCACTACGCGCACCTTTTCCTTGGGCAGCCCGAAGAGGCGCACCAACGCTTTGTGCACATAATAAGGACACTGAAGCGATCCCCAGACGGTGACGCCATCCGTAGAATTGGCGCGCGCGATCATGCCTTGCGGTTCGATGTAGAGCTGTTCCTGGGCGCCAGTCTCATACTCGCCTTCGACGATTAACTCGGCGCCGCTCCAAGCGCCGGCGATGTCGCCCTTTTCAACGCGATAGGACTTGAAGATGTTGTCGTCGCCCCAAATGATTTGCTTGCGAGCAAGTGCGGCATCAATTGTGAAGACGGCGGGCAAAGGTTCGATTTCGAGGTGCACTGCCCGCCGGGCTTCTTCGAGCAGGCATTTATCCGGGTGAGCGAGTAGAACTACGGCCTCTTCTGGATGGTTTACGAACTTATCGGCGAGGCACGGTTGATCTTCAATGAGAAGAGCGACGCAGTTTTTTCCGGGAATGTCCTTGGCCGTGACGATAGTGAATTCATCCCACGGAATTGCCTCTTCGAACCGGATGCCAAGAAGCCTTCCGCGAGCGACTGCACTTCGCACGGTGAGTCCGTGGATCATATCGGGGAAAGTCAGGTCGTCCACGTAACGCGCAGTTCCAGTGACCTTTTCGCGGCCTTCCTTGCGAGGAACTGGCTTTCCGATCTGGCGGTGTTCCATGGCCATCCGTCTGCATTTCGCGCGCGGGACGTAGTCCGTTGATTTCGAGTGATTGTAGCGCACCCGCTGGCGCAAATTCGCGTCATTCTGCGGACGCACGGAAAAGGCACATTGATATTGATATTTACCGGAGGTAAGAGCACCCTGAAACGGGATGAATCCCTGATGATGCGAGAATTCATGCGCCGCGCTATCGCACTGGCAATGGAAAACGTCCGCACCGGTGCCGGCGGGCCATTCGCCGCGGTGATTGTGAAAGGGGGCCGGGTGGTGGCGGAAGGCGTGAATCGCGTGACGGCCACGAACGATCCGACCGCCCACGCCGAAGTGGTAGCGATCCGCGAGGCCTGCCGCAGGCTGGGTGATTTTCAACTTACGGGCTGCGACCTCTACACCACATGCGAACCTTGCCCAATGTGCCTGGGCGCGATTTATTGGGCGCGGCCGGCGCAAGTGTTTTACGCCTGCGCGGCCGCCGATGCGGCCGCCGTCGGCTTTGACGACGCGTTCATTTATGAAGAACTGACCTGCGTGCATGCCGAGAGGCGAGTGCCGATGCGACAGTTCCTACGCGAGGAATCGCTGGCGATTTTTTCGCTGTGGCAGCAGCAGGAAAAGAAAACTCCTTACTGAAGAGAACTCCCCAACCAACTTCTGCCTCGGGCCTCTCCACATCTTGAGTAACGCCTGAAACATATTGTTTGCGCAAGAGTGACATCCCGCTGACAACCCGGTTCTCTTTTTATCTTAGGCTGGGTACCCGTGAGAATTTCTCCGGAAATTGGTCAAACGGAGGAGGGGAAAGTGAAAAACAGGGCGTTGATCCTGCTGGCATTAAGTGCAAGTTTTGCGGCCGGCTTGATTGTGGGGGAGTCAAAACAAGAAGCGAGCCCGGTGCCGGTCGACCTTTCGCGAACGACGGACGCGGCCTTTCGCGACGGCCTATACCAAGCGCGGCTTGATCTTGCGGATGGAAGAAAACCACACCCGGCTATCGGGCGGTGGAACTCGGTCGAAGCACGCCTGTCGTTCTTGGCGGGCTATCGGGGCGGCTATCAATCCTCCAGTGAGGCGCCGTTGGGGCGAAGCGCAGGACCGAGTGTTGCGGAATTGGCTGCGGCGGGATACAGGGACGGAATGCTGGATGGCAGCTGGCACAAGGCCGCTTCCCAACCGTTCCAGGCTGAGCAGACTACCAATTACCAAGCGGCAGGCGGGGATTATCCGGGGATGACTGCAACGCCTGAGGAATTCAAACATTTCTACAGGGAAGGCTACGTGAATGGGTACAGTCACGCCTACTTCATGCGACTGGAAACTCAGGGGGAAACGTCAGGCCGCTAGGAACATTTCCCGCTGTCGCCCACAAGCGGTTAAGCAGGTACCAGCCACTCCTCCGTAGCCTGAAGGAAATGTATGTCATGCCAGGAGGAAATCGTGTACGGGGTTGCAGGAACAATCGGGCGACGCGGTGAGACGGCAAGCGCAAACGGGAAAATCGTTAGTTTTTTCGCGGCGATTGTTCTCACTTTGACACTCTCGTCACTCACAATGAGCGTCTCACGTCTTGTGAACGGCCATCCTCCGAATTCGAGCCGATCATGGAATGTGGCACTTAACGGCCACCTGGAAACTATCAAGAATAGCCCAGTGCCGAATTCTTATCCGTGGGCCGCACTTCCCACGTTCCCTGCCAGACCCGAGGCAAACGGCGAGATCAGAGGCAAAGTGATTTATGAAGGCACGCTGCCGAAATACAAGCCATTGGATATGGTGAACGAGCCGACTTGTGCAAAGCATTATACGACGCCGCAACTACCCGAAAACGTGGTGGCTGGGCCCGACAATGGTTTGAAAAATGTAGTTGTCTACATCGCGGCGGGGATCCAGGAAGAACCGCCGCGCGCGCAACCCGTCATACTTAAACAGTGGGGATGCCGATACATGCCGCACGTGCTGGCGCTGGCGGCCAACCAGGAAATCTGGGTGCAGAACGAGGATTCGGTTGCCCATACGGTTCATCCGATGGCCCGAATCAATAAGGAAGTGAACAGGTCGCAGCCGGCCGGCACACCACCGTTCGTTATTAAGTACGACAAGCCCGAGATTATCCAAGTCAAATGCGAACTTCACCCCTGGATGCGGGGAGTTTTTGTGGTGCTGACGAATTCACACTATTCAGTGAGCGATGAGAGTGGGAGCTTTTCCCTGCCCGATCTGCCGCCAGGGAAATATACAATCAAGGCGTGGCATGAAAAGTTTGGGGAGCAATCGCAGGTGGTGAACATAGGAAGCGGGGAAATGAAAGAATTGAACTTCGTGTTCAAAGTTACGCCGTGAGCACAAATGAGGGCAGAAACCTCAGGCTCATCTGGCCGGCGATCAAGCAGAAACGGTCTGCCCGCAAAACGGATAGTCGATGTAGCTAAGGGAATGGAAGGTAAAGAAAGTCTTGCGATCCTAATTGTTTAGCTGGAGTCCCCCGCGGATGCGCTTCGCCAGACCGGGATTATTGCACGCCAACTGGCGGCGACAAAGACCTCGGAACACCAGCGTGTGTCATTCGCTGACCTCGACTTTCGTGGGGAGGGTGAATGTAAACGTTGCGCCGCGAGGAGAATTGTCAACCGCCCACAAGCGGCCACCATGCGATTCGATGATGGAGCGGCTGATGCGAAGTCCCATGCCGGTCCCGTGGGGCTTGGTCGTAAAGAAGGCATTGAAGATCTGCTCCATGTGTTGTGGCGGGAGACCCACGCCGGTATCGCTGACAGATACGAAAATTTTTTCACCTCCCCCTTGCTCCGATTTGACGACCAACTCCCGCGTTCCTTCGACATCCTTCATCGCTTCGATTGCGTTGATCATGAGGTTCATCAGCACCTGCTGCAGTTGCACGCGATCTCCTACGACTTCCTGAAGATCCGACATCAGTTCCGTCCGGACTTTAATCGAGTATTGTGTTGCCTCGCTGCGCAGGAGTAAGACTATATCGCCAACGATTTCGTTCACATCAACCGGTTCCCGTTGCGCCGTACCCTTCTTGAAGAGCAACCGGATCCTCTTGATGATCTCTGCCGCGCGTGTTCCATCCTTCACGACTCTGATCGCGGCGGCGCGCGCATCATCCACACTTGGAACGTCGGTGTTGAGCCAGCGCATACAGGTGCTGGCGTTCGTGATGGCGGCAGCAATTGGTTGATTCAGTTCGTGCGCCAACGAGACGGTCAACTCTCCCATGGTCGTGACCCGGCTGACATGTGCGAGTTCCGCCTGCACCTGGCGCAATCGTTCGCGCTCTTCACGCGCCAGCTTGCGTTCAATGGCAATGCCGGCGAGGTGGGTGGCCATTTCCAAAGCGCGAGTCTCAGCCGGGCTTGGACCCCGTGGCACAGGATAATACATCGTAAAGGAACCGAGCGGCTCACCCGAATGCGCAAGTATGGGAATGGACCAGCAGGCGCGGAGCCCAAAGGGTTCAGCCGCGTCCCGGTAGGACTCCCAGAGTGGATCCTGGAGAATGTCGGTGACGACGACAGGTTCTCTACGGTACATTGCGGTGCCGGATGATCCAGCCTTCGGTCCGATGCACATGCCGTCAATGGCCTGGGCGTAGTCTGTGGGAAGGTTGGGGGCTGCGCCCGGATGCATGTGCTGCCCGTCCTCGTCGAGGAGCAAAACAGAGCATATCAAGTCGGCAAATTGGGCTTCCACCAGCAGGACAAGCTTCTCGAGTGTTTCCTTCAGCGGTGCATCGCGGGCGATCATTTCCAAAATACGGCTCTCGCCGTCACGGAGCGCCTCCGCCAGTTTGCGCTCGGTGACATCCATCACGGTTCCCACGAACTCGATCACGTGGCCCGAGTCGCTGCGGACTGGGTGGGCGACACTCCTAATATATTTTATTGAGCCGTCTGGAAGAATGACCCGGTAGTTGTATTCGTCGTCGTTTCCCTTGTAAAGCTCCTTTTCCACCAGTTCGATAGTTGCTCGATCGTCAGGATGCACTCTCCTCAGAAAGTTTTCTCTAGTTGGCTCTGTGGTATTGGGATCGAAGCCGTAAATTCGAAAAGTTTCGACCGACCAGTACTGCCGGTTGGTCCCGACCTTCCAGGCCCAACTTCCTGTGTGACTAAGCCGCTGCGCTTCCGCTAAGTATGCCTCGCTTTGCCTCAACGCTTCTTCCGCACGCACACGGTCGGTGATGTCCATTACCGCCCCGACAAACTCGATTTCGCCCGACTCCTCTCTTTCCGCACGAGCCACGACGTGCACATGTTTGACCGCGCCATCCGGCATCACCAAGCGGTATTCATGCTCAAAATCCTTTCCATCCTGCGACGCCCGCGCAACGGTTTCTTGAAAGGATGCCGCATCGTCCGGATGAACCCGTTGGCGAATGAGCTCAAGGGTCGGTTTGGTGGATCGATCGTATTGGAAGATTCGGAACGTTTCCTCTGACCAATTAATCTCGCCGGTTGAGACGCACCAGCCGAAGCTCCCGGTGCGGCTTAATCGCTGCGCTTCTGATAGATAGACCTCACTCCGCCTCAGGGCATCTTCGGCTCTGTGGCGTTCCTCGATGTCGATAGCGGTTCCATACCAACTGACAATGTTTCCCAATTCATCGCGCAAAGGCACGTTGCGGATCAGCAACCAACGGTATTCACCATTCTTCCGCCGCACCCTCGCCTCACTCTCCATCGGTGCCCCGGTTGCTACGCCTGCCTGCCACGCTTCCACATGCCGCGTAAGGTCATCGGGATGAACTGCGGAGCCCCAACCCCAGCCCAGCATGTCTTCCATGGATCGCCCGGTAAATTCCAGGAAACGCCGATTGATGAAATCGACCGAGCCGTCAGGCCGGGTGCTCCAGGCGTGCGCTGGAATCGTATCGATGACCAGGCGCAGTCGATCTTCGCTGCTCTGTAGGGTGGCGTAGAGGTCTCGCAGACGGTGGGCGGTATCGTTGAACACGCGGCCGACGTGAGCGAGTTCATCATTGCCGATTACGGACACCTGATGTTGAAACTCGCCGCGCGCCAGCGCTTCGGAACCTTCCACCAATCGCGCCAAAGGTTTCGTAATGCTGCGGGTAATGGCCACTCCGAGGGTGGCGGCAATCAGCAGCGTGAAAATTGCGGTCAGCGGCACAACCACAAAAACCAGACGTTGCACACGTTCAATATTGCGCACGGTTCGGGCCTGCTCTTCACCGACCTCGCGGTCGACGTTCTCGACGAGTGTGGAAGTCAGAGATTCCAGCGGTGTCACCTCGTTCGCCAGACGCAGGTGCACAGCCCGCCAGTCGCCGGATTTGGCCAGCGTGGTAATAGTCTCGAGCTGCGAGGGCAGCGCGTTCTGAATGACGCGAATCGTAGGCAAAATGGTGGGATCTCGCAGGGGGTCGAATGATGGGAGGCTCAGGGCGCTCATTGCCCGACGGGTGTCCTCCAGGACGGCTGTGCGAAGGGATCCGCCCTCCTCCACAAGTCGAACGACGTCCTGGGAATCAGCGAGCTCTTCCAGGCGATCGTGGAACACCAAGAGGTTGGTATAGACGCGTTGGACGGCAATCAGTTTCTGGTCGACACCATTCAAACGCTCCGCTTGGGTCCCGACCAATTGGAATTGCCAGAGGACTACGGCATCCGCGGCTAACATCGACAGCATGATGAACACGAAGCCGAGTATCAAACGGGGGCCGATATTGAATCGGCCGGCGTAAAGAGTTCGCTCCTCGGCGCTTTTGACCCAGCGGTTCACGGCGGTTGCAGTGTCGAGCCCCATGCCTTTTTCCTATCGCACTACTTCTGGCCTCGAACTCATGCCGTGCCGTTCGCCGTTCGTGGATCGAACTTGAAGCGACGGATTGGGGCGCGGTTCAGCACGGGTTAAGCTGTCGCCTTCACCGTTATGCTGCTGATCGCCTCGGGGTGGCGGCCCTTTCTTGAAACCAGTGATGCGAACCAACTCCTTCTCCAGGTCCGCAGCAGCTTCCGGCGCACTTTTTTCGCGGGTCAGCACGGAGTGCACCGCCTGGATGTAAGCGTCAGTCACGTCCTGGTATTTTTTTCCAGTGACATTGGACGGACGCAAGACGGCGCCGGTGCGAAACGCTTGATTCAAAAGCTCAAAACGAGGATTTGGTTCTGAGACCTCAGGCTGGTTGTAGAGCTCCGGCAGAGTGGGTGGCTGCGAAAGCAAACGGGCCCGCTGCACCTGAACGTCTCTCCTGGTGAGGTATCGGACTAGCTCCAGGGCTTCGCGGGGATGAGCCGAGAATTGGGAAACTGCCAGGCCCCATCCTCCCAAGGTACCGACCCGGCTTGCATTACCACCGGGCAGCAGGGCTGTGGCGAACTTATCCCGGATCGGGGACCCTGCCGTCTGGCTGTCGACATAGGCCGACGGCCAGTTCCGCATGAAAGCCGCGTCGCCTGCGACCCAAACATTTAGCGAATCCCATTCTCTATATCCAACCACACTTGGAGGGGAGATGGAACCAACCCAGTTCGCCGCCCTTTGCCATGCCCGGATTGCTTGCGGATTATTCACACTGATCACCCGGTTCGCCTCGATGATCCGCCCGCCGCCTTCGGCCGCCTGCCATTCCAGCGCGTCGCAGGTCAACGCTTCGTCAGCTGCCCCTTGCCATACATAGCCCCAAAACTGTTTCTTGCCTTTGGCTCGTTCGCCAGCCTGAATTCGAGCCGCCATCGTCTCCAGCTCATCCCATGTGTTGGGTGGTTCACGATATCCATATAGCCTCAGAAGGTCAGTACGATAATACAGAAGTCCGATGTCGGCACGATACGCCATAGCCACAAGCTTGTTATTCACGGTGAAGCTGGAGGTTATGGCCGGGAATTGGAGGGAGGCTTCTTTGGCGAAATATGGGCGTAAATCCACAAAGTATTCCGCGAAAATCCCGGGCCAGATCAAATCCACTCCATATACGTCCGGACTCGAGGCGCCTGTCCGGAGTAATTCTTGCCACAAGACCAGCCTTTGCCGAGCGGACTCCGGGGATGGAAGGAGATTGACCCGAATTCCCGTTTCCCGGGTAAATTGCTGCAGCTCTTGCTGGCGCGCCTCACTGAATGTCTTGTTCGACCATTCTTCGAGGAGAGTTAAAGTAACCGGTTCACGAACAGGCGGCCTCGTACAACATTCCGGAAGCAAACAAAACAACACAATGCAAATAGGCCGCAACAAGTTGCAGGAACTTGACCAGCCGGCGCAAATACCGCGAATTCTTCGTGCGACTACTCCCTGAATTTTCATCGGCATTTTGAATGATCCCTTTCACGAAAGGATCGGGGCCGCTGCCATCGATTCAGGGCTTCCCTCGCCCCCTGCCGCGCCAGCATACATAGGTTTCGCCTGAACAGTCGAGGCTGGCGATGCAATTCCTGATCGAGGGCATGCCTCTTAACACACCAAGCGGTAAGGAACCTGCGAGGATGGATTTGCAAAGAATTAGGTCGACGAATAGGAACTTTGTGCCGCAACTTATGCGACGACTTCCTCCAGTCCTCAATCCATCATGAAGTTCCGGCTCTGGGAACGAGAAGGAAAATCCCTCTCCGAGACATGATAACCCTTCCGGTTTCTGCTAAGGCAATGTGTACCGCACATCAAGATACACCAGGCTGGCGTGCGCGTTTTTGGGATTCGGGGTGGTTGCGGGAGGTATGGGCAGAGTCGACCACGGGCTGCGGGTCAGGTAGGAATACTGGGTGATGATTTGCACCTTGCCGTAGTTCTCATTCGACCAGAGCGTCGGAATAATGCCGATAGTAGCTTCTTGAACCGCTCGATTCGACAAGTTCGAGGAGCCTGGGAAGCCGAAGCCCACGCAAGTGAAACCAGCGAGGCTCCCGCATGTTGAAGCCGGTGTCGCCGGAAGGTATCCAAAGTTGCGCTTGAAATACGCAGCACCGTAGTAGCCGTAAAACATGTACTTCGGCGCGACCTGGTATTCGAAACCGCCCAACCCAGAACCGGAATGAACCGCGGAAAGTGTGCCGTTTGGTTTGACGATTGCGTCGGGGCCCAGCCCGATGTTGTAACGGCCGCCGCCGTCGCTGTAGAAGGAATTACCGATGAGACGCAAATTATGGATTACTTCGAAGTTGAAGTTTACCGAACCGCCTCCCCCGGTGATGGTATTGGTGGTGGCCGGCGTCGTCAGATTGTTCAGCACCTTGAAACTCCGCACCAGGCCGGCGGCTTCGATGTGCAGGGCGTGACCCGCGGGATGCGCATCATACGCACCTTTCACGATGATGTCTGGATGCAGGTTGGGGACAGCCGTGTTCGTAGAGCTGCTTGGGGCGTTGGTGACGCCGCTGCCGTTATCAAACTGCGTGAGGAAAAAAGTCGTGGGGAACACGACCGAACTCGGCGCGACCTGCTGCGGATTTTCGAGCGACGCGCCGATGGCCCAGTTCTCGCTGGGGTGGTAGACCACGCGGAATTGCGGTTGACGCGCCCAGATCAGGCCGACCTGGAAATTTGGATCTTCATTCAGCGAATAGAACACATCGGGCGTCAGCGGAGAGAGTCCCACGCGATTCGGCGTTATCAACGACCATTCCTGCCCGCCCAGCACTTCCCACTTCCCACGCTGCACATCCGCCCAAAAAACGCGCAGACGAAGGCTATCGCTGTTGGCGGTGAGATAGGCGTTCGCCGGCTGGAAACCCAGGAAATCGGTTTCGACATAGGCGGTGAGTTTCGTCGACTTGGGCAGAGGCGCATCGACCTTTAACGACAAGCGGGAGTATTGCGCCGAAAGATGTGTTTCCGACAAACGCCCCTGCGGCAATTGATTGTTGAACGGAATCGTTCCGAACGCCGTGGCTATTCCGCCGCCGTCATTCGTGGTGCGATAATACGCGGCGAAATCCAGAAAACCGCCCGGAGTGAATTCGGCCGAGCCGATTTTGAAATATAGCGGAGACTTGGGTTCGCTCTGTCCGCTGCCTTCACCCTGCACCTTTGCGGCCACCGGTATTGCCCCCACCGGGACGGGTGGGTCGGCCTTGGGCGGCGCAGGCTGAACGACCTCCGCCGATGGAGCAGTCGGCGGGGAGGAGACGGCTTTGGATGCGGCCCGTTCCGCTTCAACTGCCGCTAAACGGCTGCGCAGGTCCCGAAGTGCTTCAGACTGAGCCTCGACGAGATTCCGCAAGTCATGAAGCTCTGTCTGGACAATATCCTTCTCGCTCCCTTTAGCCGCAAGTTTATCCGGGTCATTCGCCTTCGCAGCTGGAGCGCCCTCAGTCTTAGGCGGTGGCGTTACTTTGTCGTCGTCGTGGGCCGCCACTTTCGAACCACTCGCCAAGAAGATTGCAAGCACGATGCAAGAAGCGATTCTGCGCATAGCCTCCTCCTGAACTACACCACATGCCGGCGGATTGGTCCCCGTCGTAGAGCAGCGCGGTTTCCACCCGCGTTGTCCTTTTGCGGCGGGGGCTAATTCCTTTCCGGTGTGCAGACTAGGAATATGGCTTGAGCGTGAACGCCCGCTTCCGGTTGCTGGGGATTGAGATTTCCGTCAGGAAGCTGACAGGTGTGACAGCATTTGGACTAGGCACGTCCAGACGAACTTTTGGGCTCCGTGCTGCTGGATAATCCGGAGCCCAGGCACAAACTGAACACGAGGGGCGCGATCAGCAAGCGGCAGAATTGCACAAGCCGGCAAAATTCCGAGCTAGATTCCGCCAGAAAAGGCGGAGGGCAACGAGGATGCTCCGCCCTCCTTTCCGAATTTCAGAGCGTCAGCAGGAACGCCACGAGATCCTTCTTTTCCTGCGAAGTCAGCTTCGTACCGAGGATCAGATTGAAAAATTCCACGGAGTCATCGAGCGTCATCAGACGTCCGTCGTGAAGGTAGGTCGGCATATCCTTGGCGCCGCGCAGAACTTGCGTCTTGAGCGGCCCGTCTCCGCCAGAAGGGGCGATCAATCCGTTGATCACTTGCGCCTTGTAGAACCGCTCTACGTGCAGATCGTGCATCAGGTTGTCCGTATAAACGGGAGCCATGTGGCAAGTGGAGCATTGCCCCTTGCCGAAGAAAACTTCCTGGCCATGAAGTTCCTGCGGCGTGGCTTTTTTCGGGTCCAGCTTTCCAAACACGTCGAGCTTGGGCGCGGGCGGAAAATCGAGAATCTCCTGAAATTCGGCCATGTCGTGAATCTGGCTGCCGCGCTCCAGAATATTCACTCCTTTTTTGGTGGCAATAACCGGGTCTCCGTCGAAGTAGGCCGCACGCTGTTCAAATTGGGTGAAGTCTTCCACTGTTTTCAGCGCGCGCTGCGAGCCGAATAGTTGTTGGATGTTGACGCCGCGGAGTGTGGTCGTTTTGATCCGGTGGCGCACTTCCTGGGGACGAACGTCCCCGGCCTGGTGCGTGGCGCTGTCGGTGTGGCCATTCTGATGGCAATCAAGGCATGCGACTCCCAGGCTCGGATGTTCGCTGCGGCGATCGGCGGTCGCGTTGAACTGTTGTTGCGGGAATGGCGTCAACAAAAGCCGCAGGCCTTCCAACTGTTTGGGATTCAAGATGCCGTTGAATATCTCGTAGAAGTTATTGGTGGTCACCATCTTTCCCTGGGAGACATCGCCTAGGTCCGGTCGAGTGGTCAGATAAATGCCCGCGGGAAATTCGGGCAGGAAGTGATCCGGGATGTCGAAGTCCACATCAAAACGTTGCAAATCTCTTCCTGTCTGCTTCTTCACTTCGTCAATCGCGAACTGCGGAAACACCATTCCCCCTTCCTCGTTTTTCGGATGGGGCAAAGGCAGGAAACCCGCGGGAAACAATCCCTTTGCCTTAATGTCCTCCGGGCTCATGGCCGCAAGCTGATCCCAGGTGACCCCGCCATGCAGTTTGACCCGCACGCCCATCTGGACAGGTTTTCCGCGACTCATCTTGGCATTCGGGTCCGGACGATCACTCAGATCGTATCGTTCATTCAGCAAGTCCATCTGCCGTTTGCGAACCGCCGGCTTATCCGCGCTAATCCGCTTAAAGAACGACGCAAAGTCTTCCTCCGCCACCGGGAACTGGTAGCTCGACTTGACCGGTACGGTCGCGTCTGGAGGGTTCTGGGCCCGCAGATTTGTAGCAGCGATTAGGGACAGGGCAACGGCCAGGCCGAGGGAAGCGCGAGTGTTGGGAACCATTGTCGTCTCCTTCTGTGATGAGTGAGGGCAATGACGCGACCCCACTTGACGAGTTAGGGTGCAACTGGGCAGCCAATCGAAATAGACGTCAACTCACCGCTGAGAGATTGAAAAGCCGCGCATTGGAGGAAGACGGGGAACTTCGCGAAAATCGTGAGGCCGATTGGATGCCGCCCGGTAGACAGGAGTGTCCGCCGCCTGTCATTTAATTCACTTTCACAACGCGCACGAAATGCTGCTGACACGTCAGTCCGGGCGTTCTTGCGCTAAGACGAGGATTGCGGATCATGGGAGGGCACAGTTCCGACTGGAATTTGAAATGCTTGGAAATGTCTGGGCCTCGGTGGGGGCCGCAGAGCTTTGGAAGTTTCGGCCAGGAGTTTGAAAATGAATTGCACAGCGGCCAGTTATGCCCCAGCCAATAATGCTCCGGTGCTGCCGGCGAGAGCCGACGAGTACTGGGAAACACAGAATCGTATGGTGTGGAATGAATCGGAATGCGCAATTGAAGCACAGGAATTGATTTACGAGGTCACATGGGTTCCGGAGCTTGGCGCTTGGCGGCGATTCCTGAAATCAAGACGCAAAGTGCAGCAGTGAATCGCATGCTTCGGAAAAGCCGGGCTTACCGGCCTGGCCTGTTAGCCCCGGCGGCCTCGAATCAGAATCGATGCCGGGACTCGCCTAACCGCTCAGCGGTATACCCGACCACGAAAAATGTTTGAAGGATGTCTTTCATGAACCGTCGGAGATTTCTTGAACTTGCTGGAACTGCCGGGGCGGGGCTGATGACTTGGCCCGACCGAATGGCCTCCGTACTTGCGGCTTCATCGAACACTTTCCCTCTCGCGAGGTTTCCTGAAAAGACGGAGCTGATCCTGCTTACCGACCGGCCGCCCCAGTTGGAAACTCCGCTGCACTATTTCCGGCAAGACCTGACACCAAACGAAGCGTTCTTTGTTCGGTGGCACCTGGAAGGTATTCCGACTTCCGTGGACCTTCGAACATTTCGGCTCAACGTCAGCGGCCACGTTCGCCAGCCTTTGCAGCTGAGTGTGGACGATCTGCGATCGCAGTTCGAGCCATTCTCCATCATCGCTGTCAATCAATGTTCCGGGAATTCGCGCAGTTTCTTCGAGCCTCACGTTCCCGGCGGCCAGTGGAAGCACGGCGCAGCCGGCAACGCGAAATGGACCGGGGTTACCGTGAAGTCGATTTTGGATCGTGCTCAGGTGAAGCCAGGAGCCGTGGATGTGTCGTTCAACGGGCTTGACGTGCCGCCACTGCCTTCTGTGGCCGACTTCGTGAAGGCCCTGTCGATCGATCACGCGCGGGACGGAGAGGTGATGATCGCCTACGCCATGAATGACCAGGCGTTGCCGATGGTGAACGGCTTTCCCCTGCGGCTTGTGGTGCCCGGTTGGTTTGGAACGTATTGGGTGAAAGCTCTCAGCGACATCACCGTGTTGCCCGCGGCATTCCACAATTTCTGGACGGACAAAGCCTATCGCATCCCCAGCGGACCGAATGGCACTGAGTCTCCAAAGGACATGGCCAAGGTTACGGTGCCCATCAACCGATTCAACGTGCGTTCCATAATTGTTCGTCCCGAGCCCGATGAAATCTTACAACCCGGAATGCCCGCTGAGATGGAAGGCGTTGCATTCGACGCCGGTTACGGAATTCGACGAGTGGAGGTGTCGATGGATGGCGGAACCACTTGGGCGGATGCCCGACTGGACCCGGAACTCGGAAAGTATTCTTGGCGGCGGTGGCGGGCGTCCTGGACGCCGAAAAATCGGGGGCCATTTCGACTGATGGCTCGCGCGACAAATGCCGCGGGTGACACGCAAAGCAAGGAACAGTGGAACCGTAGCGGTTTCATGTGGAATGTGATCTCGCAAGTGGATGTAAAGGTGGAGTGACAACACATGGCCCCAAGAATAATGAATTTGTTTCTCTCGCTGGGGCTTGCGGCATTGGCCGTGGGCTGCGGACATTCGTCAAACATCTCCAAGGAACCAGAACATGGTGGCGCGGACGGAAAAACGCAATCGATGCCTGACTCAAAACCAGACGATCCAGTTCATACCATCGTGATGCCGCATAACGAGCCCGTGTTTCCGCCCGGTCCCGGTCGTGAAGAATTTGTCGCCGCTTGCGTCATTTGCCATTCACCGCGATACGTCACTATGCAGCCGCGGTTTCCCCGATCCACATGGTTGAGCGAGGTCAAGAAGATGAAAGATGTCTACGGCGCGCATATCTCGGATGCGCAGGCGCTGAAAATTACGGACTACCTGGTGTCCATCAACGGAAAGCCTGACTCCGGTCAAGCTCCTAAAGGCACATATGGCGAATAGAGTTGGAAGTGAGCAGCAGTCGCAGCCAAAGCCGCCGGTACGCCTGGTAGTTTTCATGCTGCTGCTGGGTACGCTACTCGCCTGGTGGGGAACACGCGACCGTCGCCGCTTGTTTGGAGAAGCGCGGCGCAAACCGGTGGCCGCCGGGGAAGTGGTGCTTCCTCAGATCACAAAGGACGAGAGTTCATTGCTTGCCAGCGGGGCGCAAATTTCTCAGCGGCAATGCGCGGGTTGCCATGAAATGGCGGCACGCTCCAGCGGACCAAGTTACAAGGAAATTGTGAACTTCTATCGCGGTGAATTTCCCAACTCAGCCAGCGATTCGGATTTGCGCGCCCGATTAGCCGCCGCAGTGACTCACCCGCGGCCAGGATGGGGCAATTTTGCGCCGGGCCCCGTGGAGTCCAACCTGTCGGTGGATGACCGGGTCGCGCTGGCGACCTGGATTTTGCGAAGTTTCGATCGAGACCGGAAACCCGGTGAAGGTGCAGGTAAATGACAACTTTTGCTGAACATTCCTCCTCCCTAACGGCGCGAGGAGATGAACGAACTTTGGGAGCGATTCCGCCGGTTGAATATGGCCTGATCCGGGCCCACGTCTTCGCGTCACTGGTCACCGTAGTAATCTCTGCCCTGTTCGGCCTTCTGGTGGCTACAAAGTTTACCCTTCCCGAATTTCTCGGAGGCCATTCCTGGCTTACGTGGGGACGGCTTCGCTACAACCATACGCAGGGCATATTCTTCGGATGGCTGGGCAACGCATTCCTGGCGTCCTTTTATTACGCCGTGCCGCGTCTGGCGAATCGGCCGGTGTTCAGCCGCAAAATCGGATGGTTTCTTTTCGTCATCTGGAATTTTGCGGTCGTGCTTCCCGGCTGGGTGCTTGTCCTCGCCGGCTTCAGCCAGCCGCTCGAATGGGCTGAGTTTCCGCTGGTCGTGGACGCTTTCGTTGTGCTCGCTTTCATTCTGATGGTCTTCGAGTTTGTGGTGCCATTCCTCAAAGCCCGGCTCTCGGACCTTTACGTCAGCGCGTGGTACCTCATCGGCGGAATTATTTTCACGATGCTTGCCTACCCGGTCGGGAATTTTGTGCCGGAACTCGTTCCCGGCGCGCGGGGCGCGGCGTTCAGCGGTCTCTGGATTCACGATGCTGTGGGCCTCTTCGTGACGCCTTTTGCCCTTTCCATCGCTTATTACGTCATTCCCGCGACCACGGGGCGTCCGATCTACAGCCATTTCCTGTCGATGGTGGGTTTCTGGGTGCTCTTTTTCACCTACCCCTTGAACGGGACTCACCATTACGTCTATTCCGCGATCCCCATGGCAGCCCAGAAAGGCGCCATCGTCGCTTCGGCCTACCTGGGCATGGACGTGATTCTGGTCGTCACCAACCTGCTGCTGTCTCTGCGCGGAAGCAGTGGAACTGCTTCGAAGGACGTGCCGCTGCGCTTCGTGTGGTTTGGCGTCATCTCCTATCTTGTAGTGAGTTTGCAGGGCTCGATACAGGCATTCATGCCCATCAATCGGGTGATTCACTTTACCGACTGGGTGATCGGCCACTCCCACCTGGCAATGATCGGTTTCGGAAGTTTTGTCGCGCTAGGTGGCATCGCCCATATGTGGCAACACATCCCGGGAACGCGCTACAACGAGCGGATGATGAATTGGTCGTTTTGGCTTCTTGCTACGGGCCTGACGCTGATGATCACCGATCTCACGATCGCGGGCCTGGTGGAGGCTCAGGTATGGGAGTCGAGTGCGCCATGGATTGACTCTGTCCGCGCCGTTGCCTCTTACTGGCTGGTCCGTACATTTTCGGGACTGCCGATTCTGGCGGGCTTCCTTCTTTTCTGGATTTCTCTGGTTACTGGGCCGCGGTTGTCAGAAACCACCACATCCGCGGCGAGCCGGCCGACTGCGGAAAACAACGCCGCCTATGAGAACGTTCCGGAGTTTTCGCCCGAGGTCCAGCCGAGCGGTTGGCTCAGCTATGCGCATGTGGTGGCATTCGGCGCAGGTGTGGGATTCTTCGCCCTATCGTTTCTTGTTCTCGCGATCCTTCCGGGAAAAGAACTGGCGGATCAAATCAAGCGGGTTGCTCCAGCCGCTATGCTACCGCTCACCGCATCCGAACAACGGGGCAGAGTCATTTATGGGCGCGAAGGATGTGCCTACTGTCACACGCAACAGATCCGCTCACTCGCTGCGGATGTGCGGCGTTTCGGCGCGCCCACCGAAGCTTGGGAGACCAAGTATGATTACCCGCAGCTTTGGGGCACGCGCCGCATCGGCCCTGACCTGTCGCGCGAATTCAACCTTCATCCCCGAGACTGGCAACTCACTCATCTCTATAATCCCCGTTTCGTCGTCCGCGATTCGGTCATGCCGCCTTATCCCTGGCTTTTCAGCGGCTCCGCTAATCAACCGACACAGGAAGCGCTGGACCTGCTGGCATACCTCCAATCACTTGGGCGTGCTCGAAGACTTTCCGGCTTCGACCAGCAGGCCCCGGCGATGAGCGCCACTACTGACACATCGGTGGATATGGCGATGGCCGGCGATCCTTCAGGCAGGGCCACCCCTCCAACCGTTCCGATTGCCATGACGGGAGGATTCAGCGACAGCGCCCCCGTTCTGCATCCTTCGTCGAATCCGTACGACTTGCAGGAAGAAATAAGCCACGGGGCAACTGTTTTCGCAACAAATTGCGCTTCG
>Ga0210410_10000488_pt1 | contig 44268 bp, 42 predicted proteins | sample IncBWC4MmetaG_FD_161058 | JGI IMG/M metagenome (GOLD analysis project Ga0210410, IMG submission 161058) | Forest soil microbial communities from Barre Woods Harvard Forest LTER site, Petersham, Massachusetts, United States - Inc-BW-C-4-M | ecosystem: Environmental > Terrestrial > Soil >...
AGTGGCCGCAGTTCGCGCCCCTTCCACGTCCTTGCCCGCGGTGCGATTCCATACCGTGACTTCGTGACCAGCCTTGGCGAGATTGGCCGCCATCGCCCGTCCCATGATTCCTAAACCTAGAAAAGCTACCCGCATTTTGGCTCCTGTAAATTCGTGCTGGCGCCCAGAGAGACGTAGCGACGTTGCTGCGCAATGTCTCGGTTGGCTGGAGAACAGCGTCCCACAAGGATTAGAACTGACGGCCGCAGAACGGTCAAGCATTTGCCCGCAAATTGTCTTAAAATGGCAGCATCGCTCGCGCTCAGGTATTGCAGAATTCCGGGAATCAGTTTTTCCCGGCCAGGAGCAGATGTTAAAGCCAACGCTTACGAGTCCCGTTCTTCGCAACCGCGCGCGGGCGTTTGGCCGTTTGGTGCGCCACTCCGCAGTTCTTCCTCGAACTGGCGAGACCTTCAAACCGAAATTGGTCAGCAACGGAGATCTGGGCCTGACCTTCATCGGGCATGCCAGCTTTTTCGTCCAGATGGGCGGGCAGAACGTAATTATCGATCCCAACTTCGCGCGCTGGCTGTTTGTGCTGAAGCGCCTGCGCCAGCCCGGAGTGCAGCTCCGCGACCTTCCTCCGATCGACCTGGTGCTGGTGACGCACGCCCACTTTGATCATCTGCATCGGCCATCGTTGCGCGCCATCGTTCAGCATGCGCGCAGCCGCCACGCTGCACTGCCCATCATTGTGGTGCCACATCACGTTCTCGATCTGGTCTCCGACCTGGGCTTCGGCGACGTGGTCGAACTCGACTGGTGGAACAGTTACCGCCATCTAGAGCTCACCGTCACCCATGTGCCCTCCCGGCATTGGGGCGCGCGCGTCATCCAGGATTCTCATCGCGGCTACGGCGGCTATGTGCTGCGCGACAGCAAGCACTCGCTCTATCACGCCGGTGACACCGCGTATTTCCCCGGCTTCCGCGAGATCGGCCAGCGCCTCGCGCCCGAGTTGGCGCTATTGCCCATCGGAGCTTACAATCCGCCATCGTTCCGCAACGTCCACGCCAATCCCGCCGACGCCACTCGCGCCTTTCTCGACTTGAATGCCCGCTGGATGGTCCCCATGCACTACGGAACCTTCAAACTCTCGCATGAACCGATGGAGGAGCCGTTGCAGTTGCTGGAGCAGGAAGCGAAGGCGGCGGGAATTGAGGATCGGGTGCTGGTGCTGCAAGAAGGTGTGACGAAGTTTTTCTAGAGATCCTTATCTCTATCTCTTTCGCTGACGCCGGGAATATTTTTGATCTGCCATCGCCGCGGACCGAACTCTCTGCACCGTGGCGGTTTCTATCGTAGGGGCTCGGTTACACCACGGAACTGGGATCGCGACTCTAACGATTGCAGCCATGACTGCAGAGCCATCTCACAGGTTTTTTCGATGCGCAAGAAGCGTAAGCCCATGGCGAAAGCGTCACTCCAAACCACATCCGCTTTTGCATGAAATGGCTGCGGCGTGACGCTTGGAATGTCAAACTCCACCGGAATGACCCCTTCAAGATGTGCCGGAGCCACCAGCCGGATGGCCATTCCACCCTCGCTCACGTTCTTCATCGTGGCGCTAAATGACTGCCCAAGGTGATTCTGAAATCGGACCGGCAGATCGATCTCATAGCGGAAATATCTGCGATGTTCGCGCTCCATCTTGGGAAAAGCGAAATCCAGAACACCATTCAGTCGAGTTTCTTCAATCGGTTTGCACAGCGCGAAGGTCGCCCCCATGCCGAGGGCAACGTCCGTGTTGGCTGTGCCGTTCAAAACTGCGATTGTCAGCGTTTCTTGATTCGACCGGCTGTTACGTACCTTGACGAGTACTTCCATGCCTCCGGCTACGTCATCACAGTCGATGATCAATCCGTCCCAATGGCGGCGGCAGACGAGTTCGATTGCACTCACCGAATCCTCGCGGAGATCCAATGAAGCTCCGCGCGCGCTGAAATTCGCCTTGATCTGGCCCAATAGGATGGGGTCGCAAGTCACGACCAGGCAATCCAGGTTCATTCCTGATGCTAACCAATTGCAGCATAAGGGCGAAGTGACAAATGTGCATGACACTTGTGGATTGTGGTTGGTGAAGCGGTTAGTCAATGAAAAACCGCTACTTCAGTGGCAAAGGGGTATTCGTGCCATGCTTCGACGCAATTAGCCGGATTCTTAACAACTCCTGGGCTCAATTGGTCTAGACTGTTGTCCCTGAGGAGGTCTTATGACCGACAAAGTGAAAGCCATCCCTGACGGATTCCATACCATCACGCCGCATCTGACGGTTCGCGATGCGAAGCGCGCCATCGAATTTTACCAGAAAGCTTTCGGCGCCGAGGTTCTTCACGTCGCCCCAGCTCCTGGCGGAAAGGTGATGCATGCTTCGCTCAAGATCGGAGATTCCATGCTGATGTTGAACGATGAGTTCCCGGAGTATGGCGGTCAGCTTGCGCCGTCTGCCACCGGCGGCTCGGCGGTTGCCCTCCACATTTATCTTGAAGACGTGGACGGCGCATTCGCACGTGCGGTTGCGGCTGGCGCAGCCGTCAAAATGCTACTAATGGACCAGTTCTGGGGCGACCGCTATGGCCAGGTAGTCGATCCTTTCGGACATCGGTGGTCGCTGGCAACCCACAAACGCGATATGACTCAAGAGGAAATGCAAGAGGAGCAAGAGAAGGCGTTCGCCAAGATGCCGAAGTCGGCTTAGTACGCCAGCAGGATTCTCAGGTCTCGCAGATTGTTGCCGGTAGGACCGGTCACGATCGTATCGCCTAACGCATCGAAGAACGCGTGGGCATTGAAGCCGAGCAGACTGGCCTCCGGCTCCAATCCGCGAGATCTTGCGCGCTCAAGAGTGGTTCCGTCTACGATGGCGCCTGTCGCGGGGCTGTTCCCGTCGATTCCATCCGTGCCCGCGCTGAGGACGGTGATGGCGTCGCCCGCAATCTTCTGGGCGCAGGCCAGTGCAAACTGCTGGTTGCGCCCGCCCACGCCCCCATTGCTGACCTTCACCGTGACTTCGCCGCCGGAGAGCAGGCAGACCCGCTCCGATTTCATGCGCAATTCCCTCACTCGCTCTAATAAATAGTCGGCTGCCCGCACATAATCCCAGTCGTCGCAACTGTTGTCCACTTCCACGGTGAAGCCATGGCGCTCGGCTTCCTTTTGGCTAGCCTCGAGCAACGTTGAATTCGATAACACCGTCCACCAGCGGCTGCGATGGAAGGCGGGATCATCTGACTTGGGAGTCTCCTCGAGAGCATGGCGCTGAAACAATTCCCGCACCGAAGCCGGAAACTGCTCTGTCAGCTGGTGTTTGGCTGCGATCGCGTAGCAATCTTCCACGCTGGTGGAGTCGGGCATAGTTGGCCCGGAGGCTAAGGCATCCGGCGTGTTGTCGGGAACGTCCGAGACTAAGATCGAAACCTGCCGTGCCGCCAGAGCAGCCTGGGCAAGCCTTCCTCCCTTGATCGCAGAGAGATGTTTGCGAATGGCATTGATCTCCGCAATCGGCGCGCCAGAATGCACCAGCAAGCGGTAGGTCGCGATCAGGTCCGGCAAGGAGATCTCGTCATCAATCGGCTTCTCGGCAATCGAAGACCCGCCGCCGCTCAGCATGAAGATCACCAGCGATGCCGCGTTCTGCGCGCTCAGCGATTTCAGCAGGGCGTCGGCGGCGCGAATCGATTCCTTATTCGGCGTGGGATGTCCGCCATGAAAATAGCGAAACCCGCGGGCTTGTGAAATCGGCTGCACCGAGCTGGCCACAATTCCTTCAAAGTTGGCTCCCGCTTGAATCTCCAGCGCGCTCACCATGGTGTGGGCGGCTTTGCCGATGGAAACTACTAACACGCGATTGTAAGAGTGCAGATCGTACAGATCTTCGCAAACCCGCAACACTTCGCGTTCACAGGAAACATGGCGCTCGAAAGCCCGATCGATGCTGGACTCGCCCAGCGCGTGCTCGAAAAGATGGCGCGCCGTAACCCGCATCTCAATGGCCAGTCGCTCGCGATTGGCTGCTGCCGAAGACATGGAAAGGATTATAGAGGCGATCAGGTTTTCTCTGCGCACTCTGCTGCCGTTCTCCGCGGCCTCTGCAATTAGAATCTTTTGAACGCAGGGAGATCAGGACACGCCCGGAATCCAGGCTTCAATTGCATCCCGCAATTCCCGCAGGCGTCCTTCAAAGAAATGATCCGCGCCTTCGACAATCACCAACTTCTTGGGCTCAGGAAGCGAGCGCACAGTGGCCTCCAGTTTCGCACGCGGCCCGAACTGATCGCGGTCACCGCTCACGAATAGCTTGGGCTTCACGCAACTCTGTAGAAAGGCGAAATCATAAATTCGATCGTCAATCGCCGCTACCGGCAAACCCAGCCCGATAAGTGCTTCCACGCGCGCATCGGGACACGCGACGCGTAGTCCCACGGCGGCCCCAAAGGAAAACCCAGCAAAAATCATAGGCAGATGGAACTCGCGATCCAGCCAGTCCAGCGCAGTGCGGACATCATCCTCTTCTCCGCTGCCGTGGTCGTGTTCGCCCTGGCTCAGTCCCGCGCCGCGAAAATTAAATCGCAACACGGGATAGCCGAAGCCGTTCAGCGCCTTCATGGTGTGAAATACAACTTTGTTGTGCAGAGTTCCGCCATAAAGAGGATGCGGATGGCATACCAGCGCAGCCCGGGTAGCCTGTTCCGTACCCGCATTGAGCAGGGCTTCCAGGCGTCCGGCGGGGCCGTCGAGAAAAAGAGACTTGATGGCGGAATTCTGAGCGAACACGCTATTCAGATTACATGGTTCGCGCCCTGTTGCCGAGCTTTGCGGCGCCTCCAGAGCTTTGACTGACGAAGGTTCTGCCAACCGGACCAGCACTACTTCAGATGGTCCCCGAGTTTTCCCGTGCCTAGCGGATTGGTCATCGCTTCGACTTCTTCGAAGTCGGTCTTCCCGTCGCCGTCGGTATCAGGATTGTTCGCGCTCGTGTTGAAGAATCTGATTTCCTGCAGATCAGACAGGCCGTCTCCGTCCGAGTCGAGGGAATAGATGTTGAGCCCGGGGATAAAGTCGTAGTCCTCGATCTTCTTGAAACACTGTGCTTGCGCGTCGGGCAACATCTTGCTGTTCTTGATGGACTCGCAGATCTTGGGATCGCCGATTAGATCAACCACGTCCAGCTTGCACTGCGTCTGTTGCATCTGCGTGTTCTCGGCGAAGAATGTTTTCTGCTCTAGGGGTAGCAGACTTCCGATGCGGTCGCACAGGCCGGCATTCCGGCGAAGCTTGGCAAAACAGCTCCAGTGACTGCTCTCGTTCATCCACTGAGATTGTTTGTCACCCGGCACAATGTTCTCCTGCGAAAAATCACAATGGAATTGCACCCCTTGATGTTTCTGTTCGCGCGAGCTGTCAATCGCTTCAAGTGCGGGGCGAGGATCTTCGTAAGTAAAGGACTTCATCCGGTAAATCTTCCATTCCCCACCAATTCTCTTGAACAAGACCAACTCATATTGCCGCTTCCTGATGGGTTTGTGGTGTGCGATTCGGTATCCCTTGGGCACCTGGTTTGGATCTACATGAAATTCGAGCACATCTCCGCGGCTGTATCCCTGAATCGCAAGCAGGCCCCTATCTCCAACGATCTTTTCGTTGACGATCTCGGGGGACTCTGGCTGAGCTCCGACCATCAAGTCGAGCATCGCTTTCTGCTGCTTCTGGTCTTTCAATTCCTTTAGTTTTTCAAGCTGCTGTTTGCTCTCCTGATTCGACGAGAGTGCTTCTACCTTGTCCAGATCATGCGCCTCGGAGGCGACGAGATATTGGTGATACACGGGTAAGAGGACACTTGTCCGCGAAGATTCAAACTGCGCCCGCAGGCTTGGCCCACTCGTAACCAGGAATAGAAGTAAGGGCAAAACGACCGCGTATCTCGTATCCGATCTCACAAGCCTGTGTCGGGAGGTCTCGAGCGGCAACAAATTAGAGAACATGCGTGAATGCTAGGGTAGCTGCACGAGCATCACAAGTTACGCCGGTAAGAGACGCCAAGCTGGGAGATATAGCGCGCGGAGCTTGCTAGAGCAACACACAGACGATGAGATGTGCCCTCGTCGCCTTGGTAGTTTATCCTCTCTCCCATGGATGTCGTAGCTCTCACCCGTCAACTCGTGGACATTGAATCGATCACCGGTAATGAAGCCCTGGTCGGCGATGTGATTCACGGCGAACTTCGCAGCCTGGGATACGAGGCGAAAAAGATTCCCGTCGAAGCCAACCGCTGCAACGTGTATGCGACTTCGCCGCAACAAGCGCGGCCTGACATCGTTTTCTCGACCCACATGGATACGGTCCCGCCCTTCATTCCTTCCTCCGAAGATGCCACGCGGATTTACGGCCGCGGCTCGTGCGATGCGAAAGGGATCATCGCCGCCCAGATCGCGGCCGCCGAGCGCTTGCGTGAAGAGGGCGTTTACGTGGGACTTCTTTTTCTGGTCGGTGAAGAACGGAATAGTCTGGGGGCGCAGCTGGCGAACCGGCAGTCTCCCGGGTGCAAGTTTCTGGTAAACGGCGAGCCCACCGAGAACCGCATCGCGAGCGCATCCAAGGGCACGCTGCGCGTGAATGTGATCGCTGAGGGGCGCATGGCCCACTCTGCCTATCCTGAACTGGGCGAGTCCGCGATCGACAAGCTCCTGGAAGCCCTAAACCGGCTCCGCGCCATGAAGCTCCCCACCGAAGATGGCATCGGTCCATGCACCTTAAACATCGGAGTGATCGAAGGCGGCCGCGCCCCCAATGTCATTCCCGATAAAGCCCGCGCCCAATTGCTCTATCGGCTCATCGGCCCCGCGGACGCGCTGCGGCAAGAAATTGAGCGGACGGTAAGGGGTCTGGCGAAGGTCGAGTTCATCTTAGAAATCCCCTTCATCCGCCTGCGCATTCTGGATGGCTTGCCTACCATGGTCGCCGCCTTCACCACCGACATCCCCGCGCTCACCAACTGGGGCCAGCCTCTGCTGGTCGGCCCCGGATCAATCCACGTCGCCCACACCGACGGCGAGTATGTTGAGAAAAAGCAGCTGAGCGATGCCGTGGATTTGTACTGCTCGATCGCCCGGAGGCTGCGCAGCTGAGTGCTGGAATTGCCGTTATTTCAGCGATTTGACATAACGATCGTTAGCACATATACTGGTGCTGCACGTAATTACGTGCTATCTATGAAGGCCAATATAACGCTCAAACTGGATGCGACCCTTCTGCGCGAAGCGCGGGTGCTAGCAGCGGAAGAGGGCACTTCGATCAGCGCCATGCTCGCTGCTCGCCTGGAGCAAATCGTACGCGAGCGCAAGACCTACGAGCGTGCGCGAAAGCGCGCTCTGGCTCGGCTACGCGAGGGTCTCGATCTGCAATGGACGCCTCCCCGTTCCCGTGACGAACTTCATGAGCGATGAGCAATGCCCGATAAGTACTTCGTGGATACCAACATTCTGATCTATGCCCACGACCGGTCCAGCGGCTTGAAGCACGAGCGGGCTCGCCAACTGGTCGAACACCTCTGGATTTCCGGGCAAGGTGTGCTAAGCACGCAGGTGCTGCAGGAACTCTGCATCAACCTTCGCCGCAAGATTGCTCGCCCACTTCCCCTGGAGGAGGTCCGGCAGCTATTGCAGGACTACCTAAGTTGGGAGATCGTGGTCAACACCCCGGCATCAGTCCTGCAGGCGCTCGAGACCGAGGTGCGCTACAAGATCTCTTTTTGGGATGCCCTGGTTCTGCAAGCGGCAGAGAGTTCAGGCGCCGCAATTCTCTATTCGGAGGATTTGGCAGCTGGGCAGAACTACGGGCCGATTCAAGTGGTCAATCCACTCACTGACCCACGCCTTGAGCCGTGATCGGACCTCCCCTATCTGGTGCTCGCCGCCCGCCGGAGAATAGCTGTCAACAGCAATCAATAGGTGAGATGATGCCAAACTGTGTCGCTGTGCAATGAATCGACTGCTGCCTTGGTGACACGAAAACGTAGCTTGAAGGCGCGCTTTTGACAACTCTCAGCAGCCCGTTGTATTTGTGAACAAGCTCGTTCTAGTCGTGCGTCCAAACTTGCATCAACATGCTGTGCCAATTTCAAGAGATGCGCCATCAGCGCGGCGCTTGTTGCTCAGTGTTGAGGCGGGATACACCGCGTTGCTTTACTTCTTCCCGCAAGTTCACGCATGGATTGTTGCGTGATGACCCGTCCCTCGCCACGACCAGTCGAGGCTTTGGCATCCTCGATTGTGGCCAAGAATTGAGCCCGTTTGCGCTCACGTTCCTCCCACATGGAAAGAGCTTCCCGCACGGCTTCTTCCTCACCGTGGAGGCGCCCGCTCTCGATGGCCTGGCGGACAAATGCCTTCTGGTCGGGTGTGAGGTCGACTTCCATACTGTCTTTAGCCTAGACATTGCACGAGCCTGTGTGAATCGGTTCAAACACGGGGCCATCCTGTGCTGGCCGGACTGAAAGGCCTGACATCCACTGGCCAGTCCGCGCCTTAGTCGGCATAGTCTAACTTTTTGACGCCTTTTCCCACTTTATCGGTGATATCCTACTGGCACCTAAAAAGGTGCTTCACGGAGTGCCCCGATGCTCGACATCACCAGTGATATTCAATCGCTAACCACTTTCCGCCGCCGGTCTGGCGACTTCATGAAACAGTTAAAGAAAAGCAAGCGCCCAGTGGTGCTTACCGTGAAGGGCAAAGCCGCGGCCATTGTGCAGGACGCCGAAGCCTATCAGCGTCTGCTCGATATTGCCGCGCGCGCCGATGCCGAGGAAGGCATCCGACAGGGCCTTAAGGATGCGAAGGAGGGAAGGGTGCGTCCAGCAAGAAACTTTTTCAGCGAGTTCGAAGCCACACATGGCATACGTCGTTAACATCACTTCCCGTGCTGAGCGCGACCTTGCCTGGCTATACGAAGATATCAATGCCGAATATTCCGATGCCGCCCTGAAATGGTACCGAGGGCTGAAGCGGGCCACCGTGAGTTTGGAAGAGCACCCGAACCGATGCCCGGTGGCGCGCAAGCGTGGTCAGCTGAGACACCTGCTGTACGGCCACAAACCTCACGTCTATCGCGTGATCTACCGCGTAAGGGAAAAGCAGAAACAGGTTGAAGTGCTTCACATCCGCCACGGCGCAAGGCGGCAGCCGAAGGCGTCCGATCTCGCCTAGTCAATTCGTTTAGAGCATATCCCCTGGGGTTTCGCTGGCCGGGCCTGGAACTGCACGCTTTCTCCGGGAAACCTCCGGGACGTCTGCGTTTAAGGCTTTTCCTTTAACATCCGCGATACACTTAGCCATGACCACCCAGACGCTCAACTCCCTCTCCAAGGCGTCTTCCGCGTACTTGCGTTCCGCCATGCACCAGCCCATACACTGGCACGAGTGGGGCGAGGAAGCCTTCGCCATTGCGCAACGCGAGAACAAACCGATCCTGCTCGACATCGGCGCGGTCTGGTGCCACTGGTGTCATGTGATGGACCGGGAGTCCTACGACAATCCCGAGATCGCGGAGCTCATCAACGATCGTTTCATCGCCGTGAAGGTTGATCGCGACGAGCGGCCGGACATCGACAGCCGCTACCAGGTCGCCGTCAGTTCGATCAGCGGACAAGGCGGTTGGCCGCTGACCGCATTTCTCACGCCCGACGGCAAGCCGTTTTACGGTGGAACCTATTTCCCTCCGGATGATCAGTACGGGCGTCCCAGCTTCAAGCGGGTGCTGCTCTCCATCGCAAATGCATATCGAGAAAAGAATAGCGATGTAATGGAGCAGGCAAGTATGGTCGAGGGCGCCATCTCCCACGCGGAATCTTTTGCCGGAAAAAGCGCCGAGTTCTCGCCCGCTATCATTGACGCCATCGTCAAATCGGCGCTCGGGATGTTTGATGAGCGGAATGGCGGCTTCGGAAGCGCTCCCAAGTTCCCGCATCCGGCGGCCCTCGACCTGCTGATCGATCAATACGCGCGCTCCGGTGATGAAACATTGCGCAACGTGTTTGTCACAACCCTCGAAAAGATGGCCCACGGCGGGGTCTACGACCAACTGGCCGGCGGCTTTCACCGCTACTCCGTCGACGAACGCTGGGTGGTTCCGCACTTCGAGAAGATGTGCTACGACAACTCCGAACTGCTCAAGAATTATGTTCACGCTTATCAAGCAACGGACTCTAAGTTCTTCGCCACTGTAGCCCGCGACATCATTCGCTGGATGGATGAGTGGCTCAGCGACCGCGAGCACGGCGGCTTCTACGCCTCCCAGGACGCCGACTACTCCATGGACGACGACGGCGATTACTTCACCTGGACCTTGCAAGAGGCCCAGTCCGTTCTCACCGAGGAAGAAGCGCAAGTCGCCAGCCTGCACTACGACATCAACGAAATTGGCGAGATGCATCACAATCCCGCCAAGAACGTGCTCTACGTGCGTGCCCCCGTGGAAGAGATTGCCAAACGGCTAAGTTTGCCCCAGCAGCAGGTCCAGACTTTGCTGCAATCGGCGAAGGAAAAGATGTATGCCGCCCGCCTGAAAAGACCCACTCCATACGTGGATAAGACGGTGTACGCAGGCTGGAACGCGCTCTGCATTTCGGCATATCTCGAAGCCGCTAAAGTGCTGCGTCTCGAGGCTGCGGAACGTTTTGCTCTGCGCTCGCTGGATCGAATCCTGTCCGAGGGATGGCGCGCCGAGGACGGCATGCTGCACGTGCTGGCCTATTCCGATGCCACAGCGGAACGCCGTCAAGTCCCGGGCGTGCTCGATGATTACGCTTTCACTGCCGTTGCCTGCCTGGACGCCTACGAATCCACCGCCGACCTCAGCTACTTCAAGTTCGCCCAGCGCATTGCGGACACAATGGTCGACCGTTTCTTCGACCCGGTCTCCGGAGGCTTCTTCGATACCGAAAAGACACCCGCGAACCAGAAAGTTCTCGGCGTGCTGGGCACCCGCCGCAAGCCGTTCCAAGACTCGCCCACTCCCGCGGGAAATTCCGTGGCGGCGATCGCCTTACTGCGACTGCACGCCTATACCAACGACGCAAGCCTGCTGGACCAGGCGGAACAGACCATCGAAGTCCTGGCAGGACTAGCCGAGCAGTACGGATTATTTGCCGCCACCTACGGAATGGCCGCGGTGCATCTGTCGCAGCCCCACACGCAGATCGTCATCATCGGAAGCGACGAACTGGCGGACAAACTCTACCACGCGGCCGTCGCGCCCTATTCTGCCGTCAAGGCGGTGGTCAAGTTGGCGCCGAACCAGATTGTCCCGCAGAACCTTCCACCCGCACTCGCCGAAACTATTTCTCAGCTACCCACAGTCAAAGAGGGGAAAACCGTAGCATTGATTTGTTCCGGATTCACTTGCCAGCCGCCCATCTCTGATCCAGAGGAACTAGCTCGAAGCTTGCGCCGGCCCAACCGCTAATCCAAAAAAAGAGGCCGGCGTTGCTTTTGCAATCGCCAGCCTACTGAATTCGAAAGCTGCTTAGGGGCAGCTTGGAACTACATGGGATGCCTTAGCGGCATCCTTTGCCTGTGCATGACGGAATTGGCGCACCGTCTTCCGGTGTAGGAACCACCGGAGCCGCAAGCGCCGTGTATGCACAAATCATACCTACCATCAGGAACAGCATCCTGACCGCACGTTTCATTGATTGTTCTCCTAGTACGGGTCCCCTGGGAGCGGTGACCCTCACTGGCCACGAATTATACAAGGTCGTGTCAAGTACGTATGCAGGAATCATCTAACCAGAACGACTTACCGTCCGCGTTAAGCCCCGCGAACGGCTCCGCGACTCCGTTTCTTGCCTTGATGTTTCAAGGAGATAGCGCGAGCTGGTTAAAACGATTTAGGCCATTGATATTTATTGCGGGCGGGCAAACCGAGTGTCCAGGATTGAGACGAAACCGCGCTCAACGCACCAAATCCTTCGGCACGGCGCTCGCGGAGAACGAGGGCGTGGCTTTGGCAGCAACAGATATTTTGCGCACTATATGCTTCTCTTTGATTTCTTTAGTCTCTCCGCCAGCGGAATCTCTAGCAGCGGGCGAGAACGCTCGGTCCACCATGCGTTCGAACATCGGAATCAAAGAATCGGTGGTCCCCGGCTGTCGCAATTCGCCCAACCCCTGGTCCCAACGCTGGGACATCAGCAGATTGGCCGATGTTTCCCGCGACGTCGTCTTCAGCAACCCGTATCCAATCCAAATCAAAATGGAAAAACTATAGGCCGTAGTGTTGATCAGGCTTAACGTGGGGGAATGGATCTTGCCACCGGAAAACAAAGCCAGGCCAACCAGTTCAACGGTGGCGAAACCGCCAAATCCTAGTGCAATGCCGAAGCTGTGCTGCTTCCATGAAACTCCCAGGTACTTGGAAAAAACCAGCAGAAACAAGATCAGCCCGCATTGAATCACTCGCACGCAGCGTTGCCCGATAATCACCGTCTGAGCCAGCGGCGTATCCGTGCCCGCCTGGCTGGCCGCCGTCACCACCATCGCCACCAGGAGCATCACCAGCGCCGCCCACTTGAACAGCACCGTGCCCAGGTCTTTCAGCGTGTGATAAGGGCGAAACACATCCAGAAAGATCTCATGAATAACTTTGAACCCGATCGCCAGACTGATCGCCGCGCTGATCCAGTAGGCATAGAAATACGGCATAATGCTGCCCGACCGGTAAATGGGAAACAAAACCAGGAAGTTCACCACCTGAAAAATAATGTAGGCGAAAAACACCGGAAACGTGCGATGCAGCCGCCGCCAAAACATCACCCCCGCCAGAGACAACTCCAGGACCGGATGGGCGATCCAAAGCGCGAGCTGGATGTTGGCATTCATGGGGATAGCTCATTAACTCCAACCGCTTACGGCTATGCTTCACCCTCTGTTTTGCTAGCTTGACCTTACCAGTTCTACCAGAACGGTCAATGGACGAAAGTAACCAAAGGTAACAGTTACCCCCCCACGTTTCCCAAGTGATTCGAACGCCGAAAGATAGATTCGAGGCCAGCCAAAGCAAAGAGAAAGTCCGCACTGCCGGATGGTTACTTCCGGGGAGCCGCAGCCCGTGTAGGGCCGGCCGGTCCCAGGCTACGCCCGCGTGGGGACGGGCGCCTCGCCCGTCCAAGCGGAGCAAAACTCCGCAGCGCATTAGGCCGCGAGAATACAAACGTTCAACCAAGACTTTCGTGTAAGATGTTGGCCTTCCCAGCTTTTGCGTGACTTCACGACAATCATATGTTCGAACAAGCATTCAAAAACATAGACGACGTCCTCCGCAAAGAAGGCGTTGAAAAAATCGCTGCTGCACCACGCCTTCACCGGCCAACTGTAAGGGAGCACCCATGCCACTCCAACCCGCGCCCCGCGTAGAGCGAACATTCCTGTCCGCTGCCTTTGACCTCGATTTTGCGGACGCCGGGAAAACCCAAAACCAACATCAACGGCGGCGGACAGGAGCGTCCGCCCCACACAGTCAACTGGTGACAAATTGTCACACTTGAAAATGACGGTTCTGCAATGTTTAAAGGAGTACTTATGCAACATCTGCCCGCGCAGTTTGAGAATCAGGCCATCCGCCGCGTGTATGACGAGCCGACCGAAACCTGGTGGTTTTCCGTGGTGGACATCGTGCAAGTCCTGACCCAGCAGCCCGATCCGACGACTGCCCGCAAATACTGGAACAAGCTCAAACAGCGCTTGGGAAAAGAAGGCAGTCAGTTGGTGACAAACTGTCACCAACTCAAATTACCCGCCTCCGACGGCAAACATTATCTTACCGATGTAGCCACCGCCGAAACCCTGTTGCGCCTGGTTCAGTCCGTCCCCAGCCCCAAGGCCGAACCCATCAAGCTGTGGCTGGCCAAGGTGGGCTATGAGCGGATGCAGGAAATGGCCGACCCGGCATTATCGCTTGACCGGGCTCGGGAAACGTGGCAAAAACACGGGCGCAGCGACAAATGGATCCAACAGCGCATGACCGGCCAGGAAACCCGCAACAAACTGACCGACTATTGGGCCGAGCACGACATCCAGCAAGGCGAGGAATACGCGATTCTCACCAACCTGATTCATCAGGAATGGGCCGGGGTCAGCGTCAAAGCGCATAAAGACCTGAAAGGCCTAAAGCGGCAAAATCTGCGCGATCACATGAGCGAAGCGGAATTGATCTTCACTGCGCTGGCCGAGCTATCCACCCGTCAACTGGCGGAAAGCGTGGAGGCAACCGGCATGGCGGAGAACGAAAGCGCGGCGCGATCGGGAGGCCGAATCGCCAGGAAAGCTCGCCTCGATCTGGAGAGCAAGACCGGGAAACCGGTGATCACCGGCGCAAGTTTCCTGCCCCCGCCGCCTGGCATCGCTCAAAAGCAGATCGATGGAAAGAAGAAGTGAACGAAGCCGAAACCAGAGCCGAGCACATCGACCCCGCGCTGAAAGCGGCGGGCTGGGGCGCCGTCGATGGCAGCCGCGTTCGGCGCGACTAATGGATTTCTCCCGTCCGCATCGAAGGCCAGGGCAGGCGCGGAAATCCGCTTCGGGCAGACTACGTTTTCGAATATCGCAATACGAAACTTGCCATCATCGAAGCCAAGGCATGGGACAAAGCGCTGACCGAGGGTTTGGCGCAGGCCAAGAATTACGCGGACAAGATGGCCGCGCTCATTACGTAGACGTCGGAGTAGACGAACTCGATCAGGAAAAACTAGCGCCGTTGCTTCACCTCAAATATTCCAACTCCATCTCCGACGCCGTTGCCGACCTGGGCAGGCCCGAAGAGATCAGCAGAGTTTTCGTGGGATTTCAAAAGTATCTCTACCAACCAAGCACTCCACGCTAGTAACAGTTTTACGTTGACCTCAAGTGCCAGATGGGATAACCTAATGTAAATCACATTATCCACGAGATAATACAGTTCTTTGACAACCTGACTAGCCAGCCCGTCATCCCGAAACGGAACTCCGGGCCCGCCGCAACTCCCGTGTTATCTAGATTTTGCGAATAACTCCTTTAAACTCAAAGATCTAGCAGGTAGTCGAAAGTTAAACCTCTTGTTTTCTAGATTTTGCACACAAAAGGGGGGAGGGTGGTACCCGGTGTGAGCGACATTTTGGACGCGCGCAGCAATCCGCAGCACCAATGCCCCGTCGCGGAAAACTGGATCGCCCTGGACGCTTCCCCAGACAGCCCGCGCATGCGCTATCTCAGCGCCGGATCAGGTCCGGCGCTGCTGCTGGTCCACGGCTTGCTCGGATACTCATTCTCCTGGCGATTCACCATTCCCGCCCTGGCGCAGCACGCCGCCGTCTGCGCGGTCGATCTGATGGGAACCGGCTTCTCCGATCGGCCGACCGGATTGGACTGCTCTCTGAAAGCCAGCGCCCAGCGTCTGCTGCGCTTCACGGATGAAGCAGGTCTCGCCCGCTGCGATCTGCTGGGCACGTCGCACGGCGGCGCAGTGGCCCTGATGGCGGCCGCGCTGGCGCCGGATCGTATTCGGCGCTTGATCCTGGTGGCGCCGGTCAATCCCTGGTCCGCACACGGGAAACGTTTTAGCGTTTTTCTCAGCCACCCGCTGGTCGCGCCGCTCTTTCTGACTCTCGCGCCGCGGGTGCGAATTCTGGACGAGTTCTATCTCCGCCGCATGTTCGGCGACCCGCGCCGCATTCCGCCCGACAGCCTCGAAGGCTATCGCAAGCCCATGCGAATTCCAGGTTCCTACGAATATGGATTGTCCCTGCTGCGCTCGTGGAATCGCGATCTGAAAGAATTGGAAGCGATGCTGCCGCGCATCGCGCACCTCCCAACGCTTCTGATCTGGGGCAGTTTGGACACCGCGGTAAATCCCGCGTCAGCCGCGCACTTGAAGCAGCGCTTCAGAGATTGCCGTCTGGTGATGATCGAAGGAGCCGGACATCTTCCCTACGAAGAAACGCCCGAAGAATTCAATCGCGCCGTGGCCGAGTTCCTGTCGCTAAACTTGCATTGATGCTTCCACAAACCAGTGCTAACCTCGACTTCAGAACACCCGAATGAAGCCGGCCAACACTCCGCAGCTTTCCGCGATCCAGCGCTGGTCGCGTTTCCTGCACCTCGATATCCCCGAAGTGTGGGTTCGCTTCCTGCTCGCAATCGTAGGCCTGACGTTGGCTTTCGCCGCAGCACTGTTTTCAACCGTGTCGCGAGAGGCGGGAAACTTCTGGGCGACTCTGGTGCTCGCGTCCACAGCGCTGTTGCTGGCGGTCATCGTCGGATTGACTACAGTCCCCTACCTCGCCCGCCGCGTAGCCGGCGCCCGCATCCGCAATGCCTTCGACTACGACGTTACCCGAGTGGGAATTGTGTACGTGGCCATCGTGATGGTGATTGGCATCGCCGCGCTGAACACGGGTAACAATTTGCTTTACATCGTCGTGGCCACCATGCTGGCGGCGATTGTGGTTTCCGGCTTCGCGTCTGCTATGGTGTTGCACGATCTGGAACTGGACGTGCGCCTTCCGGAACACTTGTTCGCGGGCCGGGCGATGCTGGGCAGAATCGTATTGCGCAACCCGCGGCGCTGGTTGCCGTCATTCTCCGTGAACGTCGTGCCCCTGAAAAAAAGTGGCGCGGCTAAACACTGGCGGTGGGTGCCCGCAACATTCGCGGTCCCGCCAGGACGTCCGCCGGGGAAACAGTGGGCTCAGTTTCGGGATTACAAGTTGCTGCGAACTCCTCGGACCACAGCTGCGCCCAACATTTTCGAAGGGGCGGCATATTTTCCTTATGTTCCCGCTGGAAGCGAACTGAAGGCGGAGTTGGAGTTGCAGTTCGATCGGCGCGGATGTTATCGGCAGAAGAGCTTTGGCCTGGCCACGCGTTTTCCGTTCGCATTTCTCACCAAGACCCGCCACGTGCCGCTGGCCCGCGAAATCATTGTGTATCCACGTGTCGAGCCCGCAGATGAGTTCTTCGAGGTTCTGCCGATGATCACGGGTGAGTTTGAAACCTTTGCGCGGGGCCGCGGCGATGACCTGTATCTAATTCGCGAATACATGCCGGAGGATTCGGCTCGGCATGTGGATTGGAAAGCGACGGCCAAGTCGGGCTCGCTGAAAGTGCGTGAGTTTAGCCGGGAGGACGAGCGCAAGCTGCGAATTGTGTTCGACAATCCCGGCAAGGGCGTGATTTCCGAGAAGGCGTACGAGGACGCGGTCGCGCTGGCGGCATCGCTGAGTTGGCACTTTGCGGGTGAGAATACGGAGATATCGTTCGTGTCCCAGGGCTACAGCGGGGATCCCGACATTTACCGGTTTCTGGCGCACTTGGCAGTGACTGAGCCGCAGGCCTTGCCGTCCGTCGTTGAGAGTCTCCGGCCTTCTGACGACTACAACATTATTCTTACGACGCGGGTGCGCGGCACCATCCCTACCGCACTTTGGGCGTGTTCGTATTTTGTTTTCCTGGGAACAGCCTGAGCCTGTTGTGTCCTTCGTGGTTAGGGGCTCAAAAGCTTCAACCACAAAGGACACGACGGTACACGAAGGAAGGCTCCCTGTCCGGACCGTTTTGGCCCGATAGAGGGAATCGCACTCGCTGCCTGCGTGATTCTTCCTCTTTTCATTGACAGCATTTCGGAATATACTCGCGCCCGCGTTGCTTTCTGGGGTGAGCCCATGCATGTTTACGATTTGATTAACACACAGGAAACGCACCTGGCCGATCCCAATCAGTCCGTGCTCGACGTGGCGCGAGCGATGGTGGAGCGCAACATCGGCGCGGTGCCGGTGGTTCGCGATGGCCTGCTGGTGGGCATTTTTTCCGAGCGCGACCTGATGAAGCGCGTGGTGGTCGAAGGACGCGATCCTCGAACCACGCGAGTGGAGCAGGTCATGACCGAAGACCCGCTCACGGTTACTCCCGACGAGAGCCTGGAGACCTGCATGCTCCTGATGCGGCGCCACGGTTTTCGTCATCTACCGGTGTGCCAAGGCAAGGAACTCCGAGGGATCGTCTCCCTGCGCGACATCCTGCTCCATGACCTCAACGAAAAGGATCATGAAGTGCGGATGATGCGAGCGTACATTCAAGCGTCGCCGGAAGTGTAGAGGATAGGGCGCGACGCGGGTTTGCTTAGTAAGTCTGCAACCGATTCACGGCGTAATCTTGTAGATCACGCCGTTGCCGTTGCCTCCGACCGAGGCGGCGCCGTAGAGGTTGCCAGCGGCGTCTTCAGTCAAGCTTCCACTCGGGAACCCGCCATCGGCTCCTCCGCTGAAGCGGTGCAACACAGCATACTTGCCGCTGTTGCTGAGCCGATACACAACACCGCAACCAAAGGTACAAGCTGAATTCACGGTTCCGCCGTAGACGGTCACGCCGTAGAAGTTGCCCGCCTCCTGGAGAAGGCCGCCAGATGGTTCTTCTCCACCAATGAGTTTGCCGAAAGTGTGCAGGACGTGCTCTTTGGCCGAGGCATCCACGGCGAAGACCACGCCGCATCCAACCGATGAGATGGCGCAGTCGGTGGTATTGCCGCCGAACTGGGTAACGCCATGAAACACACCACTCGCGTTTCGGAGCAACCGCCAGCGCGGGGAAACACCCTCCGCGCCACCGGGGAATGTGTACAGCGTCGTCAGCTTGCCGGTTGTGTCCACTCTGAAGAGGGTTCCGGCGTTCCCTTGTATATAGCTTCCGCCCGTGGCGCTATAAATGTTGCCCGCCTTGTCCCTGATTAACTGTTGAGGGAATGCTCCGTCTGCCTTCCCGGTAAAACGGTACAACACCGTCTCTTTGCCGGATTGGGTGACTTTGAAGACTACGCCGCAGCCCAGGTTGCCGTCACAGCCAGAGACGCCGCCAAAGCTGGCGGAGCCATAGATATCTCCGTTGACCATGACCAACCCAACCTCGGGTTGTCCCTGGTTCTGCGAGCCGTCTTTACCGCCTTTGAATTCATGCAACACCTTGAACGATCCATTTGCCGTCAGTCTGAATACGGTTCCACAACTGCACGTGGGATCACCGCCAAGCGATGTAATTCCATATAGGTTGCCCGCGCTATCGCGAAGTAGCCCGCCGATGGGAATTCCGCCGTCGGATGCGCCCGTGAAAGTGTAGAGGATCGTTTGATTTCCCTTGGCATCCAGTTTGAAAACAATTCCCCGGTTGGACTTGCCTCCCAGTTGGGTCGTCCCGTAGAAGTTGCCTGCCGCGTCACGGATGAGATCTCCATTGGGACCACTCCCATCCGAGAACTTGAAGTTGTAAAAAACTTTGAAACTGCTGGCGGAAGAACTGGCAGTGATCAGGAGTGCGATGATCAAAACCGAGAGCGTTCGCTTCATGAATTTCCCCTCAGAACCCGCGACAGTATATACCGTTTGCCGAGCCTGGTCTGGGGGCGTTGGACTTTTTGTCTCTGGCTAGATCAACGCTTAATGTTCCATTATTGGCATTCGGCGCGAGCCTGCCGGCAAGGAGTGAGTTGTTCCACAAACGAGGACTCGAGCGTGATCCTAGCGGAACGTAATAGTTCCCAACGCGTAGGCGAGCTCAGAGGAAAGCATCACGGATGTTCATCGAGGCCTAAACCTAGTTCTATCACCTAGTTACAAAATACCACATCACGGATTCCAAAAAACATAGCCTTGCTATGGCCGAGACTCTATAATATTGGAAGCTATTGGATCGAAGGTTGTTAGAGGCGGCTTTGGGTCTCCCCTGATGGCAGCGAAAGTGCAGAAGCGGCAGCGGGATAGTTTGTCCCTCCGGCCAGTGGAGCCGGTGCGGTCTATGAACCGGGATTTTCAAATCCGATTTGTTGCCATCCTGCTAGCCTTGCTCACCACGGCTGCCCTCGTTTATGCCGGTTATAACCTTCAGGCGGAGCGGCAGTTCCAGGTTCCGGACGACGGAGTGTGGTGGGTCGAGCATCAGGGGAAACTTACCGCTGACCGGGTCGAAGTCGCCGGGCCGGGTACTCGAGCCGGGATCAAAGTGGGCGATCAGCTTACCGCGATTGACCAGCACGAGGTAAATAGTACAGCCGCTCGGACTCACCAGCTTTATCGCGTAGGCGCCTGGTCGAAGGCTACGTACTCGGTGGTGCGGCAATCGGTTCCGGTGGATGTGGTATTGATTCCGGTTCCGGCGGAGCGCTCCCAATACAACTGGCTGCGGCTGATTGGCCTGATCTATCTGGGCATTGGCCTTTATGTTTTGCTGCGGCGCTGGACTGCTCCAGGATCGACACACTTTTATATCTTCTGCCTGGTCTCGTTTATTTCCTACGCGTTTCACTACACGGGGAAATTCAACGGGTTTGATTGGACGATTTACTGGGGCAACGTCGTGGCGGGATTGCTCCAGGCAGCTTTGTTCCTACACTTCGTTCTGACCTTCCCGGAGCGGCATTGGTTTGTCCGCAAGCATCGCTGGGCAATCACCGCGATTTATGTTCCGGGGCTGGCGCTATTGAGTGTGCACGTGCTGGCGTTCGTGTTCCTCCGAGCCAGCGAAGTGCTGCGCTGGAACCTTGACCGGTTGGAGATGGGTTGCCAGGCGCTGTTCTTCGTCGCTGCGGCGGGAGTGCTGCTTTACAACTATCGCTGGGCGGGCACGCCCATCCTGCGGCAGCAGTTGAAGTGGGTCACCCGAGGAACGATTCTGGCGATCACGCCGTTCACCCTGTTCTACGTGATCCCTTATCTGACGGGAGCGATGCCGACCACGGCGATGAAAGTTTCCGTGCTGTCGCTGGGAGTTCTGCCGCTGACTTTCGGTTACGCCATCTTCCGCTACCGGTTGATGGACGTGGATCTGATCTTCAAGCGCGGCATGGTGTACACGCTGGCCGCGGGTGCTATTGCGGGTGCTTATTTTGCGGTGGTGGCCGGTGTGGCCGAGTTGGTCCACCTGCAGGTTCCGAGTTCCGGACCGCTCGGCCTGGTGCTTGCCATAGTCGCGACGGCGTTGCTGTTTGATCCGGTGCGCAAGTGGATTCAAGTGCGCATGGATCAGTTCTTCTATCGCACGGGATACGACTACCGGAAGACGCTGATCGAGTTCGGACGCGAGCTGAGTTCGGAAACCGATCTGGACAAAATGCTCAGTGCGGTGGTGGACCGCTTGTCGCGAACGCTGCTGGTCGACCGGATGGCAGTCTTTCTGGCCGCCGGAGATACCTCGCAGCAATTCGCAGTGGCCAAGTCGTTTGGCATGACGCAAACCGGCGGACTCGATTTGAGTTTCCTGGGCAAGCCGCGGCCGGAAGACGCGGTGGGGCATTTGTTTTTCGACAACACTCACCAAGTTCCGCGGGAAACGCTGGAAGCCCAACAGGCCATCGCCCGGCTCGATCTGAATTACTACATTCCCTGCCGCGCGCAAAAGCACACCATCGCTGTGCTGGGTCTGGGTAAGACGGTCGAAGGAGATTTCCTGACCAGCGAAGATGTGGAGTTGCTCGAAACGCTGGCGGGCTATCTGGGAATCGCCATTCAGAACGCGCGCTTGTATGCGTCGCTGCAACAGAAAGTTGCCGAGTACGAGCGCCTGAAAGACTTCAACGAAAACATCGTGGAGTCGATCAACGTAGGCGTGCTGGCCGTGGATCTGGCCGATCGCATCGAGTCCTGGAATTCGCAGATGGAAGTGATGTACGCGCTGCCCCGGTGGCAGGCGCTGACGCGGTCTCTGGGCGAGGTTTTCCCGGCTGCATTTGTGGAGGAGTTCTACCGGGTACGGCAGAATCCGGGTATTCACAACCTGTACAAGTTTCGCCTGGGGACGCCGACGGGCGAAAGCCGGGTGGTGAATGTCGCCATCGCGCCTCTGGTCACCAAAGACTTCAGCGTAATTGGCCGGCTGATCATCATGGATGACATCACCGAGCGCATTGAGCTGGAGGCGCAACTTTCGCAGGCGGACAAACTCTCGTCCATCGGGCTGCTGGCTGCAGGTGTGGCGCACGAAGTGAACACGCCACTCGCGGTCATTTCCTCTTACGCACAGATGCTGTCGAAGCAACTGCAGGGTGATGCGCAGAAAGGCGCGCTGCTAGAAAAAATCACGCGCCAGACTTTCCGGGCTTCCGAGATTGTTAACAACCTGCTAAATTTTTCGCGCACCAGCGGGACCGAGTTCACCGCGATTGACGTCAACAAGATCATCTCAGATACGCTGGCGCTTCTGGAGCATCAGTTCAAAGTGATGCGAATCAAAGTGCAGGATGAGCGCAGCGCACACATCCCGCCGATCCATGGGAACGCGGGGCGCTTGCAGCAGGTTTTCCTGAACTTGTTCCTGAATGCGAAGGATGCCATGAGCAATGGCGGAACATTGCGCATCGCCACCACCAACGGCGAGAGCGTTGGCGTGATGGTTTCCGATACAGGCACGGGCATTGCGCAGGAGCATATCCACCGGATTTACGATCCATTCTTCACCACCAAGACGGCGCCTCGCGAAGGCCAGCCGCGAGGTACAGGATTGGGCTTGTCCGTGACCTACGGCATCATCCAGGAGCATGCAGGGAAGATTCGAGTGGAGAGCCGCGATGGCGAAGGCACCACGTTCTATCTGGATTTTCCGCTGAGCAGGAAGGCGGTCAATGTCTGAAGCAGCTGTAATCACGCGCCATAATTCGGGAGAAACACTTCCGGCGGCAGGTTCGGTGTTGATCATCGACGACGAGGCCGCGATCCGTGAATCGCTGGAGACTCTGCTGGAGTTAGAAGGCTTTGGAGTCGAGTCGGCTGCGACTGGTGAGGAGGGTTTGGCGCGCATTGGGGAACGAAGCTTCGATCTGGTGCTGCTTGACCTGGCGTTGCCCGATCGCGATGGCATGGATCTGCTGGCCGAAATTCGTGTGCAGGATCCGGGACTCTCGATCATCATGGTCACCGCTTATGGGACGGTGGAGAATGCGGTAAGAGCGATGCAGGCGGGTGCGGCAAATTTCGTCCAAAAGCCCTGGGACAACGAGAAGTTACTCGCCGACGTTCGCGCCGCAGTTGCCCGCCATCGCGCGGAAGAAGAAAATGTCCAGCTCAAGCGCGCACTCAAGCAGCGGTACAATTTTGAGAACATCGTGGGTAAAAGCGAGCCCATGCTGAAGATTTTCGACCTGGTGGCTCAGGTCGCGCCCAGCCGTTCCACGGTGCTTTTGCAGGGCGAGAGCGGGACCGGCAAGGAACTCATCGCCAAGGCCATCCACCTCAATTCGCCGCGGCGCGATCGTCCTTTTGTCCCCGTCAATACCGGCTCGATGCCGCCTGATCTGCTGGAATCGATTCTGTTTGGGCATGTGAAAGGGGCGTTCACCAGCGCGGTCGCTTCGAAGAAAGGCCTGTTTGAAATCGCCGACCGGGGCACGCTGTTCCTCGACGAAATCGGCACCATGAGCCTGGACACGCAGAGCAAGATTCTTCGCGTGCTCCAGGACAAGAAGTTCATGCATCTGGGCGGTGTGCACGAACTGCAAGTGGATGTGCGGATCATCGCCGCTACCAACGTGGATCTGAAACAGCAGGTTCGCGAAGGCAAGTTTCGCGAAGATCTTTTCTACCGGCTGAATGTCATCACCATCGATCTTCCCCCGCTGCGCCAGCGCAAGGAAGATATTCCGCTGCTGGCGGGGTTCTTCCTCAACCGGTACTCCGAGGAGAATGAGCGCGCGACGCGACGCCTGACGCCGGAAGCTCTGCGCCCGCTCCTGACTTATTCCTGGCCGGGCAATGTACGCGAACTGGAAAACGTAGTCGAGCGCGCGGTGGTGCTCTCTACCGGTGTGGAGATTGGCCCGGAACTGCTTCCCGACCACATCGCGGGCCGAGCCGCGGCATTTTCGGTGCTTGAGCGGCACGCCGACGCGTCGCTGTTCGACATCATGGAAGATTGCGAGCGCCAGATTATCGTCGAAATGCTGGAAAAATGTAACTGGAACCAGACCGACGCGGCGGAGCATTTCCATGTCCCCCTTTCCACGTTGAATCAGAAGATCAAACGTTTGAACATTGATATCAAGAAGAAGGCAAGAGAGTAGACAGGTTTCGGCTTTCCGCTGCCCGCGTGCTCCGCGCCCCGGCACGGGTTTAGGACCATTCCAGAGTATTCGCCGCTCACCGGGAATCACGCCGTGCAGCCCAGCCCCGGCACGAACTGATCACCTCAATTGTGTGAACGGGTTGTTCCCGTTCGCGTTGCACGTCTGCCGGCTTGCGTTTTCTTCCACTACTGCAGCACTCGACGAGGCATCAACGCAGCGATGGTTGAATTCGCCCTCGCACCTGCACCCGCTTGGACACGGGCACCTCCCGCCGCACAGCGCTCCTGTGCCAGACAAGCTCACTTTCTGCGGGCTGCCCGGAGCGCTGTCGAAGACGGAGACATCCGCGCCGAAGGATCCTGTGGCTTGCGGTGTGAAGGTCACGTCGATACTGCAGGATTTTGTTGACGGCAAATTCTTGGGGCAGTTGTTCTGCTGAGAAAAGTCTCCCTTGTTAGTTCCGGTAATCGCTATGCGGATGATATGGAGTGTCTCGGTGCCGAAGTTGCTCAGCGTCGTCTGCTGAGGCGAACTGGCGTGATCAACAAGGACGCGGCCAAAGTTCAGGCTGCTGGGCAGGAGAGTGGCATTGGGTCCTCTCTTCAGTCCGAAGCCACTCATTGGCACTGACTGCGGGCTGCCCGGAGCATCATCGGTGATGTTGAGGGCCGCTGTCCGCTGACCCGGCGCAGTCGGTTTGAAGCTCACATGGATCGTGCAACCCTTTCCTGGCGGGATGCTGGAAGGACACTTGTTGTGCTCGTCGAAATCCGTGGCGTTATTTCCAGTGATCGCAATGCTGCTGATGCTTAGCGCCGTTTCGCCCGTGTTGGTCAGTACTACTTTCTCCTCTGCACTTCTGGTTCGGACCACATGGCCGCCAAAATTTACGCTTGGCGGTGAGAGAGAGACGGCTCCATTCTGCAACAAGACCGAAACGGTGTTGCCGCTCAGGTTGGGAACCACCAGGTCAAGCCTTCCGTCTCGGTTTAAGTCTCCTACGACTGCCCCCCTGGGCCCTGAGCCAGTGTTGACTTGGAATTGGCGCCGAAACGTCCCGTCACCCTTGCCCAGGAAGACCGACACGGTGTTCGAGCCGCCATTGGCCACCGCGAAATCTAGATTCCCGTCTTCATTGAAATCGCCGATGCCAACAGTCCCGAAGGGGAACGAGGCTGTCCCATAGTCAACATGGGGTTGGAATGTCCCATCTCCCTTCCCGAGAAGGATTGAAACCGAGCCGATGTTATTGACGACCGCGAGGTCGAGCTTGCCGTCGTGGTTGAAATCTGCGGTGGCAATGGCCGCTGGATTCAGTCCCGCCGTGTAGTTCACTCCGCTCTGGAACGTGCCATCGCCATTGCCTAGCAGTACCGAGACCTGAGTGCCACCTCCGCCAGCGCCGGCCGCGACCGCAAGATCGAGATTGCCGTCGTTGTTGAAATCGCCGACCGCAACGCCGTTCGGCGCTTCTGCGCCTTGCGCCGTCTGGTAGTCCACGTGGGGCTGAAACGTGCCATCGCCGCTCCCCAGCAAAATCGAAACGAATCCCGGCGGGCAAGGCGGACCGTTAGCACAATTCTGATCTGAAACTGCCAGATCTAATTTTCCATCGCCGTTGAAATCCCCCAACCCAACCCACGTAGGATCGACTCCCGTCTTGTAACTGACCGCAGCCTGGAGGGTTCCGTCGCCATTGCCAAGGAGCACGCTGACGGTGGCATCGCCATTGTTCGGAACGACCAAGTCCAGCTTGCCGTTGCCCCTGAGATCGCCCGCCGCCATTCCCGCCCAAGGGGTGGTCCCTGTGTCGTAATTCACAGGAGCGTGAAAAGTCCCGTCGCCATTTCCCAAAAAAATGCTGACGTTGTTCCCGCTATTATTGGCAACGGCCAAGTCGAGATTCCCATCGCCGTTGAAGTCGTCGACAACCGCAGAGATGGGCGCGGAACCGGCGCCTAACGTTGACCCGCCCAACAATAACTCTACCGGGGGGAAAATCGGAAAGGCCACAATGTTTGAGGTTCCCCCGCCCGGGCTGGGATTGCCCACGGTGACGGACGCCGTTCCCCGCTTGGCGATGTCCGAAGCTGGCACGGTAGCCGTCACCTGCGAGCCGCTGACGAAGGTGGTCGCGAGCGCACTGCCGTTCCAGTTCACGGTCACACCGGAGACAAACCCGGTGCCATTCACCGTCAGCACGAATCCTTTCCCGCCGGGGACAGCCGTGTCCGGAACCAGCGGCTGGTTAACCAAGGGCACAGGGTTCTGCGCCAGCGCAGTCCCGCTCAGCGCGGACAGCGCCATGCAGAGACTGCACACCAAAACAGAGACAGTGCGCTGTAGATACAAAACTGTGGGCGGCCAATTTCCTTCGATCATTGCTGCCTTCCTTCGAAGAATGCTCAGCCATGACCTTCCCCATGGTGCCTGAACCAAGATTGGACAGACTCGATGTCTTTTCGCCCCGACCGCGTTTTCCTCCTGGTTCACATGACGTTTCTCATGAAGAATGAACATTCCAGCGCGAGAATTTTGCGAATAAGTGGCAACCTGACTAGAATTCAGTGATTTTGTTTTGGTGAAGGTCCAACGAATAGTCATATCGTGGCGATCCAGACCAATGTCTTGGATTGCATCCTCTTCTCTAGAGTAGGAACCAAGGGCCCGTTCAGTCGAACAACAGGGAGAAGGAAGGGTGGGTTCGTCCGAACGGGACAATTTTATCCTGAGAACGGCGGGTGTCAAGACAAATCAGCAGCGTGTAAGCCCTGAATGCCGTGTCGGACGGTGCTTTCGGCACCAGAGGATCACCCTCGGCGTTATCACGATTGCACCCGGCCTTGTGCGTCTGCATGGGGCTTTTCCAGGCCAACTTTGGCTTTCTTGGACGTTATCAGCTTAACCCCTCAGCCACTCCGGAGAACTGCAAGCTGAAAGCTTCCTCCGCCTCTGCTATAGTTCGGGGAGAGCACAGCCGCACGATTCCTGAATCGCATGGAACTGATCTCTCCGACGGAATTCGCCAAAGACACCGTCCAGACTGTGCAGGACTATTCCCATCTGGCGGGACAATCCATTGCCAACCTGTTCCGCTATCCGCGCTATTTCGCCGACATGTTGCAGCAGGCGGACCTGATCGGCGTGGGATCGCTGCCCATCGTAATACTCACTGGATTCTTCACCGGAGCCGTGCTGGCGTTGAACAGCGCTAATACGCTGCAACGGTTCGGTTCGCTTTCTCTGCTCGGGCAGTTGGTTTCGGTGGGCATGGTCCGCGAGTTGGGCCCGGTGCTAACTGGCCTGATGGTTGCCGGCAGAAACTCCTCCGGTATGGCCAGTGAATTGGGCTCGATGGTCGTGACTGAACAAATTGACGCCATGCGGGCGCTGGGCACCGACCCGATGAAAAAGTTGGTGACGCCGCGGGTGATCTCTACCGTGTTCATGCTTTTCTTTCTGACCATCATCTCGGACCTTTTGGGATTGGTCGGGGGTGGCGCCGTCGCGCGCGGGTTGCTGGGGATGGACTCCCATCAGTATTGGAGTTCGGCCTGGCAGATTCTTACTTTCCAAGATGTGTTTATGGGTCTGGTGAAACCGCTGCTTTTCGGTTTCGTCATTTCGACCGTCGGCTGTTACTACGGGATCTCGGCCCGGGGCGGGACTCAGGGCGTGGGACGAGCGACGACGCAGGCAGTGGTTGCGTCTTCGGTCTTTATTCTTCTGGTGGATTTCTTCGCGACCAAACTGTTGATGGCGATTTTCGGTTACCGCTGAGTCATGGCCGCACCTCCTACCGCGATCGAGCAGCGCCTGCCATCCCAACCGGATGCCGCCGCCAATATCGTCGTATTCGAGAACGTATCAATCGCTTTTGAAGACAAGCCGGTGCTTGACGGAATCTCTTTTCGCCTCGCCAAAGGGGAAACCAAGGCCATCTTTGGCGTCGCCGGTTCCGGAAAGAGCACCATCCTCAAACTTACGCTGGGGTTGGTGAAACCGGATGATGGCCGCATTTATGTTCTGGGCGATGACGTGACCCAGATGTCAGAAGACGCGCTATTTGAGTTGCGGCGCAAGATTGGGATGGTCTTTCAGGAAAGCGCGCTTTTCGATTCGCTCTCGGTCCGGGAAAATGTCGCCTTCCGGTTGCTCGAAGAAGGACACGTCTCCGAAGAAGAAGTTGAAAAGCGGGTGCGGGAGGCTTTGAGCTTCGTGGAAATGGAAGAGGCCGTGAACAAGTTTCCCGCGGAACTTTCGGGAGGCATGCGCCGCCGAGTCGCGATTGCGCGCGCCATTGTCACGCAGCCCGAGGTTCTGCTTTATGACTCACCGACTGGCGGCCTCGATCCGGTTACTTCCACCACAATCATCCAATTGATCGTCAAACAGCGCGACGTTTACCAGACCAGTTCGCTCTTGGTCACTCATCGGCTGCAAGATGCTTTCATCATGGCGACGCACTACTTCGACCGCAAAGCGAACGAAATGCGGCCCCTACCGCCGGGTTCCCGCGGCGAAATTCCCATGGCGTTTCTCATCCTGCGCGACGGGAAAGTGATCTTCGATGGCGATGCGCGCGAGTTGGCTCAGTCGAAGGATGAGTACATCCGGGAATATATTTCCTGAGGGCGTTTGGCAATTGAGGAATCGGGTAATGTGAAACCAAATTCTCAGTACCCGATTACACAATTACCAAATCGCGTTTGCTTAGCTGGCCTTCGCCATTTTCGTCATCGCCTCGCGGCGAGCAGCCACCTGGCTCTCTATGTACTTAAACCACTCGCGGCCCTGCTTCGAGTTGTTAATCAGCTTTTCTACGTTGGCGAACATACGCGGGTTCTTCATCTTGGTGCGCAGTTCACCCAGGAACGGCTTTACCTTGGCAAAAATGAAGAGCATCTCGCCGCTGAAACTGGGATCCAGAACGAGTTCTTGATTGACCGTGCCGGCAAGGGTGAGCGAAGCAACCATACTCCAGTATCCCGCCACCTGGCGCAACCAGTTGTTTTCCTGTGTCCCCAGGGCACCGCCTATCTTCATGAAGTCGTCGGCGCTTTCGGGCCAGAAATTTACCAGCCACCAGTTGCGCGCCTTGCGCAGTTCGGCTTCGCGGCGAAGGTCGTAGAGCTTGATGATCAGTTCAGCATCGGTAGAAGTGGGCTTCTTGGGCATGAAAAACCTCCAAAAGGATTTGGGATTGTCTGACAGGAAATCGGGTCACTTTCCCATTGTACGAGATGCGGGAGTCCGGAAAACGGTGCAGCTTTTAAAAACGCGCGACATTCTTGGCACAGCAGACAAAACCTTTGACCACAAAGGACACGAAGGTACACAAAGGGAACCGAGAGTCTATGCCGTTGCGACTTCTGCCGGGACTGGCCGTTCGAAGTCGCATTCTTTGTTGGGGCATGCGATTACGGGACCTGCCTTTAAGAACTTCTCCACCAGGTATTCATGGCCGCAGGTTGGGCACTTCTCCGCAATGGGCTTGTGCGCGGAGGTGAACTTGCACTTAGGATAATTTCCGCACCCGTAAAACGTATTCCCCTTGCGCGCCCGTTTCTCCACCAGGTCGCCTTCCTTGCAGAGCGGGCACTTCACTCCGATGAAGTTCTGCTTCACATACTTGCAATCTGGATACCCGCTGCAGGTAGTGAACTCGCCGTAGCGGCCGTGGCGGATCATCATATTCCGGCCGCACTTGGGGCACACTTCATCCAGGGGAATGTCGGGGACTTTCTTGCCTTGATCGAGGCGGCGCGTGGTCTTGCAATCGGGATATCCGGTGCAGGCCATGAACTGGCCGAAGCGTCCGCGCTTGAGAACCATCACCCGGCCGCAGTTCTCGCAATACTCTTCCTGAGTGGTTTCCTGGAGGTCGGCAGAATCCAGGTCGGGCAAGTTGATGGGATTCTCCTTGGTGAAGGTACAACTGTTGGGATCTTCCTTGTCGTAAGAACTGCACGCGTAAAAGGACCCGTGCTTGCCCCACTTGATGACCAGCGGCGACCCACAGCGCTCGCACTTCTCATCCGTAGGCTTCTCCATCCGCTTGATGTTTTCCATGTGCTTGGCGGCATAACGGAGATCCTTCTCGAACTTCTTGTAGAATTCAGCCAGGGCGTCGGTCCACTTCTCCTTGCCTTCTTCGATCTCGTCCAACTCCTCTTCGAGACGGGCAGTGTACTGGACATCGAAAATGTCGGCGAAATTCTCGACCAGCAGATCAGTGACCACCAAGCCGATTTCCGTAGGCGTGAACTTGCCACCGAGCTTTTGTACGTACTGCCGCTCCTGGATAGTGCTGAGAATGGCTGAGTAGGTCGAAGGCCGTCCGATGCCGCGCTCCTCCAGTTCCTTCACCAGCGAAGCTTCGTTGTAGCGCGGCGGCGGTTCGGTGAAATGTTGCTCCGGCTTCAACGCCTTGAGCGTCAAATTCTGTCCGGGTTCAAGCGCAGGCAGCTTGTGCTTCAGTTCTTCGTCTTCTTCATCCTTGCCTTCTTTGGACTCCTCATACACTTTGAGGAAACCGTCGAACTTGAGTACCGAACCAGTCACGCGGAACCAGAACGTGTCAGCACCCGACTTGGCGTCGATATCCACCGTGGTCTGATCGAAAACTGCGGGCATGATCTGAGAGGCGACGAACCGCTGCCAGATCAGCTTGTAAACTTTGAATTCATCTTCCTTTAAATATTGTTTGATCTGATCGGGATGGCGCATCACCGAAGTTGGGCGAATGGCTTCGTGCGCCGCCTGAGCCGCTTTCTTCTCTTTGTAAGCGTTGGGCGCTTCCGGCAAATATTGATCTCCGTACTGAGACTTGATGTATTCCCGGACTTCGGTGAGTGCCTCGTTCGAAACCCGCACGGAGTCCGTACGCATGTAGGTAATGAGTCCAACCAAGCCTTCCTCGCCTAGTTCCACACCTTCGTAGAGGCGTTGCGCGATCATCATCGTGCGCTTCACGCTGAAGCGGAGTTTGCGGGAGGAATCCTGCTGGAGTTTGCTGGTGGTGAACGGCGGAGTCGCATTGCGCCGGCGTTCTTTTCGATCGACGCTGCGAACAACCCAGTCGGCCGTTTCCAGTGCGACGCGAATTTTTTCCGCATCGTCGCCGTTGGTGACTTCGATCTTCTCTTCGCCCTTGCCTAAGAAGCGTGCGTCGAAAGCCGGCGGTTTGGGGCCCGCGAGATTGGCGTCAATCGTCCAGTATTCTTTCTTTTCGAACGCCTTGATCTCGCGTTCACGCTCGACGATGAGGCGCAACGCAACCGTCTGCACGCGGCCGGCGGAAAGACCACGCCGAACCTTGTCCCAGAGCAGGGGCGAGACTTGATAGCCCACAAGGCGGTCGAGAACACGCCGGGCCTGCTGTGCGTCCACAAGGTTCTGATCTATGTCGCGCGGGTGTTCGAACGCCTCGCGGACGGCGCGTTGCGTGATCTCATTGAAAGTAACGCGGCGTATGCGATCGGGCTCGTCGGCCTTCTTCTTTTTCTTCTTTTTTCCTTTAGCGTCGTCGCCCAGCTCCTCCGCCAAGTGGGCGGCGATGGCTTCGCCTTCGCGATCCGGATCGGGCGCGAGGTAGATGTTGTCCATCCCCAGCGCCAACTTCTTCAGACGCGCAACAACTTTCTCTTTGCCCGGAATGACGACGTATTCCGTCTCGAAGTCATTTTCGACGTCGACCCCGAGTGTGCTCTTGGGCAGATCTTTCACATGTCCGAGCGAGGCTTCGACGGTGAAGCCCTTGCCCAGATATTTCTGGATGGTCTTCGCCTTGGCAGGCGATTCAACGATAACTAAACCTTTGGCCAATGTGTCCCCTATCGATTCGTAGGCTTTTTGTGAAGCTAGCACGAACGGGAAGAAATCAACAAGTTACGTACTAGAAAGTTTTCACAAAATTCTTGCCTGGTAGTTGCTTCACCTTCCCTGCCAGCTCGAGCTCGAACAGCGCCGCAAATATCTCAGAGGACGACAGCGCCGGCTCCAACCGTTCCACAATTTCATCGATGTGCGTGGCTTCGTCGGCCTTGAGGAGCGCGAAAATCTTTTTTTCGTGCGGTGACAGCTCGCTTTCCCCGAATAGAGATGCGGTCTGCCCCACCTGCGATTCATTGCCGCCCTCGGGCTGGAGCGTAAGTCGTACATCTGTCGGAAGTTCTTCCCACACATCTTCCCAGGTGGCGACCAGCTTCGCACCTTGTTTGATCAGGGTGTTCGGAGTCCAAGAGCCCTTGTTGGTGACGTTGCCCGGAACCGCGAATACCTCACGGTTCTGCTCCAAAGCGCAGCGCGCAGTGATGCGGGTGCCGCTATATTCGGCAGCCTCAACGACCAGAACTCCCAGAGAAATCCCGCTGATGATGCGGTTGCGAATAGGAAAGTTCTGCGGCGCGGGAAACGTACCCATGGGGAATTCAGAGATGACGGCGCCGCCCAAAGCGAGTATCTGTTCCACCAGTCGCGTGTTCTCCTTGGGATACACGACATCCACGCCCGTGCCCCACACGGCGACCGTTTTGCCCTTTGCCGCAATCGCGCCGCGGTGCCCAGCGGTATCGATGCCGCGTGCCATGCCGCTGAAGATCACCAGACCCCGCGCGGCCAGATCACAGGACAACCGTTCCGCCATTCCCGAGCCATACGGCGTGGGATGACGAGTCCCTACCAGAGCGATTCCCGGCTGCGAGATCACCGCTTCATTTCCACGCACGTAAAGAATGAGCGGCGGATCATAAATCTGCTTCAACTGTGCCGGGTAGCCGGGGTCGTCCAGGGCGACGATGCTGGCACCAGCGCTGGCAGTCTTCCCAAGCTCGTCCTGTGCCAGTTCCATGGAACGCCCGGTGCCGAGCGATTGCGCCGAGACGGCGCGCAAGCCCGCCGCTTCCAATTCGGTAAGGGATGCGCGGAATAGCGCTTGTACGCTGCCGAAAAACTCAATCACGCGGCGAGCTTTAGTGGGCCCCAAGCCAGGCGTAAGCGCCAGGGCCAGCCACAGCATCGAGGTTTCACTGGTCTTGCAAACTGGGACAACTGCTTCCGACACGGCGACCTCCGTGAGTCTCTCGGGGCATCTATACACGCCGCGGAACCAGTGTCAAGGTAAGATGAACATCAGGTGGCGTTCGATTAGCATCTTTGGGCGTGATCTGACGTTCAACAGAGGAGGAACTTATGATCTCCGGCGCGCATGTAGTCGTGTACAGCAAGGACGCAACAGCTGATCGAGCCTTCTTCCGGGATATTCTGGGCTTCGCCTCGGTGGACGCGGGCCACGGATGGCTAATATTCGCCCTGCCTCCTGCCGAGGCTGCGTTCCATCCCAGCGAGGGGAATAGTCAGCACGAACTCTATTTCATGTGTGACGATCTAAAGGCCGAGATGCAGGCGCTTAAGAAAAAGGGCGTTGTTTGTTCGGATATTCAAGAAGCCAGGTGGGGTTCGATCACTAAGATGCGGCTTCCCGGCGGGGGCGAGGTCGGTCTCTATCAGCCGAAACATCTGACCGCGCTCGGCTTAGCCCCAAGCCGGCATACGCTCTGAACCGCTGTTTGCTAGAATTGACTGTTCCCTCTCATGAGACGCCTTCGGATTTCCGCGATCTCCTACCTTAATACTGCGCCCCTGATGTGGGATTTCGAGCAGGGCGATGCCGGATCATCGGGGCCTTCCGACTTCGACATTTCCTACACTCTTCCGTCCCAGTGTGCCGCGACTTTGCGCGAGGGATCGGCGGATATCGGCATTATTCCAGCGGCGGCCTACACCAGCATCCCCGATCTCGCAATTCTTCCGGGCGTAGCCATCGCTTCGCGCCGGGCGGTGCGCTCCATTCTGCTGGTCAGCAAAGTTCCTTTGGAAAAGATTCAGACCGTGGCGCTGGACACATCGTCGTTGACCTCGGTCGCTCTGGCCAGGGTTCTGTTTGCGAAATGGTGGGGCGGAGGCAGGACGTTCACCGCCATGGCGCCGGACATTGAGCAGATGCTTGCACGTTGTGACGCCGCCTTGGTCATCGGAGATCCCGCGTTGAAAATCGATCGCTCCCGCTACCTTGCCTACGATCTCGCCGAGGAATGGATTCGTCTTACGGGCAAGGCGTTTGTCTTTGCTTTCTGGGCAATACGCCAGGCGGCTTTGAAGGACGTGCCTCGTGATCTGGATCTTGCCACAGTGTTTCAGGAATCACGCGACCACGGGTTATTGCCAGAAAGCCTTGAGCGAATAGCCCGCGAGTGGGCGCCGCGCTTGGGCTTGAGCTCGGAGGAAGTCAAGAGCTATCTGACCGAGAATATTCATTACTCCCTTGATCCGGATTGCCTTGACGGCATGCAGCTGTTCTATCAATTGGCTCGCGAATGCGGGGCACTACCTGCCGGACCGCCACTGTGCTTTCTCGACGTGGCGAAAGCGGCAACGATTTAGTCTTACTTCCCTGCCGTACAATTCCAAACCTGTAGACTACCTCTACGAATGCTGCCCCATATTCAGTACCTGCTCGCGGTCTCCACTTGGGTGCGATTGCGCCGGCTAGGCGGGTGGGGGCTGGTGTTGCTGGGAGTCGCGGACAACTCCGTGATCCCCCTTACCGGCAGCATGGACGTTCTGACCGTCTGGCTGGCCGCGCGCCATCGCGAGCCATGGATTTACTACGCGCTGATGGCAACCATTGGAGCCGTGCTCGGCGGCTACATCACTTACAGTCTGGCCCGAAAGGGCGGCAAACACGCCATGGAACGCCGGCTTTCAAAACGGAGAGCCGCGAAAGTCTACAAGAGATTTGAACGATGGGGATTCAGCGCCATAGCGATTCCAGCCCTGCTGCCTCCGCCTTTTCCCTTCGTGCCTTTCCTGCTGGCGGCGGGCGCCATGCAGTACTCGCGGGTGAAGTTCCTGGGAGCCCTCGTGCTCGGGCGCGGAGTCCGCTACTCGATCGCTGCCTACCTCGGAGCGCTCTATGGTAGGCACGTCCTGCGCTTCTTTTCCCGGTACGACAAGCTGGCTGTGGGCATACTGATCGGCTTGGCAGTCGTGGGAGGAGTACTTTCCCTGATCCAATATCTACGCTCGCGATGATAAGGAGCCGACTGCGTCCTCAGCACGCCTGGCAGGCCTTCTACCCTGGCGATGTACCGGTTGAAGCGTGCGAGCACGGCGAACTCCATGTTTATTTCGAAAAGTGTGCAGACTTGACCACCGCTGTGAAGCGCTTATGGTACCGTTCGTAGGATCTTGAAGCTCGAAAATATTCAGCGTTTGTGTCGGAAAGCCCGACCTTCGGACCATCAAGAAGAGGAGAATGGATGAGCAAGTTGAACTGGTGTTTGAGCGCATGCGCTCTCTTTCTACTGTGGGCGACGACGGTGGTGGCCCAGCCTGCACAGACCTTCAAAACACTGCACAGCTTTGACAACAAGGACGGCACCTATCCCTGGGCGGCGCTGGTCCAGGCCAACGATGGGAATTTCTATGGGACAACACAAAATGGTGGGGACATGGCTTGCGCCTCCGGTTGTGGCACGGTCTTCAAAATCACCCCCACAGGCAGGCTGACGACATTCCGATTCCACGGCACGAATGGCTCCCAGCCTTTCGCGGGGCTGGTCCAAGCCGCGAATGGCGACTTTTACGGTACAACATTTAGCGGCGGCACCAGCAATGGCGGCGGCAACTGCGCCAACAACTGCGGCACGGTCTTCAAGATTACTCCGGGCGGCAGGCTGACCACGCTGCACAATTTCACATTCACGGACGGAGGCAGTGCCCAGTCGAGGTTGGTTCTGGCCACCGATGGGAATTTCTACGGGACAACAGAGTTAGGCGGGGCCACCGGTGCCGGGACCGTCTTCAAGATAACTCCAAGTGGGACGCTGACCACGTTGCACAGCTTCACCAACGGCGCGGATGGCGGCCTCCCCATAGCCGGGCTGATTCAGGCTCCGGATGGGAATTTCTACGGGACAACATGGACCGGCGGAACCGGCAACTATGGCACAGTCTTCAAGATTACCCCAACAGGCACGTTGACGACGCTCCACAGGTTTGACAACACGGACGGCGCCCTTCCCGCCGGAGGGCTGGTTCAGGCCACGAATGGGCAATTCTACGGGACAACGGAGGAGGGTGGAACCAAAAGTTATGGCTCCGTCTTCAAGATCACCGCTGCCGGCAAGCTGACCACGTTGCACTCCTTCCTTGGCGGCGCGGACGGAGACACCCCCGTATCGCTGCTGGTCCAGGCCACGGATGGGAATTTCTACGGAACAGCGTCCTATGACGGATTGCACCCCAACTTTGGCACAATCTTCAAAATCACTCCAGGGGGTAAGCTGACCACGCTGCACAACTTTGACAGCACGGACGGGTCTTATCCCTACGCGGGAATGGTTCAGGCCACGAATGGGGAATTTTACGGGGCAACCTTCGCTGGCGGCTCCAGCAGTGCCTGCCGGTTTGGCTGTGGCACAGTCTTCAGCCTGTCCGTGGGTCTGGGGCCGTTCGTGGAAACGTTGCCCACCTCTGGCAACGTCGGAGCGGCCGTTAGAATCCTGGGAACCGGTCTGACCGGCGTGACCAGCGTCACTTTTCACGGCACGGCCGCAAAGTTCAAAGTCATCTCGAAATCGGAAATCGAGACCAATGTACCGTCAGGTGCGACCACCGGCACGGTTCAGGTGAAGACGGCCAAGAACACTCTCAAGAGCAATGTGTTCCGGGTGACGAAATAATACCTGCGCTTTTGGGCTAAGAATGTGAAGCCGATTCAACTCGCTGATCTCGGCTTAGCTTTTCCGGCCAATCCGAAGATGGGTAGATCAGGCGATTTGGAGCGAATGCAGCGTCTCCGTTAGAATCAAGGGTTGCGTTCTCGTCGCCTATGACCCTCACTAAGCAGCAAGCGCTCGACCTGTTTCACTCCGATGACCTGATCGGCATCGGGATGGAAGCTAATGCCGTGCGTCGCAAGCTTCATCCTGAAGGCGTAGCCACCTACATCATTGATCGCAACATTAACTACACAAATTTCTGCACCGAGTATTGCACGTTCTGCGCCTTCTATCGTCCGCTGAAAGGACCCAAGGCCAAAGAGGGATACATTCTCGATTTTGAAACCATTTACGACAAGATTCGCGAAACTGTCGAACTGGGCGGGACCGGAGTGCTGATGCAGGGCGGCCTGCATCCCGACCTGAAGATTGACTGGCACGAGCAGATGCTCAGCGGAATCAAGCAGCGCTTTCCGAGAATTCACCTGCACTGCTACTCAGCTTCGGAAATCATCGCAATCGGGGAATATAGCGAACTGAGCATCCGCGATACTATTACGCGGCTAAGAGACGCGGGCCTGGATTCAATCCCCGGCGGAGGAGCAGAGATTCTCGACGACGAAGTCCGCTACAAGATCGCGCGCCTGAAATGCCTGACCGACGACTGGCTCAACGTGCATCGCACTGCCCATCAGTTAGGGATGAGAACCACCGCAACCATGATGTTCGGTGTGGGAGAAAACTACGAGAACCGCATAAATCATTTCCAGCGGCTCTACGAGTTGCAGGAAGAAACCGGCGGCTTCACCGCATTTATCCCGTGGAGCTTTCAACCGGCGAACACCGCCCTGGGAGGACGCCACTGGGACGAAGCCACCGCGGTCGAGTATTTGAAGGTGCTGGCAATTTCCCGGCTCTACCTCTCGAATTTCCTGAACGTCCAATCGAGTTGGGTAACTCAGGGACTGAAAGTCTGCCAACTCGGCCTCCAGTTCGGCGGCAACGATGTAGGGTCGGTGATGCTCGAAGAGAATGTGGTGCGGGCTGCGGGCGTGACCAACTGCACTACCGAAGAGGAGCTACGTCGAATCATCCGCGACGCCGGGTTCAAGCCGGTGCAGCGCGACACGCTTTACCGCACATACTTCCTGAATTAAGCCGCAGAAATTGATAACGGCGTCCGAAATCGAGGCCATCCTCAAAATTACGGTACCCGTCAAGTCAGTTGTGGTGCAATCCAAACGCATGGTTATCCATCACAAAACCTGATTTGGTAAGACCCTCGCGTACAATGGAGGTTTCCGGTGCGCTCGTTTTGAGTGACCGAGGGACCTCTGCAACTGAACAGCGTCTCCATCTCGCTTGGTGCTCTCACCTTTTTCGCCCCCAAGGGTATCGGGCAGTACATCCGCCAGCATTTTCTGGATAAGACTTTCCAAGGTTTATATCACCCCAACGCCTTCGACACCGCGCTGCTGATTCCCTATTTCATCGTGCTGATTCTGCTGGCGTCCTATGGCGCGCATCGCTACGTTCTGGTTTATCTCTACTACAAATACCAGAAGAATCGCACCACCGACCCGGCGGGATATTTCCCCGACCTGCCGCGGGTCACGGTGCAGTTGCCCATCTTCAACGAGCAGTTCGTAGTAGAGCGGCTGCTTGAAGCCATTTGCCGCCTGAATTATCCGCTGGAAAAACTCGATATTCAGGTGCTCGACGATTCGACGGATGAGACCGTCGCGGTGGCACGCGGGCTGGTCAATCACTACGCCGCCAAAGGGTTCCCGGTCAGCTACCATCATCGCTCCAACCGCGAGGGCTTCAAAGCGGGCGCTCTGGCGGAGGGACTGAAGTCGGCCCAAGGCGAGTTCGTCGCAATTTTCGACGCCGACTTCGTTCCGCCGGAAGATTTCCTGATGCGCACCATTCACCATTTCACCGATCCGAAGATTGGAATGGTGCAAACCCGCTGGACTCACATCAATCGCAATTACTCGTTTCTGACTGAAGTCGAGGCCATCCTGCTGGACGGGCATTTCGTGCTCGAGCACTCCGGCCGCGCGCGCAGCAATGTCTTTTTCAACTTCAACGGGACTGCGGGAGTGTGGCGACGCACTGCCATCGACGAAGCCGGCGGCTGGCAGCACGACACCTTGACCGAAGACACCGATCTCTCCTACCGGGCGCAGCTCAAAGGCTGGAAGTTTATTTACCTTCAGGATGTGGAGTGCCCAGCTGAACTTCCGGTCGAGATGACTGCCTTCAAAACCCAGCAAGCCCGCTGGGCCAAAGGGCTGATCCAAACCAGCAAAAAGATTCTGCCCCAGGTGCTCAAGAGCGATCAGCGGTTTCATGTGAAGCTCGAAGCTTGGTATCACCTGACCGCGAATCTCAGTTATCCCCTGATGATTGTGCTTTCGGTGCTCCTGTTGCCGGCAATGATCATTCGCTTCTACCAGGGCTGGTTCCAGATGCTGTACATCGACCTCCCGCTCTTCATGGCCTCCACGTTTTCGATCTCCAGTTTTTATCTGGTCTCGCAGCGGGAGCTGTTTCCCGGAAAATGGTTTCGTGCCCTGCTTTATCTCCCATTTCTGATGGCTCTGGGTATTGGCCTGACGGTCACCAACACACGAGCCGTGCTGGAAGCCTTGCTGGGGAAGAAGTCCGAATTCGCCCGCACGCCGAAATACCACGTCGAGTCCAAGAAGGATAAAGTGCGTACCAATAGCTACCGGCGCCGCCTGGGCTGGGTGCCCTGGGTCGAGTTGCTGATTGGCTGCTACTTCGCGATGACTGTGTATTACGCGATAGACAACGAGAACTACATCACCGTCCCATTCCTGGTTCTGTTCGTGCTCGGCTACTGGTACACGGGATTGATGTCTCTGTTGCAGGGACGCTTCGCTGGCATCTCGCTCAGTGCGGAGACTCATACCAAACCATTCCCGGTCGGCGTGTGATATCAATTCTGAAGCTGCGAGGAACCTGCATGCGCAAGGCTCTTGCTTTTTCTGTTGTTCCTGTACTCTTGCTTCTCGCTCAGGGCTGGGCACTTGATCGCCAGCCGAACGCCGACTACCGCGTCCGGCGGCAAGCCTTGGCCGGCAGGACCAATGGCGGTGTAGTTTTGCTGTTCGCACCCAATGAAGCTGACGGCCCAAACGCCATTTATGGATACCATCCAGACAGCAGTTTTTTCTATCTCTCCGGCTGGACCGAACCCGGCGCAGCCTTGCTGATCGCGCCCGCCATCGAAGCCAAAGGCAAAGACCCAGCGCGTGCCTATACCGAGATTCTTTTCCTGCCCGCGCACAACTACGTCCAGGAAAAATGGACTGGGCCCAAGCTCGGTCCAGACAATCCCCAGGCCACCCCCATCACCGGATTCGACCACGTCGAAGTACTGGACGGCATGCGCGAGGAACTCGTGCGTCTCTTGCCCCAGGTCAGAGCAACCATTTATACCGACGTTCCCGCTGCGGGCGAGACCTCGAACTCCCAAAATCCACTGGAATGGCTGAGCCGCGCCAACGCATTTCCTCTGGGAGTTTCTTTCTCGGATGTTCGCCCGCTGCTGGCCTCGCTGCGCACCTACAAGGATGCGGGTGAAATGGATCGCATCCGCAAAGCCGTAAACGCTTCGATCGCCGCACATTGGGCAGCCATGCGCACTCTAAAACCGGGAATGAACGAGCGCGAGATTTCCGCGCTGATGCAGTACGAGTGGGGCAAACGTGGCTGTGAACGCCCCGCCTACGCCCCCATCGTCGGCTCGGGCTTCAACTCCACCGTGCTCCACTATTCCGACAACGCCGGGCTGATCCAGTCCGGCGACGTAGTGGTGATCGATGCCGCCGGAGAGTATTCGCTATACGCCTCTGACATCACTCGCACTCTGCCGGCCACCGGAAAGTTTACCGCCCGCCAGCGGGAGATTTACGACACAGTCCTGGGAGCGCAGCGCGCAGCCATCGCCGCATTTCAGTCGGGAAAATCCCATCTCAGGCGCGGCTTACCTGACTCCATTCACGACATCGCCTACAACTACATCAACAGCCACGGCAAGGACTTGCACGGCGAACCTTTAGGCAAGTATTTCATCCACGGCCTCGGCCACTACGTCGGTCTTGACGTCCACGACCCGGGCGATTACGACGCCCCGCTCGCCCCGGGAACGGTCTTCACTATCGAGCCTGGTATCTACATCCCCGAAGAAAAGCTGGGCGTTCGGATTGAAGACATGTATTATGTGGACGCCAGCGGCAAGCTGATCGAACTGACCGAGGAACTCCCGCACACCGCCGACGAAGTGGAGCATGCCATGGCGGCCAAGTAAGGCTGGAAACGGCACGAGTGCCTTCGTTTTGATATTCTAGGGCACGTGCGGATGATGTGGTTATTCCTGATTCTCGCCTGCAGCGGCGGAGCCGTGCTGTGGGCGGGCATAGCAGCTTATCTTCGGGTGCGCCGCCACTTGAAGGCCTCGGCCGCGTTGAGGAAAAGTGGCGTCCACCGTGAAGTGGACGGCCTGTAGCGCTGGTTTCAACAGCGCTCTTTTGGGATGGCTCAACTCTTTAGGATTCCGCCGCCACTCCGGGTTTTCCCCGCGGAGCAGATCGGAGAACCGCAACTATGGCCAAAACAGCGACTGAAATGGTCGGCACACAAGATCGCGTTCTCGACGGCGTACGGCAGGCCGCAATCGTGGTGGCAGCCAGCCTGTTTGTGGCCCTGTGCGCCCGCGTGACTTTGCCTCTGCCGTTCACCCCTGTACCTTTGACCCTGCAGAATTTTGGCGTGCTCGTGGTCGGACTCGCGCTGGGTAGCCGCCGCGGCTTCGTGGCCCTCGCCCTTTACCTCGCCGAAGGTCTCGCCGGAATTCCCGTATTCAGTCCTGCCGGGCCGGGCGGCGTAGCCCAGTTGCTGGGACCTACCGGCGGCTTCCTGCTGGCCTATCCGTTTGTCGCCGGCATCGCGGGCTGGGTCTTTGAAGAGACGACCGGAAACAAGAGCTTCGCGCGTGCCGCCACAGCTTGCGTTCTCGCTGAAGTCTATTTGTTTGTGGGCGGCCTTTCCTGGCTGGCCATCCTTACTCACTCTTTCGCTCAAGCCATACGCTTCGGCCTTTATTGGTTTGTTTTTGCGGAAGTAATCAAGATTATGTCCGCCGCCGCACTGGCCAGCGGTTGGCAGCGTTTTCACAAGGTTCAATCATGACTCTCATCGCCGCCACTTCTGAACCATCGCCAATCTCAATCGCGGAAGGCAAACGCGAAATCACGGTCGCTCACAGTCCCGACTCCGATGATGCCTTCATGTTTTACGGGCTGGCCACCAACAAGGTTCGCGTCCCCGGCCTGCGTTTCACTCACACCCTTTGCGACATCGAAACCCTGAATCGCAAGGCCATGGAAGGCGTTTACGACGTCACCGCAATTTCCTTTCACGCCTATCCGTACATCCAGGATCACTACGCTCTGCTCCCCACCGGCGGCAGTGTGGGAGACGGCTACGGCCCCATGATCGTAGCCCCGCGCGCCTACTCGGTCAGCGATATCAAGCACAAGCGCATTGCTGTCCCCGGAACCCTGACCACTGCATACCTCGTCCTCAAGCTGTTCGCGCCCGGAATCGAAACCGACGTCGTCCCCTTCGACCAGATCATTCCGCAAGTGCTCGAAGGCAAGCAGGAGGCCGGCCTCATCATTCACGAAGGCCAGTTGACTTACGACAAGTCCGGACTGCATCGCATCGTCGATCTCGGTAAGTGGTGGCAGAAAGTCACTGGCCTGCCGCTCCCCTTGGGAGGCAACGCGATTCGCCGGAGCCTCGGGCCCGAGTTGATGGCCAGCGTAGCCACCGCGTTACGCGAGAGCATTCAGTACGCCCTCGATCATCGCGAAGAAGCGTTGGCCTACGCCATGCAATTCGCCCGCGACCTCGACTCCCAACTCGCCGACAAATTTGTCGGCATGTATGTGAACGAGCGCACCCTCGACTACGGCGCCGATGGGAGAGAAGCGGTGCGCCGCCTGCTCGACATGGGCCACAAGGCAGGAATCATTTCGCAAGAGTCCCGGGTGGATTTCGCGGCGTAGGCAGCTTCTGGCTCCTAGCTTCTGGCTTACCGCAACCCTCTGACCAGAACTCGCTGTCCAGCGGTGGTTGGCGAATTGGCTATGCCAGAACACTTCTGGCAAGGAGAAAACTCCAGCCCAATGCGAACTTTTGTAGCGACTATCTTCTTGCTTGCGTCCGTGCTCTTCGCACTTGGTGAGAAGTCCAGCGTAGATCATGTCGTAGTCTACAAGCATGAACGGAGAATGGTGCTCCTGTCACAGGGAAAAGAACTGAGGTCGTATCGGGTTGCTCTCGGTGGCGAACCCAGCGGACCGAAAAGGCGGCAGGGGGACCATCGAACTCCGGAGGGTCTGTACGTACTCGATTCACGAAACCCGAACAGCCATTTTTATAAAGCGTTTCACATCTCGTATCCAACTTCAAAAGACATCGCGGCTGCCAAGAAATTAGGCGTCAGTCCGGGAGGTGACATCATGCTGCACGGCCTCCCTAAGGAGTACGCTTTTGTGGGAAAAGCACACACTCTGCATGACTGGACCGATGGATGCATCGCGGTCTCGAACGAAGAGATGGACGAGATTTGGACATTGGTCCGCGTCGGCACTCCGATTGAAATTAAGCCCTGAACTCGATAACGGTCAAAGCTTGTTCCAGCAGCTTCACCAAACTATGAAGCGTCTGGTTGACCGGCGTAGGCACACCCAACTCTGCGCCCTTGCGAACCAGAAAGCCGTTCAAAGAATCAATCTCAGTTGGCTTTCCGCGAGCAATGTCCTGCGCGGTTGAGGAGAGAGCTTCCGGAATCGCATCCCTGCCAAGCTTCAGCGCCGCCGCGATCATCGTCTCCGCAGCCAACGGAACGCCGGCCGCGTTGCCCACGGCCACCGCTTCGCTGACCACACGCTTGATCACTTCAATCGCCCCAGCATCCCCGGCAATGCGCCCATATTTCGTGCGCGCCAGCGCCGATATCGCATTGTAGGCGCAGTTCATGATGAGCTTTTCCCACAGCTCGACTGTGATGTTCTTTGAAATGCGGCAAGGGACGCCAGCCCTCGTGAAGGTCCCCGCGACCTCTGCGAGATCGGATTCGTCAGCGTCGTGGTTCGCCAATGGATTTCCGATGATGAGATCGCCGCGGCCCGAGTGCTTGACCCGCCCCAACCCGCTCATCGCCGCCGCGATATAGACCACTGCTGGAATAGCCTGGATGCCCGCCGCGAAATCGATTCGCTCGACATTGTCCACGCCGTTTTGCAGAGAAACCACGATCGTGTCCGGCGCAAGGTTA
>Ga0210410_10000489_pt1 | contig 44246 bp, 40 predicted proteins | sample IncBWC4MmetaG_FD_161058 | JGI IMG/M metagenome (GOLD analysis project Ga0210410, IMG submission 161058) | Forest soil microbial communities from Barre Woods Harvard Forest LTER site, Petersham, Massachusetts, United States - Inc-BW-C-4-M | ecosystem: Environmental > Terrestrial > Soil >...
TTCCTCGCCTTCTGGTCGACGATTCACCGGCAGGGGGTGAAGAGCCGCCGCCGCGCGTTTGTCCTCAGCCGTCGGAGGAAGCGCGATGTCGCCGCAACCTGAAAACCTGGCTGCCGCACCGGTCGCGTGTGACGGAGCGGGGCAGAAAGAATTCTCTTCCGAAGAACGCAAGGTGTTGTTAACCCTTGCTCATGAGTCCATCCTGTCGGCTCTGGAGCACCGCGAAATATCTCTGAATCCGCCGTCACCGCATCTTTCCGAACCACGGGGTGCGTTCACTACGATTTACTTCCATAGCCTGCTGCGCGGTTGCGTGGGCTACGTGTTTCCGGTTGCTTCGCTATACCGCACGGTTGCTGAAACAGCCCGCGCGGCAGCCTTTGAAGACACGCGGTTCTCGCCCATCACGCTTGCGGAAGCTCCGGCGCTGGAGGTCTCTCTGAGCATCCTGTCGCCGCTTAAGGCCGTCGGGCCGGAAGAAGTTGAAATTGGACTGCACGGATTAGTGGTCTCCGATGGCAGACGCCGCGGGTTGTTGCTTCCCCAGGTGCCCGTCGAACATCAATGGGACCGGGTTACTTTTATCGAGCAGACTTGCCGAAAGGCCGGCCTTCCGCTCGACGCCTGGCAAAAAGGGGCGACGGTCGAGGCGTTTACCGCAGAAGTGTTCGGGGATAGGGGCGCAAACTGATCACGCACACTGACCGTTGCGCGGTTTCCGAAGTTTCAAGTACCAGACAGCCCAGTTGCGCGGGTTCTGGCAAGAAATTCGGGGAGAAGCCGGTTAGCTTCTCCCCGTTGAATACTGCTGACGCGAGTCCGGTGCCGATCCTACGGCTGGTCTAGTTCGACGCCATCGCCGAGGTGAACGCTTTCCATGGCGAAGACGACCATACCGGTAGCGGTGGTCGGAGTGGTCGAAATGACCACGACTTCACCGACTGCGCGCCGCGGCAGATCGCGCACATGGATCTCCGGGCCACCCGTTCTGGTCAGGAAGTTGGGATTGATCACGGCCTGTTTCTTCTGCGTATCTTCGTTGGTGGAGGCTTTGAAAGAGAGCGAGTCGACCGGGTCGTGGAGGTCGGCATCGTAGGAGCGCACGGCGCGGAAGTAGTCGCCCGGTTTCACCCCCTGATTGGAACCCACGTTCAAATACACTTTCATGCCGGGGCCAATCTCAGCGTTGAAATCTGTCGCCATCGCGATGCGGCCCATCAACTTGCCGTTACTTGGTAGAAAACGATCAAACCGTAACGGAGGATGGAACGCGATAGCCGGCTTCTGCACGTACGGAATGGCAAAGTCTCCGGGATTCACCGGATCGCAACTGATTTCGACCTCAGCGATTGCCATCTTGCTCCGGGTGTCGACGACGCGCACCCTCGCCAGCTCGGAGTAGGGCTGGCCCATCTCCTTCAGCATGGCATGCTGACCGGCAAAGATTTCATAGCGGTTGGGATCGCGCAATTCGCGCACAATCGTGTACTCTTGGCCAACCTCGTAGCCTTTGCCCGCCAGATACACCACTTCCCCATTGGTGGTCTTGGTGGTGCTCGGCGTGTACAGGTCACCGGCTACAAAATTGGTATTCGGCACCAGTTGTTTGCTGACGAACCCGGCGCAGCTGAGATCGATGGCCGTCGGCGTCTGTATGCGCTCAAAGGGGAAGCTGACGGTGGTGGGCTGGGTCCCTGCCGGGGCAACAAGCTCCGTTTGATTGGCCGGAGTGGGCTCCTGGGCACGGGCGGCAATGGCCAGGCAGAGAATCAGCAACAATCGTGTTTTCTTCATGTTACCTCCAGAGTCAGGGCTGGCAACGAACCAGCCTCGTTGCTCCGTTGATGGAACAAAATAAAAGGACTTACAGCCCGGACAGTAACAACACGGGCAACGCCGGTCAAGGTTACTCTGGTGTCATGCGGGATACGTTAAATAGTTTTCCTGGGAAAAATCGCAATCCATAGTTGCATCTCGAATTACATCTCTGTAATATCGCGCCACTCTCAAAATTGATGATGACAGCAGCATCTAACAGCTATGTGGCGCGTCTGCGGCCTTTGCGGCTGCCGCGGGTATGCGTGGCAGTGACCGGGTCCGATCCCGCGGAGATGCTGGAAAAGGCCGAGGCCCTGGTTCGCGATAACACCTTCCTCGAGTTCCGGCTGGACTATCTGCCCCGTCCCGCGCTGGCGTTACCGAAGATCAAGCAGTTCGCCGAATATCATTCCCATATCGTCGCCATGGCCACTTGCCGCCGGGTGGCAGCGGGGGGCAAGTTTCGGGGATCGATTGCCTCGCAACTCGACATTCTGGCCAAAGCCACGGCTTCCGGCTGCCAACTGGTTGATCTCGAATTGCAAAGCGCGGCTCACTGCAAGCCGGAGCGATTGCAGCGCCTGCGCACCCAGGCAGCTCTCATCCTTTCGCATCACGACTACCGGGCCACCAAGAATCTGGAAAAGATTCTGGAAAAGATGGTCGCCATCTCAGCCGATTTCTACAAGATTGTCGGCACCGCCACCTGTCTTTACGACAACGTGGTCATGATGAAGTTCCTCGAAGCGAACGGAGGTCAACATTCGCTGGTCGGCGTATGTATGGGGGAACAGGGAATCATCAGCCGCGTACTGGGCGTGCGCGCGGGCAGCGTGTTCACTTTCGCCGCGGTAAGCGATCAGGAAAAAACCGCGCCCGGCCAGGTCAGCGCGCAGGAGTTGCGTAGCACCTACCGTATCGAGCAAGTCGATGCGGCCACGCGCGTGTATGGAGTGGCAGGCGATCCTGTGGCGCACTCGCTCTCGCCCGCCATCATGAATGCGGCCTTGCGGCGCGAGACGGTCAACGGCGTCTATCTCGCGCTCCACGCCAAGACGCTCAAAGATTTGCGGGACTGTGTGCGCGATATCCCGATTCACGGCCTTTCCATCACCATGCCGTATAAGACCGCGATTCTGTCTTACCTCGACAATACGGATTCCCACACCACCAAGATTGGCGCCTGCAACACGGTAGTGCGCGCGCAGGATGGAAATCTGTACGGCTTCAATACGGATTCGGCAGGGGTGGTGCGCCCGCTGGAGCAGCGGATTACGATCGAAGCCGCAAAAATACTGGTCCTCGGAGCGGGTGGAGCGGCGCGGGCCGCGGTGTTTGGACTCAAGGAGCGAGGGGCGGAAGTCTATGTTCTAAACCGCACCTTCGCGCAGGCGCAGAAACTGGCTCGCTCCGCCCGGGCACGGACTCTGAAGCGAGCCGACCTGAAGAAACTCAGCTTTGACGTCATTATCAACGCCACTCCGGTGGGCATGGGCACTTCGCAGGAGTCGCCGCTGAATCAGGACGAAATCAAGGCGCACTACGTTTTCGAGATGATCTACGATCCGCCGGAAACTCGCTTCATGAAGTTGGCCAAGGCCGCCGGTGCTGAAGTGATTCCGGGCGTTGAGATGTTCGTGCACCAGGCCGCGCGGCAGTTTGAAATCTGGACCGGCAAACCCGCGCCCTGGGACGACATGCTCCGAGTCGTGACCAAAATCCTTGAAGAGCGCGCCGCCAAGAATGGCGGGAATAATTCCCAGAAGAAGTAAATGTGCCCCTGAGTTTCCTCGTAACGCCGCTGTCCCGGCGGCTGTCGGTGGGCGCGTCTTGCCCGCACAGCCAAGGGCACGATGCTCACACGACCTAATAAGCATTGACTTCGGGTCATTTTGAGCCGAGAGTGTACTTTTTTCTCCCCAAACGATGCCCTACGCCACAAAAAGGTTGCATTTTTCGGGTACTGAAGTAATATGTTACTGGGACACGGTGGTAAGTGTCCGACCCAGTCGATGTGCCGCCCTTTCTTCCAGATTCAGGAGCCGTAACCAACTGTCTCGTCACGAGGTGGACACTACTGCCTCGGACTTAGGTACGGAGAAGCCTTTTATGGCGTGGTACGCTTATTGCCTCACCGAGCAAAAAAACCTCAACAACGGAGTACGCACGCGGCGACCCTTCCTCCTTGAGGGAATTCAAGGCGTGAATGGAGCCCCAGTCCTGAGCTATCCCAGCGGCGAGTTTGCCGTGGTAGTCAGCGAGTATGACCGCACCGGCGACGGTGGCAGGTTGGAAGACAAGACCGTCTTGGAGCACGCGCGAGTTGTTAGTGTGTGCTTCCGCAACGGCACGGTCCTGCCTTTCCGTTTCGGGACGATTTTCGATAGCGACGACGCTCTGCGGCAGGCGGTACGAACCAACCGCCGCGCCTTCGGGATGAGCGTGGCGAGGCTGCGCGGGAAAGCCGAGATGCACCTCAAAGTCCTGGTCAAGGACGGTTCGTTGCGAGCCGCCATGGCCGACGTGGTGCTGCCGGATACGGTGGGCGGCGACTATCTGATCAAGCTGCGCGAAAAGGCGTCCAAGGATCGCGAGCGACAGACCAAGGCACGCGGACTGGCGGTGCAAGTCCACAAGATGTTCAATCCCCTCGAAGAGGAAATCAGCTGCAAGCGAGTCAACACCGATGGCATGATGATTGACATCGCTCACCTGATCGATTCCAAGTCGGTGGAGAAGTATCAGAACCGTTACAGCAGCGCCGCTAAGCAACTGAAGAATTGCGAGCTGGTTCTCAGCGGGCCCTGGCCGCCGTATCACTTCCTGCCGGGAAAGCTACGCACGGTGGCGGGCAGCTCGTAGACGCACGCTGGGCCTTACTTTCAATCATTGAGTCCTGACGGGCGGAGTAGTGTGCTGCAGCCAATGTGCAGGAATCTGCAGTTTATTGCCCCAGACAATCCCTTGGATGGGTCTGCGCCGGAAGCTGGGCAATCTCCACAAGTAGCATGATTGCAAGGGCTTGCATGAAAGCCGCTAGAATCGGCCAGGGACAGGCGCTTTGGCCGGGCAAGTGCTCCTCTCCAAGGTAAGAAAAGAGGCCGCGCTTGACCTTCACTCTCCGTTCTCGACATCTCACAATAGGCCGGTCCGGCTGGCGGATCGGCTCCTTGCATCGCCTTTCCTGACTTTCCTTCCATTGCCTCTTTTAAACTGTGGCCCCAGAGATGGGGCCGCTTTTTTTTTGGCCTTGGTAGCGCCGCCGTCCCGGCGGCCGTCGTGGGAGCGTCCCCGCTCCCACAGGGCGGGCAGGATGCGCTCACGACAGCCGACAAGATGCCGGCGCTCAAAGGGAAGTCAGCTGGGATCGGGGAAAACGAATCCATTCCTGTCCGTGAGACATCCATATTCCCTTACAACCCACATGCGCATCCACATTGCCGTTACCCTGTTGTTCTTCGCCGCAACCGTTTCCTACTCAACCGGCCAGGCTCCCAGACCCGGCCATGACGCAGACCCGGCCATGGTTTCGGCTGAGAGCGCCTATTCGCCGCAACTGAAAAGCGAACTGGCTGGGCTGCGCGATGCCGCGCTTTCCGACGATTACGCCTATCGGCAGGTCGCTCATCTTACTGACAACATCGGGCCGCGACCCACCGGCTCTCCTCAGGCCGCAGCCGCCGTGCAATATGTCGCCGACGAATTGCGCAAGCTCGGACTCGAGGTTCGCCTGGAGGAGGTAAAAGTTCCCCGCTGGATGCGCGGGACCGAGACGGCGGAACTGGTGGAGTATCCCGGGCAAGCGCCGGGGAGCAGTCAGAAAATTGTCCTTACCGCGCTGGGCGGAAATACGCCAACCTCCGCCAACGGCATCACCGGGGAAGTCGTGGTGGTCCAAAGCTTCGACGAACTGAAGGTCTTGGGCCGGGAGAAAGTCGCAGGAAAGATTGTGCTGTTCAACGTTGTTTTCGACAAGCAGAAAGCGGCCAACGGCTTGGCGGGCCCGGCCTATGGCGAAGCCGTAGAATATCGCGGAAGTGGAGCCAAAGCCGCCGCGGAATTAGGGGCCGTGGCTTCGCTGGTGCGGTCGGTCGGGAGTGCGGATTATCGTATCCCGCACACCGGGTGGAACGATCCCGCAGGGATCCCAGCCGGGGCGGTCACCAGCGAGGACGCTGACCTGATGGCGCGACTCGCAGCTCAGGGCAAGGTTCGCATTCACTTGACCCTGACCACACAGACCGGCCCGGAAGTTTTGAGTTACAACGTCGTCGGGGACCTCAAGGGTTCGGAGCACCCCGAACAGGTGGTCATCGTTTCCGGACATCTGGATTCCTGGGATCTGGGAACGGGCGCGATCGACGACGGGGCGGGGGTAGCAGTTGCCATGGAAACGGCGGAACTGATTCAGCGGCTGCGCCTGCATCCCAAGCGCACCCTGCGCGTCATTGCGTGGATGGACGAAGAAAATGGCGGACGCGGACACGACGCCTACGCCAAGGCACACGAGGCCGACCTTGGAAATCACGTGGCGGCGATCGAGAGCGATACCGGCGCGGGCCATCCTTTGGGATTTGAAGCCAAGATCAACCCCAAAGGTTTCCCCTTACTGATGCCCGTACAAGACATCCTGCATTCTTTCGGAGCAAACCTGATCCAGTTGACCGAGCGCAGTCCGGGCGCCGACATTGCACCCCTCGCGAAAGCCGGCGTTCCGACGCTCGGAATCATGCAGGATGCGCGAGCCTACTTCAACTATCACCACACTCCCGCAGACACTCTGGACAAGATCGTTCCCCAGGAACTTCGTGAGAACGCAGCGGCCCTGGCAGTGATGGGATATGCGCTGGCAAACTTGCCGGAACCATTGCCGCGCTGAGACGTCTCGTTTTCTGTAGAGACGTAGCTTGGTACGTCTCACTGCCGTCCCACACCCAGCGCGTCGGCCACGCGATTGATGTAGTTGAACCAGGATGCGATCAGCGTGATCTGAAGGATTGCCTTGTCATCGAAACCGACGGCTCGCAGCCGGCCGTGATCGTCTTTCCAGACTTTGGTCGCGTCCTTCGTGAGCTTGATAACGTAGTCCAGCATCACCCGTTCTTGTTCGGTGATAGGAGCGGTCGTGTAATCCTTCTTCAGTGCAGCGACCAGCTCCTCATTCAACGTCACCCGACGCAGAAACTCTGCGTGTGAGTCGATTCAATAAACACAGCGGTTGGTGACCGACACCATAGTCGTGATCATTTCGTGCTGCCGGCGGTCCAGCGGCAGATCGGGTGACATCAGCACGCCGAAGGTGGCGAAGGCGTGGTACAAGGCCTCGGGAATCAAGCTGTGGGAAGCAACAATCTCAGACCCGCCGCCCTCGACCGGATGCACCGGCGTGGCATACTCCTTGGGGTAGAGGCCTTTCTGGTCTTCCATCGCCCTGCGAAGTTTTTCGTCGGCTTCGGTAAGCTCTATGGTTCGGATCCAAGTCATGAAAATCACGCCACAAAAAGAATTTGCCTTCGGCCAGGGGTTTTGCCGTAAAATCTCGCGGTAGTAAACCTTACACGGAAATCGTTTGCCGTGCCAATCCCTTATAGTTGCCCGGGGACTGGCGGACAGATTCATTCGCGGACTCCCCCGCGCGGAGGATCGAGTCGATGAGCGTTGTGGTGTGGAAGGTGATGCGGCGGCTGCCCAAGCCGTTGCTGCTGGTATTGTCGGTCTTTTTGCTGGCTGCGGTATGCCGCGCTTAGCGTGGGGCTTATTTTGAGCGGCTATCAAACCCCATACCGTACCCGCCAGCGGTTACCGGTGCAATAATGTTTTTTCGACAGTAACCGCGCCTCCGAAGGAAGGGCAGACGATCTAAGAGGGGGCTCATGCGAACCAAGAGGAACGTCTTTATTTTTCTTGTGACCTCCGTGTCCCTGGCAGCGCCCATCGCGGCCCTTCAGCAAACGAAGCAGGACCAGAGCCAGCTTCCTCACCCTTCGGGAAAATACGGCGTGGCGCGAACTGCTTACGATTGGATCGACACCGGCCGTCCAGACATCTTTTCGAAAGATTCTGGCTCTCACCGCGAGATCATGGTCTACGTTTGGTATCCCGCTCAGCGCCGTCTGAGCGGCAGGAGAATGTCGGACTATCTGCCGTACGCTGACGAAATTGCTAGGAAACTATCGAATGAGGAGCGCGAGGACGGATGGGGAGGCTCATGGCGGAGGGTCTTCTCGAAGCAGGTTCTGACGGACACACACGAGAAAGCCCCCATCGCCTCTGGAAAGGAACGGTTCCCGCTTCTCATCTTTTCTCCGGGACAAGGCGTGCCAGCCACCAGTTATACGACACTGCTTCAGGAAGTCGTCAGCCGAGGTTACGTGGTGGCCTCGATTGAGCCCACGTACGAGAGTCCGGCAGTTGGTTTTCCTGACGGACGCGTTATACGTTCCGTGTCTGAGGCATCCGAGAATCGGCAGATTGCTCCTGGCGAAAGCCGAGAGCATTTTCTTGAGCGGATGCATACTTCGGAAGCGCCGCATCTAGATCGATTGGCGGCGGACGTACGCTTTGTCGTCGGCCAGCTCGACAGCGAGGCCAAGCGCGGAACTGGGGTTGCACCCTTTGCAGAGCGCACGGATTTCAAGAATGTGGGAGCTTTGGGACACTCAATCGGGGGGAGAGTTGCAGCTAGAGCATGCCAGCTTGATCCGCGGATTAAGGCCTGCCTCAACGCCGACGGGGCTGGCCCGGACGGACCTATCTTTTCCTATGAAGGGGCAAGCTCCCTGCGGCAACCTTTCATGTGGATTGAGTCTTCGCCTACACCACCTCCCACTGACGGAGTGCTGGCTCTTTACAAAATCACCCGTAAAGAATGGGAGAAGGAGCACGAGGCGCGATTGGCGGCTTACGAACGAGAATTGCGGTCATGTACGGGCGGCAGCTATCGGGTAGCGATTAACATTCCTGGTTCTGATCACTATAGCTTCACGGATTGGGCGATGTTAGAGGCGGGAAACAGAAAAGACTTTGACAAGGGTGTGACGGCGCTTGAACCTCTTCAGGAGTACATAGTTGCATTCTTTGATAAATACTTGAAGGCCGCCAAGAGCACAGTTCTCGACAAGCAGAGCACTGCTTCAGCGGGCGTCTCCTTGCAGAAGTATGGAAACGTCCGCTAATTCGCGTATTTGGGCTAAACAAACTCGTCACTTCTAGGGGTTGCGTTTGGCGGGATAACCTGATAACATGAACATATGTTCATATTCATATTATGAATATTCGACTCTTTTTCTGCGGCCTTGGCATCTGGATCAGCGCCACCCTCACGTTACGCCTCACGGGACAGCACCTGCTGCATCCTGGCGATTGGAAGGGAACGCTCATCCTGTTTGCCATCAGTTTTCCTTTGATGGCCTGGCTCGTGCCTCGGCTGTGCAACCGCTTTCAACTGCCGCCGGAGCAATGGCCCGCTGGCGCGATTTCGATTGCCCTTCCGACGCTCCTGCTTGATCCGTTCTCGAGCGCGTTCTTTCCGGTTATGTTTCCGAACATGGCTCCTGAGGTGGCGGGCGTGTTTGGCGGATGGATGCTTTGTTGTTGTGCGGGCGCACTCGTCGGAGGAACGATCCGCGGAGGAAAACACTCGTGAGTGCGCGTCCGAACTTGCTTGCCGGTGAGGATCTTCCGCCAGGACCGCGTCAAAAGCGAAGCCTGGACAAACAAGTGCGCCTGAAAGCTGCGGGGCTCGTCCTGTTTGGTGAGAAGGGTTATGAAAGGACCTCCGTCGACGACGTTGCCCGGCGGGCGAAGCTCGCGGTGGGGACCTTCTACCAGCACTTCCGCTCCAAGCGTCAATTGTTGCTGGCACTCATGGACGAGTTGCTGGAAAAGCTGAGCCAGCTTGATTTCCGCCCAAAAGGTTCGACGGATGTTCGGGCAGTGATCCATGAGTTACTGTCCCGGACCTTTTCCCACGATCTCCGATACCTGGGCGCATACCGCGCCTGGCAGGAGGCGGTTCTTTCAGATCCCGATCTGGCGCGTAAGCAACAAGAGATTCATGCGTGGACGAGCGCGCGAGTCACAGCCGTGTTCCAGCGGCTCCAGCAACTGCCAGGCGCGCGCCCGGGAGTGGATTTTCCCGGACTGGCGCGGGTGATGGACAGCTTCTTCTGGAGTCTGCTCGCGCAAGCCGTGCGCATGCCGACGGTGGAGTTGAACCAGTGGATCGACTCAGCGACACACCTCATTTATCACGCGATGTTCATTGATCCTGTAGGAAAACCGCACCAGCTAAAGCCGGATCGATTCAAGCGTCACTAACGAAATGGCTGAAGCCACATCCTCATGGATGGGGTTGTCGGCACGCTGGGACGTAGCGACCCAGGTCTGTACAGACCCAGCGGAACGGTATCCGGTTAGTGCGGTTTCACCGGTAACCCAGTCGTACACTCCCTTTCGGTAACCCTTAGTAACCATACGATTCTGAGTACCCAGCCGTACAATTACCCTTGTCCTAAAGACCATCTCCTGACACTGGGCGCAACGCCGATGGAATGGTCAACTTGGCCACGAACTCTCGTGCGGTAGAAAAAGTTTCAGCGAGAGACGAACCGGAGCTGGAGTCCGCACTTTTATGGCGTTTGGTTTTGGCTTCAACAAGCAGAAGGTTCTCAGTGCCGCGGAGAAGTTTGTCCAACAGGGCAAGTTGCCAAACGCTATCACTGAGTACGAAAAAGTCCTCAAAGCCGACCCCAAAGATCTCACGGTGATGAATACCGTTGGTGACCTCTACTCGCGTCTCGGCAACAGCGAGAAAGCCGTGGAATGCTTCAAGAGCGTGGGCGATGCGTACGCCTCGCAGGGCTTCACGGTCAAAGCCATCGCGATGTACAAGAAGCTCAGCAAGCTGAAGTCGTCGCTCGAAGGCTCGCTGCGGCTGGCTGAGCTTTACACCCAGCAGGGTCTTTTCAACGACGCGCGGGCGCAGTACCTGCAAGTGGCGGAAGAATTCTTACGAGAGGGTCAACTGGAACAGGCAGTGCGGATATTCCAGAAGACTCTGGAAATGGATCCCGAGAACGTCGCCATGCGAACCCGGCTGGCCGAGGTTTACGTTCGCCTGGGCAAGAAGACTGAGGCCTGGCAGATCTTCGCCGCCGCCGCCGAGACCCTGCGCGCCAAAGGCCAGCTTGCCCCCGCGGAAGAAATCTTGCAGCGCATGATCACGCTGGATCCGGGCAACAGCTACGCTTTGTTGCTGCGCGGCCGCACCGCGTTCGATGCAGGTGACATGGCGGCGGCAGTGCAGTTTCTGGAGAAGGTCGCCGATCTCGACAGCCATCCCGACGGATTGCGAACGCTGCTGCAAGCCTATTTGCAGACCGGCCGTTTGCCGGAGGCCGGCACCCTGTCGGCGAAGTTGTTCTCGGTTCACAATGATATCGGAGCGATTCTGTCGTATGCCGACGCCTGATTGCTGCCGGACAGTTCGAGGATGCTCTTAAGGTCTATCAGCAGCATTGCGAGCGGCTGCTGGCTGCGGACTCCGGAAAAATTCTCGAGAACCTTCATTCCGTCATCGGACATGTGCGGGAGGATACGGCAGCGCTCGAAATGCTGCTCGATCTGTTGCACAAGGCCGGAGACAATACCCACCTTACTGAGATCTACGAACTCCTGGCGCACGCTTTTGTGCAGGCGGGAGAACTGGAGAAGGCCCGCGACTACTACCTCAAACTGACGCAACTGGAACCCGAGAATCAGTTGCATTCCCGCAACTATCAGCAGGTCATCGGTCGACTTGGGACTCCCTCCAGTTCGCGCCTTATTACCGCGGAAGAAGGCGCCGTCATGGTGGACGAACTTGAGGCCACCGCGCCCTTCATCGATCAGCGCTACTCTGATGAGGTGGCGCTCTTCGTTCGGGCGGCGCTCACCGATGCCGAGCTTTTCATCTCCTATAACATGCCTGCGAAGGCACTGGGGCCTTTACTCTCCACGTTGCCTCAAGCGCCCAGCGACTTGCGCGTCAACCAGCGCTTGGCCGCCTTGCACACCCGGGCAGGCCGATTCACTGAGGCTGCGGTTTGCTGCCGCACTTTGGAAAGTATCTACCACGACGCGGGATATCCCGACGAAGCGACCCGCTACGGCGAACTCGCGGCGAAATACGAAGAACGCGGTTCCCCGGTCGCGGGGGAACATAGCATGCCGGCGGTAATGCAGGCGGAGCCAAGGGCCATAGTTTCCGAGGCTGCTGTCGCGGCTGACGCCATGGAAGCCCCGAGTACGACTCATGAAATCGCGGAGACGGCGATCGCCGCGGCTGCGGGATCGAATCTGTCTTTCCCTGCTCCAGCGGCTCCCTCTGCAGATTTATATGGGCATGCGGAGTTTGAAATCCAATCAGCAGCTGGCGCAGAGGCGTTCACTTCAGAAAAAGAAATCGATCTATCGGCAGAGTGGGAAGGTTCATTTGAGGAGGAACCGGCAGCGACATCTGCTCCGCACGAGGCTGCTAGCGAAGCTGCTGCGACCGTGGAAGAAGAACCTGCAGCGGACCCGGAAGCGATCAAAGAAGCGGTCGAAGAGGTTCGCTTCTATCTGGCGAATGGGATGCATGAAGAAGCCCGCGCGGCGTATAGCAAGCTGCGGCAACTGAGGCCTGATCCTTCTTTGCTGACAGTCCTGCGCGACGAAATCGAAGCCGGCACCGCTCAACCTCCAGTCGTGGAAACCGAAGCAATCGAGGAAATCTCTGTTGCGGACATACCCTCTGCTCCCGAAGAGAAAACCGCTTCCGCCGCCGAGCCAAAGTCCGCGGCACTGGATACATTGGTCAACGACCTGGAGTCTTCGCTCGGAGAAGGGTTCCTGCCGCAGGCGACTGCTCACGAGGCCGCTCCCGCGCCGAAGGCTGAACCTCAGGCAGCGGAACCTGTTGTAGCCGCCACCAAAACTAAGCCTGGCGGGAAGCTGGACAGTTTCGTTTCAGACCTTGAGGCTTCCCTTGGAGACGGTTTCCTGGCGGAGGCGCCTGTGGTGCAGCCCGAGCCGGTGCCGGCGAAGGCAAAAGCTCCTGTCCCAGTCAGCGCTCCTCCAGCACAAGTTCCAGCCGCTATGGCGGCGGCTGCCGCTCAGGCTGGCTCCGGACCTGAGCAGGCGGCAAGCGCTCCTACATTCACCTATCACCCCTCGGCTGTGCGGCCCCTGACCGCGCAGACGCCGAGCGCCGTTCCGCCGAAGTTCGACGCCGGTGCAGGCGTGGACCTCGCCGACATGTTTGGCGAGTTGAAGCACGAGCTTGAGGAAGACTCAGCCGCCACCGATGAAGATCCGGAAACCCACTACAACCTCGGAGTGGCTTTCCGCGAGATGGGCCTGCTTGACGAAGCCATCGGCGAGCTGCAGAAAGTTTGCCAGGCAGTGGACCGAGGTCATCCCTTCCCGCATATCATGCAGACATATACTTGGCTGTCCCAGTGTTTTCTCGATAAGGGTGTGCCCGAGGCCGCCATCCGCTGGTACGAACAGGCACTCAAGCTGACCACCATCGACGCGGAAACGCGAACTGCGCTGCATTACGAGTTGGCGTCCTCTTACGAAACCGCCGGGGACAAAACCTCAGCCCTCAACCATTTCATGCAAGTCTATGGCAGTAACATCGATTACCGGGATGTCGCCGAGCGCATTAAGACCCTGAAGTCGTAGAATGTCGGAATGGGTTTTTACATTCTGACGCTGGGAAGGTGGGTTTGCAAAACCAGGCCCGCAATGCTCGCGTTCTTCAGGAGCACGCGGTGACGGCGGATCCGAATACACCCCAGACAATTCCTGCGGAATCCTTGGGAGCGGAGCCTTCCTCAAAGAGTGGTGTGGCTTCTCCCACGGCTGTACAAATGCCGTCGCGGCCTTCTCCGGGGAATCGCTATGTGGGGTTCGAACTCTGGCTGCATCGGGCTACGGTGCTGATGTTTGGCCTGGTGTGCGCGGTGGTGGGTGTGCTTCTGGTGATTCTGCCCTGGAGACCGGAATGGACAGACAACCATCTTCTAATGGCCTCTCCGGGATTGCGAGCCGTGGTTGCCAACGGGTTTGTCCGCGGCATCTGCAGCGGACTGGGAATACTGGACATTTGGATTGGATTCTCCGAAGCGCTTCACTACCACGAGGAAAAACGCCCTTGAAGCAAGGCGGGAACCGCCGATGCATTTTTTCATCCAGCATGGGGCGAGGCTTGCGGGATTACCAGACTTTGATGGAAATCATCGAAAGACGACGTGACTATGAATGAAGGTACCGTGAAACGTGCGCCTCTGGCGTACGAAAACGAAACATTCCTGAACAGCCCGGATGGACGCATCCTGCGCATACTCTCCGAATATACGGAGCCGATTTCCCGCTTTCGCCGCGAGCAGATTCAGGACACGGTAGTGTTCTTTGGCTCGGCCCGCTTCCACAGCCGCGCCGCAGCCAAGGACAGGCTCGCGGAATTGGAAGCAACCTGCTCGCAGCTTTCTGATCGCGAGCTCGAGCGATGCAGAAAGAACGCGCTCGCGGCCGTCGAAATGGCGCGTTATTACGAAGACGCGCGCCGCCTGGCTTTTCTTTTGAGCGAGTGGTCCATTCAGATTCCCGCGCGCCGGCGCCGTTTTGTGGTCACGACCGGCGGCGGCCCCGGCATCATGGAAGCGGCTAATCTCGGCGCACAAGAGGCGGGCGCCAAGACCATTGGCCTGAACATCGCGCTGCCCTTCGAGCAGATGCCCAATCCTCATATCACTCCTTCTTTGAATTTCGAATTTCACTACTTCTTCATGCGCAAGTTCTGGTTTGCGTACCTATCGAAGGCGCTGGTGATTTTCCCCGGAGGCTTCGGCACCCTGGACGAGCTTTTCGAAATTCTCACGCTCGCGCAGACCCAGAAGCTGGCTAAGAAGATTCTCGTCGTCATTTACGGAAGTGAGTACTGGAATCGCCTGATCAACTTTCAAACCATGGTGGATGCGGGAACGATTTCTCCGGAGGATCTGGAACTGTTCAAAATCGTGGACTCTCCGGAGGAGGGTTTTGAATTTCTGCGCGATGGCCTGACCAAGTACCATCTGGGCTCGGAGCCGAAGCACAAAGGCGAACGGGTTCCTGAAATCGCGAAAACAAACCCCTAGAGGCTTGCTGCTCTACTACATTACCGATCGCACCCAGTTTCCCGGCGACGAGAGTGCGCGCCAGCGTACTCTGCTAGCGAAGATTGGCGAGGCAACCCGTTGCGGCGTTGACCTCATTCAGTTGCGCGAGAAAGACCTTTCCACTCGCGAACTCGAAGCTCTCACCCGCGCAGCACTCAGTGTCGTCCGTCCGCCGGGAACTGAGAACCGGGAACCTACAACTCGCTTGCTTATCAACTCAAGAGCCGACATTGCCGCAGCGTGCGGAGCTGACGGAGTGCATTTGCGCTCGGATGACATTTCACCGTCGGAAGTGCGTCAGATTTGGAGTCAGTCAGAACACACTGCCCGAGCGCTAGTCAGCGTTTCCTGCCATTCCGAACCGGACGTTGCTCGCGCAGCGTCCGAACACGCTGACTTCGCAGTGTTCGCCCCAGTCTTTGAAAAGAAAGACGCTCCGCTGCGCAACCCCGCCGGCCTCGATAGACTACGTGAAGCTTGCCGGCAGAAGATCCCCGTCCTTGCCCTCGGCGGCATCACACTCAAGAACGCCGGTGCCTGCCTTAATGCTGGGGCCGCCGGCATTGCTGCGATCCGGCTTTTTCAGGAGAACGATATCGCGGAAGTGGGGAGGCGCTTGAAAAGTTAGCCGGCCCAAGCGTCGGGCAGGCGCTTGTGCCTGAAAGAAATGACGTCTTGAACTTTGTGCTACGCTCATCAACCAGATGACCGGTTCACAAACACCACTCGCCATCAGAGATGACGCTTCGGCAGAGCCGACGCTCGTGCGCATTCCTGAGGGCTGGTTCCGGATGGGCTCAGAGGCGGGCCAAGAAAACGAACGTCCCGTCCACCGCGTTTGGGTCGATGCCTTCGACCTGGCCGCGAATCAAGTAACCAACGTCGAGTATGCTCTCTTTCTTCGCGCGACGGGAAGCGAGGCGCCTCCGCTCTGGAATGATCCGAATTTCAATCACCCCGAACAGCCAGTGGTCGCAGTTTCGTGGTTCGAGGCAGTGAAATACTGTGAGTGGCTTTGTGAATTGACTGGCCGCAAACATCGTCTCCCTACTGAGGCCGAGTGGGAGCGGGCCGCCCGCGGCGGAGCTGAGGGCAAGCTTTTTCCCTGGGGTGACGACCCGCCCCAATCATTGCCCAACTACAACCAGCGCTGGAAAACCGGGCCTGAACCGGTCGGACGCTCCGCACCTAATGCGTTCGGACTCTACGACATCTGCCAGAATGTCCACGAATGGTGCAGCGACTGGTATCAAGCCGGCTACTACGCAGCTTCGCCTGAGCGCAATCCGCGCGGGCCGGAAACCGGTCAGCGCCGGGCTTCTCGCGGAGGCTCCTGGCGCCATCACATCAAAGTGACCCGTTGTGCCGCTCGCTCCAGTATCCCTCCACAGTTCCAGTATGCGGACTACGGATTCCGAATCGCGTGTGATTTGAGGTGAGTTGCCGGACTACGCGCGTTTCTGCCGGGTCGAGAGCATGGCGAGAATCTCCCGGAGACCTTGGCGGATGTGCTTCAGATCCGATGCAGTGCGTTCCGGGAAAGGCAGAGGAACCTGTTTCTTGTCGGCCTTGATTTCCGTGCGCAACTGCTGCCGGGCGCCGGCAATGGTGAAGCCCTCTTCATAGAGAAGCTTCTTAATGCGCAGTACATTCTCGACATCTTTGTGGCGATACATGCGCTGTCCGGTGCTGCTCTTGACCGGTTTGAGCTGGGGGAACTCAGTTTCCCAGAAGCGCAGAACGTAGGCAGGCAAACGGCACAACTGGGCAATCTCTCCTATGCGGAAGTACAGTTTGTCCGGGATTACGACCTCGGTGGTCTTGGCGGACTTGCCTGCGGATTTGTTGCGGGAACTCATCGGGGTTCGAGAAGTGGCCGCCATCGCCTCACTCCCTATCCGCGTTTCTAGCACGACCTGGCCTCCGGAACAACCCTCATTTTCGATGAGAGCATTTTCCCTCATACCTCACGACTTCGATACCGATTAAAAAACCCCCGGAGAGGTGCTTCTCTCGAGAGGCTTTTCTAAACTTTCTGGTCTTTGCGAAGTATTGTTTCGCTTAACGGTTAGTGTTTCTTTTTCTTGGCAGCCTTTTTCTTTGCTGGCATGAAGTATCCTCCGTGAACAATTTTCCCTTGAAGGGAGTCGTTGATTGAAATCGTTGCCCAATTGTAGTAGGAACAACGACCCTACCCCAAGATATTGATGACTATTACTTTCATTGTCAACAGAATTCTTCAAGCGCGAGGTTTCTACCTGAGCGCAACTACTCGCCAGTGTGTCGTACACTGACAGCCGTCGCCGTAATTTCCTCATGCGTTCCGCCCCTGACAGACGCGATCCCATCGAACTGGAAATTTTCAAGAATATCTATCACTCCATTGCGGAAGAGATGGGCGCGGCTCTGCGCCGGACTGCGTTTTCTCCCAACATCAAAGAGCGCCGCGATTACTCCTGCGCCGTATTCGATACGGATGGCGAGGTCATTGCCATGGGCGATCACATGCCGGTTCACCTGGGTTCAATGCCTATGTCGGTTCGCGCAGCGCTCGATCAGTTCGACCTCGAACCGGGAGACGTGGCGATGTTGAACGATCCCTTTCGCGGCGGTACTCATCTGCCGGACATCACCCTGGTTGCTCCGGTGTACGTACGAGCAGGGCGTGCGCGTCGAGGGGCAAAGGCCCGGCGGCCTGACTTTTACGTCGCTGCGCGCGCTCACCATGCCGACGTCGGGGGTACCTATCCAGGTTCGATGGGTCTTTGCCGCGAGATCTATCAGGAAGGATTTCGCATTCCACCGGTAAAGATCATGCGCGCCGGGAAAATGCAATCGGATATTCTAGCGTTGCTTTTGAACAATGTGCGTACACCAGAGGAGCGTGAGGGAGATCTAGGAGCACAGATCGCCGCTTGCCACGCTGGGGCCGAGCGACTGCGCGAGATCTGCGCCCGCTATGGCCTGGAGCGAACTAGAAAGGCTGCACGCGAGTTGCTCGACTACTCTGAGCAGATAATGCGGGCATTTCTAAGAGACGTACCCGGCGGAACCTACCGGGCGGAGGATTTTCTGGACAATGATGGAATTGGTACGAAGCCTGTGAAGATCGCGGTCACGTTGAAATTTACAGGGCGGCACCGGTCGTCTATTTCCGCCCGGACAGGTCGGAACTCCGATGCCACACGAATAGTGATTGTGGACTTCACCGGTAGCGACCCACAAGTCGAAGGCAGCGTGAATGCCGTGAAGGCAATTACGTATTCAGCTTGTTTCTACGCTTTCCGCTGTCTGCTAGCTGAAGATGTGCCTGCAACCGCAGGGCTGATGCGCCCGATTGAGGTGCTGGCGCCGGAGGGGACCGTCGTCAACGCCCGTCCACCAGCAGCTGTGGCCGGCGGAAACGTGGAAACCTCGCAGCGTATCGTGGACGCGCTGCTGCGGGCGTTGGCGCAAGCCTTGCCGGAGCGGATTCCCGCGGCCGCTTCTGGAACAATGAACAACCTCACGATCGGCGGGATTGATCCCCGAACCAACGACCCGTTTGCCTACTACGAGACCATCGCCGGCGGCATGGGAGCGCGTCCAACGAAGCTTGGGGTATCTGGCGTTCACACGCATATGACGAATTCACTGAACACACCTGCCGAGGCTCTGGAATATGCGTATCCGCTACGCGTGCGTCGGTATTCCCTGCGGCCGGCCAGCGGTGGTGACGGTAAGCACCGCGGAGGGGACGGCATCATCCGGGAAATCGAAGTGCTCAGTGATGCCGAAATCACGTTGTTAGCCGATCGGCGCGGGCGCGGCCCGTACGGTCTGGCAGGGGGTAAGGACGGCGCGCCCGGGAAGGCCACTGTGATTCGCGAAGGCGGCTCGTCGCAAGAATTACCAGGCAAGTTCAATGTGCGGCTGCGTAAGGGCGAACGGATTCGCATCGAAAGCCCGGGCGGAGGCGGTTGGGGGAAGTGATTCGTCGTATTCGATGTCAGCCGGCAAACGGGGAGAATCCGTGTGCTGCACAATGAATCAAATGTAAGGTTCAATTTCACCAACGGCTCGCGAGGAAACCAAAATGCCCGACGCCACTGCCGCTCACTACCTTGATGAAGTCCGCCGCCAGTTCCGCGGGCACAAACGTCTCGCAGAAGGCGCCATCGCTCAACTCAAGGACGAAGAACTGTTCGTAGCGCTCGATGCTGGATCGAATTCGATCGCGATTATCATCAAACACCTGGCTGGCAACATGCGCTCACGGTTCACCGACTTCCTGACCACCGATGGGGAAAAGCCGGATCGCAACCGCGACCAGGAATTCGAAATGAACTCAGCGCCAACCCGCGCCGACGTGATGAACTGGTGGGAGAAAGGTTGGTCGTCCGTGTTCACGGCCATTGAAGCTCTCAAGCCGGAGGACGTTTTGCACACAGTCACGATCCGCGGCGAGCCGCATACGGTGTTGCAAGCCATCAACCGGCAAGTGGCGCACTACGCCTATCACGTCGGACAGATCGTTTTCCTGGCGAAGCATTTCCGCTCGAGCGAGTGGAAGACGCTGAGCGTTCCGCGTGGAAAATCGAGAGAAATCAATGCCATCGTCCAGAAGTATGACAAGGGCGTGCTTCGGGATCGCCCAGAACAAAGCTAGCCTTCCACATTCAGCTCCAGTCCACCCGATTTTCCGGAGTGCTAGAATCTAAAGTTTTGGTCTTCAATCCGAACTTATAAGGTTTAAGGTGGGTCCATGTCTGACACCATGCAGGCGGTAGTAAAAACAAAAGCCGCACCCGGCGCGGAGATTCGCGAAGTCAAGATCCCCGCCTTTGGACGCAGCGACGTTCTGGTGAAGGTGAAGGTTGCGTCCATCTGCGGTACCGACCTGCACATTTACGAGTGGGACCGCTGGGCGCAGAATCGAATTCATCCGCCGCTGATCCCAGGTCATGAGTTTTGCGGCGAGGTCGTCGCTAACGGCGATGAGGTCACCAGCGTTAAAGAAGGCGATTTCGTTTCCGCCGAAATGCACGTGGCTTGCGGCAAGTGCCTGCAGTGCCGGACCGGCGAAGCACATGTTTGCCAGAATGTAAAAATTATCGGGGTTGATACGGACGGCGCCTTCGCTGAGTACGTAGTGATTCCGGAATCAAATATCTGGAAGCTCGATCCCGCAATTCCGCAGGAATACGCATCCATCCTTGATCCGCTGGGCAACGCCGTTCACACCGTGTTAGCGGGCGAGATTGCCGCCAAAACCGTAGCTATAACCGGCTGCGGTCCGATCGGATTGTTTTCAATCGCGGTGGCCCGAGCCGTGGGCGCGGCGCAAGTGTTTGCCATCGAGGTGAACGAACACCGGCGCCGGCTGGCGAAACAGATGCACGCCGATCTGGTACTCGATCCGTCGAAAGAAGATGTGAAGGCAATCGTCATGGAGCGAACTGGCGGCCTGGGCGTGGACGCGGTGCTGGAAATGGCCGGCCATCCCGACGCCATTCGAACAGCCTTCGACATCGTGCGGCGTGGCGGACGCATTTCCCTCCTCGGCCTGACTTCCAAACCAATCTCGCTTAACTTTTCCGAAGACATTATTTTCAAAGGCATCATCATCCAGGGCATCAACGGCCGCCGCATGTACCAGACCTGGTATCAGATGACCGCATTGCTCAAGAACGGGAAACTGGACTTGCATCCGGTAATCACCGACCGCATCGCGATGAAGGATTTTTCCAAAGCGATGGAGCGTTTGAAGACAGGAGAAGCGAGCAAGATTCTGGTCTATCCGAACGGAACAAAGTAGGACGGAAATAACTAAAGCCTGGTGCTCGCTAAGCCTCCGCGGGGACGTTTACGATTTTCTTCTGGATCGCGTAGGTCACCAGTTGAGCTTTGTTGTGGATGTCAAGCTTGCGCATCAGATTGAACCGGTGAGCTTCGACCGTTTTGACGCTGAGGCCCAGCAAACCTGCGATCTTTCTGGCCGAGTTGCCTTCCGCAATCATTCTCACGACTTGACGCTCTCGAGGCGTCAGGACAGAGCGGCGTGGGTTCGCGCGGTGCTCCACAGACACAACTCCCTTCGTCAAAGTAAATGTGGAAGCGGCATTCCAAGCGGCAAACGACGCGCCCGGCGGCCCGAGGCGGCCTCAATTCCTTAATGGCATTGTACAAGCCCCGTACCCTGATCGTCACGGAAAAGTTTGGGTTTCGCCGCGAAAGCGAGCCACTCAAAACCAACTTTCTCACTTCATCAGATACAATCCAGAACAATGCTCCGCTATTTTACGTCCGGGGAATCGCATGGGGAGGCGCTCGTGGCCTTCCTTTCCGGTCTGCCTGCCGGGCTGAAGATCGATCAGGCGTTCCTGGATCGTGAACTCTGGCGCCGTCAGCAGGGCTACGGTCGAGGCGGCAGGATGAGGATCGAGCGCGATACTGCGCACATCCTTTCCGGAGTGCGCCACGGAAGCACCATAGGTTCGCCCATCGCGGTTTTGCTGGAGAATAAAGATTGGAAGAACTGGCAAGAGTCGCTTCCGGTCGAGGAAGGGGATCCCGCCAAACACAAGCGTGTGGGTTCGCCGCGGCCGGGGCACGCGGACCTCGCCGGCGCTCTGAAGTACAACTTTACCGATGCCCGCTACGTGCTCGAGCGTGCCTCCGCCCGCGAATCTGCAGCACGCGTAGCGATTGGAGGCCTGGCAAAACTGCTGGCGCGCGAACTTGGAATCGAAGTGCTGAGCCACGTCATCGCGGTGGGCAATGCGTCGGTCAGCGCGGAAGTCCCTTGGGACCAGATCGCCGCCCTGAGAGAACGCGAAGAAGTTTTGCTCAATTGCGCTGATGCCGATGCCGAAGCGCGAATGAAAGAAGAAGTTGACCGGGTTCTTAAGACTGGAGACTCCGTCGGTGGCGTTTTTGAAGTGGTCGCCCGCAACGTTCCCCCGGGGCTGGGCACGTACGCGCAATGGGACGAGCGCCTGGACGCTTTGTTGGCGGCGGCGGTAATGTCTTTGCAAGCGGTGAAAGCGGTGGAGATCGGGTCGGGCATCACTGCCGCCGCTTCCCCCGGTTCCGCCGTACATGATGAAATAGGGTACAGCGAGTCAACCGGGTTCGCAGGATTCACTCGCAGCCGCAATAACGCGGGGGGAATCGAAGGCGGCGTATCAAACGGAGAGGAGATTCGGGTTCGCGGTTATCTCAAGCCGATTTCTACCCTGCGCCGGCCGCTCCAATCGGTGGACTTCGCTACCCGCGAGCTCGTGAAAGCCGCATACGAACGCTCCGACGTTTGCGTGGTGCCTGCGGCCGGCGTGGCCGCCGAAGCCATGGTGGCCTTGACCCTGGCACGCTGCGCGCTGGAAAAATTCGGCGGCGATTCGATGGTGGAAACCTCGCGCAACTTTCAAGGCTATTTGAAACAACTGAAAGAATACTGACTACTCAATGATCTATCCCATCGTAAAATTTGGAAATCCTGTCCTGGAAAAACCGGCAGCACCGGTTACGGTTTTTGACAGCGAGTTGAAAAAGCTGGTCGAGGACATGTTCGAGTCCATGTATGAGGCCCATGGAGTCGGCCTGGCCGCGCCGCAAATCGGAATCTCGAAGAGGCTTGCCGTCATCGATGTTACCTTCAAGGAAGATCCTGATGCCCAGTTGGTGCTGGTGAATCCTGAGATCCTCCGCACCGAGGGCAAACACACCCAACCGGAAGGTTGCCTGAGCATTCCTGAATTCCGCGAACCCGTTACCCGGCCACGCAAAGTGACGATTCGCGCACAGGATGTGAATGGAAAGTGGTATGAGAAAACCAACAAAGAGGGCGAAGAACTGCTTGCCCGCGCCTTCGTGCATGAAATCGAGCACCTGAATGGCAAGCTTTACATCAGCCACATCAGCGCGCTGAAACGCGATCTGATGAAGCGCAAGATTCGCAAGCTGACGAAAGCTGGAGAGTGGTAGAGATTGAGCCATTGAGTGATTGAATCATTGAAAGATTGACTCAGATGACTCAATGACTCAATGAGTCAACCCCTCAATCTGGTTTTCTGCGGCACGCCTCGCTTTGCCGTCCCCACGCTTGAGGCGTTGATTCGCGCGGGCTTGCAGGTTCATCTGGTGGTCACGCAACCTGACCGGCCTCGCGGACGCGGTCTTGCGCTGACGCCATCTCCGGTGAAGCAGTCTGCTCTCGCCCTTGAGTTGCCGATCACGCAGCCGGATAGCATCAAAAACAATGCCAAGTTCCGCGCTCAACTGACTGCCCTCAATGCCGACGCCATCATCGTGGTTGGCTATGGCCGGATCCTTCCGCAGTGGATGATCGATTTACCGCGCCTTGGCAACGTTAATCTGCACGCATCGCTGCTCCCTAAGTATCGCGGCGCGGCGCCCATCCAGTGGGCAATCGCCTGTGGTGAGAAGATGACCGGCGCCACCACCATGCGGATCGACGCTGGACTTGATACCGGCGATATTCTGCTGCAAAAGGAAATACCGATCAAGCCGACGGACACCGCCGAGACCCTGGCCCCAACGCTGGCTGCAATCGGAGCGGATCTTATTGTCGAGACCCTGTTCGCCTTGCGGGCGGGTTCAATCAGGCCGCGCCCGCAGGATCACGCCCAAGCAACTCTCGCGCCCATCCTCAAGAAAGAAGATGGCCGGATTGATTTTTGCCGCACCGGACCAGAGGTCTGCGATCGTCTCCGCGGGTTCCAGCCCTGGCCCGGCGCCTTCACCACGTATCGAGGCAAGAACCTGCACATCTGGGACGCAGCCGTGTCACAGCGCTCAATTCCGCCCGGAGAACTTGTGGTCGAGAGTGATCTTCTGTTTGTGGGATGCGGAAAAGGTACGGCCTTGACACTGCTCGAAATACAACCGGAAGGCAAGAAGCGCATGCCGGTGCGCGACTTCGTCCATGGCTATCGTCCCCATACCGCCGAAAAGCTGGGCACGTAACTGAGAACTGGATGCCTATCTCACCCGCCCGCATCGCGGCTTTCGACATTCTGCTCAGGGTTGAGCAAGAGGACTCCTACGCGTCTGAGCTGCTGCACTCGTCACGTTACGCGAAGTTTTCATCTGCCGATCACGGTCTCGCCACCGAGTTAGTCATGGGTGTTCTGCGCTGGCGGTCCCTTCTGGATAAATACATTGCGGAACGATCTTCGCAGAAGCTCACCCGCCTCGACGCGGAGGTGCTCGCCGCCCTGCGTCTTGCGGCTTACCAATTACTGTTTCTGGATCGTGTGCCGGAGCGTGCTGCCGTGCACGAGAGCGTGGAACTGGTGAAGCGCGCGAAGAAGCGCTCGGCGGTGCCGTTCGTCAATGCGGTCTTAAGAAAGTTTGCGGGAGTCGCAAGAGACCACGATGCTGCTTCGGCCATCGCCAACGCCAAAACGCCCTTGGAATTGGCCGAGTGCTCCGCGCACCCGCTTTGGTTGGTCGAACGCTGGAGTAAGGAATTCGGGTTCCAGGCCACCCGGCAAATCTGTGCGTACAATCAGCGAATTCCGGAGACCGCCGTCAGGCTCTCCGACCCCACGATTGCGGACGAACTCAAGCGCCAGAAGATTCAACTATCCGCAGGCACGTTGCTGACGTCGGCGTTTCGCGTTGCAGCCGGCGATCTCACCAGCACCCGCCCATTCCGCGAAGGCCGCGTCATGATCCAGGACGAAGCGTCACAGCTCGTTTCGCTGCTTGTCGGCGGAGGCGCAAACATTCTCGACTGTTGCGCCGCGCCCGGCGGGAAGACCAGAACTCTCGCCGAGCTTAATCCCCGGGCCAGCATCGTTGCCACAGAATTGCATCCCCACCGCGCCCGCATGCTGCGCAGACTGGTCGCAGCAGCAAATGTGCATGTGATCGCCGCCGATGTTTGCTATCTGCCGTTCACTACATCGTTCGATCGCGTGGTGGCCGACGTGCCCTGCTCCGGCACCGGCACACTCGCCCGCAATCCCGAGATCAAATGGCGGCTCAAACTCGAAGACCTGGCTGATCTCCAAACCCGCCAATTGGCCATCCTGCAATCGGCGATGCAACGCGTCTCGCCGGGCGGAAGGCTTGTGTATTCGACCTGCTCGCTGGAGAAAGAAGAGAACTCAATTGTTGTCGAGAAGGCACTGTCGCTTGACCATTCATTCCGCGTGCTCGATTGCCGGATTGAGCTGGAGCGGCTCCGCTCCCAAGGGGAACTGCGCTGGCAAGACGTCGATTCGCTAGGCAGCGGACCGTGCTTGCGAACCATTCCCGGAGTGCATCCCTGCGATGGTTTCTTCGCAACCATCCTGGAAAGAAGCTAGCTACTTCTTTGATCCGTGTTGATCCGCGCAAATCTGTGGCCAGTGTTTTTCAGCGCACTTCGAAATTCACCGCCGACCCCGCCGCGATCTTTGCTCCGGGCGCAGGATTCTGCGAGACGATGACGCTGGCTGGCGTGGGCAGTGATGGAGGCGCGGGGGGAGGCGGTGTCGCAGCAGAATCCACCGGGGGAGCAGCGGAAGGTGAAGCGGCGGATGGAGCCATGCTGACGTCCCCTAGCCGAAACCCGGCGTCCTGCAAAACCAGGCTGACGCCGCCCAGTGCCTGGCCGGTGAAGTTGGGCATCAGAAACGTTTGCGGCGCTGTGGGTTCGATCGTCAGCAGGCTGATTTTGGGCGCCGCGATACCGCTGGCATTTGGGGCAGGGCTCTGGCCGAGCACTTGATCCACGAGTGAACCCCGCATCCCAATCTGCGCTACCGCGCCCACGTCCAACCCACGGCGCCGTATGTTAATCTCCGCGGCCCGTTGGCTTTCTCCGAGCACATTGGGAATCTGCACTCGCTGCGGCCCCAGGCTCTGAGCGACCCGTATCTGCCATCCACGGCGCACTTGTGTACCGGGAGGTGGCAGTTGCGAAAGAATTCTGCCTTCAGGAATCGTTGCACTGTAGTACTGGCGTTCGATGTCCATTTGAAAACCGGCGGCGTCTGTAACTCTCCGCGCCTCGGCTGGAGTTTTGCCGACCACGTCGGGGACCGCTACCTCGCGTCCGTGGATGGCAAACCGCATCGCAGTCAGCGCCGACACCAGGGCCACCACCAACAGCGCCAGCGTCAACAAGACGAATCGGAAGAAGGACTTCATTTGCGGGTCTGATTATATCCCTCCTTTTTGGGAACGCTCCGACACATATCGTGCGGACAACCGCCGATCCGGTCCGCGCTCCACCTATACTGTTGCTATGTCCCCTGAGACGGATCTGCTGGCTCCCTTGCTGCGTTACTGGGGCTACGATTCGTTCCGGCCCTTGCAGGAGCAGATCGTGCGCAGCCTGCTCGGAGCCCGCGACACTTGCGTGGTCATGCCCACGGGCGGTGGCAAATCACTCTGCTACCAATTACCGGCGCTGGTATCGGGACAAACCGCAATCGTGATCTCACCCTTGATCGCGTTGATGCAGGACCAGGCGGCCCAGCTGGCGCAAATGGGAATCCCCGCCGCCGTCCTGAACAGTTCTCTCGCCAACGATCAGCAATCATTGGTGATGCGAAAGGCACGCGACGGCGAATACCGGCTGCTGTACCTCTCGCCGGAAAGGCTGGCGCGGGCGGACACCATCGGCTGGCTGCAGCGCGTGCCGATCGCATTCTTCGCCATTGACGAGGCCCACTGTATTTCAGAATGGGGACACGAGTTCCGACCTGAATACCGGCAGTTGAGCAGCCTGCGCGCCCATTTCCCCGACCGCCCGATCGCCGCCTTTACCGCGAGCGCGACCCGGCGGGTTCGCCACGACATTCTCACCCAGCTCCAATTGCGCGATCCCGCAAAGTACATTGCCAGCTTCCATCGGGCGAATTTGCGCTATGTGGCGCGGCTGTGTGAATACGGAGAGCAGCCGGCGGTGCTTGTGAACGCTCTCCGCAGCTACGCCGACGGCGCCATCATCGTCTATGCGCCCACCATCGCCCGCGTGGAAGAAACAGTTGATTTCCTGGAGGAGCAGGGGATACCCGCGATCGCTTACCACGGCCAGATGGAAAAAGAGCAACGGCGGATCAACCAGGAGCGCTGGATGGCGGATGAAGTACGCGTACTGGTCGGAACCATCGCTTTCGGCCTGGGCATCAATAAGGCTACGGTGCGGGCCGTGATCCATCTCTCGCTGCCGCAGTCCATCGAGCAGTATTACCAGGAAGCCGGTCGCGCCGGTCGCGACGGCCTGCCCGCTGAGTGCCTTCTGCTGTGGCAGAAACGCGATGCCGGGCTGCTGGCGTACTTCATCGAGAAGATCGGTGACCCCGCCGAGAAGGAGCGTGCCTGGCAGCGCTATCACACCATCCGCCGCTTCGTGGAATCGGCGAGTTGCCGTCATCGGGAAATCTGCCTGCACTTTGGGGAAACGCCCAAGTGGACCTCGTGCAACGCCTGTGACGTATGCAGCGGCCTGCCGCCGTTCCTCTTCGCGCCTGCACCCAGTAAGCGAACCAGGCGACCGCGCAAGGGTTCCTCCAAAGCGAGTGAAGCGCAGCGGCAGGTTGTTACGCCGGAGCTGGCTGGTAGAGAAACTTCCGTTCCCCCTTCAAGCGTTGATCTTGAGTTGCGCGGATACCTTCGAGAGTGGCGGCGCAAAGCGGCCCAGCAGGACAACATCGCTTCTTTCGTTGTCATGCACGACAGTTCGCTCGACGAGATTTGCCGGCGGCGGCCGGCTTCGCTGGACGAAATCCGTGGCATTCCGGGGTTCGGCGAGAAGAAAACCGAACACTACGGCCAGCAGATTCTGAAGGCCCTGGCGGAGTTCAACGGTGGCGCCCGCGCCAGCGCGCCGCTGGAGGTGAAGTCGAAGCCTGCCGAAGAAACCATCCGCTTGCTGGGCGAAGGACACTCGCTTATCGAGATTGCAAACCTTCGCGGTCGCCACCTCGGTTCCGTAGTCGGTTTAATCGCCAATCTGGTGGAAAAAGGAGAGCTGCAATTCCAGCCTGAGTGGGTCGAAGAATCCAAACTGGCCAGCATCGAAGAGGCCTGCGCCAAACTGGGGATGCGAGCCCTGAAGCCGCTCAAAGATGCTCTGGCCCCGGATATTACTTATGAAGAGGTTCGCTTGGTCATAGCCAGACTTCGCAGCCAGCAACGGAAAACCGCATAACACAACGCACACGTCGCCCCGGACGCCTCGTCCGGGCAGCCTGGAACCGAATCCTGGTTTATGATGGATTTTATCTTCCGACTAGGACTCCCACTATGAGCGCGCCCACAATTCCAGCAGAGACAACACTCATGACCCGCGAAGAAATCAATCGCAAGCAGAAGGAATACATTTTCCCTTCGGTCACGAATTACTACTCCGAGCCGCTGCCCATGGACCACGGTGTCATGCAGCATGTTTGGGACGTGGAGGGCAAAAAGTACCTCGACTTCTTTGGCGGCATCGTGACTATCAGCGTGGGCCACTGCAACCCGCGTGTCACTTCGCGCACCAAAGCTCAGATCGACCGCCTGCAGCACGTTTCCACCTGCTTTCCCAATGAGCCGATGGTCAATCTAGCGGAGAAGCTAGCACAGATCACGCCCGGAGCGCTGAAGAAGTCCTTCTTCACCAACAGCGGCACCGAAGCCAACGAGACGGCGGTCCAGGTGGCGCGCATGCACACCGGAAACTTCGAGGTGGTCGCACTGCGTCACGGCTACAGCGGGCGCTCTTCGCTCACCCGCGGGCTTACCGGCATGAACACCTGGCGCCGGGGAACGATCGAGGTCGGCATCGTTCACGCTATGAATCCGTATTGTTATCGCTGCCCGCTGGGGTTGAAGTATCCCGACTGCGAGGTCGCCTGCGCCAAGGATATTGAGAACACGATTCAGTTCTCGACTTCGGGACGCATCGCCGCGTTTCTCGCTGAGCCGATACAGGGCGTCGCCGGTTTTGTCACGCCTCCGAAAGAATATTTCAAGATCGCTTTCAACATCGTGAAGCAATACGGCGGCGACTTCATCTCCGACGAAGTGCAGACTGGCTGGGGACGCACCGGGCGCAAATGGTTCGGCATCGAACACTGGGAAGTTGAGCCGGATATGATTACATCCGCCAAAGGCTTGGGGAACGGCACGCCCATCGGGCTGACCGTTGCCAAGCCCGAGATTGCGGATTCATTTCAAGGGCTGACCATCTCAACCTTCGGCGGCAATCCGGTTACGTGCGTGACTGCAAAGGCTGTCATCGACGTGATTGAAGAAGACGACCTGCGAACCAATGCTGCTGTGGTTGGCGAACATTTCCGCAAAAAGCTCGAAGAACTTCAGCAGAAGCACCCGTTGATTGGCGACGTTCGCGGAATGGGCTTGATGCAAGCGATCGAACTAGTCGAGGACCGCACTACCAAGCAGCCTTCGCCAGCCGCCACAAATGCCTTGATGGAAGAGGCTCGCAAACGTGGACTGCTGGTCGGCAAAGGCGGCTTCTACGGCAACGTCATCCGCATGTCCCCGCCACTGAATATTTCAAAAGCGGACGTCGATGAGGCGGTGCGGATATTGGATCAAAGCTTCGCGGCGCTTAAGGAATAAGAAAGGGCCGCGGCTCTCACTTTTCCGCAATACGCGGAGCTGTCGGTCCGCCATCGGTAGTTCTGCGAACCGACTGGACGATTCGATTAAGCTCAGGCTGAGCGATGCCTGCAGAATTCTTATAGTCGTGCTGAAGGAGAATAAACTCCAAGCTGCCTTCGTCCGAATAAAGGCTAACAGTAAGCGCATCCGGCCGAACTTGAGGATTTCCTTGCTGAAAACCCTTGTAGCTTGGGTTCTGCAGGTTGAAGATTCCAGTGTCAGCCGACTTTGACAGTGCCATCGACTTGATCATTAGCAGGAATTCCTCTCGCATATGAACACGCCCAGAGAGCGTCCAGTGGTTCATTTTGTCGGGGGTGAACTCGTAGATGGTCTTAGCAAAACGGTAGTCAGATTTTCCAAATGTAGCTTCGATCTTTTGCGGGGAGGTCTTCATTTCTTTAGCGAGTCCATTGGCCCACTCTCGTGGAGGAACAGCGGTAACCAAGAGTCGCAATCCGGAACGGAACCGAAGATCTACCCTGCTCTTCTCGGCCTTCTCCGTGGGATACAAGCGAGTCTGAGTTTCGTCGAGATCGCTCCACGGAATCTCAAATTCATAACCAAAGTACGATAGCTTCTCTCCCGGCCCTTGTGAAATAGATTGATCTTTCAAGTCCGAAGGAACGACGCTGGCAACCGGAGGCGCTGTTCTCGCTGCGTAAAAGGAGAGAGCCACCGGAGCGATCCAGGTCACGCCCACAAAGATAACCGCAAGTGCGACGAACACCGTGATCAGAATGCGCCGCATCACTCTCAAGACTTGCCTCCTAATTGCACTTCCTCAAGCCGCAATATTACATCAGTGCGATTCTTCCGCGGCGGGCGCAGTATCCGCTGTGTCCACTTTTTCCGCCGCGGGCCTCGGCGGCAACTCGGGCAGCGGCTGAAACTCTCCCGGATCCTTTCCAGCCAACGCAACTTTCATGAAGTCCATCCAAATGGGAAGCGCGGCGCGGGCTCCGCTTTCCTTGGCTCCCAATGATTTCTTCTCGTCATAGCCAATCCAAACTCCGGTGGTTATCGCCGGTGAAAATCCGATGAACCAGGCGTCCGTGAAATCGTTGGTTGTACCGGTTTTGCCCGCGAGCGGATATCCCATTTTTGCCGCGGCAATCCCGGTTCCATGCAGCACCACTTCTCGCAGCATCGAGGTCATGATGCGTGCCGTGCGCGCGCTGATCGCGTCTTTAACGTCCGGAAAGTCTTCTTCCAGCACGCGGCCTTCATAGTCCTCCACCTTGGTGATGAAGCGCGGAGTAATGCGAACGCCATCGTTGGGAAAAACGCTGAACGCGGATGTTTGTTCGAACAGGGTCACTTCGGCAGCACCCAGTGCCACGGGCAGGTAGGCCGGGATGTTCGAAGTAATCCCAAAGCGATGCGCGTAGTCGATCACGGTTTTTATTCCAATGCGGTCCGCGACTTTCAACGCTGGAATGTTGCGCGATTGCGCCAGCGCCCGCCGCAGCGTGATGGTGCCTTCAAACTTCTCATCATAGTTGTGCGGAGTGTAAGGGCCGGACGCGGTCTGAAACGTGACCGGCGCATCGAGGATCGTGTCGTCGGGCCGTGCTCCCTGATCGATGGCGGCAGTATAGACGTACGGTTTGAACGACGACCCCACTTGCCGCAGCGCCTGGGTTGCCCGGTCGAATTTGGACAGCTCAAAGTCGCGCCCGCCGACCATCGCTTTAATTTCTCCGGTTGCGTTATCGATGGCGATGAGCGCGCCCTGCGTGCCCGAGTCCTGCTCCAGGCTCGCTCGTGCCTTGCCGTCGCTCCCGAGGGCTAGGATCTTCAAATAGACCACGTCACCCGGCTTCAGAATTTCCGGAAGTTTGTGCTGAGTCCATGCCGCATCGGCTGGCGCGAGGTTTGCCGTGTATCGTCCAAACCTGCACGCCGCCGATGCGGGCGCGACTGCTGTAACCAAAGCGTGGATATAACCATTGACCTCGGCTTCCTCGTCCCAGTCAGGGTGCCGGTAGCTGGCGAGAACGGCGCCCCCGGCCAATACATTTTCCAGATGGCCTTTCCAGCCATGGCGGCGTTCATAGGCGGCCAGGCCATCCAGTACAGCCTGGCTCGCCGTCCTCTGCAAGTCCATGTCGAGCGAGGTGTAGACCCGCAGCCCGCCCTCGAGCACCTGATTACTGCCATACTTGTTTTCCAGATAACGTCGGATCTCCTCGACAAAATGCGGCGCCAGCGAGTTGGGATCGTGCTGTAGGTTTAACTCGGTGGGTTTATTACGCGCTTCGGCAGCTTGTCGCGCCGTTATCTTACCGTCCTCCAGCATGCCGTTGATGACCAGATTTCGGCGCCTGATGGCGCGGTCGGGATGATTGATCGGCGAATAGAGTCCCGGCGCTTTCGGCAGTCCGGCTAGCAGCGCAGCTTCTTCGAGCGTGAGCTGTCTTGCCGGCTTGCCGAAGTAATACTCCGACGCCGCTTCGAAACCATATACTCCGTGTCCGAGAAAAATCTGATTGGCATAGAGAGTGAAGATTTGTTCCTTCGTAAAACGCCGCTCGATCTGAATGGCCAGCAAAGCCTCCTCGATTTTGCGCGGGAAGGATCGATCGGGCGAAAGAAACAGATTGCGGGCGAGCTGCATGGTCAGGGTCGACGCGCCCTGTACTCTGCCCCCGGATTCAATATCCCGATACGCGGCCCCAGCGATTCGCCAGATGTTAATGCCCGAGTGGCTGTAGAAATCCTTGTCTTCAATCGAGACCAGGGCATCGCGCAACACCTGCGGAAAGTCGTTGTAGGACGCCACCACTCGTCTCTGCAATGCGAACGAGCCAATGATGCGGCCCTGTCCGTCGTATAGTTCGGTGATGGAGCTGGGGCGGTAATGCTCCAACTGCTCGACTTGGGGAAGATCCGTGGAGTAGACCAGCAACAATCCGGCAGTGGCGCCCGCCAGGGCAGCCAGCAAAACCAGCAAGCCAAACAGGACGCGGCCCACCAGCTTCCGTCCGGCAACTTCCACCGGGGGAAGGTCTTGATAAATGACCTTCATGGAGATGGACCTCAGGATAGCAGGGCGGAGGGGCGGCTGATAGTCGTTCCGGCTAGTTCAGTTGGAAAATCGTGAAACGTCACCACGGGGACAACCGAGGGCGGCTGTCCCCACGTGATTTGTGCGGCTAGCTGGTCCGGTTCTTGATGACTTCAACGGCCTTCAACATCTGCTGGTCGGGCTGCGCCGGCTGGGTCTTCTTGGTAGTATCGTCGGCCGGAGCGGCATTCTCGTCCTCATCCGGCACTGGCCCATCTTCGTCAGTGTCAGCGACCAGAACATTGGGCGTTACAGCGGTATCCTGAATCGCTTTGCCAGTGGGCGTGTAGTACTTGGCGATAGAGAGAATGAGAGCCGATCCATCGGGAAGTTCCATGGTTTTCTGAATCGAACCATCCCCAAAGGTCTTGTCTCCGACAACGTCACCGCGAGCATTTTCAAGCACGGCGGCGGCCACGATCTCGGCAGGGCCGGCTGTTCCCTTGTTGACCAGCACCACCACGGGCAGGTTAGTAATTGCCTTGGCGGGATCCGCATTAAAGGCTTCACGGGGATACTTCTGGCCTTGTAGGTAAGTAATGGTGCCGTGATTCAGAAAGAGATTAGCCGTGGCGATGCCTTCAGCCTCGTCGCCGTCGGCGCAGTTGCGCAAATCCAGGATGAACTTCTTTGCCCCTGACTTCTGCAACGCCTTAATCTTGTTGGCCACTTCCACTGACTTGCCTTTGGTGAAAGCATCGACATGGATTTCGGCAATACCTTCGTCGACCATCTTGTCAGTCACAGGCGGAATCACAACGATATCGCGCGTGATGACGACCTTTTGCGGCTCGGCGCGCCGGGCGCGGACCAGCGAAACGGTCACGTTCGAACCCGGCTGTCCGGCCAGCAGGCTGCGAACTTCACCGACCGACATCTCGCGTGTACTCTTGCTCTCGATAGCCTCGATAATATCGGTATCCTGAAGCCCAGCCTTATCCGCCGGTCCACCGGGAATAACCGAGATCACCGAAGCATAGCCGAAGCGCTTGGAAACGGCGGCTCCGATGTCGGCTTTCGCGCCGGTCTGGCGAGACTTATACAGCGCATACTCGGACGCACTCAGGTAACTGGAATTGGCATCCAGAGACTCGAGTAATCCGTGCAGAGCGCCGGCAGTCACGACCGGAATGTTGGGTTCTTCCACATACTCGCTGCGCACGCGAGAGAGAACCTCGCTGTACACCTGGAGCTGACGGTAAGCGCCGTCGCTGTTGGAGGCGCGAACCCCATCCATTCCACCCACCACCATGAACAGCAGCACCAACGAGGATGAAGCAAGAATTACAGCCTTCGTTTTTATCGACATCGAATTCGTTTTCTCGGAAAGGAAGTCACTTCCTAGGAAGTGCATGACTGCTGCTGACAAACCGCGACTCGTATCAGGATATGGCTTTAGCCATATCTCTTGTGCTCCCGAGTCGAAGTGCGGCTTTCAGCCGCTTGTCAGCAAACTGTTAGTCATTATATCTGCTTTGATGCCAGTTTCTGATGGTTTGGATCGGCAAAATAAGTCCGTCGGTAACCACGGCAGCACAGCCCGCCGAATGCAGGGTGGGGGAAGGTTGAAATCAGAGGTCCGCATCCATTTCGGTATTCATAGGAAAGGGCTTACGTCGGACGGCTAGCGCGGATCAGCGCTCACAGCGGAGGGATCCGGCAGGGCCGCGTTCTCGCCGGAACCTCGCCGGCCGGATCGTACCCCGTCGGTGATTTCATAGTCGGTGTAGTCAATGGTCAGGACGGCTTTGCCTCCCATGCGAACCTGGGTCACGGACTCGTTGTGAGTGGGAAGCCAGAAGCCTGCGACCTTGGTCCAGCGGTATTCGATCTGGGTGTGACTGATCCAGACCGATGGATTCCGGGCAGGCTCGCCTTGCATTCGTGCAGCCGCGAAGTCCCGAGCGTCGACCCAGAGTTTCCCGCGATAAAGATACTTGCTTCTGCCCTTGGGGGTTAGCTCAAGAACATAAAAATCTCCGCCTGGAGTGTGTTCGATCCCGGCCAGCGCAAAATCGTAGTTTTTTGGACTGATTTCCAGTTCCTTCCGGTTCTGTTCCTTCTGTGCTTCCTGCTCGCTGCTGAGCAGCTTCAACAGCACCCGGTTGGTAAGCAACTTCGAACCGCTCTGGGAGATAACTTTGAAGTCCTTCCGGTCAGGCGCGGTGTAAATCGCTTCCACGCGCATCTCAGCCTCATGGCTGCCGAAGAGCCCGTGATACTCCAGGCGGTAAGCTCGCATTCCGCGATACCCACGCAAGGCCTGGGAACGCCGGGCGTTTGCCGCCATTAGTCTTTGCACGATCACATCGGTGGAAAGCTGGGGAGGCGGATGCACGTCCGCGTCAGCGAAACTGACCGCGGTGAGCATGGTGAGTAAAAACACGCCCGCCGGGAAGCGAAGATCACTACCGTGTCGTCCGAACGGTCGCAACAGATCCATATAGAAAAAAGCGAGAAAAAATCCGCAGATGATTTTCAATCTACCATATTGATCTGGGAAATAAAGTGACGGAAGGGGCGGGGCATCGCCAGCATCCGGTCGCAGTGACGAAACTTGCCCGACTTGGAGTAGAGAATCATCAGCGCGGCCTCGCCTAGGCATAGGATCGCCGTAGGCACCGCTGCGAGGCGAAGAAGAAAGTCACCGGCCCAACACGCAAGACCGGCGCGAACCAGCCCAGCACGGGCACAGCAACCCCGATCAGGATCAGGTTGCGGATGACTCCCGGCGCGTCGATGCCGTAGTCGGGTTTTGCTGAATCAGCGGGCATGGGCAGGAGTCGAGATCAAAACCACAAAGGACATAAAGGTACATAAAGGAGCGCAAAATAGCTAACGCTTTGCCAGGTTCCGAATCTTAGGGCCGGAGACGAATTCATTCCCCGCAATCACGTATCGCAACGGAAGCCCCGCCGCTTTAGTGATTCCGATTCGCGGCGTTGTCAGAATCCGGCGAACCCGGTATCCGCTGTCCGCGATGAAGAGGTCGGAACGGGCGCTGGTCAGGTCTTTTCCGTTGTCCTGTTCGCGGGTGATGGCGAACGCTTCGGCCAACCGGCCCGGTCCGCTGGTCAACTTGCGTAGGTCGCGGATGCCGCTGCCAATGACGTTGATAGACGCGCTTCGTGACGCCGCCATCTCTTCAATCCCAACCAGTGGCTCAACTGCGCGAAACAGAACCCCGCCCGCGACTCCATCGGGCATGCACGACACGTTCAGGCAGTAGTAATTGCCATAGATGAAATAGACGTACGCATAGCCGGGCGGGCCGAACAGCACAGCATTGCGCGCGGTGCGGCCGGCGAAGGAGTGAGCGGCGGGATCGTCTTTTCCCAAATAGGCTTCCACTTCCACGATACGGGCCGCTAAGGTTTTGCCTCTTTCTCTGCGAACCAATACTTTGCCGAGCAGGTCGCGGCTTACGCGGCGGGGATCGCGATCGTAGAACTCGCGTGACAACGGTGTGCGAAACTCGGTCATGGAGGTGGTCAAAGTCCAACCGACGTCTGCTCGCGATCCCGGCGTATTTCCTTTGCTGCTGTCCAAAAGGCCAATCGGATCATGGAACTTCCGGCACAAGACGCTGCGTCCAGCCTGGCATATTGTGATGGAAAGTAGCTGACCCTGCAATCGACCATTCAAAACCTTTAGGAGAGTCCATGTTCAGCAGAAGAATGTTCAGCAGAAAGATGCTCACCAGAAAGATCGCTTCCGTAATGTTGCTGTTGGTAAGCGCCGCGATGGCAGACACGATTCCTTACGGCGCCAAGTTAACCGTGCGCCTCGACTCAGGAGTCAACTCGCGAACTGCAAAGACCGGCCAAACATTTCATGGAAGACTCGCCCACAACTTAGTTGTCAATGGCAAGAGCATCGCCGATGCGGGCGCGCCGGTGAAGGGCAAAGTAACGCACGCGGGACCCAGCGGGCGCCTACATGCTCCGGGCGAGCTCACGTTACGGCTCACCTCGGTCGAGATTCAGGGCAAGACAGTTCCCATCACTAGCACTGCGTACCGCGCCAAAGGTAAGAGCCACACCAAAGGCAATGTCGAGAAGATCGGCGGCGGCGCGGCGGCTGGCGCTCTTATCGGAGGACTTGCGGGAGGCGGGAAAGGCGCGCTGATCGGGACAGCTGTAGGCGCAGGCGCTGGAACCGGAGTTGCGGCAGCGACGGGGAAGGAAGAAGCTTCCGTTCCCGCCGAAGCAGCTCTGACCTTTACGACCACCGCGGCAGCGACGGTGAAGTAAATCCAGAACGGGTCTGATAAATGTTTCTCGAACGCGGCAACCGCAGGGGCTGGAAGCCTGAATTTTATCGGGGCGGAACGGCACGGCTCCTCGGCTTCGCTTTGGCGTCACGGATCTGCACCATCAAATTTATCCCGCATGTCTATCCCCGGCGTCCACAGCCGCTTTCAGTTATTTCATTCCGGCGAGAGCGGCTCATTCCCATGATCCTGGACGCGGACCACAACTACTTCTTTGGGCGTGACTCTGGCGGCACCAGGCCTGCTACGCGGTAGTAGACGGCGAGCTGGCCGTAATGCTCTCCCGAATGCTCGATCAAACCGTACGCCATGTCGGACACGCGGACCTGCTGGTTGCTATCGGGGTCCGTGACCACGTCGCCCATGCCCTTGTCACCCTTCATCTTGATGGCCGCTGCACCGTCTGCAAACGATTTTTTCACGAAGGCAACCACCTCCGCCTTGGTTTTGTACTGGTCACGCTTTGGGTCTTCCAGGGCGGGTGCTTTCTGACCCAGCACTGGGTTGATGAAGAAATAGTTTGCCCCGGCGGCGTGGAGCAGTTGCTCGGCAAAACTGCGCTGTGCCGGAGTGGCCTTGAAATCGTACTTGTCCTCAGGAAAGTCCTCGGCCATCGCGATCAGTTTCCGTCCAATATCGTTCCATGACTCCAGCACGGCTTGCGACGGGCTCAGAGCTGGCTTGGGCGCGGCATCTTTCTTGGCCATTTCCTGGGTGTGGGCCGGCAGAGTCAGAACACTGGCAGCCAGCATCAGTGCGGCGATCGAAATTACTTTGTTCATTGCTCTTCCTCCGTAGTCGGGTCGATTGGGAAAGGCCTATCTTAATCGTCCTTTAGCGTAAAGAAAACAGATTGTGGAAGTGAACCAGGCCTCGAACCAGTTGCCCCATAGTTCTGAGAAGGATACTCAACCGCTGGCGCGCGCAAGGATCAGCTATGATGTCGAGGCTGAAATCTTTTCCCGGGCATGCGGCAGGAAAGTGAACGCCAATAGATGCGATACGGATTCGTCATCGATCAGGACCGTTGCATTGGATGCCACGCCTGCACGGTGGCGTGCAAAGAGGAACACCAGGTGCCCGTGGGTGTGTTTCGCACATGGGTCAAGCACATCGAAAAGGGCGAGTTTCCTCATACGTCACGTCATTTCGGAGTGATGCGGTGCAACCACTGCGATGACTCGCCGTGCACGGCGATTTGTCCCACCAGCGCTTTGTACCGGAGGGCAGACGGAATCGTTGATTTCGACAACCGGCGCTGCATCGGTTGCAAAGCATGCATGCAGGCTTGCCCGTACGATGCTCTTTATATCGACCCCAATAGCAACACTGCGGCGAAATGCAATTTCTGCGCGCATCGAGTGGAGATGAGTCTTGAGCCGGCGTGCGTAATCGTCTGTCCGACGCAGGCAATTCTCGCCGGAGATCTGGACAACCCTGGCAGCAACGTCAGCCGGGTGGTGGCAACGCAGAAAGTTTCAGTGCGCAAACCGCAGAAAGGGACGCAGCCCAAACTATTTTACGTTGGCATCGAAGGCGATTTGCTTGAGCCAACGCGGATCTCGCGGAAGGATACGTATTTCGCCGCCGACCGGCGGCACGGAGCGACCGCCAGTGACGTAAGCAATCTTGCGGGAGCGCTGGCCCGCGAGGTCTATGACGTGCCCCACCCCGCACCCTGGGGCTGGAAGATCGCTGCCTACCTTTGGACGAAAGCGATTGCAGCGGGAGTGCTGCTGGTCGCGGCGATCCTGCTGAGTTTGGCCGGCGGGACTGAGACAACGCTGTTCAACATCGTTTGCCCGGCTGTGGCGCTCGTCGGCCTGGCGGTGACCAGCGTTCTTCTGATTTTCGACCTCAAGCGTCCCGACCGTTTTTTCTACCTTATTACTAAGCCTAATTTCCGTTCATGGTTGGTCATCGGCACCTACTTCTTGATTGGCTATGGTGCTCTCGCGTCCGCCTGGTTGCTGTGCGGAGTTCTAAATCGCTCTGTACCTGGAGCGCTGCAATGGCTTGCTGCCGCGTTCGCAGTTGCCAGCGCGTGCTACTCGGCATTCCTGTTTGCCCAGGCCAAAGGTCGTGACATGTGGCAAAGCCCGCTTTTCTTGTGGCACTTGCTGATTCAGGCGTTGGTTGCCGGCTCGTCGACCATTTTGATAGCAGGGATCCTGATGGCCGTGGCTCCAGAAATTCTCAGACCCCCAGTCCTGATTCTCTTGATTTCGCTCATCGTCAGCCTCGCTATGAATATGGGTGAGATTGCGCTGCCTCATGTCAGCGAAGACGTGAGGATTGCAACACGGGTGCTAACCAGCGGCCGACTAAGCCGGCGATTCTGGGGGCTGGTTATCATTGTTGGGCTGATTGCTCCGATTATTCTTATCGTGCTGGTGATGGCATCGGCGGTCCCAATGACGGTTGACATTGCGGCCGCGTTGCTTGCGCTTGCCGGCTTGTGGTGGTTTGAAGAACTGTGGGTGAAAGCGGGGCAGTCCGTTCCACTCAGTTAAACTCTTATGAAAGACCATCTTCCTCTGAACCCGCAAGCGTTGGATCTTGATGAACCTCAGGGAGGACTCTCCAGCTATCCTCCGTCCGATCGTTGGGAGGACTGGACCGAGTACGATCCCGCGCAGTGGCCCAAGAAAGTCGAAAAGCACTATTCTCTGATTCCGACCATCTGCTTCAACTGTGAAGCGGCTTGCGGACTGTTGGCGTATGTCGACAAAGACAGAATGCGCGTGCAGAAGTTCGAAGGCAACCCGGCTCACCCCGGCAGCCGCGGCCGGAACTGCGCGAAGGGTCCGGCGACCATCAATCAGGTGAACGATCCCGAGCGCATTCTGTATCCGATGCGGCGAACCGGCAAGCGGGGAGAAGGAAAATGGGAACGCGTAACCTGGGATGAAGTTCTGGACGATCTGGCCTCGCGCATCCGCCTTGCCCTGCAAGAAGGACGCAAGAACGAAATCATGTACCACGTCGGCCGCCCTGGGCACGAACTCATTTACAACCAGCGCGTGCTGCACGCCTGGGGCGTCGACGGACACAATAGCCATACCAATGTGTGCTCGGCGGGCGCGCGGACGGGGTACGCTTTCTGGCACGGCTTCGACCGGCCGTCGCCCGATCACTCCAAGGCGCGGTTCATTCTTTTACTAAGCTCACATCTCGAAGCGGGGCATTATTTCAATCCGCACGCGCAGCGCATCATCGACGGCAAAATGGACGGAGCGAAAGTATGCGTCATCGATACTCGCCTGTCGAACACCGCGTCGAAGGCCGACTATTGGCTCTCGACCTGGCCGGGGAGCGAGTCGGCAGTGCTGCTGGCAATGGCGAATGTGTTGTTGCAGGAGAATCTCTTCGATCGCGAGTTCGTCCGCTGCTGGGTGAATTGGGAAGAGTACCTGCGCGAAGAACATCCCACCAAACCACAAACGTTCGAGACGTTCCTTGAAGTCATCAAGCAAGCCTATGCGAAATACACACCTGAATTTGCGGCGAAAGAGTCTGGAGCTGATCCTCACACGATCGTCGAAGTCGCCCGAGAAGTAGGCCGCGCTGGTTCTGCGTTGAGCACACACGTGTGGCGAAACGCCGCAGCGGGCAATCTAGGCGGCTGGCAAGTGGCGCGCGCGTTGGAATTCCTGGCCGTGCTGGTGGGCGCGGTGGGAACTCCGGGCGGAACCGCTCCCAGCGCCTGGAACAAGTACATCCCCACGCCGCCCATGATGCCGCCTCCACCCAACGCCTGGAACGAGTTGATGTGGGCGCGCGAGTATCCGCTGGCATTTTTCGAGATGAGTTTCCTGCTGCCGCATTTTTTGAAAGAAGGCCGGGGCAAACTCGCGCTGTATTTTTCCCGCGTCTACAATCCGGTGTGGACTAATCCCGATGGCCTGAGCTGGATCGAGGCACTGACCGACGAGAGCAAAGTTGAGCGGCACGCGTGCCTCACTCCAACCTGGAGCGAAACTGCCTGGTTTGCCGACTACGTTCTGCCCATGGGCCATGCTTCCGAGCGTCACGATTTGATGAGTCAGGAGACGCATGCCGCGCGCTGGATCGGTTACCGCCAACCCGTGTTGCGCCTGGCGCTAGAAAGGCAAGGGAAGAAATTCAACTTTACTTACGAAGCCCACAGCGAAGCCGGCCTGGGCGAAGTTTGGGAAGAAGAGGAATTCTGGATTGAGTTGTCGTGGCGCGTCGATCCAGATGGATCGATGGGCATCCGCCGCTATTTTGAGTCGCCCTACCGACCGGGAGAAAAACTCAGAATCGACGAGTACTACCGGTGGATTTTTGAGAACAGCGTTCCAGGCCTGCCTCATGCTGCGGCCGGCGAAGGGCTCACACCGCTCGAGTACATGAGGAAATACGGCGCCTTCCTGGTTGAAAACAACGTCTACGAATTGCACCGGAAGGTTCTCAAGCCGGAAGAAACGCAGGGGAGCACAGTCGATCCCGTCACGCACGTGGTTAAGAAAAACGGAGCGCCAATCGGCGTTCACGTTGATGGCAGCGCCGTTGTTGGCTTCCCGACACCGTCACGCAAACTCGAATTTTATTCGAAGACGCTGAAGGACTGGCACTGGCCCGAGCATTCGATTCCCGGCTACATCAAGAGCCATGTTCACCGCGACAACATCGACGCCGCCAAAGGCGAGATGCTTCTGCTGCCCACTTTCCGCTTGCCCACGCTCATCCATACGCGGTCGGGCAACGCGAAGTGGCTTTACGAAATCTCGCACAAGAATCCGGTCTGGATGCATCACGAGGATGCCGAGCGCTTAGGAGTCATCACCGGCGATTTAGTACGAGTGCAAACGGCGATCGGGTATTTTGTGGATAGGGTCTGGGCCACAGAGGGGATGCGTCCCGGCGTGGTTGCGTGTTCACATCATCTCGGACGCTGGCGCCTGAAAGAGGACTTTGGCGGGGAACGTTGGTCCACCGCGCTAGTCGATCTGAAGCAGGTCGAGCCCGGGAAGTGGATGATGCGGACGATTCACGGCATTCAGCCCTTCGAGAGCGACGATCCCGATTCATCACGCATCCATTGGGAAGACGCGGGCGTTCATCAGAACCTGACCTTCCCCGTCCAGCCTGATCCGATTAGCGGCCAGCACTGCTGGCATCAAAAAGTTACGGTGAGTAAGGCGCGGGCCGACGATCGTTATGGGGATGTTTTCGTGGACACCCATCTGGCGCACGAAGAATATCGCCGGTGGCTCCAGATGAGTCGCGCGGCTCCCGGTCCCGGAAACCTCCGACGCCCGCTGTGGATGATTCGCGTGTACCGGCCGGCCCCCGAAGCCTTTTACTTGCCGGCGAAGTAGCGCCTTTTTTAACGCCGGCATCCTGCCGCTGTCGTGAGGGCATCTTGCCCTCGCGGACGAAGCGTCGCCCCTCATCAGCCGGCGGGGACGGCGGCGCTATAAGATGCTTGGCTGATCGAGTCGACTCGATGAAAAACGGACAAAGCAAAACCGCAGCAGTCGCGAGCAAAGCCGGGCTGCTGTCGTTCGTCTTCGTGATGTATTCCTACACCACGGCGGGCCCGTTCGGGTTGGAAGACCAGGTAACAACTTCGGGGCCGGGCATGACGCTCATTTATCACCTGGTTTTACCGTTCTTCTGGTGCATTCCAATTTCACTTGTCGCTGCCGAGTTGACCACGGCCATGCCGGTGCAGGGTGGCTTCTATCGCTGGACGCGCGCAGCCTTCGGCGACTTCTGGGGATTCCTTGCGGGTTGGTGGAATTGGTGCGCTACGTTTCTTCTGGGCAGTTCCTACGCAGTGCTGTTCACCGACTACCTTGGCTTCTTCTTTCCGTGGATCACGGGATGGAAGCACTACGTGGTTGCAGTTTCGATGATCGGGATCATCACCTACATCAACATTCGTGGCATCAAGACAGTCGGGAAACTCGCGACTGTGCTGGAGACCCTAATCTTTCTGCCGGTCGCGGCCATGTGCGTCATGAGCGTGCGCATGTGGCATCACAACCCGTTCACGCCGTTAATTCCGCCGCATCAGTCCGTGTTCCAGGTTTTCGGTGTGGGGCTGGCGCTGGGATTGTGGCTGTACTCCGGGTACGAGCAACTTTCTACCGTGGCCGAGGAAGTCGAGGAACCGCAGAAGAATTATCCGCGAGCGCTGGCCTGGGTAGTGCCACTTTCCATGGCGACTTACTTTGTGCCTACGGCATGCGCCTTAGCTGCGCTGGGAAACTGGCAAGACTGGCACACTCGCTACTTTTCCGATGCAGCGCAGTTGATTGGTGGGCCTTGGCTGGGATTCGCCATGACTATGGCCGCGGCGATTACGTTCGTTTCTATTCTCAACAGCACGGTGCTCTCGTCGACGCGCATGCCATTCGCCATGGCGGAAGATGGCTATCTGTCGCCGTTTCTCACGCGCCTGCACCCGGAGTTCGGTACACCCTGGCTCGCGATCCTGATTTCTGCGGCGATTTACTCGCTGCTGGCCTGGAACAGCCTTACTCAGCTTATTTCCATTTACATCTGGCTCAGAATTGCGACTTCGGTACTCACCGTACTCTCGGCTTGGCAACTACGCCGGAAACGTCCTGATCTGGCGCGCGCCTTCCGTATTCCGTGGGGAAAAAAGGGCCTGGCGTACGCAGTAATTGCTCCGGTCGTCATGAGTGGAGCCGCGCTGATTGCCAGCGACAAGTTCGGCCTCAAGTACGGGCCGCTCACACTGGTGCTGGGACCTGTGGCTTATTTCTTTTTCCGGAGACGTTCGCCGGCGTGAATTCGTAACGTCGTCATGCTCAGTGAATCCTTCGCTCCGCGAAGCGTCCACTCCGCTCCGCTCAGGATGACGGCCAGGTGTTTGCGACTGACTAGCTGATCCAGTCGAGGACCTTGTAGTATGCGCCGGCGAAGGGCAGGAACCATGGACGCCCGTTGTAGAGGCCGAGCGGCGCTCCGGGGAATGGAACATTCGCGTAGGGATTTTGTTCCGCACCGCCGCTGATCTGCTCGGCGATCTTCGCACCCAGGTACGTGGCCATCGCCACGCCATGTCCGGCGTAGCCAACCGCGTAGTACATCCCGTCCATGCGACCCGCGTGGGGCATGGTGTCGAAACAGAAATCCAGCGTTCCTCCCCAGGCGTATTCCACCTTCGTATCGCGCAATTGAGGATAGACGCCGATCATCCCGCGCCGCAGGATTTCCGCGCTGCGCCGGATAGTGTTGCTGGTTTCCGGGAAGAACGCGGCACGGCCTCCGAACAGCATGCGGTTGTCCG
>Ga0210410_10000490_pt1 | contig 44224 bp, 32 predicted proteins | sample IncBWC4MmetaG_FD_161058 | JGI IMG/M metagenome (GOLD analysis project Ga0210410, IMG submission 161058) | Forest soil microbial communities from Barre Woods Harvard Forest LTER site, Petersham, Massachusetts, United States - Inc-BW-C-4-M | ecosystem: Environmental > Terrestrial > Soil >...
TCTGGAAGCGATCGCCCCGCGCGGCCCGCACGCGAGCCTTCATGAAGTTCAGGACGGTTTTCAGATCGCCGAGCAGAATTGCTTCCGCTGCCACAACGCGGGACCGGAAGGCGGGAGAAAATCGGGCATTTCGTGGGAGGCACTCGCGGCGCTGGCCGCCGGCCCTTCAGAACACTTTGCGTCGTACGTTCGCGCGCCGCTCGAGCAGAATCCGCGCGCGCAAATGCCCGGCAATCCACAATACGACGACGCGACCCTGCGCGCGCTTACAATTTATTTCCAAACGTTCGCATCGCCAACGAAACCATGACCCTCCGCACCGTCAAAATGCTGCTCGTGTTTGGCGTGGCCATTCTCCATTCCCTGGTGGCCTTCAACAACCTCACGGACTACGGTTCCAACTACCAGTACGTGAGGCACGTGATGATGATGGACACGACGTTCCCCGGAAATCGCGGGATGTGGCGCGCGATCGAGTCGCCGCTTCTCCATACGGCGTTTTATGCGTCGATCATCGCGTGGGAGGCGATCGTCGCACTTCTCTGCTGGTGGGGTGGCATTCGGCTCGCGCAGGAGCTTCGCGGCACTGCGGCAGCTTTTCAGCGGGCGAAATCCGCATCCGTCGCGGGGCTGACGATGAGCCTGCTCTTGTGGCTTGTCGCGTTCCAGGCGGTGGGCGGCGAGTGGTTCCTGATGTGGCAGTCAAAAACCTGGAACGGCATGGCAGACGCATTCCGCATGTTCACGGTCGCCGGCATTGTTTTGTTGATTGTCCTGCAACCTGACACGGCGGACAGGACGTGAGGTTGCTCGCCCGCCGCCGCGGTCACGGATTTCGTGCGCGGGAATTGTCGCGGAAATTCCAAAGAAGATTGAACTATTTGCGCCTGGATCGAACTGCCCCCGATTCGCAGAACCCGGCTGTCTAAGGATCAACGCCAGAAGCCTTCGTGCGCCTTGGCCGCCTCGTCTTCCAAAAGAGGGCCGACAATTTCCACACGGCGCTGGCCGCGCGCAAATACGTCGCGGCACGGCAGTGACAGCGTAGGATTTTCCCCGTTAGCGCCGGTCAGCTGCAGCAGCCGGAGCTCGGACAACGCATAAACGATGCGCCGAATATTAGCCCAATAGATCGCGCCCGCACACATGCAGCAAGGCTCCGCGCTGGAGTAGAGCGTCGCCTTGGCCAATCGCTCCGGCGGATAGCGACGCGCCGCCCGGCTCGCCGCAACCAGTTCCGCATGCCGCGTGGGATCGCCCTCAGGCGGCCTCGACTCATTTTGCGCCTCCACCAGAACGTCCCCGTTTTCATCCGCCACCAGCGCCGCAAAAGGATGTTGGCCCGCAGCGCGCGCCTCGCTCGCCAAATCAATGCACCGGCGCAAATGGCGCAGGTCCATTTCGAGTTGTCCGTTTGAAGCAGTCATTTGGAAAGAGCCAGTTTGAAGGTTCGGCGGGCCTCATTTCGAGACCATTATCAGGCCATTTTCAGCGGGCCCAACGCGGGCGAGGACATTATGATCGGCGTTCAACCGCCAAGCAAACGGATCGCGGCCGCACAAGGTTCGGTTCCGTATCCCCATTTAGGAATCAACCTTCTGAGAGCGCCGAATCTTTCACCAATCGAGTGGCCACGTTCCCGCAGAAATCCAAACGCCTAAAACATCGCTCGGAGTCAGCGAAAAACGATGTAGAATCGACAGAAGCAGCGCGCCCGTAGCTCAGGTGGATAGAGCGTCTGCCTTCTAAGCAGAGGGTCGGGGGTTCGATTCCCTCCGGGCGCGCCACTTTCTCCTTCTCTATCATTTAGATACAGGCCTCGATTTGCGGGGTCTTTTCTTCTGCGACTGCACTGTCACGAAAACGTAACGGTTTGTGAGAGCTTTCCGCTTTCTTCGGCTCTAAAGCTGGTGTGGTTTGTTGTGTAGCCTCTTCACGAGAAGCGTCGCCCAAACGTAACAAGGGACCTCCCTCGTATGTTTTTTCGTTTACCTGTTCGAGATGCTCTCGAACCTGTTGCGCCAGTCCCAATTGATAGAAACGTTTCGTCTCCGGGCTACTGTGCCGCATGGCGTGCTGCACGACCGCATCGGGTGCAACCCAACTGAGGCGCGTGCAAAATACGTGACGCAGGTTGTAGATCGGAAAATACGGAACACCAGCTTTCTTGAGGGTCGTCTTCCAAGCTCGCCTCACGTTTCCGATGGGCTTCTCAGGATTGGATGGACTGGGGAACAGAAAAGGACTTCTCGATCCACATTCCTTCTTCCATTCAATGAGCACATCAGAGGCTAGGCGAGTCAGAGGAACAGGTTGTTCGGAGTCTTTCGTCTTGACGTTGCCGCCCAAGCGAATGACCTGATTGTGGAGATCCACTTGCTCCCAGCGTAGCGAGAGCCCCTCACTGTAGGTTCTTCCGCCCGTCTGCACGAGCAGCATGATCGCGACCCGAAGGGACGGAGGTGCTGCGTTAAGGATTCGTTGTTCCTCCTCGGCAGTCAGCATTCGCTTTATTGGCCGCTCTCGGCGCTCGTCAAAGTGCTTCACGCCGGTTGCGGGGTTTTCGGTGATGTATTTTCGAGTAACCGCAAACTGGAACATACAATGAAGGCACTGAAGTTCCCGGTTCACGGTTGCTCCTTTTACAGTGAGCTTTGCGTTAGACTGCGATGGTTGGCGGCGACGATGATTGCGATATTCCTCAATCATCTGCCTTCGAATCTCCGTCAAGTCGTATTCCCCGAAGTACAGTTTCAGGTTTTTGATGAACGTGCGATGGTTTCGCTGGCTGCTGGTGGAAAGAGTTGGTGAGTGCGAGGAGAGAAACTCTTCGCACAGTTTTGCGAACGTAAACCTCACGCATGGAGAGCCGACCTTGAACAAGCCCAGCGCAATTTCGCCTTCCCGCTGCCTGAGAATCTTCCTGGCGATTTCCTTGCTGGACGTCTTGGTTGACTCGAACGTGCGCGTGTTCGCTGCCGTATAGCTCATCCACCAAAAGCGCGAATCCTTCCTTTGGTACAACCCCATTTCAGCGCTCCTTCTACTTGCCAGAGGAGTGCGCCGAGGTGATTATACGCGCTGTGGTTGGAGTTGAGCTAGCTGGTAGGGTGTGAGCCTCTTTGAATTTGTCGAGCACCGAGCGGCGGTATTCGAGCCGTCCGCCAAGTTTGCGGCGCTCGATTTGCTCCTGGCAGGAATAGTGATAGAGAGTGCTGGTCGATACTCCGAGGTATGCCGCGGCCTCCGAGTGCCCTAACCAATGATCCATGTCCGCTGACACGTTAGGTTCCTCTACATCGGTTGTTAGGCCACTGGAGGGGAGGTCAGCGTCGCGTAATGCGAATTTCTGAAAGAGCTTGAGAATCGGTTCGGCGTCCTCCGGTAAAAGGAGCAGGCAAGCTACAAACTTCGGCGCTTTCTCTCTCTCCGGCTTGCTGCGTTGAACGCTGCTGCTGTTGATCGACTCTCTCGGCTCGCTTTCGAATTGAATTGTGCGGCTCATAATCCCTCCAGCACTTCAGTGATCGACTCCAATTTCTCTTGCCTGCCCTGACTCTGCGTCAGTCGGGCCATTGTTCACTTTTTGCTTGAATAGCTCCGCATGTGCTTTTTCAACAGTGTGACGCGCGTAGTATTCGGGGTTTGGTTTGTCTTGAGCACGAAAATCGGCAATTCTTCGAATGATTTCTTCTGCGTCGTCTCCACGAGCGAGGGCACGTTTCGCATAGGCCCAGTCATACTCCGATTGGGTCATCACAGTAGTACCGGGAGCGCGATGCCCACTAGCTGTTTCTTCGTTATGGTGTCGGGGGGCATCCTGTGAATCAATCGGAACCTTGAAATCCCGAAGATGGTATGTCTGCGTCGATTCCGCATGGGCCTTCACATAGAAATCTCGGTCGTATTTCTTATTAGCGAAACCGGGTAGTCGTAACACACGCGTTGAGTCCGTCGCTGCCGGATCGCCGCCGAACTCCCTGACAATCGCGTGCTGCAAAGCCTCCGCTTCTTCGAGCGTGACCCCTTCAGCTTTCCAGACCACCTGGAACTTCTCGGGTGATGTGTTCAGTACGTAGTTCGGTTGCGGGACCAGATCGGAATTCTTAATTCCCTCAAGAGCTGCGGACCCATCATGGTCTAGGTCAACGTAAAGATGGCGGATGCTCTCGATGTCGTCTTTGGTTCGAGTCGAAGCATCTTGTTTCAGCGGATTCATGCCTATATAGATGTCTGCCCCGTTTGCATTCTTGTAGCGAAGCCATGCCTGGAATTCGGGGCTAGCCGCCTTCTGTGCTGTGGTGATGCGTTGGATTGTTTCGCCTAGATTCCTATTCAGGACCAGGACGGCGATTCGGTCGGAGGGCTTGAAGTTGTCGTTGATGTACTCCGACGCTGTCGCGGAAGCCCAAGCTGGCTTTTCATACTCGTTCATCGGGATTCCTCATGCTTCTGATAGATTGCGCTGAATTCGTATTCGTCGGCGTCGGGGTCATAGCAATGGATCGCGAGGACCTCGGAAACAAAGCGTCTGCCAGGGCGGCGGTCGAGGTGTACGACGACGTTAAGGGAATCACCGATATTGCTCTTGATGGCCCGATACGGAAGCTCAACTCCGCTCTGGAGGACGCAGCTCGTAAACCTAGCAAGTCCTTGCTTGGCGGACGTTGCATGGACGGTCGAGAGACTGCCAGAGTGACCTGTATTGAGAAGCTGCAAAAGATCGAATGCCTCCCCGCCGCGTATCTCCCCAAGAATGATCCGGTCGGGTCGGTGTCTCAGGGATGCCTTCAAAAGATCGCGGATGCTCACTGCCGGTAGGCCGTTCTGTGGCTGACGGGCCTCGAAACGAACGAGATTGTCCTGATCCATCTGAATTTCTGACGTGTCTTCGATTAGAAGAATTCTCTCGTCGGGGGGAATGAATTTTCCGAGGATATTTATGAGTGTCGTCTTTCCCGTGCCGGTCCCGCCTGTAATGAGAATGTTCTTTCGGGCTAGGACAAAGTTCTCAAGCTGGTTTGCGAGCGATCTGTCAAGCGTGCCAACTCTAATCAGGTCTTCAATCACAAAATGGCGGGAATTGAATTTGCGGATCGTAAGTGTCACCCCGTTCAAGCTGCACGGGGGAATGACAGCCGCGACGCGGCTGCCGTCAGGCAAGCGTGAGTCAAGGATTGGCTTAGACTCCGAAATATCGTCTCCGAGACGGCGAGCGATATTCTTTACGGCGACCATTAGGGATTTCTCCCCAATCGAAAGCCCGTGGACTTCCTCGACGAACCCAGCCTTCTCGACGAATACATGGTCTGTGCCGTTCACCATGACCTCGCTGATTGAGTCATCCAAAATCAAGTGCTCGATGGGCTTTAGAAATGGAAGGATTGTCTCGAATCCGTTCATTAGAGTTCTCCGTCTGCGAGTTGCCGAAAGTAGGATTTGTTCGGGTCATTGAAGTAGGGCTTCAGGTAGCAAAACATGGGCGGCATCGGATTTGTGCCGTCGTAAGCGATGGTCACGGATTGCGCGTTGCGGAGTTCCGTGAAGGTCTTCATGTCGAACCGAAAATCGACTTGCGTGTTATAGCTCTTCGAGGCTGTAATGTTGGACTTATGGGAGAGCGCCTTCCCGGTGAGGATGCTGACTCTGGCATCGTGTCCGCTCTCAGAGAGGTTGTAACTGACCTTTAGCTTATCTTCGCGTCCGCAGAGTTCGCTGGCTGTGCGGGCGGAGAAATCATCCGAGAGAGCGAGGAATATCTTCGTGCGGAATGTCTGCAAGAGTGTGCGCCAGGTTTCACCAGGCAGGGCCGACTTGAGAGAACTGATGCTTTGTGTAGCGACAATCGGAATGCACTTCGGCTGGCGGGAGAGGCTGAAGAACTTCTCATCGCCCGTAGGCTCGCTTTCACCAACGGTAGCGAAATGCTGGTACTCGTCACACATGAATAGAACCTCCCGGAAATGGCGGTCGGGCTGAGCCTCCATTTCGGGGACCCGGTTTAGAACGGCCCGTTCGAAGTCGAGTTTCATCATTACTCCAACTGCTTTGGCTAGACCGGCGTTCATGGCAATAGGAAAGTTCAGCGCGCACACCTTGCCGTTCTCGATGAGCCATTTGAACGAAGGTAAAGGCTTGCCGTACTTGAAATCGCCATTTGCCTGGGCGTCGTAGCACTGTGCCGGTGGGCAGAACGTCCGCTTCACGGACGGGTTGTCGTCGAAGAGCGAAAGGAATACCGAAATCCCTTCGACGATTGATGTGCGGAGTTTTGGCTCAATCCGTCGCCAATCGTGGTTGAACCAACGCTTGACCGCTTCGAGCTGCTCTTTCTTTTCTGGTGAACCCGTCTTTCGTCCACGGACATTCTCCGCTTCCCATTGGATTGTCTTGTCCTTCAATACGGCGGCAAGGCCGGGCGTCAGAGTCGCTACATAACTCTTCGATTCCTCGTCCAGCCGGAATTTGAATGGCTCTAGCTCGCGGGGATGCTTGAGATACTCCTCCACCGAAACCAGAACTGAATCCGTCTCGGTGAGTCTGCGCTCTGCTTCGTTGATTTTCTTTTCTAGGGTGGCGGGGTCAATCGCGCATTCATAAACATCGAACAAGGTTACGTAGTCGAACGCTACCTTATGAAGAAGGATGATGAACTTGACCAAGTTCGTATACGCCTGCTGCCAGAACGGTTCCTTACCGCGCCCGAAGAGATTGTTCAGCAGCGATGCGATGTTGTATGCCAAAGCGTATGCGTCCAGGTCGTTGTAAAGTGGGTTATACCGATAATCAGAATCGAGGCTGATTTCGATGTAGTCTTCGCCCCTCCCGTGGCGCTCAAGGATTTCTCTAACCCGGTGGCAGAAATCCCCCTTCACTTCGAGAACGAGTCCGCCAATTCTTTTATCCTTGTCTCCTGCGAGATACCCGAGAATCTGATCCGCATATGGGTACATGCAGCAGCTTGTTTTTCCTGTGCCTATTGCGCCGAGGATCGCGATGCCTGTGAAAAGGCCCCTTTCCGGGATCACGAGCCACTGTGGATTTTCTGCGGGCACCTGCTTACGGGGATCGTGAAGCTCCCCGAGGACAAGGAAGAGTTCATCCCTCTTCCGAGGATCGGGAAATAGGGGCAAGCGACCCGCGCGAATTCGACGGCCTGCCTTGAGGGTAAAAATGTAAACGCCCGAGAGCGCAATGGAATAGCCGATGTAGGGGGTCGAGAAAAGGAACATCGTGTAAGAGTATTTCACGAAGTAGAAGATTGACGGCGACCGGAGGGCCATGACCTGAAGGAAGATATTTTCATCGGGAAACGGTACCCGAAAATAGAGGGTCATACCCGTAGCCGCCGCCAGCAAGCAGGCGACGAAGTTTTTCGAATTGAGGATTTTCTGAATCATTTTGCAACTGCTCGTGCAACTGCGTTCCCGTCCCTCCTGCCAGCCGTCTGCTGCTGCTTCCTCCAGTTCATGAACTGCTTGTCCTTGAATAGCAGTATCTTCAAAGCTGAATTCACGACATGATCCGGCGTGCTTTCGATGAACGTGGCGTACTTTTCGACGGTCGAGACGACGATGTCCTCTAGCTCGTACTCCCTCTTAACGAGTTCCGGTCGTTTGTTGATGATCGACATATCCTTCCTCCTTGTGATTTATGTGCTTCCCTGGACGCGGGCAAAACACGTTGTAAAGGGAACGCGCATTCCCTTCCCTGGGCTGGAGCGACCCCATGATTCTTTGGGCAGCCGAAGGCTCCCAAAAGTGGGGTCGCTCCAGCCCAACTCGGTGTTTTGCCCGCGTCCAAATTGACTGCCGCGCAATGCGCAACCTCTATTCTTCGAGTAACTTCCTTTGACCTACGGGTGAACGGCGCGGTGAACGGGGTGGTGAACCGTGTCCTTTATGCGCCGTTCACCCTTACTCCCGTCCACTGCAAATGGACACCAATGCTCCTTCACCAGATAGGTATCGAAGAACACCGTTCTATCGGGACTCAGTTGGGAGAATTCCGTCCGCAGATTATGCTCTTCTAGCTCTCCGGTCCTCCACGCTTCGTACAGGCACTCAAACCGCCCACCGTGGAACTGCCGCCGCGAAGCACTCAGGAATTCAAAATCTTCGGTTACGGGCACCACATATTCTCGGTTCTCCCACTTACGTCGAACCTGGAAGTAGCGGAGGACCTCGCTAGAAGCGTCGGATTCAAAGGGCCTCTTAACCAAGGCACGAAAGCGGTTTTCCGCCGTTCGAAAATGGGTGCCTTTTGGTGCGATGTACAGAAAACGGAAAGTTCTCAGCTGCCGAAACAATCCCTGATAGGCGTTCACATGACCGGTGAAACTGGAAGCCGTCTCGAACCCGGAATCGACAAAGGTCAGGGTCACCACAGGGGGAGCACCTGGGATAGGAGGGGCAACGAACAGAGGGAATTTGTCTACAAAATACCGAATCGTAGGACGGCTACCAGGAGCGCCTTCGTAAACCTTGGCCGGAAGAAGGTCTTTGGGAACGTCCAATTGTTCGCAGAAAAAGTTCACTTTGTCTTGCTCAGTCTCGAAATACGCGAGGTCCTGGTTGCTCAGGATGAAGTCCAAAAGGACGAGGCGAGTACGGATGAAATCAAACGAGTGTCGTCGGCGGTTGCGGAGATTGTCTTTGTCAATCTGCCCGTAAATTGTCCTGGAAAATAGATGAAAAACAGGCCCGACGCCCATATAGTCGCGCATGGTCGCATGCCCGTTCTTCAGGAGTTTCTGGGCAAAGGTATTGGATCGCTTTCCTCGCGTGGCCTGCGTGAAATTCAGGAAGTGTCTCTGCGTGAAGTAACCTGAATGTATTGCGACTATGTAAATGAAGCGAGCCTCCGCTTCGGTGTAGCCGAGTGCCTTGATTCGCTCGATTTGACCAGCGTTCAGGTTCATAGAGACAGAATCTCCGCTGTCAGTTCTTTCTGGTCCAGGACACGCCTGAGTCCAGGAGCGTCTTGTGCGCGTGCGTACAGAGAGAATCCGGCGCGCACTTTTTCTGCTAGATTGCTCCCTCGGTAATGCTCGGTAGCGAGCTCAAGGTCCACGCGAGCCATATTCCCCTCACGGTCTTCGTATTCGATACGAAGGTCGGGTAGCGGAATCTTTCCGCGAACGACTTGCAGGCCGTGTTTTTCCGCTATCGCTCTCTTGCTCTCGGCGGAATGTTTTGGGCCGAGCCTCGCCAAGTCATGAAAAACGCACTTCTTTAATTCGAAGTCGAGGACAACGCGCGGATTCTTGCCGCCCTCCTGCTCAATCTTTTCTGCTGCTTTGTGATAGAGCCGATAAAGGTCAGCGTCGTGGTGGGCTTCGCGCGGTTTCGTGAAGCCGTAATGGGTCGCTTGATTTCTAGGGACCGTTCCTGTTGAGCGGAGGAATTGATGCCCCTTTTTCGTTAGAGTCAGCAGTCGGCGGGGAGCAGTGTCGGAGTGCGGGATGCTCTTCTCTCTGACGAGGCCCTGCTGAGTGAGGTTTGCAACATCGGGTCTCATGCGGTCCTTTTCTCCGTGGTAGCGGAACTCTTCAAGATCCTCGGTTGCAACGGCGCGGAATTTACCAAGCTCAGCGAGAGTCCCAATTTCAGAAAGCCGGACCGTGTACGTTCTGCCGCGAAATTCGTACGCCTTGCGCGGTTCGACTGGGCGGTCGGTGTCCGCTTTGGGTGCGCGTTCGAGTGTTAACCGGGCATCATCCTGCGCGTCACTGCCAGGTCCCTGTCCCCGCGAGGAGTCGGAACGGCCCGCTTGGCGGTTACCGGAAACCGGCTCGCGTGCAGCATCTCTGGGATCGAGGAATTCGCTGGGCAGTTGATCGCGCGACACGCTACTGCACCTCCTCTTCGAGGGATGGGGCGGTCACTTTCGTCTGCCCGACATGAAGCTGCTTGTCCAGATGTGAGAGCTTTCTGCCGGTGTCTTTGAGAAAGAATTTGCGGTTCAAGGCGAAGGCGAGCGCGAAGGCGTTGATAAAGAGAACTGCGCAGTAAATCAAGATTGGCGTGCCGTAGAACCGGAACAACACGCTCTTATAGGAAATGAAGTAGGTCAGCCTTTGCATAAACCAGAAGCCAAGTCCCAACACGATGGCGATAGTCAGCATGAGTGCGTTCGCAACCATAGGCGCTCACTTAAAGGCTTGGTCCTCGCGGAAATACGTGATCGCGAGACCCAGCGGATTGATCGGAATAAGCTCGTTCGGGACATTGCTCTTAAAAACGAACACGAAATTGGCAGTGTACAGGTCGCGCTTGATCTCGCTGTGATCGGAGGGCGAGTAATAGACCATATAAAAATCCACACGCGCTTTGTAAGGCGGGGACTGCATGTCTTCGAGAGCGACCTTTTTCACGTCAACGTCGATTTCAGGGACGGAGGTGTTCGTGATGAACTTCTTGATGACATCGTCCTTGCGATAGGCGTCGATGATGCCGTCGGCAAGCTTCCCGTCCAAGAAATAGAGAGACTTCGAAAAGTCATCCTGGATCGTGTAGCGGTTGCGGCGGTAGTAAAGCGCGCAGAATTGAGAGAGAAAGTATTTGGCCTCGGCATCCTGGGGCTTGTACTCGAAGTTGTGGTAATTGATGGCCTCAGCCCGGCCCAAATCGTCAATTCGAATGACGAGGGGACGGAAATTCTGAAAGGTGCGAATCGTTCTGAGGTCCACAAGGGCCAGTCCGATGGCTACGAGAGAAACGAGGACTAGTGCGATTTTCAGATAGGTATTGGTCACCATGGGATCGCCATACTGTTCGAGATACAGTCGCTTGGCATCTTGGAAGGTCGCATCGTTGTTCATCCGAAGACCCTCTCCAGGATTCCGACAGAAGACCCTCCTGCCGTTCCGCTAAAGATGTGGTTGGTAAGCGCCGGGATTTTCAGAAGCGCATAGATTGACGCCAGAAAAGTAATGAAAAGGACTGGGAATGCCTCAATGAGTTGGACGGTCGAGATGGTTCCTTTGGGCTGAAGGTCAAAGATACCCAAGATGAGATTCGCAATTACGTACACAACCGCCGCCGCGATTACCTGGTAGAAAGCGTATTGGATGAAGCATTTGAACCAACCCCAGAAGAGCCATTCCAATTTCGGGACGATGAAGAACGGTATGAATATCGGCCCCACCAGCACGCATACCGCAGTAGCAATAAATCCGAAGGCAATCACAACAATCGCGATGGCCTGGGCCGCCGCGAGCAAAATAATGATAACGACATACATTATTGTTCCAAGGATGTCCGTGATGCCTGGCGAGTCCATGCGTGTCTCGTAATCGGCAATTCTCTCTTCGACGGTTTGGAGTTCGGTCTGATTGATTTTATTCGCCAGGAATTGCGACTCGTCAGTGATGAGATTGTGGAAGCTAGCGCCCATGCCCGGAATCGGGGTGCTGTAGTAGTTCACCATTGCAAAACCAAAGCTGATCGTCAGGAGAAGGCTTGCGAAGTTGTCGAAATGAAGCACGTGCTTACCGCCAGCGGCGGAGAGGGCGGATTTCACTCCGTACCAAACCACTAGGATTGTGGCAAAGGACCGGAACAGGTTCTGGCCCATGGCGTCGAAGAAGCCAAGATTCTGCGTGAGCAGGTTGTTGATGGCCTGAAAGATGAATTGGAGGTAGTCCATCGCAATGGCTCCTTCGACGCACCGGGTTTGAGCAGCTCCTTCTAAGGCATCCGAAAGTTCTGTAGAGAAGTCGTCAGCGTGCCGTTCACCTGAGCCATGTTTCCGGCAAGGTTGGCACGTCGCGAGATATCGGCATTGATGGCATTAGTAGTGGCCTCGCGTTGCTGCTTTGCGATAATGGTTTGCTGTTCGAGAAGCGACGCAAGGAGCTTGTTTGAGTCCTGAAGCGTGCGGAGGGTCAACACTCCAGCCGCATTGATCTTGTTCAGGACGGAGATTTCGGTGTTCAGATTTGGGTCCGCAGACAACGAATCCTGTTCGAGATTCGCGATCTGGGTTTGCACATTCTGAGCGTTCCCACGAATTGATCCGATAGCCGCCATCGCCGTGGTGTTTGCGCCGTCAGCAAGTTCTACGGACGCATATTGGGATTTCACTCGTGCTTGTTCATCGTCTGTCATTCCCGAGATGTGGTCAGGCCTGTATTGGAGCAGTTGAGTTGTGGCCTGCTGGTAGCCGGTGTTTACGGCGGGTAACTGCCCGGAATTAATCCCGGTCACCCACGTTCCCGTGTTTTGGTAGGTGTTCGCGGCGGGAGTGTTTCTCCATTGTGAAAACTGCGCCTGATAACGACTGGGCATATTTTGGAGATTGCGGGACATTTGCAGTGCAAGGTTGTATTGGGTAACAAGCTGGGTGTAGCTGTTCTTCAATTGAACGAGTTGTTGCTCAAGCTCGGCGTAGCGCAGTAGAGCGTTAGCGTAATTCGTGGGGTCGTAAACGATCCCAAATCCAAATTGCGCGGAGGCGCTTCCAACGCACAATCCCAAAATGAGCAAGAGTGTTAGTGCCTTTGTTTTCATTTCGAATTCTCCTTTCTGAGCCTTGAAAAATGTTCTTGTGTGATCCCGACCTTCACAGGTCGGGCGGCATTTTGTGGTTGTTGTAGTCGGGCATCGCGAGGTCACCTGAGAGGTAGACCTTTACGCGGTGCCCTTCTCTGATCGTTACGGTTGGCAGAATGTTGAGAAACTTGTCGAGAATTCGCTCAGAAGATTGCGCCATGCTCTGAGCGAAGCCCTGGCGCATGAGATCCGCACCAGAAGCGTTAAATGTTCCTCCGGTTCCTGCCTCCGCTACTGCCCCGAGCGCACCGATTGCGAGTGAAGCGCCGAAGATATGTAGATAGTGGTTGTTTACCTGATCTCGTAGACCGGCGTCGCCAATCTGATTCAGACCCTTGAACTGGTCAAGATTAAAGGAATATCCGTCCGGCATGATGAGACGGTGGAAGGCTACTGCAAGCCGGGTTTGACCGAACGCCTCAACCCGCCTTGTCTCACCAAGAATCTTGGTTCCTGCTGGAATCAGGAGATGTTGGCGGTCGTGGGAGTACACATCGTTTGTCAGTAGGCATTCGACTGGTCCGACGAACTGGCCGTCGAGACGGTTAATGAGAACGGATTCGAGAATCGTTCCTTCAAATAGAATGTAAGTTTTCCCCGCCGCCACGTTCGACGACTTTAGGACGTTGGCGGCGGGGCCTGTCGCCTCCTTACTTTCGTTTTTGAGTCCGGCTGGACCTGTTGGAATGGAAGAGCTTCCTGACTGCGCAGAAGGCGTAGAACTCGGCTGCGCGGTCGCCGGGCCTTGCACTGCGGCGTTGGGTTGAGCGTCCTTTAGGAGTTGAGCCACCTGGGCCAATTGAGCTAGGTCAGGCACAGGGGAGGGAGGAGGTGAAGGAACTGCTTCCTGGTTTTGTACGGGAGGGTCGGAAGGGGCGGAATTTGTGCTCGGCACGCCTTTCCGGTAGCTCAGCGCGATATTGGAGGAGAAAAGTGAAACGTATTGCCGTCTTTTGCGCTCCGTCTGAATTGCGTCTTGTGTACTGCCAGGTGTCGAATTGCCGGTTGCGTTGCTCGATTGCGGCTGCTGAGGGTCCGGCGAGCTACCAAGCAAACGATTTTGTTGTACGAGGGCACTCTGCGCGGCCAGTTGCTCCCTCTGGAGTTCCTGAATTCGGTTCTGTAATTCGGTAATCTTCGTTTCGTTCACTTCAAGTGGAAGCGGAGTTTGGATCGTCGATGCATTTGTTTTTGGAATTGTCGGATGTTTTTTCCCACCAGTGAGCCACATGATGACAACCATGAGAACTGCGAGGCCTAAGATGAGCCACGACTGAACGTGCTTTGGCAGAAGGCCGGGTGGGTTCGTCGTCTTTTCTTGAATTGGTTCGTTCATGGTTCTCTCCGCGCTTCGTGGATCAACGTTAGCTTCGCCGTGTGAACGTGATTTTTCTTTTGCCGATGGCAAGGTAACCGTCGTCGATCACCTTGGGGATGATGTAGACACCGTTCTCAAGCTGAAAGTTGATCAGGTTCGGCGTGCCATCTTTGATTTCGTAAAGAGCAGGTTTTTCACGCGCGGCGCACTTGATATAGGTGAAGGAATCGTCGTGGTACATCGCCGACACAAGAAAAGGTGCCTGGGAGCCTTTCTTGTCCAATGAGTAGTCGAACTGGAGCTTCGTCGAGTAGTCCGTTCTGAACTTGTTGACTTGCTCGGTCACCTGCGCTTCGGCTGCCTGAATCCGTTCGTCAGTCTGTGCGTGAAGCGCGTCTAACTCCTTCTTGTATGCTTCGGCCTCTCCGGCGCGAACGTAGCCTTGCAGAGGACTGTTGTTCCCAATGCTCGATTCCTCTTTCGGCTCGACGAAGAGTTTGAGATCCGGCTCGACACTAGGCTCACTGCTGATTTCCGTCAGCAGGAATGAATAGACGTGGCCGGATGCAGTAATGAGGTGGAGATCGCTCCGTATCCCTGCTTGCGCTGGATGGACATAGCACAGGTTGTGCGCCCCGTTGATGATCCAGAAGTCTTTGTCGCCGGTCGCAAAATCCAAAATCTCTTCGTTCTGCGGCAACACAATGAGGGTCGAATACCGGAGCTTTGCGCGGACTGAAATAACGTCCTGTTGCGAGTACTTCACCGTGCGAGCAACACCAGTTTGCGCAAATACAGGTAACGCCAAGGCACCAGCAAACGAGAGAAATGCGAGCGTGAGACTTCTTCGACGAAACATCACTTGGGTTTTCATGCGTGGTCTCCTTTGGAAAGGTTTCTTTGAGGCGGGCGTTCTGATTGCGCCAGTCCCGCTAAGACTTCGAGGCCCTTTTCGAATCCATGGGTCTCGAACGCTTCTTTTCGTTTGCGATTGTCAAAAGGGTCGTTTGTGTAAAGCCAGTAGCTCGTCCGGTCAACCGTCAGATTCGCAACCTTCGCGAGTTCCGGGGTCTTAATGAGGAACTGCTGCTTGGGGATAAGGGTCGAAATGAGGCCGACTTCGTTCTCGTTTAAATGGAACTGTCGCCGATAAAGGTCCCGATCCATGTCGGGATTAGCCAAGAAGATTTTCGTCGGACAGCTTTCGATAATTACGTCCAACACCTCCGACCGCCGCAGCTCGTCGAGGGATTGGGTAGAAAGAATCATCGCGGCGTTGGCCTTCCTCCACGTCTTGAGAGCCTCGACGATGTACCGCTGAATGCTCGGATTCTTCAAAAATACCCATGCCTCGTCTATGAAAAATGCTTTGAATACGGTACTGATCTCCCGGTCACTAATGACCGAGTTCGCGCGATGCAGGATGTAAAACAGAACGGGTTCGAGAAGTTCCGGGTATTGACTCATTTTCTGGAAGTCGAAGCACTGGAATCGGGAAAAGGAAATCGTGTCTTCTGAATTGTCGAAGAGGAATCCGAATTGACCGCCGCGCGTCCATTTCGCGAGCCTGTCCGCAACCCGATGCCCCAACGTGTTTGCCAAAACTCCAAGCGTGCGGAGCGGTGGGTCAACCGAATACAAATTCTCGATCTGCTGGTAGAGATCCCGTTCCTCGCCGGGTTCCAACTCGATTGCCGACGAGCCCTGCACCAAAACCTTCACAAATAGGGCGAGAAAGTCGAGATTCTCTTTCGTCGGCGGAAGAAAGAACGGATTGATCCTGAAGTCAGCGGAGTTGATTCCTATCTTCACGTATGAACCGCCGAAAAGCTGCGTGAGGCTTTCGAAACTGCCGCCGAGGTCAAAAATGAATGTCCACGGGTCGTATTTCTGAAGATTGGTGATGAGGAAGTTCAGAAGGAATGATTTCCCGGCACCAGTTCGCCCGAGAATCATAGTGTGGGCCACGTCCCGGTGATGGAGGTTTAGGAAATAGGGCGTGTGATGGTTGGTTTCGAGAACCGCGAGATATTCCTGGCGGAGATGATGGTTCTGGTGTTCGCCACAGTGCAGGGTGAACAGAAACGAATAATCCGCATAATTCGAGTTGAGGAGAAACACATAACGGAGGTTGAAGACGTAGTTGCCGGGAACGGTAGCAAGGAACGAATTGAGAAGGTTGTATTTCTCTTCGTACAATTGTGCGTCGTGAATGCTGAACACCTTGTAGAACTCGGCGCATGCGCCTTCCACTTTTGCCAAGTCGAGGTCGTATATAACGACGGTCAGCGAGAAATTGCCGAAGTAATTGCCTTTAAGTTCGATCTCCTTGATGCTGTCCCCGAGCTCTCGTACCTGCGATTCCTTCGAGTCGTCCACGAGCACATCGTGTGCGGAGGCGTCGTTGAGGTTCACCTGGCTGACGAATGAGTGTTTCGTGTTATGGAAATGACGGCGCTTAGCCTGGATGGTTCTCCTCATTGTTCCCGAGTCTTCCTTTTTCCATTCGGTCACGACGTGGAAGTTAGCCTGGACTTCGAGCAGTCGCTCAAAGATCAAGGGGAAGCTTTGTGCGGAGGGTTCCTTGAGCGTCAACACCTTCACGTAATAGTCGTCGAGGCGAAGGTAACCTCGATGGCATTCAAGATGGGATTCGCAGAGGTAGTAGTCCAGAAAAGTGTCGTATTTCAGACGGGCGAGCGCGATCTTCTGCGGGTCAAAATTCAGAGTTTGTTTGAGGATGCGAAATGCTTCCTGTTTGTCGAGCAACCGCATTGGCATGAAATCGTTTACCTGCAAGATGAAGCTATCGACTTTCTGTCGCAGACTGGCTTGACCCTTGCTGATTTCCCGGTCGAGCAAAACAATCTGCTGTCGCCCAGAGAAGTGAGCTCGCAGTTCGGCAAGTGCTTTGGATGGATGTTTCGGGAACTCCGAGAGCGTGCTACCGAACGTTCGCGTGTACCGAAAGCCCTCGAACAGAATCACGTAGTAAATCGAGAGCGAGAAGAGCGTTGCTGACTTTCCGGCAAAATACGCGACGCGGTTTTTAATGGCGGTATCTACGATTGGCTTACCATAGAGCTTGTAGGGGATCGTTTCGTTATTTCGTTTGAAGAGATACTGATAAATGCGGTAGTTATTGTCGAACACCTTCAGTGCCGATTCGAGGCGCTTAGTGAAGCCATCGACCGCATTGCTATCCAGGCATTCGTAATCCACTCCATGAACTTCGAGGATTACCCCCAAATCTCCCGTCTTGGTCAAGAAAACATGCGAGTCGATAAAGCCGTAGAGGTTCACTTGCTCATTGAATGAGCCTGTTTCCCCGTAATTCTTAAAGATGCGCTGGAGTCTAAGCATCGGTGAGCCTGCGAATCGAAACCGGGCTGAGTTTTGCCGGGTCGTATTGATTGCGAAGTTTGGGAGATGTGAGCAGAAATCGAAGAATCTGCGGATCGGTCTGCGTGGCCCATCGCGCCACGAAATAGAGCAGCAAGAACATCAACAGTCCGCCAAGAAGGCTGCCAAGCAGATTGAATGTTCCCGCACCGATACACATCGCGAAGAAGAAAAGCTTCCTCTCGGCTCCCAAGATCGTGAGAGGTCGGGACAGCGACCGATGAACCATGTTGATTCGTCTGGTTTCAGGCATGGCGTTCCCTCAATCGAAGACATCTATCCAGGAAAGAGCCAAGCCAGGAAGTTCACCGCCGCGATTGCCATACCTACGCCGAAAAGCACACCCGCAAGCACTCTCTTCGAGCCGCCTTCCCCAAAAGCGAACGTCAGGCCGGAAACCACAATCGCGACGAGGGAAAGCCCTCGGGCGATTGTGCTGGTGAACGCCGTTTGCAGTACGTTTACGGCGTTCTCCCATGGGGAGTTTCCCTGCGCATACGCGGGTGCGGCAAGGAGTAAGCCCACTGCAACTGCCGCAATCTGTCTGGAGATGATGTTGAACCGAACAGCTTTTCGCCAAAGTATGCTCATGTCTGCGAGTCTCCTTTACTCATGCGCCCGCCAGTAGACTTCTCGCGTGACCGGTGGCTCCAGGAACTGACGCAACAAAGTAAGAACTGGTCCACTGGCTAAGCGACCGTGTTCGTGGTTAAGGCACACGTAGAACACAAGCTACGTCCTGGGGGTTCAAAGCTTCGCGTCCAGCCAGTCGTCGGATGGCCGTCCACGAGACCTAGCGCACTACGGGCGGGTGGGGTTCGCCAAGGTCGCGGGGAGAATCCTGCGAAAACTCCCCTCAATTATATAGAGGGGAAAAAACGCAAAAACCTCACCGAGAAAATGAAAGTTTTTTTGTAGGGTATGGAGGGATCAATTAAGGCTTGGAAGTTCTACGATTGGGACTGGGCCTTTCGCATCTGCTCCTGGAGGAATTGGCTGTAGGTCCTGTAGCAAGGCGAACACGAACTAATGTGAGTGAGAACCGATTCCTCGACCTCTGTCGGCTTATTGGCAAGCAGTTCTAGGGTCGAGTCGGGAGGACATCCTTTGCGCGTAGGATTCGGGAAATCCTCTGCGAAATGCTCTTTACCGAGACGCAGGAACTCCTTGTCAACGGAAGGACTCGATTTGGCTTTCTTCGGTTTGATCCTGGCACCTGGCAAGGGTGAATTCGTAATCATCCCTCCCGGTTTTGTATTTTCAGCCTTTTTCGCGCGCGGTCAAGAGCTTTGCTAAATCGCGCCTCAGCCGCGTGACCTGAGAGTCCATACCGTTCGCCGATCTCCTTCCAGGAGAGGCCCTCAAGCCGACGAAAAGCCACTTCGCGGGTTAGCCGGTCGCAGGTACGCATTATTTCGTCGAGTAGCAGAGCGGCTTCGGCCCGCACGAGATCGCGATGCCAAATCTGATTTTCGGCCTGCGCGTCGAGAGCTTCTTGCAGCGCGGCATCTCTGCGCTTCGTTTCGCTGACAAGCCGGATGTAAGCGCGGAAAAGATAAGCGGCGAGATCCCGCACAGCAGAGCCATTGGCCTGTTTGGTCTTGATCGCTTCTGAAACAGAGGCTGCTGCCTGCTCGAAGAGATTCACGGCAACGGCTGGGTCTCCGAGAAGCCTTTCAGCGTAAGGGATGGCCCTTGGTGCAATCCTGCAAGCAACAGACAAAACGGTGGGATCGATTTCTCGGCCCGAGAGGTCAACCGAGTTAAGCAAGAATCGGGGACTGGATGTCGCTTCTCGCCTCGGGTCCAATGGGGTTACCCCTCGCGCCGCCGAGAACCCTATTGGCATTTGGATGCGGCTAGCGAGGGGATGGTTTCATGCAAGCTATTGATTTTATAGTACTTTAGTACTATGGGTATGTGGCAAGTGCAAGAGGCTGTGGGGTTACTTCGCTACCCATCCTTGGGCTGTAAGCACTAGGGCCTGATTGACGGTGGTTTTTCCCGCTCCATTGAGCGTCCCTACGATTCCGGGGAAAACCTTCTGAATACTCGGGTTGTTTGCCCAATCCGCAAGATTGTCGATTCGGTACGTGTAGTAAACCGTTGCCTCTGTCGTGTTTCCAAACCGGGTCGGCCCTTCTGTCTTGCTGACTTTATCCAAGGCTTGTTGCCCAAAGCAAATGTCGCCGAGCGCTTCTTTGTTGGGACCCAAACCGACAACACTTTTCTCGCGGTAGAACTTCTTGCCCTCATCCGTCAATTCGTAACGAAGCACCTTGGCCTTCGAAGGGCGACCGCTCAATGTCGTGTATTCGGCTTCAACGTTTTGGGAACGCACTAAACCAATTTTTTCTAGGGCCGCCATCTCTGATGCTTTGACGTTACCCGCACGTTGATCGCTGTCTTGTAGGTCTACCGGCCACTTCGTGGAGATGCCAAGGCATAGCTGGCCTTTCTTCGCAAGATAAGCATTCGTGGCGTTGGACAAATCCTTAACGTTTGCGTCGCTTTTGTTACCACAACCGGCCAGAAGGAGAGTTTCAACAACCATGACGTACAGGAGATTGTTTTTCATGCGCTTGCTCCAGTGACAAGATACTCCAATATGGGGAATTCGGCGCAAAAAATGGGAATGGACTCCTTCGAATTTGACGGCTCGGCGTATCCGTGAAGCCAATTCAGCGTAGTACACTCACAAAGCGAAGTGGGCCTAAAGACCAACAGCGCGGAAGCATCACACTACAACGAGAAAACTGTTGCAGAAGTTGTCGTAAGATAGAACTTCTGTTTGTAGATTTGCTGCAACAGTCACCGCGCGTAAGCACTTTTCCTGCTCCCCGCGAATCTCAGCGGTCACGAACTGATCGCAATAAGGCAGATACACGGCCATGAACAAGTCATTGCGACCTGCCGTCAACTTCTCCCCTGTTTGTCTGTCTCTTACACCTCTGTCGTACCACGACACTAGCATCGCGTAGATCAACGCGCGAAACGGTGGACAGGAATCCATGAATTCCTTGATTGTTGTTTCGCTGGCATTCGTTCCCGCCGCACGATCATAGAGCAGCTTGCCCATTCCCCATATCAAGCTACCCTCGCTCGCCTGCAAGCTGACAAGAGCCTCCCTGAACGTAGCTGGCGGGGCCTCCCCGTGTGCAGCGAAGACCTTTTCAATCTCTGTTCGCGGTCCCGCGAACATCTTTTCGTATTCCTTTGCTCGCGCAAGCTGGTCTCGTTTCTGTGCTGCCGAAAGCTGCTCATCCTCTATAAATTCTCGCTGGCCGATACGCCTCTCATAGTTAGGTGCCCTTACATCCACTGTCTTCCAATCAAACTCCGCGGCGTTCTTCGAGTGAGCCAAGATCAAAAGGCGTAGCAGCTCGTTGTGAGGATGGATGCAGTCGGTCCGCCCATGCTGAATTCTACCGCAGCGAGCGAAAAGTGCTGCCCGCTTCGTAGGGTCGGGAGTGGCAACCATTTCCTCGATACTCAATCCAGCAAACCGGAAGAATAGACCCGACTTCAACGCCGCTATTAGAGGTTCCGCGCGGGGACCATCGTCCACGAGCCGATTATGGGAACTCGTGTCGAAGGTAATTACAGGAAAGTTCCCGACCATAAACTGATTCCTCCGCATCAATGGTATCACGCTGATTGGTTACGCTCTTAAGCCGCCTGCTCCCGCAGACGGTCCCTTGCAGTCTCGAAATAACGATTATCAAGCTCGATTCCGACGAACTGACGACCTTGAATCTTCGCTGCGAGCAACGTCGAACCGGAACCGCAGAATGGATCGAGAACCACATCGCCTGCATGCGAGAATGACTGAATCAGCGGCGTCAGAACGCAGAGTGGTTTCTGTGTCGGATGCAATTTGTTGCCGGAATATTTCCATTCGAACACATCGGGAATCCGGTGCGCTGGTTGCGCTGGATTGCCCTTCGCGAGTAAGTATGCGTTTTCATGTCGATATTGCAAAAAGCGCTCACTTGACGGGTAACGTTTGATGAATGTCAAATGCCCTGCGAGCCGGAAGCCCGCCTCGCGCCATGCTGCAATGAACTTGTCCGCTTGGTGCCAGCCGTAGAAGCTAACGCAGAACGAGTTGCGGCGCAGTACACGGAAGATTTCAGCGAACGCGGGTTTCAGCCATGCGGCGTCGTCATCGTTGGCGACTTTGCGACCGTCACGCGAGCAATAGTGGGCGAGATATGGCGGATCGGTCAGCACGAAATCGACGCTGCAACTGCCTAGCTGCCGCATGACTTTGATGCAATCCCCTTGGAGGACCGTATTCGCCTGCGGCCCGCTGATGAGTTGTTTGCTCTGCTCTTTATTCATTTTAGTTCTCTCTTTCGTGTTGGGATTTGCTTCCTTCACCCAAACGAGGAAGCAGGACCGACACGAAGAGAACTGTTGCGAAGGCGTGGCTGGTTAGTGCTGAAGCGGGTGGCAACGCGAATGACAGGAGAAGTCTCTGCGACTGGCGTGAGCGGGTGCAAGCGGAGGACCGGCGCGAAGCGTGACACATAATGTGTGTCGTAATCCGGCCCCGCCGTAGCAACTTGAAGAGAGCAAACAATGGCTGCGGGGAAAGAGGATCAGAACAGCGTCAGTGAGGAAGGCAATCGTCTCACGGTGTATTTGAACTGAAGGTGTCTGCTGATGAGGATCGGTCACCCGTCCTAGACGGGTGGCGCGGAGGATTGCTCCGCGCCGATGGCGCCAAGAATTCGAGTAGCGGTTTGCTGGATGTGCTGCAAGCTTTCCGACAGGAGCTTGGCGTCACCTTCATAGAGTTGGATGTAATCTTGCGCTGCCGAGCCAGTCTCAAGGCCGATTGCTTGACAGACGACGAATGCTACGGCCTCGGCTTCCGTCTCGCGGGTACGCTTTGAAGTGCTGGTGCGCCGCTCGTCACGGTGCATCAACTCGTGTGCAACCTCGTGCGCCAGTGTTGAGAAGTCTTCGGCAGGAGCCTGTCCGGGCAACAAAGTTATCTTGCCGCCTGCGGAGGTGCCGCGAGAAGGGGCGATGTCCTGCGAGTATTCGAGAAGAATGCCCTGCTCAGTGACGAACTTGCCGAGCCGGTCGCGGTATTCGCGGGGATCGCCATTGACGTTGCCGATTTGAGGAAGCTCTTGACCGTCCGTCTGGCTGATGTCGAACACGTATGCGGCCCGGAACCCGACAGCGGTTGATGATTCATCAGTATCAGTTTGTTCCACGCTTTGGCTCTTCGGTCGAACGATTGGAGCGAGAATCAAAATGCCTTTCTCGCCCTTCTTCACGAAGCGTCCAAGTTTGTGCCACGTGTGGAAGCCAGCAACGTGCGTAGCCGTTGGCTTCTGCGATGCGATCAGCATCACGTTCCGCAGGCTGTACCGATGGAATCGGCCAATCGCGGCGAGGTAATTTCTCAGCGTCTCACTGTGGCCTCTTTCCAGAGCCTGACTCAATTGCTCGATTGCTGCACTAACGATTTGCTTGGCTTGCTCGACTTTCATGATTGTTCTCCTGTTTCGGGAGCTTCGTGCCCCCTTCACCAAACAGCGAGGGGGCAGGGTCCCGAAATAGAGAACGGAAGCGCAGAGATTGGCGCGTCCAGGTCGCAACGGATCGCGCGATTGAGTGACACGGCCTTTGGGTGGCGCGAAACGTGCTAGTGGAGACCGGCGGCGTGTGGGTTTACATGCCGGGGCGTAGCAATCTCACAGCGGCGAAAAAAAAGGAGAGTTGAGCACCGGTTGCGAACGCTGTTGCGTCGTCACCCAACACCCCTATCGCCTAATGAAGATCTGACTGTTTTCAGGTTACGTTCAGGTTGTGCCGTCAAGCTGCCATGCTAAGTGATCTCGAAGGGCTTCCCACGGTAAGTGCGCCTGCCGGAAGCAAGGAGGAATCTTCATGAAAATTCTGGCAACATCGACGCTTCTCAGCACAATGCTCGTTACCTTAGCTCTGGCCCAGTCGCGCCCGATTCCACTTGTAACGGGTTCCCCGACCAACTATGGGGCCTACGGCTTCGACATCAGTTGGGTCGACAACTCCACGCAAAAGCACTACTTGATGGACCGCGCGAACAATGCTATCGATCTCGTTGACGCCGCTACTGGCACTTTCCTCGGGTTCATCGGCAGTACGGCGGGCATCCAGAAGTCTGGATGCCCGCTTGGTTAACTCAGGTTGATTAGTTGGCGTTGAACGTCCCGCTGCTCACGGTGCCCTCGGCACCGCCGCCACCGCCTCCGGTGAAGAAGCCCTCACCGGTTAGTGTGATGTGACCCACTTCAACTCCGATGCTGCCGTTTTGGGTGTAGGTCACATTGATTGTGCAGCTGCTTCCGACCTCGACGACAAGACCCACAGCGCAGGTCCCGCCTGTCACTGAGAACACACCGGGGTTAGCCCGATTGGTCGGGCCGTTCTTAACGGCTGCAGGTGGCGCGGTCAGAATGAATGGACCGGGGAACGACGTCCCGTTGCCAGTATTCGTGACCGTCATCACCGCAGTGACCGGCGTCGTCGGTGCTGGGAACGATGCCAACGTGAACGGATTGGTGAACGAAACCTCCGCGATCGTAACGGTGAATTGAGCTGCTTCGCCGTTCGCTAGCCCGTTGACGGTGACGTTGTAGGTGCCCGCCGCTACTGTCCGCGGGATCGTGATGTTCGCGTTGATCGACGAATCGTTCACGACGACGAAGCTGTTGACATGGATGCCGCCCGCGAACGTTACGTTCGTGACGCCCGTGAAGCCCGTTCCGGAGAGATTCACGGTAATGTCCGTCGATCCGATCGGAGCCGTATTCGGATCCAGAGAGATGATCTCCGGTCCCGTGGCCGCGCTCACGGTGTCCTCGACCGCGCCGGGTTCTACTCCATGACAGCCGGCCTTCCTCGGCGTGCCATAGAAGTCGAACGCGGGGGCATCGTTGTAATTAGAGAAGTTGCTGCAGGGGATCATGCTGTTGAGTGGATTGCCAGTTCCCCCTGCCAGTCCGTAGTTGCCCATGTTCGCGCCGCCGCCGTAGTTGCCGTCGGTGCCGAGGATCGTCGGATTCGTCAGCGACAAGGGTCCCCATCGCAGATTGACCCAGTTGTTGCCCTCATCGACGGTTGCAGTCGGAGTCAGGTTGAAGATCGGGTTCGGTACGCTCGCGTCCGAAATTCCGGGCGGAACGGAATAGCCCGACGCTCCCGACTCAGGCGGTTGCCGCGAGCCGTCGCAATACTGGCTGATGAAGTTAGGATTGGCGTTGGCGTTGTGCGTGCCGGCACCGGTGTAACCCGCCGTCAGGATCGAGTAGGTCGGATTCAGCGTGACTGGATTGCCGCCGATCGATGTGCCGAAGGTCGTTGGCGTTGTGTCGCCGCGGATGCCGATATCCCAGTAGCTGGCGGTGACGCACGCACCGGTTCCACCGGTGATCGTGACGCCGCTACCGTGAGCCGTCACGGCGTCAGTTTGCGGTTGATTCGGCGCCAAGGTATTGCCGAAGGCGTTGTACAGGGAGACGATATTTTGCTGGTATTGCGCACTCTGGGCGCCCACCCCGATGTAATACGTGCTGTTTTGCCAGAAGATATCGTTCTCGAGTTTTGGATACGAGAGCGACGTGCAGGTCCCGTTTGCGGCGGGCGTGCCCGGTTGGAAGTGTCCTGGCGGGCAAACGATGTTCAGACTATGGATGTTCGCCGACAACACCGCGCCATTCTGGATGGCCACGAGTCCGCCGACCTGGGGGCACGAGGTCACCGAGGTAGTGTTGCAATTCGTGCCGCCCTGACTTGCCAAGGGCGCGCCGATGGTGTTGAACAGAATACCCGCTGAAGCGGTGGTTGAATTGGATGCAATCGTATTATTGATAATGTCGACGTTGAGTGAATCGGACAGCGAGATTCCGGCTCCATCCCAACCGGCCACGTTATCCGCGATGATGTTGTTGGTGACCGTTACTCCGTTCCAGTTTTCCGGAGAGTTCGGGAAGGCAACCACGTCCGCGCCGTTGACGGCGTTGAATGCGATGCCGCCTCCCGTGCCCGCCTCGGCGCCGTTCCCCATGATCAGGTTCGCGTTGATCAGGAGGTTCGGACCCGCGCCGTCGCTCGGCCCGATGCTGCCGACCGGCGAATTACCGGGAGAGCCGCCGGGTGCGCCGAACGGAGCGCAATCGGCGTCGATATTCGCGTTGCCGTTGCAAACGAGATCGGCGTCCGGTGTACCCATCACGATGATGCCGCCTCCGTTGGCGGGAATCGTCGGATTGAGGCTCTGGTTGAAGATGATCGTGTTGTGCTCGATATCTCCGTTGTAGCTGAATCCGAGGTGGCCGACGCCGCCGCCGTCGCCGCTGCTCAGGTTGCCGCACACCCAGTTGTAGTTAAACTGGTAGTAGTCGGAACCGGTGCAGAAGCTGACGGCGCCCGCGCCCGCTGGCGTCGCCGAGAACAACTCGTCGCCGGTGGACGAGTTCAGGGCGATGAAGTTATTGTGAACATTTACGTTCACGTTCTGGCAGTACGGCAGAGTCGTGCCCACCGGGAGGGTCGGATCATTCAAGCACGAGCCGGGTGCCGCGTTGGTCGTGCTCCCTTGGATATACGCGGGTGGATACTCGCCCTGGCCGATGTTGATGCCGCCCGAGAGCGTACCGGCGTTGTTGTAGATCCGGTTGTTGGCGATTTGCAAGTTGCTGCCCCACCCGTGGACGAAGATCGCGCCGCCACCCTGAGAGCTATCGATCATGCCCAAACCATCAATGCTCGACGGATTGCAATCATAGTTGCTGGGGAACGGATTGGGAACAAGCTCTTGCACGGTCTGCCTGCGCCCAACAATGGTCGTCGTCGTGCACTCAGCGGTTGGTCCCTGCAGAAGCGTTGTCCCGGTCGGGAAACCCATCAACAAAGTGGGGTCGTACTGATCGGAGGGGAAGTTCGCGCCCTTCGACAGCACGGTAACCGCCGCGCCTTCCAGCGCGCCCATCAACGAGGGTTCCTGCAGCAGTTCGGCCAAGTTGCCGTTCAACTCCGCGTTCCAACCGACAACCGCTTCCAGCGGCAACCGGTCGACTTGGGCGTTGTATGCAACTTCACCCGCAACGGCCGGATTGTTGCTGAGCGTGGATGTTGTAGCGCTTTCGTCGTAGTTATTGAAGTATCTCCAACCGTTGCCGGGGCAGCTTACCTGTCCGGCTGGATCGTACACATTGGGGTTCGGATCCGTGCCGATCGGCTTAGAGGAGAGCGGAGTGCCGCTCAATGACAAGCCGAATAAGCAATTCACGTATTCCCGCCAGACGTCCATCTTTCCGGCAGGTTGCGTGTTGGCGTTGATGACGCTCGTGGCCGCACCGACTCCCTGCAGCCGCACCGGCTTCCACATGATGATCATTTCGTTGTGAGCGGCGGTGGTAAAGGTAACCCCTGCAGTTCCGGGCGCCGGACAGCTCGTTAGCGTCGCCCCGGTTGCGGTCGTGGTACAGGTCGGGTCGACGATGATCAAGTCGCCCGGTGCAGCCGCGTCGATGGCACTTTGAATCGTGGCTGAAGCCGAGACGTGAGTCGGAGCCTTCCCGCCAACTGTGACGGTTACGGCATCGATGGATTGACGGCCGTTGCCCGCGGTTATCATTAGCTCGCCGCATCTTGCGGTTGGGACCGTGGCTGGCGGCAAGATCTGAGGATTATAGTATTGGCCCTGCTGCTGGACCGTGCAAAGCGGTACGCCACTGGGTACGGTTCCCGTAATTTGCGCGTCAGTCCAATGGACATTCCCGAGGGGTCTGCCACCGATGGTAACGCTCGAAGCGGCGGTGCACCCTGACGGTAGCCGTCCGCCACGACCTGTTGAGCATTGGGTCCCAAACCCGTAATGCCTCTTAATCGTTTTCGCGTTGTAGGGCGCCGTTGTTGCCGATGGCCCCGCGTAGGCGTAGTTCGGCACCATCTGGTCGCCGAGCGCCCTAATTGTCAGGGTATGGCTGTGGCCATCGTTTGGAATCCACGGCCCAACGCCGGCGTCGCTATCGACTTCGGCGATGGCCGGAGTCAAGTCGGGATACCAACAATCCACGTTGTTGTATCCCGCACCAGCGAATGCGGATGTAGGAACAACAGGAGTATCCTCATACGCGGTCGTTCCCGGCATGAACGCTAGCTCGTAGCAGAACTGGCTATATTCCGGATCGAACAACGGATCAGCAATCACGGTTCCGTTGGGGCCGGGAATCGGGCCGGGGTCGTTCATACAAACCACCATCATCGTCGGGGAGTATCCCGTCGGATTGGGTGGGTTGACTTCCCACGAAGAGTAAGTCATCCCGTCATAGACTCCCCACTGGTCCGAGTACACGCGGTTTGTTTCGTTCCCATACCAATCCCTGATCGAGATCGGCATGTTCGGCGGAGAAAACTTCTCGCCGAACTGAGGAGAGAATGGATCGAATTCCGACGTGTAGTCGTCTGTGATGACGCCCGTGAATTTGGCTGCTGTGTGGATCGAGGTGTAGATGAAGAACTTTGCAATGGCGCCGGCCTGATCCGCGAGCGTAACTTCCTTGCGGTCGCACAGGTTGCGAGTAGCTCCCGCAAACGGGGCCACCTGATGGGTTTGTGGATACAAGCTAATGTAGTCGGGGACGACGCGGGCCTCGCCGACGCACGGCCAGATCGGCTCAGGAATGAAGCCCGGCACGATGCCGTTTTGCTCGCTCGTGCCGATGCTCTGTGTTGGGTTCTGCGCGTTGTTCGCATTGTAGCCAGGGCCCGGGTATTGCTGCGAAGAAGCAACGGAAGCCTGGTCAGGAATGATGAAGATGTTGCCGAGTCCGCCGAACTCCTGGGTAACCGGCGCGACGAAGTTGTCGCCGATCAGGATGTTCTTGTCCTCTTCCTTCACCAGCTCGTAACCGGGAGGCATAACGACTTCCACGACGTACTTGCCGGTAGGCAGCATCGGCAAGCCGTAGTAGAGGTCTGACGTCGGGACGACGGTATTCGGTGAGCAAATTGTGCAGTTCGTCGTCAGCGGCTTTCCGGTTGTCGGGTCCGATGAAGTCACGCTCGGGAACTGATACATGCCGTCGTACGGCGCCGGCTGCAGCTGGTTCCAGTTGTGCATGCCGTCATAGCACTTGAACTGAGAGCTGAACGGAAGCGTGTGCAACGGCGTGCCGTTGTGAATGCTGCTGTACAGATCGATATAGTCGGGCTGGTTGGCCAACGAGAAGAAGAAAAGGTCAGGAATCGCGCCGGTCGCCGAACCTTGGCCAGGGCAGCTCATGTTCGGAATGACGTTGCCAGTAGCATCGGTGTGGAAGCCCTGAGCGTAGTCGTCCCAGCTGCTGGTTTGCGTGGTATCCACCAGCTTCAGAGTCGGAGTAACACCATCCCCGGCGAAGCCCTCCTGGTACAGGTTGATGGTGATATGGGGCAGTAGTGGTTCCCACTGCGTCTGAACGAGTTGCTGCGGGTCATCAAAGGGACGTGTCGATGCATAAATCACATGTCCCTTGATTCCGCCATTCTCGCCGGCAACATACGGCTCCTTGCCGAACTCGAGGAAGTTGTTCTGACCCGGGAAGCCCTGCCAGCCCTCCACTCCATTCCACGGCGGATCGATGCGTCCGCTGGATAGTTGCGTCGAGCAGGTCGTCGCGCCACCAGGCTGAACGCTACTGCCGGAACCGGTCGTGGTTGTCGTGCACACGCTAGGCGGGTCGCTGGAAGCCGGGCCGTTCTGGATCGACTTCCCGGTGCAGTCCGCCGCGGCGCAGTAAACTGCACCCGGAACGCGCAGGTTCGTCGGAACGGAGACCAATTCGTCAGTATTGGCCAGGTACTTGCCGATGACGGAGCTTCCGCACGGCGGGTAACCAGCCTGCCCGCACGACGGTGAACCATCGGCTGGGCCGCCGACGTCGTAGACCACGTGCGTACCGGTGTTCTTGTAGCGGGTAACGTCCGTTTCAACCGTATACCAGTTGAAGAGCGGGAACGTCTCGTTGAAGTTGGCGGTGCCAGTGAAATCCGTGACGATAAGGTTATAAAGTTGGCCGTCTCGCAGTCTGACCGCGACGTTTGCGAACGGAATTCCGGGCGTGTTCGGACCGGGGGAGACACCGGCCTTGGCATCATCGATGAATGTTTTGGTGTAGAGGTTCGTTTGCCACTGAACCGTCGCGATATCTCCGACGTCGCAGGTGGTGGACGAAGACCCTGAACCGGGGCACCCAGCGTTTGTTGCGCTTCCCAGTCTAACCGGTGTTGAAAGACCATCAACCAAAAGGTCATTCCACTGGTCAAATACGGTAATTCTCCAATCGCCATCGGGAAGGCCCGTAAGAGTAAAGGTCCCATCGGCGGCGCACTTGGTGAACGCGAAGTCTTCGCCGTCTGGATCTCCAAAGCTCACGTAGCATTGTGTCCAATAGAAGGTATCGTGTGTGCTGCTGCTGTAGAGCCGTTCGTCCGGCGGCTTACTCAGGCGCTCGCCAGTCACCTTGCCCTTGACGATGTTGTTGCAAGCGATCGGGGAAGTGGCGGGGAAGTTTGGATCCGTACCTTGGCAAACTCCCAAGTGCCGGGCATTGATGATCGCCGGGTTGGCAAAACCGATCGCATTGTGGTATCCCGCCGGTCCGTATTCCTGGAAATATGCGGGCTCGCCGATTCGGGTGAAGATGTCGTGCCCCTTCTGGCCGTCCAGAGTATTCGTCTGCAGCCACTCTTCGCCTCTGGCAATTCGGTCGGCTCCCGGTGTTGCGATTCCGGCCCACTGACCCGGCATCAGGTTGTCGATCACAGCCTGTCCAACGAGCGGGGACGGAGTCTTACCGTCCGACTCATACAGCGGGCAAGTTACGACCATGCCGGTTTTGCCGGTTTGCGTCGGATCGGGAATCATTTGGCCCGGATGATTTGGATCGGGAATCATGCCCGTGCGCGAAGATTCGGCGACAGCCGACATGGGACACGCATCAAGCCCGGTAGTCGGATCGATTTGGCCCGCCAGGCTGTTGGTGAGGGGCTGGTTAAACATGTCGTACGTCATCTGGCCGGTAAAATCGCCGAATTTGGCCATCGCGTCCCAAAGGTGGATTTGGAAACCACCGAGACCAGGCTCGTTAACCGTAGTCAAGATGCCCGTCCCACCGCCTGTGTCCTGTTCTCCGTTTAGCGGGAAATCGTCCTCGAAGACCAATACTGAATACTTTCCGGTCGGGTACGGCGCGGGCTGCGTTAGCACCGTTACGGCAAGTTGGCCATAGTTAAGGGCGGTTCCACCCATTCCGTGGCCGCAACTCTGTGACGTCCCCGGAGTTGTAGTCGCCGGAGTTGTCGCACATCCGTTGTTAGTCCCGCCGGGCGCGCCGGAGTACGAAGAAGCGAAGGGACCGGCCGCATCACCGGGCAGGACGGAAATGTAATACCGTTTGGTCGGGTCCAGATGCACGGAGCTTGGGAGTACGTGCGCGAAGCCATTTCCCGTGGGATCAGGCCTGCAGACGCCGTCGCCAACGTCGCATACCGCGGGGATGTGCTGACCTGCTGTGGCGCTGCAGCCCGCTGGAACTCCCGGGGACGTGCACGGAGTTCCAGCGTCGAACATAGTCTGCCCGCCTTCGCAAGAGAGCGTTCCTGTGCAGCCTTGCGCAATCATCGGCATGTAGTCGGAGTGGAAGTTCACCCCCAAGACTGGCACGACGGTGGCGCCAGTCGTGCCGCCGTTGTTCGTCGTCTTGGTGGGGTCGATGTAAAACGTTCGGTCTTCTTCGATAATCCAGCGATAGTCAGAGATCAGTGTTTTCTTGTCATAGCCGTCAAGAACGGTGACGGCCAGATTGCTGGGGGTTGGGAACGTTACGCTTACCGTGGCTGGGGCGCTCAGCACACCCTGCGAATTCTGAGCCTGGTACGCGAAGGTGTACGTGCCCGCTCCCGTGGACGTTGCTGTGAATCCGCCCTCGGCATCAGCCACAACCGTCAGGCCCGCGCTGATGCTGCCGATCGTGGACACGGAGACCTTCAGAGGATAGCCTTGCGCATCCTTATCGGCCGGATTGCCTGAAGTGTCGTTCGTGGTGGACAGCACGCCTGGGCTCTTGATCGTGAGATAGGTGGCCACGTTTGCGGCGTAGCTGCGGCCGTAGGCAGAAATCCCACTCGCCGATTCCAGAGTCGCCGCACCGAGCGTTACGGTCGCGGTGATACCCGACGAGCACGTCGTACCCGTTACGGTGCCGTTCGCGCAGTAGGTGAATGTGTCAGCGGTGGCCGCTCCGGTGGGAACGTAAGTAAAGGTGCCGTTCGCATTCAGGGTCACTGTGCCATTGGCAGGTGGCGTCAAAAGGTGCACTCCGAAAACGTTCGTGTCGTTGGCGATCACGCCTTTGGACACATCCGCAACGGTGAACGTCTGACCGGCAATGAGCGAGGGATAGTTGTCCGCGCGGGCGACAGCGGCCACTGCGGCCACCGGAAGCGTGCTGGCGTTGTTGACGTTAATGTATGCCAGCATGCCGGAGTCGCGGCTGATCGCGTTGGCCGAGAGGCTCAACTCGCGGTCGAACACGGGGATCGCGGGGTTCGTGCAGGTCGTCGCCGGGGCCACCGGAGTGCATGCGGCTGGCACATTGATCATCACGTCGAATACTTTGCCCGCGGCCATGAACACATCGGTCTGCACGCGGTGGTTACCGGGCAGCACGCTGCCGTCCTCGGCAATCAGCGAGAAGCCGGGAACCGAAGTGCTGGTCGCGGAGTTGGTCGTCAAGGAGCTGACGATCGAGGGAACGTGCATTCGCAGCCCGGCGTTGACCATGCGAACGAGGATGTTTCCGGGGGCGGTCGCCGGAACGGCAATGTTCGGCGTCGTCGAGAACAGGGAGAGCGAGGGACTCGTCTTGTTGAACGCCGCGCCGTTGATCATGTAGTAAAGCGGGGTGTAGTTCACGGCCGGGGGATAGCAAGCCGCCGCGCCCTGGCAATGCCCCATGGTATTGGTAGCCACTACCGTGCCGGCTACGACCGCCACTGCTTCGGCTCCCGTTCCACCGCCGCCACCGATCGTGACAGTCGGGTTGTACAGGTAGCCGACTCCGGGATTGCCCAGCGTGATCGAAACCACTTGACCGCTGCCATTGATCGTGGCCGTTGCAATTGCGCCTGAACCGCCACCCCCCGTGATCGTCACGTTCGGCGCGCTCGAATAACCGGACCCGCCGTTGGAAACGTTTACCTGGGAGACCGGCCCGGCGCCCGCAGCCGTAAACGACTGTTCGTACATTGCGTTCTCGCTGAAGCCGGATGTGTTCACCGCGGTGCTGACGGCCCTATTTTGAATCGGGTCGATTTCGCTGAAGAGCATTGGGACTTCCGCGTCGTACGAAATCGCGGCCGTGCCCGTGGCTGCGTTGGCGGGGTAAGCCGTGCCCGCCACGCTCTCCGTCGAAACGCCGGCAGTCGTGCTGGACGTCGGCGCGGTGGTCACAACAAGGATGCCGTACAAACCCATCGCGCCCTGGATCGAGGGGTGCGTGCCGGACTCGATCAGGTACGTACCGGGCTGAAGCGTGGCCCAGACCAGGTTCGCCGTCGTCCCCGTTGCCACTTCCGTCGCGAACGATTGCACGCGATCCGGTTGCGGGGGCGGCGTGAACGCCGTGCTGGTGCCGACGGTGGACCATGTCACGATTTGTGAATCGTGGGCCGGGCTCGGCACCTTGGTGGCCGAGTTCCCGAGGCCGCCGCCGACCTGCCCCAGAATGAAGAGCGATGTGGGCACGCCTGACGTCGCGCCCGGTGCTACCGGCAAATTATTCGTCAGGTTAATCTGCAAACCGCCTGTCGCACCCGTCGGTACCGTAATGACGACGGGAGACCAGTTGCCCAGCGCGGCCGCCGTGGGGTTCAACGGAGCGCAAGTCGCTGTGGAACCCGCGACGGCAGTGCCGCACATGTAGCCCCACATCGGCACCGTCGAACCGTCCGGCAGGATCGCGTTGGACGACCCGGCAGTCAGGCCGACCTGCTGTTGGGCGAAGCTCGCAACGGCGCCGAACAGAAGTAGGCCCATCACTCGCGCCGCAGCCTTGAACGTAGCTTTCAGATTTTGGGTTCGCATCGCTTTTTTCCTCATCCCTCGTGTCGTCAATTGGTTTCGTCAATTACAAATTCGCGGGAGTCCACAAGCAACATCATGAGCATGCCGCCGGGGAAAACGTTGTTGGTGGTGATTTCACGCTCGTTGTGGGAGTGCCACATGTAGGCCCAGCCGCGCTCGTTCGCGGGGTTGGCCTGAATGTTGGATGGTTGCAGGTTCGTGCAGCCCGGCTCGTTGGCCTGGCCCGTTTGTACGGTTAGGCCGGTCGCGCAACCCGCGCTTCCTGGAGAGTTCGGATCTCCAGCCGTGGGCCGCATCGTCGAAGCGGAACGGATCGTTGCATCCGGCCCAAGGTAAGGCGTGCCGCCGTACCAGGGACCGTTGGTGAAGATGTTCGGGTTGGGCAAAGTCGCCGGGCCGCCGGACGCCACGTCACCGAACGGATTTGCTTCGATCGGCTTGTTGTGGTCCTGGCACCATTCGTAGTAGTTGACCGACGCAAGAATCGTAGCTTTCGTCGGGAGTGCCGCGCCCGTCGCGTCGTACCCAGTGTTGTACCCGTTGGCGTCGGGAGTGCACGGCAGAGTCGCCAGTGAATCCTTGGCGAAATCAGCGGCGGTGTGGCCGTAGGGATCCCAGTTCAAGCCGCGGCCGGTGAAATAGAAGATGCCGTCGAAGGCGTCGCCTGGAGTCGTGTCCGTGTCGAACATCAGGAGTCCAGCGAGATCGCTTGGGTTGCTCTGGCTGAGAACCATGTTTCCGTCACGAGCCAGGATGCGGACGTGATTGGCGTGCTCGTGATATGGGTGCTGCAACCGGCCCTGGCCGATAGTGCGGATCAGCATCATCTCTCCGGGATGCAGGTGCGGATCGCCGTTGTAGGGCTGATGCGGATACTCGGCCGCATAGTTGGGGTCCATCAGGTCCGGCATCGAACGGCCGTTAATCACGAAGTACGCGGGGTGGTAAGGCTCGGTCGGAACATCCAGACTGCAACCCGCAGCGCTGGGATTAACGACGCCGCCGGGCGCACACGCACCGCTCGCCGAGATCGCGCTAACCTGGGCCAGCGCTGCCTTGTGAATGTTCGCGTCCATTTCGGCCCACTGGAACAGGTATTCGCGGTTGTAACAGGTTTTGGGATTGTCAAAGGCAGCTCCAGGAACGACGCCGTTCGTGCCCGCGTTCCGGAAGTCCAATTCGCCCCAATTCTTTTCCACCGTGAGGTTGTCCGCGATCGGACCCGTCGTGCACGCCGTAGGAGCCGCGGCCGGGAGCACGATAATCGCGCCGTAGAGCCCCATCTCAATCTGCAAATCGCTCTGCGTTCCGCTGTAGTAGGCGTGCGTTCCAGGCGTTGGTGCGGCGATCGTATAGGTAACAACGCAGCCGGGCGCCACTTCAGTAGCGAGCAACCCCACCGGAGCCGGCGTCGTCGTGTTCGTGCACGTGGTCGGCTGAACTGCAGCGGCTGCCGCAGTCACGTTGAGGCCCGGGAAGAGCATGGACGTGTTGCCGGCCGGTGTTGGCAGGCTGTTCAGAAGGTTGATGGTGATCGTCTGGCCTTCCGTGACGATCATCGTCGGGCCTGGAACCTGCATGGTCGAGCAGCTCGGGGCGGGGTTCGTGATGCTCGCCGGCTGGAACTGCGCGGCCGTCGGCGCAACACTGCAACCGTAGCCCCAGGCGTACACCGCGCTGCCATCGGGCTGGTTCAGGAAGGCCGTGCTGGCTTCCAGGCTGAACGTCGCCGCGGTCCCACCGGTGCCGGTGATTCCAGGAGCGGACGCATGAGCCGCGACGGTCAGGAACAGCGCCATCACCGAGGCGACAAGCAATCGTGCAATCGAGAGTTCTTTTTTCATGTTCGTTGGGCTCATCGCTCGTCTCCTAATTACAAGTGTGCGTGGTGGTGTTGGGAGTGCAAATGTGCACTTCCGTCATCATCCCACCGAAGTTTTCTTGATCGTTCGAGAGGTGGTCCAGCTGGGGCGTGTAGAGGTAAAACGTGCTCCCCGCCGGATACAGAGCGGCCGCGCAGCCGGTCGAACCGCAGCCCGCGTCGCTCGCGTCGAGGATCACGTCCAGCGACTCACCGCCGCCGAGCGTGATCGAGTGGGTGTAGAACTCGAGGTTGTTCCCGTCCTGATCGCGCAGAAGCTTGGCGTTAAAGCCGACTTCCTTCATCGGAACTCCGAGCGAAGCCAGCGTCGCGTATTCGTCCACCGCGAGGTCGGCAATGCGCAGAGAGGCTTTGCCGCCCGCCGGAATGTTGATGATCGAGGGCAGCGGCTGCGAGTAGTGCACGCGGCCGTCCGTGGTCTGCGTGGCCATCGGGCCGGGCACCGTCGTGTCCGGGTAGCTGCGGCCATTCAACAGGAAGAACTTGCTCTTCATGTCCACGAACATTTCCGGGTTGAAGGTCATGCCGACAAAGTGGAAGTTGGGATCGAAGCCATGGATCTGGAGGGCATATTCGGTGTCATACGCCGTCGAACCGTCACCATCGTTGTAAACATACTTCTGGGGGTTGCCCAGCTTGTCGGCGCCCTGCAGCGCGCCAGTGTTGATCGCAGGCATTGTTTCGCTGCAAAGGATGTCGACCTGAGGGTGGCAAATGGTTCGGGGATCCGGGATGACTCCAGCTGGCAGGCCAACACCGTTCTGGTATCCGAGGAACGTATAGAGAGATCCTCCGGACGGAACCCGATTCTGACGCGGGCGCACATAAAGCTGTCCGACCATGCCCATCTGCAAGTGCTCGGGCGGCGTGATATGGCAGTGCCAGAAGTACGTGCCGGCATCGGGGGCGAGGTAGTAATAGGTGAAGCTGCCGCCGATGTTGATGGCGACCGAAGCGTCCGGCACGCCGTCATACACGGACGAAGCGTTCGGGTAACCGTGGAAGTGAATCGTGTGCTGCTCGAAGAGGTCTGGGCGCATGATCATGCCGACGTTGGTGAGGGTGAGGAACATTTCGTCGTCCTCATCAAACGCGATGAGTGGCGCCGGAATGTTTCCGTTGATCACGCCGACGTCCATGATCTGCCGCGGATCGACGTGGCCCGTATAGCAGGCCGGCCCAGGCACAGGGTAGGCAGCGGACGGCTGGCAGGGGTTATTGCCATTCGAGTCCAGCGGAAGCGCGTTGGGATCGGGGACGATCCCAACGGCGCCATTCCAGGTGAAAGTCGGCGTCGCTGATCCGCCGTTTCCTTGCACGTAGACCGAACCGTTGTCCATCGCACCATCGGTCACAGCCGGATCGCCTGGAACCAGGACGCCGCCGGGGACGACGTTGTTATACGGAGTGTTGAATTCGTTCGGGAAATCGGTGCCAGCCTGGCCACTTGCAATTTTTGCAAGTCCGGACAAAGGGCCGAAGGAGAACATGAAGGTCTGAATGCCGTTGGCCATGGTCGACATTCCGTCGCCGCCCGAGACCTGCTGGCACTTGATCGCCCCGTTCACGGTTCCCGCCGTCGGCATAACGAATCCGCCTGAACTTCCAGGCGGGGGAGTCGTTGGAACAGTGAACTGCGTCGGACCGGTGTAGGACGGCTCCGAGTTATTCAGGCCGAGCCCGGCTGGGTCCGGGTGCGTAATCGTGCTGGTCGGGCACTGCACCCGGAACGACTGAGCGCGCGAGGTCAGTGGCGCAAGGCAAACAAGGACCGGCAATAAAATTTTGAATGCTTTTCTCATGTCTGGACGATCTCCTTCCAGGCTTACGGGCGCCCGCGTTTCGCTCTTCGCGTCCTGACGAATTCGTCAGGACTGGCGGAAACGCGTCGGTCGCACATTTTCAACAGCGTGCAAGGTACGCTTTCTTGGGTTCGAACTTCCCCACAATTGCGCAAGGAAGACAGAAAAAATGTAAATCTCAAGTTCATAACCAATTGCGTATCCTCTTATGGCCGGCACAGCATCTGTTCTTTCCAGCCGCTTCCACGGGAAGCAGTTGCATCACATCGCCGTGCCGTGGAAGTCCCAATGGTGGCACCGCGAAACAATCCGGTAATTCGCGCCGATACTGCTTAACTGCTTACTGTGTACTGGCACGATTGAGTCCGTCATTCACAGGTTTCGGCGCCAAACGGCCCTTTGGAACCGGGCAGTGAGCTAACTCACCGCACGTCAGCAGGTGCGGAAGGCTGTGAATTTCCACAATGCCTCTTCGTAATTTCACAATGCCCTGCCCCTTCCAAATCGACAGCTGGAGCCAAACCGAATTCAAGGTCATCCCCGTCAGCTGCCCCAAAGTTTCCTGCGAAACACGGAGCTCGATGTGGCTGCCGACTGCCTCGCCGATACGACCCACCAGATACACCAAACCATTGGCAAGCCTCGGCGAGGCAGTCTTGTTTGAAACTTCGCAAAACCGTTGAGTGAGTTCCGCCAGCCGGGAAGCAAGAATCTGCTCCACGTTCGTTAGTAGGTCAGGAAAGCGATCCAGCAATGCGTTGAAGCTGGTGCAGTCCCAGGCGAGCGCTTTGCAGTCCTGGATTGCCAGCACCGTGGAAGAGTGCTTGCTCCTGGGCAGAAAGGTAGGTTCACAAATTAATTCGCCGGGAACGCCCAACCGGAGAACCGCTTCCTGGCCGTTTCCGCTGCATTTCGACTTCTTGATCCGGCCATCCATCAACAGCAGCACGCGCGCTATCGGGTCGTCCTCCGCATGAATCACGTCGCCAGACATGAACTCGACAGCGCGTGCGCGACTCAAGACTTCCTCGACTTCACATTCTGCAATGCCCACAAATAGCTCGGAACTACGCACCGTCCTGGACATCTCCTTGACGTCGTTCACTCAGACTCTCCCTCGAGCTAACCTGAACAACTCGTCCGAGACTTCGCTCCGTCCGGTCTTACAATTTCGTTCCGGCGCGGACGAGAATATCGGTGGGGGCACAACGCGTAGATGACGCGGAGCAAGTTAAAGCCAATATTTACAATCATTTACAGGGATTAGCCGCGATGTTATTAAAAATTGGAACGTTTACATCTAGCGCGGGTAGACTACAACTTGTAAATAAAGGTGTGCGCCGGATGGCCGGTTTGTACGGGACCTTTACTCTACGCTGGATTCCTCGGCAGTGTGTGGATCGATACAAAATCGCGGGGACAAGAGATCATGCTGAGGACAGTGTTTCTCTCAGGGCCACTTACCGAAGTCGCTCGGGCGGGGTAGCGAAGAAGATCTGTGACTCTGGGCGGCTCAGTTATATGTGAGGGGGCGGAACGAATCTGTACCCGACCCCCGACATAGTAAGAATCATTTCAGGCCGTTTAGGATTGAACTCCAATTTTTGGCGCAAAGTCGCTATATGCATGTCGACTGTGCGAGTGTACGCGCCCTCCTCATAGCCCCACAGCGACTGCAACAGCTCGCTTCGCGGGACAGTACTGCCGGCGCGCTCGACCAAGTAACAGAGAAGATTAAATTCGCTACTGGTGAGATGAATCGGTTCCCCGTTCCGCGTCACTTTTCCGCGTGGAACATCGATTCGAATCGAACCGAATTCGTGAACTCCTTGTCCCGTCCGAACCGGCGTTCGTCTCAAAAGGGCCTGGATGCGCGCAATCAGTTCTGGCGCCTCGAACGGTTTAGTTAAGTAATCGTCGGCACCGAGGTTAAGCCCCACAACTTTATCCATGACTTGGTCGCGAACCGTGAGCATCAGAATAGGAGTGGCGAGCCCTTGTTGCCGAACACCCCGGCACACGTCCAGTCCGCTCCGATACGGCAGCATGACGTCAAGGATAATCAGGTCGAAGGGCAATTCCGTTGCTTTCTTTAGGGCCTCGATGCCATCCGCGGCCGTGTCAACGGTATAACCTTCAGCGCGAAGACGCACCTCAAGCGACTCTCGAAGCACCTGTTCGTCTTCCACCACCAATACGTTCTCATTCATGTTTGCGCACCTAGACCGAATCCGAAACTAACATATCCGCTTCACTCTTCGTCCCCAAAATAACCGGCAGGTGTAGTGTGAAAGTACTTCCTACATCCACTACACTGACCACCGAGAGTCTTCCCCCCATCGCCTGGGCAATTCGCTTGGCCACGGCAAGTCCCAAACCCGTTCCGTGAATCTGAGCATCGACAACTCCGGGACTCCGATAAAACGGTTCGAAAATGTGCCCCAGCTCCGAACTGCTGATACCTCGACCGTAATCCTGCACGCTGATGCGAACTTCCCTCTGGTTGGCCTTCGCGCCATGAAGCGATGCGGAAATGCCGACCCTGCGACTCCTACCGCTATACTTCACCGCATTCACGACCAAGTTTTGTATGCATTGGGAGAGAGCGGGCAAATCGCCCATAATGTTTGGCAGTCCTTCCTGCACGTCCTGGTCGACTTCGAAACCGTTACCCTCAACGAGAGTCGCAATGTTTCCGCGAACCGTTTCCACGAGATCCGAGACATTCAAAGGAGACAGAGTATACCGAATGGTTCCGCTTTGGGTGGACGCAAACAGCAGAATCTGCCTCACCATATCCGTAAGTTGCCGCGCTTGGCTGGTGATGTTCGACCCGGTCTGGATCGAGTCCGCTTTCGTGTCGCAGAGACCGTCTCTCAAGTTCTGGCCGACGGAATGAATCGCGGCGAGCGGTGTGAGCAATTCGTGCGATACGTTCGCAACAAAGTTCAACTGCAACTGCGCCAATTTTTGCGCCCGGCGCGTGGCGAAGATGATCAGTGACATGCCAAAAGCAAGCAATAGCAGCACGACGCCGCTCGTCAACAGGTTCCTGTGCCAGATGCTCGTGGCAATCGCTTCCAGCGGCCCGGTGCGATGCTGTACGAGCAGCGTCCAAGGTTGGTCGTCAGAGCCGTACTGAATTACGGGGAACCACACTGGCGCGGAGAAGTTTCGCCAATCCTGGTTGCGAATCAATTCACTATTCTTAATCGCCTGCCAAAAATCGCCCTCGACGCTTTCCGGGGGAGGCCCGAAAATGTTCATTCTGGAATCGATGGAGACTTGGTTGCCAAGGGGAAAGCCAGGGTCGGAAGAATAGATCACGCGCGGCACATTTCCCTCAGCTACGACGGCGAGCTTGTATTCGAGTCCTTCCCGACTACTAAAATCCCGTTTCGTGAGATTGGGGAGAACCTTGATCTGTATGTAATCGAGATTGAGGACAACCACGATCCAATCGACAGGGTCTTTACTACTCGACGGCTTCGCATTCGAATGAGACGAGTGATGGCCGGCCGCCACGATGGGATGAACAATCGCAGGCACGTTCCTATCAAACTGCCACCCAGTCGTCAGATCGGATCGCTCTGAGCCCAACGGCCTATACTCCTGTTGGTCGCCGGAGCGCTCACCAGCGGTTGAGCCAACGGCTTCCCAAGCGCGCAATCCAATCGGCAGACTCGATGATTTGGAGTTAAGCCGCGTCAGCAGCGGTTCCAAACCTGCGGGAACGCTGGAAGATTCGATTCTTGCGGCATCCGGATTGAGCCGAAACAGACGAGGCATCGGGCTGCTGGCCGTTTGCCAAACGTAAACGCTTTTGATCAAACCCGGATTGGCGTAAATGTTCTCGACCGATGCGGAATTGATTGGAGCGTGGCTCCAATTGATGTAGCGATGCAAATAGTCGTCCCAGTTGTCACGCGCCCCGGAATCCGGACCAACCTGTAATGCAACGCAGATGGCCGAGAGTTCCCCATAAAAATCCAGATGCCAGCCGACCATGAGCGGTTGCAGCGTTGTCGCCAGCCGGGCCTCGGAGGCCACACTCAACTGCTTCGTCCAACGATACTGAAGAACAGCGACGATGATCAGTACGGAAACCATGCAGGACAGGATAGCGATCCAAAAGAGGGGCAATCTCCTGATCCATTGGAGACCAGCGCTTCTCGTTGCGAGAATAGATGAACGTCGCATATCAGGAACCAGGTGTTTCGCCACTGTTACTGTGCGGACGACAAGCTTCGGCGCTGTAAACTGGCGCGTCGCCTCTGCACATCAAATCTTGGCCTCCGGCCAGATGACCCCGGTTTTCACCAAACTGTCGAACCACTCCGCACCTTCAAAGATTATAAGCCGAGCGAATCGGTGGCCAAAAGGCCAAGCAATCCGGTTTAGTCTGATCTATTACCACTACGCGGTCGTCATCCGCAGAACCCAGGTCTTGTCGGAATGTCGAAAATGACTCGTTCAGCGGTCAAAACCCACCGATGTTGGGGCCAGACCAAGCGCCCTCTGACGCTCTGAAATCAGTTCATTTTCGGCGGCCTTGATTCCTAGAATTCAGCAAGCAAATTCCACTGAATATCGCGACATAGAACCGGCAATCTTTTGGGCTACCTGGGGTTTGTGGGCACTTGGATGGTGGAAGGATTGGGGGAAGTGGCATCCGTTTGGCGAAATTCATCGTTGAGGTTAGGTATTTCCTGCGTATCCTCTCTCCGAGCCTCAGTGAGCTGGATGAAAATCTCCGACTTGAGAAGTGAGGGATCCAACTGCCAGGAGCAGGTGTTTTCCTTGGGCATCGGGAGCGATACAGAAAGCTCGATAGTGTCGACGAAGGGGAGCCAAAATATTCATCCTCAAGTTTAGGTAGAGCATTCGGCTCACGACGGAATCCTTGGGATGTGAAGCGTAAATCATTCTCCTTCTTCTAGAGCGGAATTGATTGATTGGAGATCACGCATGAAAAACCGGGGAAGTACCGCAGAAGTAATCCCTTTCCCCCGTCGCAATAGTGAAGCCGCCTGAATAATCTAGGCCGAATTTGTTCGAGCGAGAGTATAACAGAACAAAATCAGCCTGCGAGTCCTCGGCATCCTAGAATTCGATTCGGGCAGACAATTGCACGTTGCGCGACCCATATTTCGGCGCCGCAAACAACGGGTGCCCGAAATCGGCATTCGCCGCGGCATCCCAGATAGGTAGATTGGTGCAACTGCCGCCTGGCTGCGGCGTGCATTCTTCGGTCGTTGTGTACTGCACATTGTCTACCGCGTTCTGCTGGAAATTCGCGCGGTTGAACAAATCAAACGCTTCGGCTCGTAACTTCAGTGCGAATCGTTCATTCAACTTGAATCCACGCGCAACACTCAAGTCCACGTCTCGTATGCCCGGTCCACGGAATGTATTGAATCCTTCTCCCGGCACAATCGAAAAGTTCACGTTCGACGTGTCGAATACGGCCGTATAGGGACGGCCGCTCGCGATCGTCGCTACTGATGAAAACGTAAATCCCTTTAAGCCCCGCATCATAGGCGACCACGATCCGCTCAATACGAGCCGATGCGTCTGGTCCAGTTGCGAGGGTCCGCGTTGCGACGCTTGGTCGAATTGGTTCATGTAGCCCGTTCCCTGGTCGATCACTTTCGAGAATGTGTAGGCCACAGCGCCCAGGAATGAGCCCGACTGATGTTTCAGCGATACCAGCATCCCGTCATAGACGGATTCACCCGAATTATCCACCGCGTTGATCGCAGCGAAGTTTGGATTAATAAATCCGTCGATGGCCTCAAATTCCGGAACTATGTACGACTTTCCATTGGGGAGATTCACCGTCGCTTGCGTAAAATTTCCGCCGAACGCGACCTGTTGAGCAGGCGGCACCAGGTTGAGGTCATACCCGAAGTTCCCGTTCGCCTGCCTGGTCACTCCATTGGAATTTCCCAGGAGCGCCAGGCCGTGAGTGTACACATAGGCGACGCTCATGGACGTCCTCGGGCCAAACTTGTGCTCCACTGTCAGATCGGCCTGCTCCACGTACGGATTTCGAAAATTCGGAGCGAAGACGTGAAGCGATTGACCCCCCGCGCCGCCGGTTGGAGGAGCCGTGAGTGCGTTCGGATAGGTGACGAGGGGACTGTTGTTTCCGAAGCCCGGCCCCGTCAGGAATATGTATTGCCTGGAGATCCCGTTCGTGACCAGGGCGTCGGAGACATCCAACAGGTCCTCCTGGATATAAAATATTCCGAACGATCCGCGGACGACCGTGTCGCCTTTGGTATCCAACGAATAGGCAAAACCCACACGCGGCGCGACATTATTGTTGTCTCGTGGAATGCTGCAAGTGAGCGTAAACGCCGGATTGCAAACCTTTGGTTGCGCGAGTTGCTGGTAATCCCAGCGCACTCCGTAGTTCAGATTCAACTTCGACGTTGCCTGAAACTTGTCCTCTACGAACAATGAATAGGTCGGAACCGTAAACAACACCGTTGACTGACCGAAAGACTGCAAATCATATTCAAACGCCCCCGTGGCCAGGTCTGAAAGGCTTGCAAAGTGAAAATCTCCCGCCGGACCATACACAAAATAGTCGCGGTCATGGTTGACGTTGACGTCCACGCCGGATCGCAGCGTGTGATGCCCCACGATGTATGTGAAATTGTCGGAGAACTCGTACCGCTGGTCCGTGGTCGAGAGTTGAAAGCGATTTCCTCCGAAGACATACCCCGTATCCGGGTTCTGGATCACCGTCGAAGGCGTCGTCGGTGGCGAATTCGGCAAGTCGTAGTGAAGATCGTTTGCAAAATGAAATCTCACTTCGTTGAACGTCTTCGGGTTCAATGTTGACTCGACCGTGAACTGAAAGAAGTGGCTCGTCGATCCATCCGTCAAACTCAGGCCATCGCCCGTAGATGTCGGCGTGTTGAAATATCCATGCGGGCTGGTGAATTTTTGGTAGTTGTAAGACGCGGTGAACGCGTTTATTGGCGTAAGCTGCCCGCTGAGTTTCACGAACGCCGTATTCTGGTTGAAGCTGCGCGGGAAGGATCCAGTGTTATTCGTAAGTATGTTCGCTATGGTCGGATTGGCGGCTAGAAAAGCGCTTTGCGCGGCTGCGTCCCCAAGGTT
>Ga0210410_10000491_pt1 | contig 44136 bp, 33 predicted proteins | sample IncBWC4MmetaG_FD_161058 | JGI IMG/M metagenome (GOLD analysis project Ga0210410, IMG submission 161058) | Forest soil microbial communities from Barre Woods Harvard Forest LTER site, Petersham, Massachusetts, United States - Inc-BW-C-4-M | ecosystem: Environmental > Terrestrial > Soil >...
CACAACGTTCTTTCCTTCTCGGCCTCAAGGCGCTCCCTATTCCCTTCCGTCGCCTCCTTCTCGGAGTCGGCATTTTCGGCGCCGGCGATTTCTCTCACTCGCTTCTGATTCTCTACGCCTCACGCATGCTCGCGCCCACTCACGGCATGGCTCGCGCCGCAAGCCTTGCCGTCGGCCTGTACACCTTGCACAACGTCTCCTCCGCAGCCTCCGCCTATCTAAGCGGATGGCTCAGCGACCACGTTCCTCATCGCAAAGTCGTCCTCGCCGCAAGCTATGCGCTCGCCAGCGTCACCGCGATTCTCCTCTGCACCGGCACTCGCTCGTTTTGGCTGCTCGTTGTGATCTTCATCCTCGCCGGCCTGTACATTGGCACCGAAGAACCTCTGGAAGACTCCCTCACCGCGGAATTCGTTCCCAAAGAACAACACGGCATGGCCTACGGCACACTCGCCGCCGTCAACGCCGTCGGCGACTTCTTCTCCAGCCTCCTCGTCGGTTCTTTGTGGAGCGCCTTCAACGTGCAAACCGCCTTCACCGCCTCCGCCATCCTCTTTTTTGCTGGCGCCCTCCTTATTCTCCGCCTGCGCACAAATGCCTGATTTGCTCTTGCACCGCAACAATTCACATGTTAGCTTTGGCGAACAAAAGGCGAATTGCTGTAGCTAGGGTCTTCAGACCGGAGGCCTTTGAGAAGGGACTACTGATGCCAGAGTCGCTTGCCGTTCGTCGTGCTGGAATTTCGACCGCCATGACGCGCGTCCACGAAGTCCTCGACACTTTCGCCGCGCGCGACCACACCGGCGAAGTCCTCGCCGCCATCCGCCACTTCCCCGCCCGCGAAGCGCAATGGGCCGACTTCCCCGCCTGGGTGAACGCGGATCTCGCCGCAGCCTACGCCTCAAAGAATATTCGCCGCCTCTACACTCACCAAGCTGACGCAGCCGAGGCCGTGCATGCCGGAAAAAACGTCGTCATCGTCACGCCCACGGCTTCCGGAAAAACTCTCTGCTACAACCTGCCCATTTTGAACGCCGTCCTCGAAAACCCCGACACTCGCGCACTTTATTTATTTCCTACCAAAGCGCTCGCGCAAGACCAGCTCGCCGAACTCCACGACCTGAACCAGCACCTGGAAAATTGCTTTGGCGTTTTCACTTACGACGGCGACACTCCAGGCGACGCGCGTAAAGCCATCCGCGAAAAAAGCCACATCGTGCTCACCAATCCAGACATGCTGCACACAGGAATTCTTCCCCACCACACGCGCTGGACGCGCCTCTTCGAAAACCTGGGCTACGTCGTCATCGACGAGCTGCACACCTACCGCGGCGTTTTTGGCAGCCATCTCTGCAACGTGCTTCGCCGCCTTCGCCGCATCGCCAGTTTCTACGGCCGCGAACTGCAATTCATTTGCTGCTCCGCCACCATCGCCAATCCCGGCGAACTCGCCTCGCGCCTTCTCGAAACTGAAGTCGAAGTTCTCAATTCCAACGGCGCGCCATCCGCGGAAAAAACTTTTGTTTTTTACAATCCGCCGGTCGTCAATCGCGCCCTCGGCATTCGCCGCAGCTACATCAACGAATCTTCCCGCGTGGCCCAGGAATTTCTGAACCACGACCTGCAAACGATGGTCTTTTCGAATTCACGCCTGCAAACGGAGATTCTTCTCACCTATCTGCAGCAAGCCAATCCTCAACTGCCCGGAAAACCCGAAACCATTCGCGGCTACCGCGGCGGCTACCTTCCCGGCGAGCGCCGTGAAATCGAACGCGGCCTGCGTGACGGAAAAATTCGCGGCGTGGTTTCCACCAGTGCCCTCGAACTCGGCATTGATGTCGGTTCGCTTGACACCGTTGTGATGGCCGGCTATCCCGGCACCATCGCCGCCACCTGGCAGCGCGCCGGTCGCGCGGGACGCCGAAGCGGAAGTTCCTGCGCCGTGCTGGTGGCTTCCTCGTCGCCGCTCGATCAATTCATCGTTCGAAACCCGGACTATTTTTTCGGCAACACGCCGGAGCATGCGTTCATTCAGCCGGACAATCTCGAAATTCTCATCAATCACTTGAAATGCGCCGCGTTCGAATTGCCCATCAAACCCGGCGAAAAATTTGGCGACGTCGACCTGCCCGATCTTTGCGCCCGGCTCGCCGAAGCCGGTTTTCTCCATCTCGCCGGAGGACATTATCACTGGACCCACGAAGCCTATCCCGCCGACACCATCAGCCTGCGTTCCGTGACCAGCGACAACTTTGTGATTATCGATATCACCGGCGCGCCCAATGTCATCGGCGAAATTGATTTTCCCAGCGCTCTCGTATTCGTCCACGAAAAAGCCATCTACATTCACGGCGGCCAGCAGTATCACGTCGAGCATCTCGACTTCAAAGAACGCAAAGCCTACGTCAAGCAAGTCGACGTCGATTACTACACCGACGCCGTCCGCTACACCCAGGTCCGCGTCCTCGAAACCGCCGCCACCGCCAAGTCGTCAGCGCACTCCCATTCTTACGGCGATGTGCTGGTTCGCTCCCAGGTCGTCGGCTTCAAGAAAATCAAATTCTTCACCAACGAAAACATCGGCGCCGGCACTCCCGAACTCCCGGAAAACGAAATGCATACCACCTCCTACTGGATCACGCTTGAGCGCCCGCTCCTCGAATCGCTTCCCTTTTCCGTCAGCGAACGCCAGTCCGGCATGTTCGGGCTGCTTCACGCACTCGAATCCGTCGCCACGCTTCTCCTGATGTGCGATCGGCGCGATCTCGGCACTGCCATCGGCGAGCGCCCTCCCGCTGCCGGAGGATCCGGCGCGGAACTTGAGCCCATTCAAAGGGAAGATATGGCTTCCACAAACTCCAAGGAATTCTTCGAACCCAATCTGTATCTCTTCGACGCCTACCCCGGCGGAATCGGCTTTTCCGAGCCGCTCTTTCGCACGCACGAACTCCTTGTACAAAAAACGCGCGAACTTATCGCCGCGTGCACCTGCGAACAAGGCTGCCCTTCCTGCGTCGGCCCGGCCGGCGATCTCGCTCCCCGCGCCAAGGAAGCTGCTCTCGCCATCCTCGACAGGTTGTGCGCCTAGATGCCCGCGCAAGCCGACAAATTTTCCCGTCTCGCCGCACTGAAGCCCGCGCGCTCAGTACCAGCACAACCGACAGCGCTGCGCGCGCCCGGCGAAGAAGACATGCTCGGCCAGCTTCTCGGTGCGGGCGTGGCCAAAAATCATTTCGGCGAACACCTGGCCGTGCGCAACTGGTTTTCCACGCCGGAATTCGCCGAGCCTTCCCCGATCGCGCTCGAACTGCTTTCGCGCACGAAAGACGAATCGCTCTCCCGCAAAACGCGCGCCGCCATCGCAGACCCAACGAAGTGGCTTTTCCTCGACACGGAAACCACCGGACTCGCGGGAGGCACCGGCACTTACGCGTTCCTCATCGGCCTCGCCTGGTGGGACGCCGGAGGTTTGCAGGCCGAACAACTCTTCATGCGCGATTTTACGGAGGAGTATTCTCTCCTTCACGAACTGGCCGCGCGCATCGCCGAGCGTCCGGTGCTATTCACCTTCAATGGGAAATCGTTCGACTGGCCGCTGCTCGAAAACCGTTTCACGATGACGCGTTCCATCGCCGCGCCGAAGCTGGCGGCGCATCTGGATTTGTTGCATCCCGCTCGCGCGCTGTGGAAATTGCGCCTCGGTTCCGTGCGCCTCGTCGAACTCGAGCGTCAAGTCCTTGACGCGCCGCGGCTCGGCTGGCATCGCGAAAACGACGTGGCATCGGCGCTGATCCCGCAATTTTATTTTGATTATTTGCGCGGTGGTCCCGCGGAACCGCTCGCCGGAGTCGTACGGCACAATCAGATGGATTTGCGCGGCCTTGCTGCTCTCTTTTGCAAAATCAACGAGATGCTCTCTGAACCCTCAGGCGCCGCACTCGAAATCGAAAGCCTCGATCTTTTCGGACTATCAAGATTCTTGCAGCGCCGTGGGGAAGCGGAGCGCGCCCACTACACCTGTGCCCAAGCGTTGGAGATCGGCTTGCCTGCCGAATTTCGCCCGAAGGCGCTCCAGGAGTTGGCGCTGATGGCCAAGCGCCGGGGCCAACATGGGCGTGCCGCCGAAATCTGGCAGGAAGTCGCCGGCGATCCCTGTGACGGTATTCACGCGTGCGAACAACTGGCCATCCATTTCGAACGCCGCGCGAAGGATTTGAGCCGTGCCGCCGAATTTGCCGAACTGGGCCTCGCCAAACTTAGGCGTCAGCGCAGCTCTTCACGCGATCCCTATTTTGCTGCTCGCTCCGCGCGGATCGAACAAAGGATCTTGCACCGTCTTGCACGTTTGCAGCATCGAATGAAAATCGGCGAAGGCTTGGCAAGATCGCTGGCTCTTTCGCCCTTGGGCGGCGAATCAGAAGCGTAGAGCCGAAACCGTGGCCGTCGAACCAATTCCCGCGCGTTCCTCAATTCAAAGGAGGAAATCGGATGGAAAGCTCAGCCGCAAAACAGCAACCTATGGCAGGAGGGAGTATGACCACTGCCGAACAATCGTATTTGCGCACAGAACTGGAACAGCGCCGCGAGCGTCTTCACGAGGCCGTGCATTCGCCTGCCGCAGATGCTTCTCTTTCTCAATTGCTGGCCGCCGTGGACAGCGCATTGAGCAGAATCGATCAAGGAACATTCGGACTCTGCGAGACGTGCCACGACAGCATTGAAGCGGAGCGCTTGTTGGCCGATCCGTTGGTGCAGTTCTGTCTCGACCATCTCACGAGCGCCGAACAGCGTGCCTTGGAGAGCGATCTTTCCCTGGCCGCACGCATCCAGCGCGCTTTATTGCCCAAGCCCGGCCGGGCGCCAGCAGGTTGGGACGTGCGCTACCACTATCAACCCGCAGGGATGGTGAGCGGCGATTATTGCGATCTCTTCGAAACAAACGACGGCATGCTCTTTATGCTGGGGGACGTTTCCGGCAAAGGTGTTGCGGCGTCGATGCTCATGAGCCACCTCCATGCAACGTTTCGCAGTCTTGCCGAAGCCAGTCTCCCGCTCGATCGCATGGTGCAAGACGCCAACCGCATTTTCTGCGAGAGCACTCTCGCGGGGCAATTCGCGACTCTGGTCGTGGGACGCGCGGCCCAAGATGGTTCTGTGGAGTTCGTCAGTGCGGGCCACCTTCCTCTGCTGCACATCCATGGTGGCGGAGCAACACCAAGAGATTCCACAGGAGTGCCTCTGGGAATGTTCTGCAACACTCGCTTCCCTGTCCACCGGCTCACACTGGCTCACGGTGACACGTTGTTTCTATATACCGACGGTTTGACGGAATCGCGGAATCGCGCAGGTGCGGAGTATGGCCTCCACAGAGTCCGCGCGCTGGCAGCACGGCACACGGGGATAGAGCCAGCGGGACTGATCTCCAAATGCCTTGACGACCTGCTGAGCTTTGGGGAGGGTTCAAAGCAAACGGACGATTTGACGCTACTTGCCGTTCAACGTGCGGAGTAATGAGGGCCTGGGTCAGCAGCAAGTTGGGAGCTTGCCCTTGCTGCACTCCATGCCCCGACAATACTTCCGCCAGATGGCGGGATCATCGCGGTCTTCGCAGGAGCGGAACCAGGCTCCTTGGGCGGTTGCGGTGCCGTAGGCCAGCGAATCGCTTTGATCACTCCGTCGAACACCTTGCGGGTCGTGCCTTCCACCGTCACGCACTCGAATCCGAAGCAATCGAGGAACACGCCGCCGTCCGGGGTATCAAAAGAAAAAAAGTTCGCGCGGCGAAACAGGCTTTTCCGCTCGGAGTATTTTTTCTCCAGCGCTTCGGAATACTGCCCGAAGAAACGCGCCATATGTTCCTGGCTATCCAGCTGCAGGCGGCTTACCAGCACGAGCTTCTTGGTTTGCCCTTGCTCGTACACGGAATAGCGGTCCCCATCCCACGCGGCCGCCATGCTCTTGGCGCGGTCGTCGCCCAGAAATTGCTTTAAAACTTCTTTCCAGCCAAATTCTCCCATGATGTTTTCATCCAGCTTCGTCCAGCCCGCGCCCAGCAGTTTCTCGATTGTCGGCAGGGTGACATTCACAGGAATTTTTCCGGACTTATAGAGCCCCGGGTGAAGAATCTGCTGGGTGGACACCGGCGGTTTCTCAAACACGCCGGGAAGCGCCGCCCAGCCGTTATCTCTGAACACTGCCGCCGAAAAAGTGAGTCCGCTCATATACGGAAAGATCAGCACATCCTTGAGAAAGGGCGGGGCTTTCTTCAGCGTCGGAGTGCTCGCCAAATCGCCCATCAACATTGAATAATCGAAATCCGGCAGATCTTTCAGCGACCGGCCCGTGCCGAGCATCAGGTAATCCACCATGGCGGCCATGGCGCTGCCTTCGAGAACCGCGTCGCGCGCGAGTTCCGCGTCTTCATTCGGCCGGGCGGCTCTCACCCACGGCTCGATCTGGAAATGCTGGTCCTCGAGCGCGTGCGTCAATTCGTGGGCCATGACCATGCGCTGCTCGTCCAGCGGGCTCCAGTCGGCGATGTAAAACTCCTGCGTCTTTGGATCGTAGAGCCCTTCCACCTGCTCGGTGAGCACATCGACCATAAAGGCATCAAGATCGAATCCCTTGGGCAGAAGGCCAAACGCCTCGGCGCTGCGCGCGTCGGCATAGCGCTCGCCGGGATTTTTTTCCTCGTTCATTTGCTTGATGACGTAGGCGCGGATTTCCTCGCGCGAGCGCAGCGACTTTTTCAGAGGGGTGCGAAGCTTCAAGCCGGTGATTTCGCTCATTTGGCCGAGGACTTCGTCGGCCGCCGCCAGGAAGTCGGCTTGCGTGGTGGCTTTGGAACTTGCAGGAGGCGGCGCGGCGGAAGTTTCCTGCGCGCGAAGATCGAACCCGGCAACAAAAAGAATAAGAAAAAGCAGGAACGCAAAAATCCGGATGAAAGCTCGATGGGCTCCCAGAATCATGTCATTTGCAGAATAGCAGATTCCGGATTTCGTAGCCTCGCTGGCCTCCAAGAATCGGGCCGGAGGCGCGCGGGGTGTACAATGTGGCGACCGCGGAGTTAGAAATGAAAATCTCGGCTGAAGGTTTCAATGTGGAAAAGCTTACACAGGCGCTGCGAATTGGCGTGGCTGGGATCATCTCGATTTACGTAGCCGGCCTCTTCAAATTGCCGCAAGGCTATTGGGCGGCCATCAGCGCCTTTGTGGTCTTGGGGTCTGACGTGAAAACCACCATCAGAGCCTCCGGGGAACGGCTGATTGGGACGGCGATCGGGGCCCTGGCAGGCGCCGTCTTCGCCTATTTTTTTGGGAGCCATCTGTTTTGGTTTGGCGTCGCTTCCACTCTTACGGTGCTGCTCTGCGAACTCTTGGGTCTTGGGCAGAGCTACCGGCTGGCCTGCGTGACCGTGGCGATCGTCATGATGATTAACAGCAACGCCTCGCCATGGCTCACCGCCCTGAATCGTTTCCTGGAAGTAGCCCTGGGAATTCTCATCGCACTGATTCTTTCCGCAGTGCCGCCCGGACCCATTGGAGAGACTCCGCGGACGGATTCCGCCCGAACAGTTCCTGAGTAAGTCTGACGTCGTACATCCCTGGGGGATGCGAAGTTTCCTGTTTGGCATACATGGCCCAAACGTTGTCCGTTGAGCGTCTTCCAATGATCATTCGTATCCCGGTTCGCGGCGCAGGTACATAAGGCCGAAAATGTACCCCATCGAAATTGAACCAGTTGAAAGGATTCCGTTCCAAAGGCTATTCTAGCTTTCCCACGCCCTGTTCCGAAATCTTAACAGTATGGTAATTCTGTTGTACCCTTCGTTAGGGGAATCACTCAGCTCCAAAGGAACTTGATGGAACCCGGACTCCGTCTGCGGCAGGCCCGTGAAAGACTAGGTTTAACCTATCGTGATGTGGAACGCGCCAGCTATGAACTTGCCGCGCGCCGGGGTCGTCCTGATTTCATTCTCCACATCAGCCGGCTGGCGGATATCGAAAACCGGGGGGTTGTACCCAGCTTGCACAAACTGTATACGCTGGCGGCCTTGTACCGCCTCAGCCCGCTGGAGATTTTCCGCTGGTACGAGATCCCTTTGGAGGAATGTTTCCACGACGGAAGCTCGTTTGAGGTGCCGCAGACCCATTTGATGGCCGCGCCTACGTCGCTGCGGATACCGATTCGCTTTGACCCTGCCTTCGACCCGCGGCGCACGGAGCTATTGTCGCGGATGGTCGAAAAGTGGGGCCACTTTGAAGGAGTGTTAACGAATGGCAACGGCCACCACTTGTATGGATACATCGGGTCAAGCGACCGGCGGATGATGCCGTTGCTGCGACCGGGCAGCATCGTGCTTCTGGATACCTCGGTGCACAAAATCGATGATGGGGACTGGATGACGGAGCATGACCGGCCCATGTATTTCGTTGAAGTGCATGATGGTTACCGCTGCGGCTGGTTTCATCAGGACGGCCCCAAACTGGTGATGCAGCCGCACCCGCTTTCGCGTTGTTTGCCGGAAGCGTGGCGGGTTCCCGATGAAGCGGAGATTGTAGGCCGGGTTACTGGCGTGGTCACGCGGCTGTGTGAGCCGGGGTACATTCCTGATTAAGAATCTCCAGACTGGCCCGGAGATTTGAACAAAAAAGCGCCTTTAAGTAGTCCGGCGATTGTTCCGGCAGAAGAACCCGGTAGGCTTCCATCCTGAGCCAATGAGCGACCGCAACAGGCATCCCACCCTCCATGCCGGCCAAACAGGCGCTTAAATCCTCCAGCTGTTCTGCGAGCGGCGTTTCAAGAATCCGTTCGAAGATCTGTTCGTGGCAAAGCTCCAGCGCCTGCTGGAGAGCTTCCTGAGGATAAAGGGCCGCAAGGCCTGCGTGTTCGTACCTGCCGCAAGAAAGATCCCGCAAAGAAGCGATGTAAGCCAGCCGGGCAAATGATCCGGGAATCCCCGCCAGCGTGCCTAGAGTGAAATCCTGAACGATTGTCCGGTTCTGCTGGAGTTTTCTCAGAGTAGTCATTTTTTCTGTTGTTCCGAAAGCGGAACGTTTTTCGTCCCGCCTCCCCGCCTCTCGTGTAACCCCCCAAGCTTTCGAGCAAGGAGGGTCCATCCATGAAAAACCCGTGGAGACTGATTGCATTTTCGCTTATGGCTGTTCTGATCTTACTGCCTGCTGTTCGCTGCGTCAACTTTAATGCAAGTAAATCCGTCATCGCCGATGGGAATCCGCTGCCCTGGCCGCAACCGCCGCAGCCACCGTCGGTAAACAACAACACGTTCCTGACAGCGGACGGAAATCCGCTGCCCTGGCCACAGCCGCCCCAGCCCCCGGCAGTCAACACCAACGCGGTCTTGACGGCCGACGGGAATCCCCTGCCTTGGCCCCAACCCCCTCAGCCGCCCGCTTTTGCATAGCCAGACGCAGTCGCAGTTAACCCCGCAACGCCGCAACTCGCCCAGCAGGCAAGTTGCGGCGTTCCATTTCAGCGGCGGCGGAAATAGCACCACTGCCACGCTTGCTGCCTTCCACGCTGGGAGTTCGTCAGCATGACTATGTACCAGCCGGTTATTTACGTGCTAGGATGCACTGAAGATGACGGGCTTGGCCAATTCCGTATTGTGGGTATGGGGCATTAGTGTCGCAATCCAGGCCGTCGTGTGCTTCGTTTTAATCTTCAAAGGGCATTTCCGCAAGCTTCCCTTCTTCACCGGCTTTGTTGCCGCCAATATTTGTCAGGCAGTCTTTCTGTACATTGTTTTCGCGCAATTTGGTATTAAGTCGGTGACAACGACGTGGCTTGCATGGTTGTCGGAACCTGCCATTTTGATACTCCGGACGTTTGCCACGGCCGAAGTGCTGCGCCTGATTCTGAAGTCTTACCCCGGCATCTGGGGCCTGGCATGGCGCGTGTTGGCGGTGGGTTTTGGCGGAGTTCTGGCCTACGCTGTCATCGAATCGGGAAGGAATATTCCCTGGGCCATCGCAGTGCTTGATCGCGGTTATCACTTAGCGTTTGCCGTCGCCCTTGTAGCAGGCCTGCTCTTGATCCGTTACTACTCGATTCCCGTCGAGCCCCTCTATAGGGTGATTCTCGCTGGCTTTTGCTTCTATTCCTGCACGATCGTGCTGGCGAACACCGTAGGACAATGGGTCTTCCTTCGCGGCTATCTCAACTATCAGCCGATCTGGCAATTCACAGTCACGACGATTTATGCGGGCATACAAGTGGCCTGGGCCGCGGAGTTATGGAAGACGGCACCTTCCGAAGAAAGCAGGCCCGCACTCCTGGCAAGCTCTCTTTACCAGCAGATTTCCCCGCAGATCAATGACCGGTTGTACGCGCTGAACGAGCAACTCAGCCAGTTCTGGAGACCGAGGGCCACCCGGCCATGAATCTCACTCTCCTGCTTTTCTTCGGAATCGTCGCAGGCCTGCTCCTGCTTCTGGCGTGGGCGTTGCGCGGTCCGCGCAAGCAAACAAAAGCCGGAGCCATCTCGCAAGCTTTCGACCGGAGCGGCAAACTCCACGTAAACCATCTGCCGCAAATCCGGCAGGCCTTGGACACTACCGATTACAAGTTCCTTGGGGAAAAGGGTGGGTCCGCTCTGCAGAGGCGAGTACGTCGAGAGCGGCGGGATGTTGTGCTCGCCTATTTGTCAGCGCTGCGGCTCGAATTCGACGATCTACTGCGCATGGCCCGGATCATCGCCAAGCTCTCGCCGGAAATTGTGGCCCTACAGGAGTTCGAACGGCTTCGCCTCACGGCAAAGTTCGCGTGGCGCTATGAAATGATTCGAGTGAAGTTGCGCGTGGGCTTTGTGTCATTGCCGCAATTGGAAGCGCTGAGCAACTTGATCAGCGGATTGAGCGTTCGCCTGGAAGCAGCGATCAAGGAACTCGGGGAGCGTGCCGCACTTGCTGCCGAATTGGCTTCATCGCCCGATCGGCGCGGGGTCGGCCTTACCTAGCAGCAACTCATCCACCGCGGCCAGCAATTCATTCGCTTTAAACGGCTTTTGCAGGATCTGGCTCTTGCTTGCCGCATGTTTTTCGCCTACTGCGTTCGACGGCGCGACCGCGCACATCCAGATCAGCTTGCTTGAGAGAGCGGGTTTATGCTTGGCCAGCCAGGCTTCCAGGCTGTTGCCGTTTGAACCCTCGGAGACTTGCACGTCCGCGACAACAACGTCGAAGTCGTGTTTTTCAAGCAGCGCGTGCGCCTCGCGAATATCTCTCGCCGTCTGTACCCGGTGTCGGCGGCCTCGCAGAATCGTGCAAACGGCTTCCCGCACGGAATCGTCGTGATCCACCAAGAGAATGCGCCCATCCCCGCCTGAGGCGGTCTTTTGCCCGGACGCCGAGGAATCCAAGGCCGCCACGGGCTGGAAGGGCAACTCAATGGTGAAAGACGCTCCTCGTGTGGGCACATTCCGCACGCGAATCGTTCCGCCGTGTTCCGTGATAATTCCATAGCAAATGCTCAATCCCAGGCCCGTGCCTTTGCCCACGGGTTTCGTCGTGTAAAAGGGATCGAAGACGCGCGAGGAATCCTGCACTCCGGGGCCGCTGTCCGTGATCTCTATAAAAATCCGGTCCGCGTTGGTTCCCGTGCGGACCCACACATCCCCATCGGTGGAGCGTTCCAGGATGGCGTCCACCGCGTTGTTCACCATGTTCAGAAAAACTTGCTGGAGTTGGTGAGGATCGGCGGCGGTCACCGGCAGATCCTGCGCCAGGTCGAGGTGCACGCGGATGTTGCTCATCCGCAAATCGTAATCGCGCAGTGCAAGGGTTTCTTCGAGTGCGTGGTTGATCTGCACGGCCATGCGCTCCGGCTTGTGCTGCCGCGCAAAGCTCAGGAGATTCTGCACGATGCGGTGCGTGCGCTGCGCTTGCTTGTAAAGTTTGTCGGCGTACTCGATTCCCTGCTGCCCCATTTGCCCGCTGGAAGTCAGCAACTGGCTGTAACCGAGGATGGCTGTCAACGGGTTGTTCAGTTCGTGAGCGACGCCGGAAATCAGCTGTCCGACGGCCGCCAGCTTCTCGCTATGCAGCAGCTGCTCCTGGGTGCGGCGCAGGTTTTCGTAAGCCTGGCGGGTCTCTTCGTAGAGCATCGATCGTTCGATGGCGCTGGAGATCTGGCTGCCGACGGCAATCAGCAGGTTTATATCGGCAGGAGAGAATTCCCGGGGCGTGCGGCTACCCACGGCCAGGCCGCCGATGACGCGGTCCTTGGACCACAGGATCAGCAGGTACACCGCGACCAGCTCTTCCTTGTTTTGCGCATCGCGGAAAGCCGGCGGCAAGGGCAAACCCTGGGCGGAAAGAAACGTCGCGTGAACCGCCCTGATATGCTGCATCAGCTCCGGCATCACGGAAACAGGCGGAAAATGCCGAGAATACTCCGAACGATGGCCGACTGCGGCCACGCGCCGTAACTGTTTTCCTTCCTGATCGAAAAGATAGAGCGAGGTGGTATCCAGGCTGAAAAGCTCGGACATTTGACGCAGCGTGCGGTGCAGTGAATCGCTCAGGTCTAGCGACTCCGTGAGCGTTTGCGCAATCGAGTTCAGCACCATCAGCTCGCGGTTGCGCCGGCGAATTTCGTGTTCGGCCTGCTTGCGCTCCGTGATATCCAGCAGAAAACCCTGATACGCCATCACGCTGCCCGCGGCGTCGCGCACGGCGATGGAGGATTCCAGCATGGTGCGCCGCTCACCATCCTTGCGCAACATTTCGAATTCGAAATCGGCGACGGTACCGTGCTGGTGCAACAGCTTCTTGAGCCGTTCGCGATCGGAAGCGTTGGCAAACAAGGTGTTGGGGATGTCCAGGGCCATCAACTCCTCGCGCGTTTCGTAACCCGTCATGCGGAGAAGCGCGTCGTTGAAATCGAGGAAATGGCCTTGCGGCGTGGAAATGAATACGCCTTCCTGCACGCTGGAAACGAGCGTGCGGTATTTTTCCTCCGCCCGCTTGCGATCGGTAATGTCCTTCAGGACGTGTACGGTGCCCAGTTCCTGCCCGCTAGGATCCGCAAATATCGAGTTGGAAGCCAGGAAATATCCTGACAGCCACGGATCGGGCTCATCGCCCTCGCCGGCCATCCCTTCGCAGTACGGGCAGATGCTGTAGCTGGCATTCTTGACGGCCAGCAGCTCTGTCACATTGCGCCCGATCAGCGCCCCGCTCTCGCGGCCCAGAACCTGGCTCAGACGCTGATTGCTGCGCAGAATCCGTCCCTGACGATCGTGGACCAGTATGGGGTCGCCGATAGAATCGAAGGTGTACTCCCATTGCTGTTGCACGGTCGTGACTTGTTCAAACAAATGGACATTCTGCAATGTTAATCCGAGCAGGTTGGCGATGTTCGCGAGATAGGAGAGTTCGTCCAGGTGAAGGCGTGTATGCCGTGTCCAGCCGATGGCAATGACTCCCAGGGGTCCGTCCTTACCCCCCAGCTTGAGCGTCACCAGCGACTTCAATCCCGCTTCATCCAGCCTCTTGCGCGCAGACGGATCCCATTCATCTTCCGACTGCAATATCTGGCATTCTTCGTTCAAAACACTCTGCGCCCACGGTTCCGACGCGGGAACTTTCTCATATTGCGCCAGAAACGCGGGGGAGTATCCCACTGAGGCGCGCGCCACGAGCTGTGCCGAATTCCCTTCGCCCTCGCAGAGCCGGACCACACCATGGGTAGCGCCAAGACTGTCAACAAGGTGCAACAGAACTTTGTCAACCACGTCCTGCACGGAAAGGGTTTGCGTGCTGGCGGCGGTCAGTAGCGTGAGCCGGCGCATCTTGTCGTTCAATTCTTCGCTTCGGCTCCGGGCGCCTTCAAGCACCAGGACCACCATGGCAATCCCCAGGGCCACTCCCAATAGGTGATCAAAGGCGATGCGAAACTGAAAGTACGGGTGCGCTGGCCACAGCGGCCGATCCAGGCCATGAAGGCCACTCAACAGAAATATCCCAGCGAGAAGTTGTGCGCCGTGCCCGCGGTGGGCCAGGGGAGCGCGCCACATCAGGAATCCGGCCACAAGACAAACTAGGACTTCGAGGAAGCTGGTTTCCCAATGAAGCGAAGCAAACCGCTGCGGGCCGCTCCGCTCGACATAGTAGATCGCCGCCAGAATCAAGCTGACCAGTGGCACTACAGACCAGAGGCGGCGGTCCGAACCCACTGAGAAGTGGATCACCGCTACCAGGAAGAGCAGCAGCGCCGCAGCATGGCTGGCCAGGAATACCAAACGTAAACCGGGAAGCGGCCGGGCCAGGAGCGCCAGTTCGCATAGGGAAGAGAACGTAAGGCAGCCCCAGCCAACCAGCCAGGCGCGGAAATAACCGGCCTCATGATCGCGCCGGAAAAGAAGAAAAAGCACCAGCAGAATAACGAAGGCGATCGCTTCGAAGAAGGCTATCCCGAGCAGGCCTTGATTCTCCAACAAGATGCGCCGCCTCCAGGCCGGAAGTGCCGTCACAGCGGTGCTCGAGCTGCCGCTAAGGGGGACGTGAACGGCGAGGAACTCCGAGAACTAACCCTCTCGTGACGCTAACACGCTATTTTCTGACTGGGCAATAGCCCACACATTCGGGTGTGCCGTCACATATAATGCCTAGCGGGAGCAAACCAACGTGGAGATTGAAAATATACTGGTCGTGGACGACGAGGAAGCCATTCGCGAAGTCGTTTCCACGATGCTCGAATCCAAGGGCTACCACTGCGCCGTGGCGCACAACGGCCGCGTTGCGCAGGATCAGATCAAAAAAGCGACGCCGGACCTCATCCTGAGCGACATGATTATGCCCGAAATGGATGGGATTAAGCTGCTCGAATGGGTCCGCCAGTACGATCCGGATGTGCCGGTCATCATGGTCACCGCCATTCACGACATTTCCACGGCCCTCGAGGCCATTCGCCGCGGCGCCTACGACTACATTCTGAAGCCCTTCGAGAAGGACCAGTTGTTTCTCGGCGTTGGCCGCGCTCTGCAACATCGCCGGCTCGTAATTGACAACCGCAATTATCAGATCGATCTCGAAAAGAAAGTGCGCGATCGCACGGAACGGCTTGAAACCGCGCTTGACCAACTGGAACGATCTTACGACGACACCCTCGAAGCTCTCGGCAGCGCTTTGGACTTAAAGGACGCCGAAACCGAAGGCCATTGCCAGCGCGTCACGGCGTTTTGCATCTCCATCGCAAAGACCATGCCCGTGCCCGATCAGTATTTGCCGATCCTCGCGCGCGCCGCTTTTCTTCACGACATCGGCAAGATGGCCATTCCTGACGGCATTCTGCGCAAGCCCGGTCCGCTGAACGACGACGAAAAGAAAATCATGCGCACCCATTGCGAGATCGGCTACAACATGCTGATCCGCATCCCGTTTCTGCGCGACGCCGCAGAAATCGTCCTGGCCCACCAGGAGTTCTACGACGGCTCGGGATATCCTCGCGGATTAAAGGGCGATCAGATTCCTCTCGGGGCTCGCATTTTTACCATCGCGGATTCCCTGGACGCGATGATCAGCGACCGTCCGTACCGCCGCGCGCTGCCCATGTCTCATGCTTGCGAAGAAATCAAGCGCTGCTCCGGCAGCCAGTTTGACCCGGAAGTGGTCAAGGTCTTCATGACGATTCCGGAACAGCACTGGATCGAACTCCGAGAAAATCTCGGCTCTCCGTTCCGCCTGGCTCACCTCAAGAATCTGTAGCAGCGGAACTCTCCTTTTCTTGGCAGATCCTTTAGTAGCTTGCAAGGAAGGAACGGAAAACGTACTATTTTCCTGCCATGGCGCTCATTCCTATCAAAACAGCTTCGGAAACCGGTTACTGCGATTGCATCTGCGGATGCTATGAGTTGGCCAGCCTGCGCGACGACGAAACCGGCAAAGGCTACTGCCCTGCCTGCGCCAAGGATCACCTCGCCTTGAACGCTGGCGTTGGCATCTCCCAGCCCTCACCCGTGAACGTCACCGCGAATTCCGTGGGCAACAACAGTTCCGCCGCCATGCCTTCACCCGCCGATCCTCCCGGCCGCCTTCGATAACAGACGTCTCCATCATATTGGCGAGGAATTCCACCCGTTAGCGATCGAACATGCTAGGCACACCAAACGAAGAGGCCAGTCATAAGACCGGCCTCTTCGAGTCTAAACCTTGGGTCTGCTCTCTGAGCTATCTCAGCGGCGGACCTTAGAACGTAATATGCCCTGAGACCACGATGCTGCGGAATACTCCGGTATTGGCCCAAGTCCCACCGAAGGTATTAGGTGCGGGCACTCCAGACGAAGGCCCCGTACAAGTTGCAGGGCTAACAGGAGTAGGACATGCAAGGCCGAAGGCGTTCTTGTTATTGACATTCAGCCCAGGCACGCCGCCAGGACCCATGAACTGGTAGTTAAAGGCGTTGATGGCGTCGCCACGCAGAGTTAGGCTCATGCGCTCGTACAGCTTGAAGCTCTTCTGAACGCTCAGATCGACCTGGTTCCGTGGCTGGCCGCGATAAGCGTTGCGTGCTACGGTGCAGGCAAACGGGTTCCCTCCGCACAGTGCGTTGACCGCGAACGTGTTGTTCACGATGAAATGAACGGAAGACGGACTGATGAAGGGGCAGGCCGGCGTTCCCACAATGCTCGCGGCGGTACTCAGGCAGGAGCTGACGTTGATCAATTCCGTCGCGGTCAGGTAGCGGCCTGCGCTATCAAATGGAGCGTTAGGATTACTTAATATCGGACGGCAAGAGTCTAGGGTGCTCCCGATAAAGTTGTTGTTGAAGGATGAATCGCAGTAGCTGTCGCCGTTATTGGTGTTTTGCACAGGTGTGACCGGAACACCCGACTGCCAACGATGCGTGCCGCTAAGCTGCCAGCCGCCCAGAACGCGACCGAGCAAACCTTGCTGCGTGCTCTTCCACGGGAGTTCGTATAACAAATAAGTCGTGAACACATGGGGATACGACTCCGCCGAAATTCCGCGCTCCCCGTTATTGGGGCTGAAGGGATTCTGGGCGATGGGCGTGGAGACGCCGCCACTGCTCGAGAAGATCTCGCTGGTATTGTCCAAGGCTTTGCTAAAGGTATAGGCGAAATCCCCAGTCAAGCCACGGAACGCCCTGATCTTCAGTTCGTTCTGGAGGCCATTATAGCGGGACCAGGCGCCGTTGTTGCGAGTGCGAACCAGCGTGAAGTTGCAGTCTGGGCGTCCGAGGGAACTGTTCGATCCAGTTGTGCTGTTCGATAGGCACGGGGTAACGCCAGAGGGGATCGCCTGCGGAAATTGAACTTCGAGGCCCCCTGTACAAGCACCAGCCGTAACCGTGCAAATCTGGGGATTGGCGTTAATCGTCTGGAAATTGTGGACGCCGTGGTTGCCTACGTAGCGCGACTCGAACGAGATGCGCGAAGTGATCGTCCGTTCGACACCCAAGGACCACTGTTGTACGTAAGGGTTGGTGAAGTCGGGACTCACGCGAGTCTGGCTACGAGCACCGGGATCGGCACCAAGCGGGATCATACTCAAGTAAGCACTCTGTACCGCCGTCCCCGTAGCATTCGCCGGCACGCCCACATTGAAAATCGTGCCGGCGTTTACTACCGGCGCGGAAGTGGCGACGTTCAGGAAAATATTGTAGTAGGCTGGGTCATAAGCGATGCGGTAGCCTCCGCGAATGACCGTTTTGTCCTCTCCCATGATTTTCTTAAACATGCGCGGCGTCCAGGCAAAGCCCACGTTCGGCCCGAAATTGTGGAGGGCCTCCGGAATGTGGGGAATTTCCGTGACACTCGTGGGCAGCCCGGCAGCCCAGAAACCGTTGGCCACATTCTGAACGGAGATATTGTGCAATAGATTGATCGCCTGCTGGTCCCACTCCCAGCGCAAACCGAGGTTAAGGGTAAGGTTGGATTTTATGCGCCAATCGTCCTGGCCATAGTAAGCCAGGTCGTTCTCCTTGAAATTGAAATTGAAAGGACCTTGGGTGAGTGAGAGCTGGCTGCAAGTTACGCCAGCCGGGCAGCCTGCGGCGTTCTTGATGAAGTTGCTATAGGCGTTGCACGCCACATTTCCCGTTGGGCCCACGCAGTCCGTGGACGCCGCGGGGCTGGAGAGAAAAGTGAAACCACCATTTATGCTGGGCAGGAAGTGGTTCGGCGAGCTCTGATGATCGAACTCTCCGCCGAACTTGACAGTGTGCCGCCCGCGTGTCCACGTGACGTTGCTCTGATACTGGGTGTTGTGCACTTGGCGGTCTTGCGGCAGGTTCGTTGCCAGCCCAAAGCTGAGGTAGGGATTGGTGGCGTCGGCGAACCCGATATTCGGCGGACATGCCGTCACGTTGGCGATGGTGCATTGTGGAAACCCCTGGCCTCCGGCAAACTGGAAAAAGCCTTTGCCGTAGCTCACGCGAACTTGCTGAACCAAATTGTTTGACCAAGTCCGGGTATAGTCCCATCCGTACTGCCGGTCTTGAGCCGGCACAGCCACAAACGCGCCGCTGGAAATGACCCCGGAGCCGAGGGCAGTATTACTGTTCTGGTAGATGAAACGGAAAAAGAAACGGTCCTTGTTGCTGATCTGCCAGTCGCCCCTTCCCACGATCTGTCTGTCGTCAAAATTGTTTCCCACCACGCGATTCACGAATGCAAAGGGCACGCTGACAAAGGTCGTGCCGTTCGAGACCGAAACGTTCTGCACTGTGCCGAACGGTTGCGGATTGCCCGCAGTAATGCCATAAGGTCCGAATTTCTTCAGCGCGGCCACCGCAGTGTTGCCAGGGAACGCCGCATCCAGGGCACTAAGGCCGGCCGGTGTTGGAGTGAGGCTAGAGGAAGTTGAGCTGCTCTGCGCTCGCTGTTCTTCTTGCTGATAGCCGCCGAAGAACCATACGCGGTTTTTGAGTACCGGCCCGCCAAACGTGCCTCCCCAGCGATTATCCACGAACACTGGAATCACTGGCTCCTTGCAACTCGGAGAGTACAGCGTGGCCGTGCCAGCCGTCACACCGGGAGGGCAGAAGCCCAGCAGCGGGTTCTTCTGCCCGTTGGTTAGCGAGCGGTCCCAATCGCCTTCGTAGAACTCGTAGCCGCTACCGTGAAATGCGTTGGTGCCCGACTTGGTGATGTAGTTAACGACTGTCCCCGAGTCTCTCCCGTATTCCGCGCTAAAGTTATTGCTTACGACTTGGAGTTCCTCCATCACGTCCGGGTTGGAGATGAAAACCAAGGGACCAGCGACAGAGTTATCGTTGTTCGCCTGGCCGTCAATCTGGAAATTGTTCGAGCGGCCGCGCAGGCCGTTGTTCGCGATTGCCGCCCCATTGGTGTTGCTAAAATTAGTGGAACCGTTGTTGGCCACGCCCGGAACGAACAGCACAAGATTGTCGAAGCCCCCGCCTGCATTTGGCAGGGACTGCACAATTTGGGTGTCGAAGTCGCCGCCGATCTGCGAGCTGGTGCTATCAACCAATGGCGTCGAGGATTCCACGGTCACCACTTCCGAAGTGCTGCCGATCTCTAATGTCAGGCTTGCCAGCTTGTTTGTAATGCCAGCCTCAACTGTGACGTTGTTCAGTTGCAGCTTGCGAAATCCGGGCGCCTCAATCGTGAGGCTATAGGCGCCTAGCGGAAGACTCCGGAGCTCAAAGTAACCCTGCGAGTCTGTCTGGCTTGTGAATTTGGCACCTGTGGCTACTTCCACGGCGCGCACACTCGCGCTCGCCACGACTGCGCCCTGCGGATCCTGGACCGTGCCGGCGATGGAACCAGTGACAATTCCTTGACCCAGCAATGAGGTACCGCCAAACTGCAACAAGACGATTAGAACGAATGCCAGCCGCAATGGATGCCAGGCGTTTATGTTGGAGCAGAAATGCACAGCACTAATGGACATCCGCATGGAACCTCCGTCTTGACGTAAGAATTGACAAACCGAAAAACCAAGCCATGACCAACACAATTGTGGAACAAAATTGCACTTTTAAGACCAAGCTAATAGGTTATTTAGATTTTGGGGATTATGAAGAAAACAGGACGGTTATAGATTCAGCTAGTCTATGTCACCGGTAACTTGGGAGGGTAAGATACTAGTTTCAATAGGTGCTTCCCTTTTGACTTCTAGAAAATGGAGTTCTGACCGCATCTAGGAACCCGAATCCGTTTTAGTACTATCATAACTATAACTTCGGCTTCAGTAGGGCATCCCCGAAGGTCTAGTTACGCTATTGCAGGACAGCAGATATTCGTTTTATTCCCTCTGCAAATGTGTGCCCAGGCGTGATCAGGCTGACGACTAGGAAACCATCCGCAGCGAAGTCATAGAAGTGGCCTGGATGGAGGTAAACGCTCTGCTCGTTCAGCAGCGCTAGCGCGAGCTCTTCATCGGAACGCGTTACGGGTACGCGCAGCACCGCATACCAGCCGCCTTCGACCTCCAGCCGGCTGCAATTCTTCTGTTCCGCCAGTTGCCGGTCAAGTTCGGCAAGATTCCTGCGCACGCGTGAAATCAACTGCTCCTGAAAGCCGTGGCGTTGCTCAAGGAATTTGGGAATCGCCAGTTGCACCGGTGCGCTCACGGAGAGATACGTGTCTGCGATGACTTCCAGGCGCGCCTGCGCTTCCCTTTTCGTTTCTTGCGGCCCGCTGACCGCCAGCCACGCCGCCTTCACCTGCGGCAGTCCGCATATTTTCGATAGCCCGCTCATCGCAAACGTCAGCGCTTGCGAATTGCCAGCGAAGCTCATTTGCTCTTCTGCCACAAGATTGAAATCCAGAAACACTTCGTCGGCGATAATGGCGATTCCCTTCCCGTCGCAAATCGCACCAAGCTTGGCCATCTCGGCCGGCTTGCTGAAATGCCCCGTGGGATTATTCGGATGCACGACAACCACCCCGCGCGTGCGTGGCGTGATGGCTTGCTCCAACGAATGAAAATCGATCTGCCATCCATGATCGTAAAGCAGCGGGTAGCGCACCAGCTTCACATCCTGAATATCCGCCAGAAAATCAAAAAGTGGGTAGCTCGGCGAAGGAATCAGGATTTCGTCGCCGGGATTGCACAGCAGGCGCAAGATGAACGAGTAAGCTTCGCTCGTGCTCGCCGTCAGGAAAAGGTCCTCAATCGAGACGTTCGCGCCGTGCGCGGCGTAGTACTCCGCTACTGCGGTGCGCGCCGAAGCCAACCCTCGCGGGTTGGGTTCGTATTCAAGTGCTCGCGGATTCCGCAACGCCTCGAGAATCGCTTCCCGGTCATAAGCAAAACCGCATTCGGTCGGATTGGAAACAGTTAGATCCAGCAGCGGCTTCCCCGCCGCGCGGTGCGCTGCGAGCGCCGTACTCAGGCGATTTGGCTCCAGATTCCAGTTGGTTCGTTCGGCAAACATGTCTTAGGCGAGCATCGGCCTTCGATTCGCGCCGCATCATTATATCTGCCACGCTGCAAAATCCGCGCGGCATCTGCCTCGCGTATACTGGAGGCGGTTGACAGCAGCCATGAGCACACATCCGCAGCCCAATCCTCTTGCCGATCCTGTGCCGCAGCTCGACCTCGCCGCGCAGTACGCGGCGATCGGCGCCGAGATTCGAACCGCCGTCGAGCGCGTGCTGGCTTCGCAGCAGTTCGTCCTCGGCCGCGAAGGCGCCGCACTGGAAACGGAAATCGCCAATCTCTGCGGTGTTGCTCACGGTGTTGGACTCGCCTCCGGGACTGACGCCCTGATCCTCGCACTTCGCGCCTGTGGAGTTCGCGCCGGCGACGAAGTGCTAGTGCCCACCTTTACCTTCGTCGCCACTGGCAGCGCGGTGAGCGCGCTGGGAGCGAAACCGGTTTTTGCCGACATCCGTCCGGAAACTTACAATCTCGATCCCGCTGAACTTGAACGCCGCGTCACTCCGCGCACCCGCGCCATCGTGGTCGTTCATCTTTACGGCCTCGCCGCGGACATGGACCCGATTCTTGCTTTTGCGAAAGCGCGCAAGCTGCCCCTGATCGAAGACAACGCGCAAGCCATCGGCGCATCTTACAAAGGCCGCCGCACCGGCTCGCTCGGCGATGCCGCATGCATCAGCTTTTATCCGACAAAAAATCTGGGTGCTTATGGTGACGCCGGAATGGTCGTCACCAATTCACCGCAACTCGCGGAGCGCGTTCGAACGCTGCGCAACCACGGCCAAGCCGCAAAATATCTCAGCAGCGAACCGGGTTGGAACAGCCGCCTCGATGAAATCCAGGCGGCCATTCTCCGCGTCAAACTGCGCCATCTTTCGAATTGGCAGCGCGCGCGCCAATCCCACGCCGCTGAGTATTCACGCCTGCTCAGCCAGATTCCCGGCGTCATGCCGCCCATCGCGCCGGAAAGCTACGAACACGTCTACCACCAGTACACCATTCGAATCGAGCAGCGCGACGCTCTCCAAAATTTTCTGAACGGCCGACAAATCGGCAGCACGGTCTACTATCCTTACCCACTGCACCTTCAGCCGCTCTACGCTTCGCTCGGCAACAAACTCGGCGACTTTCCGCATTCCGAACGCGCCGCGCAGGAAGTTCTTTCGCTGCCGATGTATCCGGAATTGCGCAAGGAACAGATCGCCCGCGTTGTGGAAGCTGTCGCAGAATTCCTGAAGTGTTGAGTTTCGAAAACTGGAATTTCATTTTCCCAGGTAGAGCAGCGCCAGCAGAAAAATCCAAAGCCCGTCCATGAAGTGCCAGTAGTAAGAAGTGATCTCCGCCGCCGCGGGAAGCGAAATGCTTGTCTTTTCAAATTTGTGCAGGGAAACAAAAAGCAGCGCCGCGACGCCTCCGAGAAGATGCACGGCGTGCGCTCCGGTAAAAATGAAGAAGAAACTGCTGGCTTGATTGCTGGCAATGTACACGCCCTGCGCCACCAGTTGGCGCCACGCAAACAATTGTCCCGCAACAAACAGAAATCCCAGAATCGTCGTGGCCAGCCATAACTTTCGAAATCCTGCCGGATCGGCCAGCGACAAACGGCGCCGCGCCAACTCCAGCGTGAAACTGCTTGCCAGCAGCACGCAGGTGTTCACCCACAAAATGCGCGGCAGATGCACGACGATCCATTTGTCGCTGCCGGCGCGCAAAACAATGAAAGCGCTCGCCAGCGCCATAAAAAACATCAAAATCGAAACGAGGCCAATCGCGATGGCGGTCGAGTAGCGTTTTGGCGGCGGCGACCAATTGCCCCGACCCTCGCCTCCGTCGCCGTCGTCACCGCCGTCATCTCCGCCGCCGGGAGGCGATGGTGGCGGCGCGCCTCCTCCTACGTCTTCAATGACGACTTCGATTTCTGGAGTTGCGGTCGTGCCCGGCATGCTGATCTTTCCTCTTTCCGATTACCGGCTCTTGGTCACTTCTTCGGGCGCCACGTGCTGCGGCACAAAATCTTCGGCTAAGCCCGGCACGTTGAATTCGTAGGCACCACGATACACGACAGGGTCGCGCGCGCCGAAATCATCGGCGGGGGGCGGCGAAGAGACACTCCATTCGAGTGTCGTGGCGCGCCACGGGTTGCACGTTTCCACTTTTTCGCCGCGAAAAAGGCTCCCCAGAAAATTTACCAGGAAAAGCCCCTGCGCAAAAACGGTGAGCAGCGTCGCAACGGTGATGAAGGTGCGCACGGAGCCGAGCATCGTGGAGATCGTGGCGAGCCTAGCACTGGAATAAATGTTGGTGTGCGAAACCAGGCCCAGCCAGTGCATGGGCATGAACACGCAGTAGACGCCGGCAAACGTCAGCCAGAAATGAAGTTTGCCGAGCGGTTCGTTGAGCCGCCTCCCGAACATTTTCGGGAACCAGAAAAACAACGCTCCCAGAATCGCGAACGTCGCGGCCACGCCCATGACCAGATGGAAGTGTCCGGTGACAAATTCATCGCTGACGGCCGCGGCGGCGAGATCATGCCGCGCGAGAAAAATTCCAGAAATTCCGCCGGCCAGAAAAAGCGAAACAAATCCGAGCGCGAACAGCATGGAAGTGTTGAGCTGAATTCGCGCGTTCCACAGCGTGCCTAGCCAGCTGAGCAGCAGAATAGTTGCGGGCACACCGAGCGAGGACGCCAGCACCGAAAAGACCAGCGGCGAAAATGGGTCCATGCCGCTCGAAAACATGTGCTCGCCCCAAACGCAAAAGCCAAAAACGCCGACGCCGCACAGCGCCAGAACGACGAGGCGTTCTTTCCAAACCGGCCGGCGCGAAAACGTGGAAATGAGATGCGTCGTGAGTCCGAAACACGGGAGCATGGCGATGTAAACTTCCGCTTGCGCGAAAAACCAGAAGAGGCGCTGCCACAGCACGGGCAAGACGTTCGCGGCGATATTCGCGGGCTGGCTGGCGAGAAAGTTCACGGTGTGAAAAAACTGCGTGCCCAAGAAACGATCCGCGAGCAGGCACAGGCACGCGGCCAGGAGAATGCTGAAGATGAGCATTCCCAGGATGGCGTTGATGAACCAGGCCCACACGGTGATGGGCAGTCGCGGGAGGGACATGCCTTTGCAACGGAGATCGATCGTCGTGACCGTGAAGTTGAGCGCCGTTGCCAGAGACGCGGCACAAAAAAGCGCCACACTCGCGATCCACAGCGTGATTCCGGATTGCGGCACGATCAGGAAAGCAGCGGTCATTCCGAAGAGCGAAGCAACCGTGGCCCAAAACGAGAGCAGGTTCAGCCTGGGGAAAGCCACTTCGCGCGCGCCGATCTGCAGCGGCAGAAAATAGTTGCCGAAGCCGGCCTGGGGCGCGGCGGTGAGCACCAGAAAGACCATCAGCGAACCGTGAAGAGTCGCCAGCGTCGCGAAGCGCTCCGGTGAATTGGCCAGCCCGGAGAGAAACGGAAGATGCACACCCGGCCAGACCAGGTGGATGCGCATGAGCAGCGACATCGCCACGCCAAGGAACACGCTGAAAAGCGCCAGCCAGAGATATTGCAGCCCGATGGCTTTGTGGTTGGTGCTGAACAGATAGCGCGTGAGAAAGCCCGCGTGTGGCGTCTCCGGATGATTCGCGCCGCTGTCGTAGGTAACCATGGAATCGGTGACTAGTGACTCGTGACCCCGACAAGGTCGGGGCGGGCCGGTGACTCGTGCCGGATGAAGCCGACTCCAACAGGTCCAACCTCGGCCAGAGATGGACTGCGCAGCCCGGCGCGGAACAAATAGAATACATCGGTGAGGAAAAGGCAAGGGGCGGGCGGAGTTCGCAGTTGTAAGTTGTTAGTCCCGAGCCGCTCGGGATCTTCGATTCTAGGTTGTAAGTCAAAAGATGAGGCAGAGCTGAACGCAGAGACGCGGAGGACGCAGAGGAGGAGATGCGAGTTTCAAAATGGGAAGAATGCCCCCACACCCCGGCAGTTTTCGTAAGAGTGGCAAACACAGGGCTTAGAGGATACGGAACTTGGAAGAGTGTACGGAGAATGGGAGACGAGCGACCGGAGTGCCGCGCAAAGACTGGGGGAAGGTCTTGCCTAGAAGGATGTGCCCCCCACCCCCCCATCCGATGCATGAATCTCAAAACAAAGAGGTTATCGGAATGGCATCCTGCAAACCTCTGAGAATAAAGAGGTTGTTCGGTGCAAAAAATGGGGCTTACTCGGTTGATTAGGTGACTAGAAGGTAACGGCCTGGTCTGGAAAGATTCTAAAGGAGTTAGAAGGACCGCGCGGCGGGCGAGCATCTTGCCTGGGCACCCCAAACAGCTGTGCCGAATCAACAAAATCATTATAGCATATTGGTACCGTATGTCAAGGATTATTATAAGTGGTTTGGATGCTGAGGGATAGAGGGGCGCGTTTCAAAATGGCACTGAGGGCTACGGCAAGGAGCCGGTCGACGGGCCTTGGCTGACGTCACTCGACTGCATCTAGCCAAGTTTTAAGATCTTCCGGAACCGACAGTCCCGTGCAGAAAACCATCGAAGCGAATATCCTCTTTAGGCGCTTTGGAGTAGGGCCCGAGGCCGCTTCTGCGTAACTCTTAGAGGTATAAGCCGCCGCAGTCCGGAATTCGGTGCTGCCTTGACTTACCGCGTCCATCCAGAACCTGACAAAAAAGGGTTCGAGTATGCTGTGCCTTATAGAAGGACTTACCTTAAACAATTGCTCTAGGTCCTTTGCGACTTTGATTTGGAGATAAAGGGACTGTTTCAGCGGCGATGCAAGCAGCGAGCCAAGAAGGCTCATGATTCCAAAGGCTCCAGGACCCTCCGTGTAGTAGCGATCTCCCTCCGTCTGTAATTCCCGCCAGGTTCTTTGGCCAAAGAATATGAGCTTTATGAGAGCGGCCGACTTCCTCCACTCGTTGTCAACTTCGGACGACAGCTGCTCCAGGATGGAAACAACAACACCAACATCCCCGTTGATATCGCGGTCAAAGCGAAGAGTTGCGAGTCGGAAGGTGACAGGGACCAGCCCAAACAGCAGCCCTCGCTCGATCATGCGCCGTGGGGAGTACATCTGTTGAATCTGTGCTTCATCGGCTGTGCCAACCTCGAAGGTTCGGAGGGAAGGCGCGTCTGGGGCGCGAAGCTGCGAGATAGCATAAGCTAGCTGAATTGCCTCCGAGTAATTGTCCCTCATGACCGCATCCGGAATCGGCAACCAGCCGAACCCTTGCAGCATGTCCGCTCCAGGTTGCTTTCGTGCTTGGTCAAGGGCAATCTTGGCCCACTTCGCGGCGGCGGACGTTTGGCCCACGCCCTCGGCAAACATGGCCGTGCGAAGAAGGAGAAGGTCATCCTGAATCGGTTGATATTTCTCCACGGGCATATTATCCAAAGCCAAAAATAGCCCTGGCTTCGGCGCGACATAGTCGGGATTGAGAACCTTGCCCCACAGGGACACTCCGCTAAAGTAACCGGCAGCATGAAGAAACGCCAGGAAGGCCTGCGTCCACGAAGGCCGGTTGTCCCTGGCTTTGAGTAGACCATCGATCGCCTCCTGCCACGCCACGAATGAATCCTCTCTGCGCCCCGCGTACCATAGCGAGATGCTGTGCTCACCCAGGGCTTCCACGACACGTATGAATTCAAGTCCGGCAGATTTGCAAACCTCTACAGCCAGCTTCGTATATTCCACTGCGCCAACGGGATCCGTGACTGCGACGCCTTCGCTAGTTGTCACAAGCAAGTTTCTTCGGAGAATCCCATATTCTTGAACTTTGAACTGCAGCGCCCTTTTCATCCAGCGCAGAGCCAGCTCCCAGCGATTCGCATAAGCCAGCTGACGACCGACCACTTCGACGATCAAGAAGCGTTCCGGGTCGGACGACGCACGTGGAAGTTGTTCTTCCGCGAAGGCGACCGCAGAGTCCAGTTTTCCCAGAGACTCAGATAGCAGTGTTAACCGTGTGCGTACAGCCGCAGCCCAAAGAATGCCGAGGCCAACTTCCGACGCGGCACCTTCAATCCGCTGCAGAATCGCATCGCGCGATAGCCAGTTCTGTTCAGATTCGGGCTTTCGGTATTCGCGAAGCCAAACCAAATCGCACATCACAGCAGAACTGTCGGGTGCAAACTCGGATTCAGCGAGCTTTATAAGTTGCTCAGGTGCGAATTGCGTGAGCGTTTCAATCCAGCTAAGAACATCTTCATCGGAGTTCGTGGCATTGGCGGTTACCCACAGCAGCGATTCGATGGTGATCGAATCCGGCATCGGGGGTTTCGTTCCATCGGGGAGCACTGCTTTTGAAGCGCTCCTCACCGTCGCGAGCACGTATTTGTTTGCGATGGAAGGGTACTTCCTCGCGAATCGGATTGCGATAAAGCCGCTGGCCATGAAGATGCCGATTTGGGACCCAGGAAGGGCCTGCGCCTCGGCCATGAGTCTTTCGAGATTCTGCAAGAGAGAGGAGAATTCTTGCCCCCGTTTGTCGGCAAAGCCAATTTGAAGAGCGCGAAGATGAAGCCGGACATCCAGGTCTAGACTTTCCGGCAAGGGCCCGCTGGTCCATATCGTGGAGATTAATGCTTCGTCGGGAACTTCCTGATCGAGCTCGGTCAGTGAGAGAAGCGCACGGATTAGGACAATCGCAGCCTGATTCAGCAAGTCGGCCTGTTGGAAATGATGAACGCACGTAACAACATCCAGAGGAGTAAAAGCCTTTTGCTTGAAAAACATAAATCCTAGCAAGGTGTGGACGCCGCGCCGTGTCTCGGAGTTCAAAAGATTCGAAAGCGTGGGTTCGACTAGAGGAGACAGCATGTAGGTATCTTTGCTGTACGGCTGCACCCAGAGGCCCACAAGTTGGTCCAGCTTTTCCAGTCCCAGCTTGATTTCCGTCGGAACTCGGCTGGTCTTCTCTATGTGTTCCTTGGTTATAGGACCGATAACGCAGGTCAGTCGGTAGAGCAGTTCGCGCGCCTCCTGAGAAACAGTGCTTTCGATCATCACCTTAGCATCCTGTTTGATCCCGCGCGCATAGTCGCCGCTGAAGAATGATTGAATAGCTTCCCAGCTGACGCGCCAGTTATTCGATTTGAGGAGTCTTACTCCTGCGGAGATCAAGATAGGGAGGCCTCCGGTAAGCGTCATCAGGAACTCGGCAAGTTTTGGGCTTGCAACTGCGTCAGGTGCGCCATGGGCGATGAAGAGTTCAGATATCTCGTTTGTCGTAAACCTTGGCGAATGAATCTCGATGATCGAATTAGAATCGGTAAGAAGGCCAGGCAGTTTGAAATAAGTTGCTGAAAGCATCCGAAGGCCCTGCTGTTCGCATGCTCGACGCAGAATATCAAGTCGCTGCCACAACGCACCTCCCGAGGCCACACGCGGCAGATCATCAAGGACTAACAATTTGCCAGGCCCTAGGCGTGACGCTGCCTCACGGTACCATTCGCCAACCAAGAGATGCGAGCGTATGCCGGATGCTGCTTCGAGGCTCGCGTCGAGCACGTTGCACGCTTGTTCCGGGCTATATGTTCGGAGATTAATCCAAAGCGCAGAGGTGTTGCTCTGGTTTGCGGTGAGCAAACAGAGCTGTGTTTTTCCAGCGCCGGGTTCTCCCACGACGCTTATCCACGTCTTGCGCGGGAGCTGGCTAAGAATTTCACTGACAGTTTTCGACCGGGGGATTGAGGGTTCGACTAGAGTGGGAGGATCCAGGGTTGCATTCGGAACAGTAAAGTGAATGCTGGCCTGAATGCGTTCACCAAGAGCGGCGGTCTGGCTCTGCAACGATGCAAGTAGTTGCTCGCTTTGCTCTTCTTTGCGTTCGAGCGCCTCGACTCTTCTCGCCAAACCGCGGAGGTCCTGGAGAAAGACCAGGATGGATTCATCGTTCTCCGTCAGGGGGACAAGATCCAACTGTCCGTGGAGTTCTGCAGTTGTCAGGCGTTTCAGCCCTTTCTGGCAGAGTCGCTTGAATACGTACAGGAAGAGTCTTTGGAAAAGCACATTTGCTGCTATCGTATCGGTCGCATAAGCCGAGGCGACTAGTGCCCGCTTAATCTCATCTTCCAGGTGAGGATTAGCGACCACGCCCAGGCTCCATTCAAAAGCCTGGATCAGGTCAAGGAACTCGGGCCGGTTTTCCTCTGCAATGATTTCTTCTAGGAAAGCCCAGGTGGTGGGAGCCAAATCTGTCGGTGAGCTGCATGTCTGTAGGAACCTTCGGATTGCTTCCAGTGCGGTGTCTTGCTCTGAGTCAACAAGTTGGCCGCGATTAATGGACATCCATAATTCAATGGCAGTGCCCGGTAAGTTCCAGGCTTTCTCTTTGGCGAGTCTTCCAGTGGTGATGAAGCGAAAACTAAGCCGGGCTGAGGGATTTGTCTTTCGGTGTTCACAGAAGTGAGCGACGGCAACGAGAGCGTCGGATGATCTCAAACTCAATGGTGCTGAACGCATCTTGAACTGTTCCAATATGCGGGGGTCGGGCACTTCCGTTTCGCCGACCTGAACTAAGTCTAGGTCCTCTCCTCGCTCCAGTTCTAAGACTTCATCGGTTTTGAGTTCGAGCCACCGCAAAATGGTGCGATTGACCTGAAAGACAAATCCCGCAATCGCATCGGATGCGTCCCTTTTCGGGTTTGAAATGAACGGCGCCACTTAAGCACAGAATCCCGCAAAGATTAGAGCACAGACTTGGGCGCGTGTAGTATCGAGGCTCCCCCCAGACCGGGCCACACGTGCGACGGGTCAGTTTTCGCGGATGATGATGTCGGGAGGGAGGCTGACGGTGGTGGCGTTCCAGTGGTTGAGGGTATAGACGTAGTTCATGTCGTGTTCGTGGGAACGGACGGTGCGAGGGAGAAGGAAAACAGAAACTAGAAATCAGAAAGTAGAATCGGAAAACTAGAAAGCAGAAACTAGAAACTAGAAATTGGAAAAGAGAAGAGAAAACGGATCCCTCGCGCCGCGGCGGGCTCGGTCCCGTAAGAGCATCCGGGATGCACAAGGCGCAGATGACACGCGAGGTGGGGGCGGCAAGGCGTCGGAACGTTGAACGTTGGAAGGTTGAAGGTTGCAAGGTTTGGGAAAAGAAAGTGAAAAGAGGCCGTCCTAAAGGACGCCGCTACGGGGAGGGTATCGTGCCCTTAAGGGAGTGGGGGGAAAAGAAAGATGGCGACATAAAGTCGCCGCTACGTGGAGGAAGAGGAAACTGCACGGGTCTGAAGACCCGCCAGTACGCGCTGGAGGTGTCCCTAAATGTACAGACGTTCCTCTTTGAGACGGGCAAGTTTGGAGGGCATGGAAAATTCCCGTTGAGAGGTGAACGATGAGGAGAACCGTGTTCGTGGCGGCAGCGAGCCTGGCGTGCATGCTGGGCGTGAGCGCGCAACAACATAATATTGATGCGCAAAAGTCCACGTTAACGATCCACGTGGGCAAAACGGGCGTGTTCTCAGGGCTGGGGCATGAGCACGAAGTGCGCGCGCCGATTCACAGCGGTACGGCGGACACGGGCGCGCATCCCGCGGTGGAAGTCCACGTGGATGCGCGGGCGCTACGGGTGATCGACAAGGAGACTTCCGAGCAAGAACGCGCGGAAGTGCAGAAGACGATGCTGGGGCCGGAAGTGCTCGATAGCGAGGGTCATCAGGAGATCGCGTTCAAGTCCGCAGGTGCGGAGGCTGGCGGGGAGGGGCGGTGGACGCTGCACGGGAATCTGACGCTGCGGGGACAGACGCGGCCAGTCACGGTGAAGGTGACGCTGAAGGACGGCCGATACACCGGCGAGGCCACCGTGAAGCTGACCGACTTTGGGATCAAGCCTCCTGGAAAGGCGGGCGTCAGGGCGAAAGACGAAGTCAAGATTGAGTTCGACGTGCGGCTGACGTCGTAAGACGCGGGCAGAGAGAAGAGAGATTTCTCTCTGCGCAGGTCGACCCTCCGCAGGAAGCGGAGACGGTCGGGAGGAGTGGAGAAGAGAAGAAAAAGCAGATCCCTCGCCGCACTCGGGATGACATGCGAGGTGGGGACAGCGCTGCGGGAGCTGGAGAGGGTTGGGGCCAGAGAAATCGGTCATGATTTGGGAGGCGGGGTGGAGTAAAATAGAGGTATGCAGCGAGGAGATTCATGAGCACGACCACTACGTCTCCCAAAGCTAGCGGGGCGGCGCGGCGGGCGCAACGCGAAAAGTATGTGCGTGAGGCCCTGGCGACGCTGCGACTGGAAGATTTGGCTCCCAGCAAAGAAGTCCTGGCGCTTGCGAACGAATACATCGAAGGCCGCCTGGAAGCGAAGGAACTAACGGCAGCCGTTCGACGCTTCCACGGCCGGAAGTGAACCAGGAAGCGAACTTCGCGGACGATCCTTACGTTTATCCCGGCACCTCGATTCTCCGAAATTTTGCCGAACTACGCGATGAGAAGCGCGTTTTAGCTGAAAACCCTGGCACCCAAGCAAAGCGTAGAGAGATTTCTCTCTGCGCAGGCCGACGCATTCGCACGAGCGAATGCGGAAGAAAAAGGATCGGCTTGCTTCGTTCGAAATGACGGGTGAGGAGAATGGGCAGGAATGAGGCAGAGGCTGCGCCGTAGGCGGGGAGACAAAGAGCACAGGCAGGAATGCCTGTGCTACTGGGCGGCTACACGACTGAGGTAGAAGCGGAAGAAGGCGTCAGGGTTGGAGTCGAGGCAGACCTGGGCATTGGGTGGGTTCGGGGCATTAGGAGGGCCGGGGTCGGGGCGGGTGAAGCCTTTTTCGTCGACGCGGATGTGCATGGGCTGGACCGGGCAGAGAGCGGGATTGACGATGAAGGCGATGGTCATGGGGTCGAAGAGCGTGGGGGTTTCCTGGCCCCACTGGTGGTAGAGCAGCGTGAGGGCGTCGGTGACGGGAGTGCCCTGACTGAAGAGGAAGGCGCGCTTGACTTCGTCCATTTTCAACTGCGTGGAGTCCAGCGGCATGACGTAGAGCGGAACGCCGGAGGCGAAGAGTTTTTGCGCGGAGGGAATGTCATTGAGGATGTTCCATTCGGGCTGCGGGGGCGTGGGTGGGCCGTAGCCGAGGTCGCCATAGCCGCGCTTGATGGAACCGCCCATCAGGACCACGCGCTTGAGTTTGCGGAAGGTGGCGGGATCCTTTTCAATGGCCGCGCCGACGTTCATCAGCGGGCCGATGGCGATGAGGGTGATTTCGCCGGGGTAACGCTGAATCTGTTGGAGAAGAAAATCGACGGCGTTGGCGTGCGTGGGCTTGGCAAAATGGCCGGCTTCGGCGTAGCGGCGTTGCGTAAACGTGCTCTTGACGGGCGAGGGCGTACCGGCGGCGACGGGGATTTCCGGACGGCCGACTTCGGCGAGGAAGCGATCGAGGAGTTTGGCGCGAGTTTCGGTGTCGCCGAAGGTGGTGGTGACGCCGAGGATTTGCAGTTCGGGGCTGCTCAGGGCCAGAGCGACGGCGAAGGCATCGTCAATGTCGTCGCCGATGTCGGTGTCAATGATGACTTTTTGGGGCGCGGCGGCAGCTGGGGAAACTTGCGCGGCGCAGCGGAGAGAGAGCGCCAGCGCTACGCAACTCAAGATGCAAAAGAGAATTGCATGTGATCGAAACATGAGGGCCGGAATGGTAGCACGTGCGGGCAGGAGAAATTTTCCGGGGGAAAATTTGGTGCGGTCGAGAGGACTCGAACCTCCACGCCTTGCGGCGCTAGCACCTCAAGCTAGTGCGTCTGCCAGTTCCGCCACGACCGCATCAAGAACAATCGTAAAGGCAATGACGCAGGCTGTCAAATGAGCGGTTCGAAAAATCAATTTCGAACAAACTACGGCTTTTTCGGCTGCGCCGGGGCTGGTTGCGAAGTTGCCGGGGCGGGCGCGGGAGGCTGCTGAGCCGCGGGTTGCTGGCTGGGCGGCAGAGACTGATGCGTATCGGGCTTTGGCGCGGCTGGGATGGTCACCGGGGCCGGCTTGGGAGCGGGCTTCGAAACTTTTTGCAGGATCGAACCGCCCTGTTCGACGGCTTTATCGGTACGCAGCACCATGGCAAAGGCACAGATCATGAACATGACCGCGCACCAGGTGGTGGCCGTTGAAAGCACGTTGGCGGCGCCGCGCGGACCGAACGCGGTCTGGCTGCCCGCGCCGCCGAAAGCTCCGGCGAGGTCCGCGGCCTTGCCGCTCTGCAGCAGCACGACAATAATCAGCACAAAACAGTTCAAAACGAAGAAGCTGGAGAGCAGCCAACCGGCCCAACGGAAGCCGACAGTGATGATGGCAAAGCCGATCAGCAGTGCGATGATCCATTTGAATACTGCTTTCGATTCCATTTCAAGACCTCGATCCAGGGGGAAAATGAGGTGCGGACTAAAGTCCGCCCCTATACTGACGAAAGAATGCCGGCCGGCCTGAAGGCCGCCGCTACGTGAAATTCACGATAGCGGCAAAGGACTTTGCGTCCAGGCTTGCTCCGCCGACGAGCGCGCCGTCCAGTTCTTCCTGGGCCATCAATCCCTTGATGTTGTCGGGCTTGACGCTGCCACCGTAAAGAATCCGGAGAGCGGAAGCATGGCGGACGGAAAACTTCTCCCCAGCACATCGCCGGAGAAACCGATGAGCTTCAGCGGCAATTTCCGGAGTCGCCGTGCGGCCCGTGCCGATGGCCCAAACCGGCTCGTATGCAATTAGAATACGGGAGAACTCTTCATGGGTCAACGCACCGGGGCCGCCGTTGAATTGCCTGCGGAGGACCTCTTCGGTAAGCCCGGCGTCGCGGTCTTCTCCGGTTTCTCCCAGGCAAACGATGGGGATCAGGGCGCTCTCCAGAGCCATTAGACTCTTTTTGGCGACATTGTCATCGGTCTCACGAAAAAGCTGGCGGCGCTCGGAGTGGCCGATGATGACGTAGCGGCAGCCGGCTTCGGCGAGCATGGGAGCGGAAACTTCGCCGGTGAAGGCGCCTTCCTTGCTCCAGGAGACGTTTTGACCGGCGATGGCGATGTTGGAGTTTTTCGCGGCTTCAACGGCGGTGGGGACGGCCGTGAAGGGCGGGGCGATGACGATGTCGCAATGCTTTGCGGTTGCGACCAGCGGCGTGAAGGCGGAGAAAAACGCGCGGGTGTCCGCGAGGGTTTTGTACATTTTCCAGTTGCCAGCGATTACGGGGCGACGCATGTCATGGCCTCCAAGAAAAGAAAGAATCTAACGCAGAGACGCTGAGAACGCAGAGAAGAACGGAGGACAGGCAGGAATGCCTGTCCCACATGAGCGAGAGAATGGCTGTTTTCATTTGTTGGTGAGGGCTTCGACGCCGGGGAGTTTGCGTCCGCCGAGGAATTCGAGAGAGGCACCGCCGCCGGTGGAGATGTGGGAGATTTTGTCGGCGACGCCGGATTGGTGGACGGCGGCAACGGAATCGCCGCCGCCAACGATGGAGGTTGCACCGGCAGTTGTGGCTGCAGCGACGGCTTTGGCGACTTCGAGCGTGCCTTTGGCAAACGCGGGCATTTCGAAGACGCCCATGGGGCCGTTCCAAACAATGGTTTTCGCGGAGGCAATTTTCTGGCGATAGGTTTCGATGGTTTTGGGGCCGATATCGAGACCCATCCATCCGTCGGGAGTGTCGTGGATTGAAACGGTTTTTGTCGCGGTGTCGGCTTTGAATTCGGCGCCGATGATGTGATCGACGGGCAAGAGCAGAGGGAATTTTTTCTCCTGAGCTTCGGTACGAAGGCGACGAGCGAGGTCGAGTTTGTCGTCTTCGACGAGGGACTTGCCGATGGGGTGGCCTTCCGATTTTAGAAAAGTGTAGGCCATGCCGCCGCCGATGAGCATAGCGTCGGCGATTTTCATCAAATTTTCGACGACTTCGATTTTGTCGCTGACTTTGGCGCCGCCAAGAATGGCGACAAACGGGCGCGCGGGATTCGTGACCGCTTTGCCGAGGTAGGCCAGCTCTTTTTCCATGAGCAGGCCGGCGGCGGCTTGCTGGACGAAACGGGTGATGCCGACGACGGAAGCGTGCGCGCGATGCGCGGAGCCGAAAGCGTCACAGACGAAAACGCCGTCGCAGAGAGCGGCGAGCTGTTTGGAAAAAAATTCATCGTTCTTTTCTTCTTCGGGATGGAAGCGAACGTTTTCGAGGACAAGGACTTCGCCGTCGCGCAGGGCTTTGCTCTGGCCTTCCGCTCCAGGCCCGACGCAATCGAGCGCGAAAGCGACGGGCTTGCCGAGAAGGTCTTCCAGTTTCCTGGCGACAGGATTCAGGGAATACTTTGGCTCAGGACCACCCTTGGGACGGCCGAGGTGCGAAGCGAGGACGAGGCGCGCGCCCTTTTGAATGGCGAGGCGGAGGGTGGGAAGCGTTTCGCGGATGCGGGTGTCGTCGGTAACGACGCCGTCCTTGAGCGGAACGTTGAAGTCCACGCGGATGAAGACGCGTTTGCCTTTGAGGTCGAGGTCGTTGATGGTGAGCTTGGTCATGATTACAGTTCTCAGTCTTCAGTTGTCAGTTTTCAGTCAGAAAAGAAGGCTTATATAAGTATATTCTGCTCCTGCTTTGAACTGAAAACTGATCGCTGAAAACTGTAATCAGAATTTGGAGGCCAAGAGCTTGATCAGGTCGCGGCAGCGGCAAGAGTAGCCCCACTCGTTATCGTACCAGGCCAGGACTTTGACGCAGCGGTCGCCGACAACTTTGGTGTATTCGGCATCGACGATGGACGAATTCGAATTGCCCTTGAAGTCGGAGGAGACCAGCTCTTCTTCGGTGTAGCCGAGGATGCCCTTCATCGGGCCATTCGCTGCGGCTTTGAGAGCGGCGTTGACGGCCTCTTTCGTGGCGGGCTTGTCGACGAAGACGGTGAGGTCGACGACGCTCACATTGGGAGTGGGCACCCGCATGGCGTAGCCGTCGAGCTTGCCCTTCAATTCGGGAATCACGAGGTGCAGCGCTTTGGCGGCGCCGGTGGAGCTGGGAATCATGTTGATGGCGGCGGCACGGGCGCGGCGGAGATCCTTGTGGGGAAGGTCGAGCAGTTTTTGGTCGTTAGTATAGGAGTGGATGGTGGTCATGGTTCCGCTGTTGATGCCGAACGTGTCCTGAATGACCTTGGCGACTGGAGCGAGGCAGTTGGTGGTGCAGGAAGCGTTGGAAATGACGTGGTGCTTCGCGGGATCGTAGGTCTTGTCGTTCACGCCTAGGACGAAAGTGGCGTCGGGGCCATCGGCGGGCGCGGAGATGATGACTTTTTTCACCGGCGCGCGGAGATGCTTTTTCGCCTCCGCGCCCTTGGTGAAGAGCCCGGTGGATTCGACGACGATATCGGCGCCGACGGAAGCCCAATCGATTTCGGCGGGGTCCTTTACCTTGAAAACTTTGAAGCTCCTGCCATCCACGGCGATGGAGTCTTCGGTATGGGTGACCTTGTGCGGCAAGTTGCCTAGGACCGAGTCGTATTTCAAGAGGTGCGCGAGGGTCTTCGAGTCCGTGATGTCGTTGACGGCGACGAATTGAATGTCTTTGTCGTCGAGCGCGGTGCGCACAATGTTACGTCCGATGCGGCCGAAGCCGTTGATGCCAACCTTGATGGCCATTCTTTCCTCCGATGAGGTGTGAAGTGCTGCGGCAGTGTAGGAGCGGATGACGGCCGCGGATGAAACTAAAATGCTAGGGTGTGCGAGGAGAAAAGTCAACGCGGGGGAAAGAGGAGGAGAGCCGGAAGAATCAGTGATAGCTGAATGGGATATGCATCGTAAAATGGACACTTGGTGCGAAGCCTTGGGCGGTGTTGCCCAATAGGCGAGATGAGGGCCTATGCCACTTGAAAAGAAGCAGGTGTTCCCGAACCTGTTTCGCTACGTGTGTAATAGCTGTCCGTTCGACTGGCCCAGGACGCCGGTGAAAGAAAGCGAGTTGCCGCCTCCCCCGAACCACTCATGCCCGAGTGAGAACGTGCCTGAGGCGAAGGCGGTTTCCAAAGAAGCGCCCTCCAAAGAACAAGAGAGGAAAGCTGAGGGAAGCACGAAACTCAGGCCTGTGGCCGTGTGCACCCGCTGCGGCGCTATTTCCTACGCTACGCAATACATTAACGGCCAGTGCGCACAGGTGGTCGCAGGGAAGAGATGCGTCGGAGTCAATGGAAGCGCTGTCAACGCCGACGATTGGAAGCAATGCTCCGCGTGTGCGGGCGCTGGGGAAATAGGAACGACTCGTTGCGGCCGATGCGACGGGACAGGCTGGTCGTACGCCCGTAACAAGGGATAGCGCCAGAACAAGTGCACGGGCAACCGCAAGGGGCAGGCATTATCAGATGGCATACGATATGCGTTGGTTTTTCGATTCGGAGCGCGGAGATTCTGGCCGCCTGATTCCGCGATGGATTTTTCTGCGTGCGCTTGGGCTGATTTATTACTCGGCGTTTTTCTCGCTGGTGTTTCAAATCCGGGGATTGATCGGGCCGCACGGAATACTTCCTGCCAATGAATACTTGAAGATGCTTGCGGAGCAGTTCGGGCGGGTGAGCTACTGGTATGCCCCCACGGTGCTGTGGTTCTCGAGCAGCGCGCACATGCTGACGGGAATCTGTTGGGTGGGCATGATTGCGTCGGTGCTGCTGGTCCTGAATTTCTGGCCGCGCGGGATGCTGGCCATTTGTTTTGTGTGTTTCCTCTCGTTTGTCAGCGCGGCGCAGGATTTTTCCGCTTATCAATCTGATGGCATGCTGCTGGAGGCGGGATTCATCGCTATGTTTTTCGCGCCGCGGGGATTCCGGCCGGGGTGGGGCGCGACGAGCGCGTCTTCGCGGGCGAGCTGGCTCCTGCTGGTCTGGGAATGTTTCCGGATTTATTTCGAATCCGGAGTGGCGAAAATCCTGGGCGGCGACCCTCAATGGCGAAACTTCACCGCGCTGGACGAGTATTACCAGAACGGGCCGCTGCCGACGTGGATTGGCTGGTACATGCAGCACTGGCCGCACTGGTTCCATGCAGCGACGGCGTTCGGGACGCTGGCGCTGGAACTGGCGCTGGCGTGGATGATGTTTCTGCCGCAGCGGTTTCGAATCATTTGTTTTTTCATCGTGACGCCATGGCAGATCGGGATCATTCTTTCCGCAAACTATACGTTTCTGAATTACCTGGTGCTGGTGCTGGGTTTTCTGCTGCTGGATGACCGGTTCGTGCTGCGTTTCCTGCCTGAAAAATGGAAAGATCGTTTTCTCGCAGTGAAGGAAGCGAAAACCCCAGCCCTGGAGCAGCCGGAGCGAAATTGGCGTAGCACTCTGCTGACATTGGTTGGTCCGCTGAAACTTGCGGTGGCGGCGGTCATGCTGACGTGGATTTTTTACGTGACTCTGGCGGAGATGGTCTGGATGGTCAAACCGTTGCCGCTGCCCACAACGCCAGTCGCGGCGCTGGAGCCGTTCCGCATCGCCAATCGTTATGGGCTGTTTGCGATGATGACGCGCGGGCGGTACGAAATCGAGTTTCAGGGATCGGACGACGGGCAGACGTGGGTGATCTATCCGTTCCGGTTTAAGCCGCAAGATCCGAGCAAGGCGCCCGGGATTTACGCTCCGTACCAGCCACGGTTTGATTGGAATTTGTGGTTTGCGTCGCTGAGCGTGTGGCGACAGGAGCCGATTGTCGTGCGCACGGAACAAGCTCTGCTCAAGGGCGAGAATGACGTGATTCTGTTATTTGCGGGCAATCCTTTCCCGCACGGACCTCCGCGCCAGGTGCGCGCGGTCCTCTGGCAATACTGGTTTGCGACGCCGGCCGAGAAACGGTCACAAGGGATGTGGTGGCGACGGCAGCAACTGGGGCTTTATGCACCGACGCTCGCACGCGAGGCTGACGGGAGGATCGTCGTGCTGGAATGGCCGTCCGCCTCCGAGCCGAGAGAATAGCTCATACCCCAGAGCCAAGCACGAACAAGTCGGAAACTTACCCGCACCTACGAGGATCCATTTAATTCTTAAAACGTTATATACATTGATTTATAATGTCCGCGTGTCCGACGAAAACGAAATCGACAAGATCAGGCAAGAGGAAATGGAGCGGGGCCGCCGGCCAACGCATTCGGCGGAAAAAGAGAAACGCCGGCGCCTGAAATCATTGATGATGTTTGCTTTGCAAAGGGGAAATCGAGGGCTCTTCGAGCAAGTTCTCATCGACCTCGGGAAGAAACCCGAGTCTGCCGAGTACGATGAGTGGATGAGAGAGTACGAGAAGTACCAGCGCGAGCAAAGGTAGCCACCGTCTTTTCCGCCCTGCTGATTCGCTCTTCCTGTTCTTCCTCGGAGTACTGTGAAAGATGCTTCAGGGCAAGTGCGGCAAGCTTGTCCGCCGTTTTGCTGGCACTAACATTTCGTTTTTTTGGCATCTTAGACTCCAGCCCGCGGGCAGCCATTGCTACCTTCTAGCTTAAGAATAGCACGCCCGAGGGCTCAACTGAGCGCGATCACTGCGGGAACTGCTTGATGCTGGTGACGTGGTCGCCGGTGAAGCGCACAAAGACGGTCTTCGAAGGCGGCTGGCCGTAAATCCAATCCTCGATGTCGTTGCCTTCGGAGTCGCGTTCGCGAACTTTGTGGTCCGGCTTGCCAATGGCTGCGACCACTTCCTCGCGGTCCATGCCGACCACGGGTTTGCGGTCCTGAATGGCCTTTTTCATTTCCGGGGGAAGCGTATCGAACCACTGCACGGCTGCCGAACGTTCTCTCGCGAAATTGAGGAACGGCGAAAGGAGCTGCTTCAACTCATCCGGGTTCATGTCCGGAAGCGGCTTATTGAACTCGAGGAAAATCGTGCTGCCCATGCCGGGCTGCATACCTGGCGGCCCTTGATCCTGCGTTGAGGTGCTCTGAGCTGTCGGCATGGGAGCGCCGGAGATACCGATTTGAAGATGATCGCGCCAGTGATGCTTGCCGCGGCCGCCACCGTTCAAATCCACGACGATCTGGTGATCGCGAAATTCGAGCTTGGTGATCTGAACATTGTCACCTGTGTTTACCGCGGCTCCATGCGTCGCCACGGCGCGGTCAAGGAACTCGGTGTTCAGCGGCTTGCCCACATAGACAAGGACGCCTTCTTTGCCGGCGGGGAGGGCTTTGATGGCTTTGGCAAATTCGCCGGAGACGTAGCGGATCAAGGCAAGCTTTGAATCTTCCTGAAGCGTGGTGTGCTTTGCCGCAGCCGGAGATTTGGTCTGGGGCTGCTGGGTGTCCGAAAGTCCGCCGGTATTCGGGAAAAGAGGAATCTCCTCGTCGGAAGGAAAGCTCAGGTCGGACTTCGCGGGCGGACGAAGGCTGTTGACCCGCGGAACGTCCGCGTCAGCCAGCAGCAAGAACGCCAAGGATAGTACGAACCAGTTGGACATAAGCAGCCGGGGCCCGGACCCCAGTCCGGCGCACCATCCCTATTCTACGATGCAGCCAGCCCCCTGAACAGGTGTATGGCCGATGATGAGGAGCTTTCCCTTACCTGCCCTTGGAAAGGGTCGAACTGTAGTCGCGAACGGGGCTGATGTCGCCGGTTTAACGGGAGACGACTTGGACGCCCTGGCGGTCGATGGTGGCGGGAAGGACCTCGGCACCGGCCTCTAGAATGGCTTTTTCCACGCGTTCCCTGGCGTCAGGTTCGATCAAGAGGACGACGCAGCCGCCACCGCCAGCGCCGCAGACTTTGCCGGCCAGGGCGCCATTGCGGCGCGCATTTTCGATGACGCGGTCAATCGTCTTGGTGGAGATGGTGGGCAAGTTGCGCTTGCGGAAGGACCATTCCTCTCGCATGAGGCGCCCGGCATGCTGCCAATCGGGCTTTTCGAGGGCTCGGCGCATTTCCTGAGCGACCTCGGAGATGCGTTCGAGGCTGTTTTGCACGGCGCGGTTGCCGCCGATTTGGGCTTTGAAGACTTCCCAATTGTTGATGCCGTGCTGGCGCGGCTTGCCGGTATAGCAGACCACAACGCGGCGCTCAAGTTCGTCAAGATTGACCCGAAGTTCCACGCGATGTTCGCCGCCGGGCGGGAGCTCGATAGCTGCCGCACCGCCGAAAGCCGGCGGGTAGTGATCCTGCGTTCCGGTGGGGACATTGATGACGATGGCTTCGGCGTCGCGGCTAATGTGGATCCAGTCTTCCTTGCTCTTGCCCGCGCCGGTGAAGCGGTCGAGCGTGGCGCAGATGGCGACGGCCATGGCGCTGGAGCCGCCAATGCCCGCGCCTGCAGGAGCTTCGGAATCCGTGGTGAGCGTGAAGCCGCCCTGGGGCTGGAAAAATTTCACGATTTCGGCGAGCAGCGGGAGGCGGTAGCGCTTGGCCTTCACCAGCGCGGCGAAGGAGGAAAAACTCTCATCACGTTTGATGTCCCGGGAAACGAGCTTGATGCGATTGTCGCCGGCGGCGTGCGTTTCGATGGAGCACGAAGCGTAGAGGGAGATCGCGGCGTTCAGCGTGATGGCGCCGGGATGAAACAGGTAAAGAGGCCAGATATCGAGCGTGCTGCCGGCGAAGTCTACGCGAGTCGGTGCTTTGGATTCGATGATCATGAATGCTCGTCAGTTGGATTTTGGAGCGTAATCGGTCGAGCCAGTGTGACGGAAGGTTGGGACAACCTCAAGCGAGACCTTGCGAATTGTCAGCGGAAAGGCAACGACTTCGGGAAGGCGAAGCGAGCAAGAGTGACCAGCAAAATGAGGTAGAAGAATCAGCTGCCGCTTGCGCTGGCGGTGCGGTTGCGGGCAAGGAGTTGGGGGCCGTCTTTTTTCTCCTGGGCGAGGGCGGGATTGGGCTCGAAGCAGCGGCGGCAGCGGGCTTCATAGGCTCCGCCGGCGCCGACGACGATGAGTTCTTCGCTTTCGACCAGGCGCTGGGTGTGGACGGCGGGATTGCCGCAGCGCACGCAAATGGCGAGGAGCTTGGTGATTTCCTCGGCGACAGCGAGCAGGCGGGGCATGGGTTCGAACGGTCGGCCGCGATAATCGGTGTCCAGGCCGGCGACGATGACGCGCTTGCCGAGATTGGCGAGCTTGGTGCAAACCTCGACCAGTTCGTCCCCAAGAAACTGGGCTTCATCGATGCCGACGACTTCGGTGCGCGGCGAAAGTTTTTCCAGGATTTCAGCGGCTTTGAAGACGTTGTCCGAGGGAATGCCGAGGCCGGAATGAGAAACGATTTCGTTGGCGGCATAACGAGCGTCAATGGCGGGCTTGAAAATCTGCACGCGCTGGCGGGCGATCTCCGCGCGGCGCAGACGGCGGATCAGTTCTTCGCTCTTGCCGGAAAACATCGGGCCGACGACGACTTCGATCCATCCCATATTGCCTTTGACGATGTCCACGATTGCTCCTTCAATTTTCAGCACTTCATCTCCAACAGCAGGGCACCGGCCGCGGGCGCTCCTACACTTGCGCACCGGCGGCGGCCGCGGCGCGATACATCTCCGCATTATAGAACGGCGCGAAGGCCGCGACCACGGCAACGCGAAACGCTTCTTGGCGCGTAATGAAATTGTTCGAAAGCACGCCCCAGGCACCCTGAGCGTCGCGAATGCCGACGGCGCCGGCAAATTTATCGATGGCGACGGAGAGCTCGACGCCGTTTTCGAGAACCTCGTGCGCAAGCGCTTCCGGCAGCTCGATGCCTCCGGAGCGCCCGTAATAGCCTTGCGCGCCGTCGGTCACATAAGCCCAGCTCTCGAGGAAAACGCGGCGGCGGCCGTTTTGTTTAAAGGCGGAGTGACGCAACAGTTCGTCGGGCGAAGCACCTTCGTGGATGACGTCGAGACCGCCTTCGAGGCCGACGAAATAGTGCCAGGTGTCACCGCTCGTGCTCGCCAATTGCACCAGGGCTTCGGCACGCTGACGCGCACCACGCATCAATTCTTCCCGCGAAGCCGGCGTGTGGCTGACGCCACTTTCCACTTCGACACCGAGCACCTCGAATTGAGCTTCGGGGGCAAGCGCCGCGGAAAACGCGGCGAGAGCTTCGCTGACGGCATTAAGTTTTGGACCACGCTTGCTTCCGACGGCGATGATCTTATTCATCTGTGGGAATGCCAATGCGCTGATTGTAACGGCAGTTTGACGAGGAATTCACTTAGAAATCGCAGGGCTGAGGAAAACTCGGGGTAGGACTTTCTGAAGGTGCCCATCTGGGCCGGCTATCTTGCCCGAATGAGGAATGGAGCGGCCTATCGGAATCGAACCGACACCTGAACCTTGGCAAGTCTGCAAGGAACGGAGTGTCAACAACTTACGAGGCATTTTCAGGAGCACTAAGTAGCATTTAGAGCCGTCAGAAACATTTAATGGTCGCACAGTTGGTCCCACGCGGAAGACGGGTTGGCACCCTTTGTTCTTGAACCGCGAACGGGTTCAGGTATGCTACTGACAGTCGCCTCGATGTACTTGGGCACCGGCGGCGCTAAGAGAGTTGGCACCCGAATCTGAACGGGCAAGCCCGCGCACCTGGCCGCCAGCGTTGATCACTCTCGGAAAACTGCGGAAGCAACGAAACCTGTTGCATCTGTAACAAAATAACAAACATTTTAATAAACACTCCTTTTTGTAAAGTTAGCAGCACACCAAATCAGTGCGCCGGCTGAGCCACCGCCCGCCCGTTTTCGGCGATCGCGTCGAACTCGGCGATGAGCCCCGAAGGAACTCCAAAGGCCGTGGTAGTGAAATTTTCACGGAGATGATCTAACGAAGAGGTGCCCCGGGAGCAGAGCAGACACTTT